>Ga0172366_10000588_pt1 | contig 26716 bp, 24 predicted proteins | sample LakKivSesite69cm_FD_114533 | JGI IMG/M metagenome (GOLD analysis project Ga0172366, IMG submission 114533) | Sediment microbial communities from Lake Kivu, Rwanda - Sediment site 69cm | ecosystem: Environmental > Aquatic > Freshwater > Lake > Sediment | place: Rwanda: Western Province, Lake...
GGAAAAGAAGCCACCCTTCTAATATACAGACACTTAGAACACAACTACCGCCTCAAACGCAACGAGATAGGGAGAAAGATCGAAGTATTCGCCCAAGGACTTGAAGACTTCCTACGATCAGGAGCCTATGTTATTGAACGAAAAATCTTGGAAGACATATACTCAAGCTACGGCGTAATGCGCAGATTGGAACTGGAAAAGGCCAATTACGAAGACGATTTTGTCAGCCAAATGAAACTGTTCATGCGAAAAGCATAGGGACATTTCGTTTCTCAATCCATCCTACATCCTTACATTAATTCCGCGTTTTCAAGGCAAGAATTGAAAGTAGACCATAGCAATCTTATAATGCCCCTTCTGAATTACTCCTCTCTAAAACTCGAAATCTCAATATTGGAAGGGACACAACGTTTGAAGGAAGTCTTAGTCAAAGTTGTTGACGCGGTGGAGCAGAAATCTGGGGCAGAATACGTTGAAGTTCGCGCTCAACAGCTTCACAAGACTATGGTCACGCTTAAGGAGGGCCGTGTTGAAGCAGCTAAGCAAGGAATCGAGAACGGTGCAGCGTTACGGGTGCTGGTGAAAGGCACTTGGGGTTTTGCTTCTGTCGGAGCTCTAGATGTTAAAACTTTATCTAGTGCTATTCTTGACGCATCTAAGATGGCTGAGGCTGCAAGTTCAAGACGTAAAGCGCCAATAAAGCTGGCGCAAACCAAAGCTTTTGAGGATAACGTCGCATTGAAGCCAAGGAAAGATCCGTCAAAAATTCCAATAGAAGACAAGATAAGTACTGCGTTAGCTGTGAATGATGTGATTTTGGGCTTCGATAAACGTGTTAGGAGCTGCACAGTAAACTATCTTGACTTAACGGGCACAACTTGTTTCATTAATAACGAGGGTGCATGTATCGAAGAAGGTAAGCTCTACGTCTGGTTAGGAGTTGGCGCCACAGCAAAAGAGGAGGGTGTCTTCACTTTCAGCCGAGAATCGGTAGGTTCAACATCTGGATATGAAGTGTTCGATGTTGAAACGCCTGAAAAAATCGGTCAAATGACTGCGAAACGTGCAATTGAACAACTAAGAGCGAAGCCTCCTAGGGGCGGAGCATTTCCAGTAGTCCTAGGGCCGAACGTGGTTGGCACATTTGTCCATGAGGCTTTTGGACACTTGGCTGAAGCAGACTTAACATTGTCAGGTTCAGTTCTATCCGACAAGCTTGGGAAGAAAGTGGCGTCGAACGTTGTTACTTTCTATGATGATGGCACGATAAAAGGCGCTTTTGGCTCCTTCAAATACGATGATGAAGGGGTTCCAGCCCAGAAAACACTCCTCGTGAAGGACGGCGTCGTAGTTGGGTTGATGCACAACCGTGAAACTGCACACCAGTTCAATGCAAAACCAACCGGGAACGCGAGGGCCGAAGACTTCCGCGTTGAACCTATAATCCGAATGCGTAACACCTTCATTGAACCGAAGAACTATTCATTCGAAGAATTGGTTGAAGACATCAAATTCGGTTATTACCTCAAAAGCTTGAGAGGTGGCCAAGCAAATTTGGATGGCACTTTTCAAGTTGGGATCCAAGAGGCTTACGAAATAGTCAGCGGCGAACTCGGTGAACCAGTGAGTAATGCTTCTATTAGCGGTAACACGCTTGAGACTCTGTTCAAGGTGGATGCTGTTGGGAAAGAATTTGAACTGTGGCCCGCTGTATGTGGCAAGGGTCAATCAGCTTTCGTGTGCGATGGCGGTGCTCACACAAGGGTGAAGGAGGTATTGGTTGGTGGTAGTGCTTAAACAGGAAGAAATGCTAAGTTTAGCTGAAAAAGCTGTCAACATTGCTGTGAAGAAAGGCGCTGACGAAGCTGAGGCTTTTGTATTTCAAGGCTTAAACACTAGCGTTGGTATTGAGCGAGGACAGATTGCCAGAACCTCTCGGACAATTGACAGAGGTTTAGGAGCCAGAATAATAATCAACAAGGCAGTGGGTTTTTCCTATACAAATGTACTTGAGAGCGAGGCTGTTATTGAAGATACGGTTCTCAGAGCGTTGGGTTCTGCTAAGGCAAGTAAACCGGATAAAGACTGGCATGGTCTTCCAGCCAAGAAGCCTCCTGCATCTGTGAAAGGTACCTTTGACCGCAGAATTGAAGAACTGCATTCTGAGGACTTGGTGAAGACTGCTTCTGCAATGTTGGATGCTGCTGAAAAGACGGATAAACGGGCTTTTCCGATAGAAGGAGGGGTAGGATCAGGATGCTTGTCAATGACAATTGCCAACTCAAACGGTGTTGCAGTCGCTGACTATGGAACGATAATTGAATGCAGCATGGCGACAATAGGTCGAGAAGGAAGCGAAGTTACGCCGGAATGCTTTGAGTTTAATTTTGAAAGAAGATATGACATCAATCCTGAATGGGTTGGTGAAGAAGCTGCTAGGCTGGCTGTTTCAGCGCTAAAGGCTAAGAAGATAGAAACAAAGGGTGTAAGCGTGATATTCACACAGTTTGCATTGCAGCAACTTCTCTATTTTACTTTAATTAACGCTGTCAAAGCGGATTATGTGCAGAGAAATCAATCAGTCTTTAAGAACAAGATAGGAATGAAAGTGGCTTCTGAAAACGTGACAATATACGACGACGGCTTACTGGACGGTGGCATACGCACATGGAGATTTGACGGCGAAGGAGTTCCTCAACAAAGAACCCTCATTATAGAAAAGGGATTTCTCCGCAACATTATCTACGACAACTACACAGCCAAAAAAGAAGGAAAAGAAAGCACGGGAAACGGTGCAAGGGCTGGGTATCTGTCTACGCCGAACGTTGACTCAACCAACTTTCACATTTTGCCTGGAGACAAGTCAGCGGAAGAGCTCATCAGCGAAGTGGGTGAAGGGCTTCTCGTTTATTCCGTTCAAGGTGCACACAGCAGCAATCCAGCAAGCGGAGAATTTTCTGTTGTTGCAGCTCCATCTTGGAAAATTAAAGATGGCGAAATTGTTCATGCTGTTAAAGGGGCGATGTTGGCTGGGAACATCTTTCAGGTGTTGACGCATATTTCTGGGTTGGGTGACAATGAGAGAAAGACTGGGCAACTGGTTGCACCATGGGTTCTTGTGGAAAACGTTAAAGTCATAGGAAAATAAATAACTCAGACCCTAGTTTAACGCATGGAGAAGGCGGAATAATTGAGCGCAGGAAAACTCAAACAGAGATTGCTTAATTACAACACGCCACGCAGAATAGTTCAGTTGTTCTTTTTCGTATTCTTCAGTGCAGCAATATTCAATCTGAGTGCGTTGCCGCTTTTGTTTCCTGTTCTTTGGACTTGGGGTTTCAAGTTGAACACTGTTGGGGACGCTTTCACTGTTATGCAGTTGATGTTCAGTGGATGGAATGCTAGTGTTGTTTTTCCTTGGCTCGCGATAGCCTCATTTTTGATTGTTGGCATATTGATTGGTAAATCACTGTGCGGTTGGGTCTGTCCGTTCGGTTTCATCCAAGATTTAGTTGGATTGATTAGGCGTAAACAAATTGATGTTTCGCCAAGAACCCATGAAACCATGGTCTACATGAAATACTTTATTTTGTCCATTACGCTGTTTATCAGTGTGACTTTTTCAGCTTCAAAACTTGCAGGACTCGGTGAAAACTACAATAAAGCTTTAGGCATTTTTGCTATTGCACCGTTTACTACGCTGAGTCCGTCAGAGACTTTGTTCGCAACCTTGCCAAAAATGGTTCAAGATTTTCGTTTTGCAGTGTTCGAAAAACAGGGGTTGGACGTCTTGTCTGGATTTTTGACCTTGCCTCCGCTTTTTTGGATACAGTTCGCAATCATGGTCAGCGTTCTGGTTTTTGTGGCGTATGTCCCGCGAAGCTGGTGCAGATATTTCTGTCCACATGGTGCTATTATGGCTATCATGAACAGGTTTAGTTTTATCGGTTTACGCAGGGAACCTTACAAATGCGAAAAAGGGGGATGCACTACCTGTGTTCAAGTTTGCCCAACGCGTGTTCCTATATTGGAGTTACCTTGGGAAAAATTCAGTGACCCGGAATGTATTTACTGCATGAAGTGTGCCGACGCTTGCGAAAACAAAGCTATAAAACTGACATATCCGTAGCCTTTCGGCGAGGCTTTTTCAGCTTTTTTGAGCCCAGAAGCTCTTTGAATATTCGTTTAACACGGTTTCATAGATGCTTTTCATTTGTTGAGCTATTTTATTCCAGTTGTATTTTTCTTGTATTTTTCTGTATGCATTTGTTCTTAAACGATTTGCGTAGGCTTCGTCTGTCAATACTCTTGTTATTCCCCACGCAAGTGAATCAGGATTACCTGCGTAAACTTTGACACCGTCCACGTCGGGATCAACCATTTCTGATAGACCACCAGTGTCTGAAACTACAACTGGGCTTTTTGCTGCCATGGCTTCGAGGGCCACGATGCCAAAGGGTTCGAACAGGGATGGCACGACGGAAACATCGGCGCATCTTTGCAGTTTTCTGAGGGTTTCATCATCAACGAATCCTGTGAACATCACTTTGTGGGCTAGTCCCATGCCTTTGACGAGTTCTGAAAGCTGGTCTTTCATGTAACCGTTGCCTACGATGATGAATTTTGCATTGATTTTTTCTAGCACTTTCGGCACGGCGTTGACGAGGACGTGGACTCCTTTTTCATAGACTAGTCTTCCGACGAAGAGCACAATTTTTTCCTCGGTTAAAGCAAATTTGCTTCTGAATTGGTTTAAATTGTCATTTTCAATTTTTCCGTAGACTTCGGTATTCACGCCGTTTGGAACCATAACCAGCTTGTCTGTGGGAAGTCCGAAAGCCCATTGAACATGTGAGACCATGTAGTTGCTGCAACATATGACCTTCCATGCTTCATAGGTAAGCCATGCTTCTGTTTCGTGGATCATTCTTTCATAGTCAAAGTGAATTCCGTTTCTCCGGCCGATTTCGGTAGAGTGTACTGTGGCGAAAAACGGTTCTCTGAAAACATGTTTTAAACCGATTCCTGCTGTTGCCACAAGCCAGTCGTGAGCGTGGAAAATATCGATCTTTCCTTCTAAGCTGTGTGCGATGGCGGCTGCTTCTTTCTGCATGTTTACGTTCATAAGGTAAACCCATGTTGCAAAATCAGGCGCCGGGTTCTTGTAAGAATCTATTCGGAAAACTTCTACGCCATCGGCGACTTCATGTTGTGGGGCTCCGGGGAAATCACATGTCACTACGTAGACTTTCACGCCGTTTTTGGCCAAGCTTCTTGACAGATTGTAGACGTGTGGAGAGATGCCGCCGATGATCCTCGGCGGAAACTCCCAGGTGAGCATCATGACAGTCAAGTCTCGGCTCATTTGAGCGTCTTGCCCTCCGCAACTTTCTTGTAGGTTTCAAGAATGTCTTTTATCCAATCCTTTGATTTTGGTGAGACCACTTTTATCTTGTCTGTTGGAACCTTGTATATTCTGACTATTTCGTCTCGCATCCATTGAGACTTGGCAACTAGTTTTCCAGCTTCATACATGCCCAGCCACTCAATGCTTTTGATGGACATATTGAAGGGTGAGTTTGCGCCATGAGAGCGGTGTTCTTCTAGACTTTCGACCGAGTAGACAAATGGTATGTTCAAGGCTTTTTTCAGCGTGACCGCGGCTGATATGAAGTGCCAGTCATGCATGTCTATTAGGTCTACTTGCTTTTTCGTATCGTAGTAGATGTTGGCTGCCACTCTTTCGACTTCCTGATTCAGAGTTAGGACCCATGTGAGGACGCCGATGTGTGTGTGAACTGGGTTGGTTACTCTGAAAGTTTTGACGCCTTCTGGTCCCTCGTATTCTCCTGTTAAGAAGTCGTGATAAGTGACTACCCAGGTTTTTTCGTTGTTCTTGACAAGCTGTACTGCAAGTTTTTCCACGTAGTCTGCAAGTTGTCCGACGACTCTCGGCGGGTATTCCCATGAGAAGATTATGACTTGCATCGAGTTTTCACTACGTGAAGATTGCGCAGATCTTTATTATCCCGCTTCCAGTTAGGTAGTACCGTTTTTTTCCTTCGTTGTCTGTGAAGCTTTCTGCGAAGCCTTGACGCTTGTAATCATCTAGGATTCTTTCCAACTCGTTTATGTTTATTTGTAAGATTTGTGAAAGCTCTTCGCTTGTTCTCGCCAAGTCTGGGGCTGTTGCGCACAAGTTGTGCAATGCTTGTAGAATTTTTTCTGGAAGCGGAAGTTCTTCTCTCATTTTTTCACCTTGCAAATAGCTCTAAACGGTATTCTTTGCGCGTTTTTCTTATAAAGGCATACCTAGGCTGAAGTCAAAAGTATTTGGTTGCTGAGTGTATCTGGGCGCTTAGATTTTCTAGCCTTGATTTTACAGCTTTGATTATTGCTTTTCTGAGTGTTTCGCTGTTCAGTTTTGAAAGTCTTTCCTTCTTAAGTTGTTCTGCTAAGGCTTTGTCTTGGATTGATTTTTCAGCCCATTTTTCAAAGTCTCCTCGGTTGTTGTGAAATTCCAGAGATTTTGTGCTTACTTTTTGGACTGCTTTTAGGAATCCTTTCAGGGTCCAAGCCATCGTTCCTGTGAAGTGTTTTTCGCCGATGCCTGTGTAGAAGAGGAATGGTTCGTCTGCCGCTATTGTTGCGAGTCTTGTTCTGTTTTCGAAGTCTAGTATTGCTGCTTGTGCGGTTACGAAGGCGTCTATCGGTGTGCCGAATGGGCTGAAGTAGGAGTGGACTTCGCCTTGGGCTCCGCCTGCTGTGAACATGTAGTATAGGTGGTCGCTTGTCTGGAAGTTTCGCCATGTTTTCAGGAATTCTTTGCTGTCTGTTTCTTTGACGAGGGGTTCTAGGCGTCTTAGAGTCGTGTAGTAAGCCCATTGCATAGTGTTTCCAAGCCAGCAGCTTGCGTCTCTTTCAAGATCTGCCCAGGAGACTGTTCCGCCGAGTTCTGGGACGTCGATTTCGCCTGCGGGCGGATGTTTTTCTACCACTTCGGAGGGCGTGGCCATGTGGAGGTTCCACCATTTCAGAATTTCGCTTGGCAGGTGTTTTATGAATTCGTGTATGCCTGTTTCCGGCCAGTGGTGTTCGCCGAAGGTTTCGTAGTCTGGGAATATGTTGATGCATTTGCCTGGTGTTGCTGCAAGCCAGCCTGCGTATTTGTCCGCTGTGAGTGGCCATTCGTTCCACCATCTTGCTGAGAATCTGAATCCTATATCGTCTGTTAGCTTGTAGTTTCGGAGCAGGATCTTGATTTTTTTCAGGTCTTTGGGTAAGTAAGGATAGTTTGGCGATTTTCCGTGCAGTATTCTTTCCACGCCTTCTGTGAAGATTCCTTTGTATCCGAGTTTTTCAACTGTTCTTGCCACGGCGTTGTTGTAAAGTAGCTCTGTGTTTTCGAAGACTAGCGGTGATGCGTCAAGCAGGTCTCTCGTTATCTGTTGGTGCATTTTGACTTGTTCAATGAATTCTTCTCTTTCAGGGTAGAGGCTTGAGAGTGAGTGGTAGTAGGTTTGGCTTAGGAATTCTATGTTGCCGGTTTGTGCGAGTTGTTTGAAGGTTTCGAGTAGGTCTTTGTTGAACATTTCGCATTGTTCTAGGAAGATGCCGGAGATGCTGAATGAGAATTTGGGTTGTTTCTTTTCTCCTTTGTATCTGTCTATTTTTTCGAGCAATATGCGGTTGGATGGGAAATAGCATTTCTTGCTTGCTCTTTCAAAAACCTCTCTGTTCACTGCATTATCAAAATAGTAATTGAAAAATTCTTTCTTGTCTATGCGTTTGAAGATTTTGTTTTCCCAGAAGAAGTTTTTCTTTATCCTGTGCGGTTGGTGAACTTCAAACACAAATACGATGTCTGTCAATGTGTTATCCTCTTGTCTTTCATTATTGGTTTGCTGTTTATTTTTGGTTTGCTCTCTAATGAGCGAAGGCAGTTTATTGTCAAATTAATGTTTGAATTTTGTCAATTGCAAAAAGGCCTGGTCTTCGATTGCGGAGGTGGTTTAAAGTTACTTTTGCACAACAACAACGCTGGCTGTTGCTGAGGGGTGTTGGGGTTTTTAGGTTTTTCTGGTTGCTGCTTTTTCTAGTGCGGTGACGCTTGGGAGTTTTTTGCCCATTAGGAATTCTGTTAGTGCTCCGCCTGCTGTGCTTATGTAGGTGATTTTTTTGGTCAGGCCGAATTCTTCTATAGCGGCTATTGTGTGTCCGCCGCCGGCTAGGGAGAAGGCTTTACTGTTTACGATTTCTTCTAGGATTTTTTTGGTTCCAAAGTTGAATTGCTTGTTTTCGAAGACTCCCATGGGTCCGCTGATTACGATTGATTTTGCATTCTTTATTATCTTGGTGTAGTCTTCGACTGTTTTTGCTCCGATATCGGACATTGAGTATTCTGTGGGTAGCTCGTTGAGGGAGATCTCTTTTCTTTTCCCATTCACTTCTATTGCTATGTCTTTTGGTGTTTTGACTTTGTCCGGATGCTTCTGTATCAGCGTCTTTATGCCAGGCATCAAACCTGTGAGTTCTTTTTTCTGCAGGAAATCCATGTTTGGTTTGCCGAGGTTTACGCCTTTTGCTGCTAGGAAGACTTGGCCTACGACGCCGCCTGTGAGCACGTAGTTTGCTATTGCTTTGTCTAATACGTATTTAGAGATTTCTAGTGAGTCGTCCGCCTTGGCGCCTCCGAGGATGAAGATGCATGGTTTTTCTGGGTGTTCCAGCACTTTGCTTAGTGATTTTAGTTCTTTCTCCATTATGCGTCCTGCAAGGCTTGGCAATACAGCAGTGAAGCCTATGATTGAGGCGTGGGCTCTGTGTGCGGCTGCGAAAGCATCGTTTACAAACAAGTCTACTAGAGGTGCGAGGTTTTTGACAAGCTCTGTTTTTGCATGTTCTTCAGGCGTGCCTTCTTTGGTTTCGCCAGCAAATGTTCTGACGTTTTCTAGTACGAGGATTTCGCCGCTTTTCAACTTTTTAATTGCATCTTTGGCTTTTTCGCCGTAAAGGTCGTCTACGTATTTGATGGGTTTGCCTAGGATTTTGCCGAGGATTTCGGCATGTTGTTTCAGTGGGATGAAGTCTGGGTCGCCTTTCCGCCCTTGATGTGCCAGAATTATAGTTTTCGCCCCTTTTTCTGCGAGTTCTTTTAGTGTTGTTTCAGCATGAGCTCGAATTCTTGTGTCTTCCAAAATTTTCTCAGTTTTCGGATCTACTGCCGAGTTGAAGTCAACCCTCACAAGTACGACTTTATCCTTAACTTTGACATCGTTCAATGTTAGGTATTTTGCCATTTGCTTTTGCTCCTATCGTATAGAAAAATAATGGGGAGACGTTTTAGATTTAACTGTTCAGGGATAGGTTAGAAGCCTTCCTTCTTGCCTATCATTTCTATTTGTTCAACCATTCGGCATGAGAAGCCCCATTCGTTGTCGTACCATGCGAGTATTTTGACGAAGTTTTTGTCGATAACCATTGTTGACAAGGCGTCGAATACTCCTGAGTAGGTGCTGTGGAGTACGTCGGTTGAGACTATTGGGTCTTCGGTGTATTCGAGTATGCCTTTTAATGGGCCTTCGGCTGCTTTTTTGAAGGCGGCGTTTACCGATTCTTTTGTGACCTCTTTCTTCAACACTGCTGTTAGGTCTACAATTGAGACGTCTGGAACTGGTACTCGCAGGGCGATTCCGTCTATTTTTCCAGCAAGCTCCGGAATGACTAGGCCCACGGCGTATGCGGCTCCGGTTGTTGTTGGGATAATGTTTAGTGCTGCGGCTCTTGCTCGGCGTAGGTCTTTGTGTACGAGGTCCATTACTCTTTGGTCGTTTGTGTAGGCGTGAGCGGTCATCATGAGTGCTCTTTCTACTCCGAAGTTATCATGCAGCACTTTTGTGACTGGTGCCACACAATTTGTTGTACATGAAGCGTTTGAGACTAGATTGTGTTTCTTATGATCGTACATGCCGTCGTTTACGCCTAAAACTATGGTTACGTCTGGGTTTTTGGCTGGCGCCGAGATCAGGACTTTTTTTGCTCCTGCCGTTAAGTGTTTGGAGGCGCCTTCTCGATCTGTGAAAAATCCGGTGGATTCCACAGCTAGGTAGACGCCTAGGTCCTTCCAGGGCAGTTGTGCGGGGTCTTTTTGCGAAAGTACTTTCAATTCTTTTCCGTTAACAGATAAGTTGTTTCCCTTTACCTGCACATCAGCGTTGAATCTTCCGTGAACTGAATCATATTTCAGAAGGTGTGCCAGTGTTCTTGCATCGGTTATGTCGTTAACTGCAACAAAATCTATTTTCGCTTTTTGCTCTATGGCTGCTCTGTATAAGAGCCGGCCGATTCTTCCGAAACCGTTTATTGCTACTTTTATTGCCATTTATATTCACCATTATCCTGTTTGTTTTGGAGTTATATTGAAAAGGTTGTTCTAATTAATTTTCCGACACGTTCTAGAGGAAAAGCCAAGGGGAAAAAGAGAGTGGGTTTAGCGGAGTTTCATTAGAACCATTTCTGCGGCTAAGACCAGTGGTTCCCAGGTTTCGCATACGGGCGGCGCGTAGGCTGTGTCTGCTTTGGCGAGTTCTCTCACTGTCATTTGCTTCTGGATAGCGAAGGATATGGCGTTTATCCTTTGGGTTACTTCTTCTCCGCCGATGATTTGGGCGCCGATTATGCGCTGCGATTCTTTTTCAACGACGAGCTTGACTTTTATGGGTAAAGCGCCGGGGTAGTAATCAGCCTTGGTTTTTGAAGCGATTGTTCCTGTCACAGTTTCTGTTCTGGCTCTTTGGGCGAAGGTTTCTGTCAAGCCGGTTACCCCGATGTCGGTGTCGAACAGTCTTGACACAGCTGAGCTTAAGCAGCCTGTGAAAAGCGCGTAGCCTCCTGCTGCGTTGATTCCTGCCACTTTGCCGTGTCTTACGGCTACGGTGCCGAATTGTGCCAGTGTGGGCTTTTGAGTGACTATATGTGTTGATTCGGCACAGTCGCCTATTGCATAGACGTCTTTGATGTTGGTTTCCATTCTGGCGTTTGTTTTTATGGCTTTGGTTTCTCCTAGGGCTATGCCGGCTTTAGCGGAAAGTTCCGTGTTAGCTCTGACTCCAAATGCGCTGATGAACAGGTCTGCGTTGATTTCTTCGTTGCATGCAACTATTCCTGTTACTTTTTCGTTTCCTAGGCATTCTTCAACTCCCTTTCCTGTGAGTATGGTTATCCCCTTGTCTTGCAGCATTTCTGAGGCTATTTTTGCCATGTCTGGGTCAAGCATTTGAGGCAGTACTTGCGGAAGCAGTTCGACAACGGTGACTTTTAGGCCTCTTTCATGGAGGGCTATAGCCACTTCAAGGCCGATCAATCCTGCTCCCATGACTAGTGCTGTTTTTGCTCCTTTTATGACGGCTTGGTCGATTTTTTCGCCGTCTTCAAGCGTCCTCAGCGAAAGTATGCCTTGTTTTTCTCTGCCTTTGATTGGGGGTATGAAGGGGCTGGCGCCCGTGGCGATGATTAGGCTGTCGTATGGGATTGTTTCAGTTTTGCCGTTTTTATCTACGGTTTCGACTGTTTTGTTTGTGGTGTTTATTGCTGTGGCTTTGGTTTCGGTTTTGAGGTTTATTTTCATCATTTGGTAGAATGCTGGCGGGAAAACGATGAGATTGTTAAAGTTTGGGATTTGGCCGCCTATTACGAAGGGCAATCCACAGCGTGAGTATCCTGGATGTTTTTCTTCAGTTATCAAAGTGATTTCTGCGGTGCGGTCGGTTTTTCTGGCTGCTGATGCTGCGTCTACGCCTGCTGCGTGTGCGCCGATGATTACTATGCGTCTAGGCATTTATGATCCTTCATTTTTGCAGGGTTTTATGCCATTCAACGGCTTTGTTGAAATCCATCAGATTGGCGAGTTCTGCTTGTAGGTTTGAAGGTTTTATTATGAGTAGCCAGCCTTTGACGTATGGATCTTCGTTTAGAAGTTCGGGTTTTGACTGGACTTCTGCGTTTACTTCTTCTATTGTTCCGCTTATGGGGGCTATTAGGTCTGATACGGCTTTGACTGATTCCACTGTGCCGTATGGGTCGTTCTGTTTTGTTGTTGTTCCCGGACTTGGCAGTTCGGCGTAAACGATTTCTCTAAGCTGTTTCTGTGCGTAGTCTGTTACGCCTACGCGGACTTTGTCGCCTTCAATTTTGAGCCATTCAAAATCTTTTGTGTAGTATAATCCTTCAGGTACTTCATATCCGTCTACTTTCACCATCTATTGCTCACCTCATAGTAATGCTGTAATTCTTTCGTATTGTAACGTTTAAAACTAACTGTTGCTCGAGTTGCCTATGTGATGTTAAGCCCGTGCTGTTTTGTCTGGACAAAAATAATTTTCAATTGTCAGGACAAAGAGATGCGCGCTCCTCGATTTGTGACAACTTCGTGTTTGAAGTGTCATAGAATCTCTGCCCTTTGTTGCTCTTCTGTCAGATCATGAAGGGCGCACTGCGCGTGGGGCTGTCACAACTTTAAGGGTCGTTCGACCCGTTATAGTTGGATACCCCCGTCTATTTTTTTTCGCCCCGCGAAGAATGTATCTTCATCGAGTAGCCTATTGATAAGGCGGGGGATTTTGTCAGATTGCAGGAATTTCCCTGTTTTTGCGTGTGCACTTGTCATGTGCCAGTAAGGATGTTCTGGAGTTTCAACCAAGGTCCGGTAATGTCGTCATCATCCACGTAGATCGGCTTGGTTTCAGCTTTGACTGTTTCCTTGTTCAGTGCAAAAAAAGCATGCTTAACAAAACCAGTGTCAGAGTTACCATGGCTCCAAACCTGCTGTTCATATCAAGCTCATCCGTAATGTCTTCCTTTTCGGTTTTTTATGACTTATGGAAGAATCTCGATTGGATTCAGAAGCTTCAACTCATGCTTCTGTTGAAAAATTGTTCCAAAAGTGTTATTTATTTGATTTATATTATTATAGCCGAGAAGGGCAGGGTTTGAACAACGTGCTTTCTGCATTAGTGTGCAATTGTGTGAATCATTTGGGACAGAAGAGCAAGAAGGGAAAAGAGATTGCCATTCAGTCTACCAAAGCATGCTCGCTTTTCTTCTTACTCTTGTCATCCATGATTATGTGGGTGTCAGCGGATAGAGGGATGATTCCTTTGATGCCAAACGTTTCGGTGTATGAACCGGGGCAAAAGGCCATAGTCGCTTGGAATGGCCGAGAAGAGATTCTAGTTCTCTCAACAGATGTCTCATCTGTTGTCAATACAACGGTTTTAGAAATCTTGCCTCTGCCGTCAAACCCTTGGAAGATAGAGGAAGCTGGTTTAGAATCATTTGACATTATTCAAGGACTGATTTGGTATCACGCGCCTCCCCCGCCTTCAAGAGGATACTATGGGAATGAGACCGATCAGGTGAGAGTTGTTTTTCACGAGAAGATCGGAATGCATGACATCACTGTTGTTGAAGCCCACAATGTTTCAGAGTTTGCTGAATGGGTTGGCAAGTTCCTACTGGAGAATGGAATTAGTCAACAAGTTTCTTTAAAGGATCTTGAGGTGGTTGTCCAGGATTACATTCTGAGGGGTTTCCATTTCTATGTTCTAGATTTGATAGAGTTATCTTCGAATCAAAGGAGTGTGGAGCCAATACTTTATGAGTTTGATACTGGCTTTCTGTACTACCCTCTTCTGATCACTTCACCGATTGGTGGAGACGGGAAGATCGTTCTGTTTCTCATAACCACAGGCAACATTGAAAGAGGATACTACTGGCGCGCGCTATACTACCCTTTTACGAAAGCACAATATGTAGGTCAAGACATTTCTCAGCCAATTCAATTCGAAGTATCACGTGAAGAATTATTCCAAATAGACCCTCGTATAGAAAAGCTGTTTGAGGGCAAAGCTTGGATAACCGCTTTAGTATATGAAGGCCCGCTAAACAAATTGACAGAAGACTTGATGATAAAGCTGGCAGCGGGTGACTTGAATGGTGATGGTAAAGTTGACATTAGAGATATCGCTTTGGTGGCAAGAGCCTTTGGTTCGTATCCAGGTCATCCGAGATGGAATTCTGTAGCAGATATAAATAAGGACAACATGGTGAACATATTAGACATAGCCCTCTTTGCACAGACATTCGTAGGATAATCCATCGCTTATGTGATAGAAACAACAAACCATGTTTCCGTTTCATCCCAACTAAGTATGCTTGTTTTCTCAATTCATGTCTTGAACCGTTTCGAGACAACTCTTCATTTTTTGCTGCTTTCCAAAATAAGTCTGAAGAGCGCTTCAAAGGCTTATATTATGACTAAAATTTCAAAGACGGATACGGTAGGAGTAATAAAGAGAATCGCAAATCACGTTATTTTAACAGTGTTTGAAAGCATTTCATATGATAGTAGCGCCTTTCCATTCCAGTAGAGTCTTTGACGACAACTTCTTGATCAGGTTCTATCGCATTTCCACATTCACTGCACAACGAGACTTTGCTTTCCAATCCTAGTTCTCTGAGTTCTTCGCATTGACATCTCAACTCTGAGATTTTATCCTTTAACGCTTGCAGTTTATGTAAAGTGATTTCTATCTTTTCTCTGGTATTGGCCTGCTCACCTTGGTCGATTTGGTTACTAGTTGCCTTTTTCTTGAACATTTTTTCTAACCTGAATGCTTCAGCGTGATAAGCATGGTATCTTAATAAATAATACTTTATTCTCTGGCAGCAATATTTCCAAAAAGGGAAAGCTCCAACCCGCTAAGAAGACCAATCTGCGGTCTTTAAGATCATGGTTCAGCATATTCCAGTTGCGTTTTTCCGCTTCATTGGCATTCTTTTTCCTGCTTAATAAAGAAAAAGAGAGAAGACACGTTCGATTCGCCATGTTTTGCCGTGCACTGAAAATAGACACGAATGGGTGCCAGGATAGGTTCGAACCTTATCCATTACCATCATTTTGCAAACAATGAATGGTGTGCTGATTAAACCCTCGGCAAGTATTTAATTGAACTAAGCCATTTTTACGTTTTTTGCGTCCTTTTCCCGGAGTTCTTTCTTCTTGGGAATGGTTATTTCAAGTACTCCGTTCTTGTATTCTGAGGACATGTCTTCAACGGCGTAGTGTCTCTTTGGCAGTTCCATTATCTTGTAGAAGTTTTTGGCTTTTATCTCAGCCTTGTCTTCAGCGATGTTCAGTCTTATGTCGTCTTTCTCCTCTCCGGGCAGTTCAACGTAGATTTTGACGGCATTCCCTTCTTCAAAGACGTCTACGAGCGGCTCGCGCATTTCTTTCAAACCGGATTCTGGAATTTCGAACGGTTTCTCAGGCAGTGGCCGTCTTTTCAACGGTTTCAAAGGCTCAAGTGGATCCAGCTTTTCATTTGACCCGAAGCGTCCATGAATTGCATAGCCCTTCACGCCAAGTTCGTTGATCTCTTTGATCTCCCATATGCCTTCAATTTCTCCACTCTTTATTCTTTCGAGGATTTTGTTCAGTTCGTCCTGAGATTTCTTCGTGAATTTCTTGAAGATGTCGAGGTCGCCGAATATTTCGTCAAAATCGTCATCAAATGACATGGTCTTTCACCTCCCTACAGCTCTTCCATTTCCTTTAGAGATTCCATCAATCGACGCAAAGCGAGGCTCATCATCATGAAAGTTGTCTCTCCAAATTCCGAGCAGGTATACTTTCCTCTGCTGGTCTTTTCCAGGAACCCACTTTCCTCTAGCTTTCTTGAGTTCTCCCAAACGATTTTTGGATTGAGATCCAAATCTTGCATGAAATCTGCAAAACTCAAAGTGCGATCGTCTGCTTCTACCAGTTTTCTCATCATTCTCAAACGGGTTTCGTGAGACAAAGCGTCAAAGATCTTGGAGAACTTCTCAAAGCTTTCTTCAGTGGCCTTCAATTCGTTTTCCAATGCTTCCTTCGACCAATCCATAGGCGAAAGGGGTATTTCCAGTAGTATTTTTCCGTCTCGCACCAACCGCAGCTTCAGTTTCATGCAACCTCGCCTCTTATTACCATAAAGTAATTACCATAAGGTAATATATAAACTTACCTTTCAGTAATATTGACCCTTACTTTGACTAGTGAACATACTTTCAACCAGCTTTCGTCAAAACTGCAAAACTCCGCAAGCTCCAACAGTCATCGATCGATGAGAGACATAGCGCAACGGTCCTGCGGTAGGGGTGGAGGTCATCCGAAGTCGTCAGAGGCGGTTGAAAGGTTAGTGGGAGCGCTTAATGACTCTGTAGGAAGCTCGGGACCGAGATGGTGGTCTTGGATCACGGTAACGTTAAAGTGTGCCGTGGCCTGTCTTGTAGCGTGAAGTCGTTGTTTCGGCAGGGGAAAGCGGCTTGACGAAAGGGGGTGGACGTTCGAGGTTTGGCTGTGAATACTTGGTTGGAGACGACACTTGCGGCGCATTGAAGGAGAGCGGAATCGATGTGCTCAGGGCAGAAGCATGCAAGAACGAGGTCAAAGATGCCTGCTGCTACACGTGCAGTCTGCGCAGGAACTGCAAGATAGGATGCGATCTGCCCGTAGGCCGAAGGAGAAGAAAAGAGTCGAAGACCATGCAGGTACATGAGACCGACGCGGCCTTCGACGTGCACGTTAAAATCGAATGCGGCAGCCGCGTTCACTACCTAAAGCGAAAGTGTCCCAGACACTATGACGGCGACACTGAATTGTGGAGGAGACAAGATCCATGCGAAATCTTCAAACCAACACAAATGTCGACAGCAAGGTCTCAAAGACTAGGAGGCCGCAAAGAGGTAAGCTATTAATGGGTGGCTAGTACACTCATAAAGTATTCCTTTATCTACGGAATGCCATGTTTTTGAGCCCAAGAAGTCAAACATCTATTGGATCAGCGACAATATCAAGTCATCGCTCACGCTTGCGAAATCGCAGGCTGTTCTCTCAGAATATGAATGCCACCTCTCAAGAGGAATCATCCAACAAAAGCTGTTAGTTGAAACCGGAGGGTAAGCCAACGGGACATGGATAATACGAGAATAAATAAGTGCAAACTGACTCTGCGCTTTTCCAAATACTGGACGAGTCCAGCTTTATTTCGTGAAATAAGCTCTTGGCGGGGTCATATAGGTTAGAGTCCACGTTTGAACCCTCACAAGATATTGGATCACTTCAAGATCTTTTTTGTTTTAAGGAGAAATTTTTCAGCCGTTTCTATTACGTTGATTGCTCCTTCTTTGGAAAATGTGAGACCATAATCTGCTGTTTGCCGAAGATTCATGGCATCTCCAAATCCTTGAATTAGAAAGGACTCGAGTTCATCACGGAAAAGCTCCTGAATGGCAACTAAAAGCGCGTAATGACTCTTTTCACGGAACCCTTTGCTGTAGACCAATGCTCTTGCAGCATGAAAAATCGAGTAGTAGCCTTGAATTATGGCCCATTTAAGATTTCCATCTTGTAAGGATTTTCTTGCGGTCTCAAGATCCGATTTAGCTCCTTCTATTTCTTTGAGGACAAGCTTTCTATCTGGCTTAATTCTGGTGAGCCTTCTTTCTTCGAGCAACTGTTTAAATTTGAAGCTTACTCGCGTTCCCATAGCGTTATACCTTTTGAAATTCTTTCGTGTAAGGGCTTATCCTTTGTCTTCAGTTTCGCAAGTTCGTTTGGATCAACAATTATAGGCGCGATTCTTCTATCAATCTTTCGTCCATAAAGTCTCACTTTATGTTGAATAGTTTCAAGGTTGGATGTTAATACGAATAGATCCATATCGCTATCTTTAACATCAGTTCCTTCAGCGCAACTCCCGAACAAAACAATTCTGTCCGAGTCCTCTTTGATTTTCTCAACCATTTCGTTAAGAGTTAACACATTGAACAGGACTTTAAACTGTCTTGCAGCAGAATTCTTCAAGTTTGCTCTGTAAAGGTTTGTTCTTCCTCGCCTACTCATCTCAACAAGACCTATTTTGTGGAATTTTCGCAAAAATTGATTCACCGCACCTACACTTACACCTGTTCTACGAGCTATCTCTCTACCATAAAATTGGTCCATCGGATCAAATAGGAGAAAATACAGAATTTCAAGACTTTTGCCAGTTATAAAATTCATTTTTTTGAACATATTAAATACACTGTTCCTATTCCTCTGTCCATTATTTCCGCTATTTCAGAAAACGTGAGCCCCTGCTTTCGAAGTTTCCTTATTTGTTCCTTCTCACTTCCCGAGAGCGGAATCCGCTTGTAGGAATTTATCATGCCCCTCAACTTCTTCCATGTATCAGCGTCGCTTGAGCCAATGAGATCAAAGAATCGTTTAAGATTGTAGTAGCCAAATACCCTTAACCTGTAGCAATCCCTAGTTATTTTCAGAACACTTGAGCCCGAATTGCTATTCTTGCTTCTGTGAAGCTCAAAGGAGCAGTGAATGTTCAATGATCGAAGGAATTGAGCAATTTTCTGAAGTAACTCATGGTTTGTGTTCGTGATAATGATTTGTTTTTGCTTGACATAGACACACCCCTCTCCGTCAAAGAAACCTCTAATATAATCTCTAGAAATTGGAAAACTCCTATTTGGAGAACGTTCATTTTTTTGTTGCATATGTTCATTGAAATGAACAAAACTTCTTAAATATCTTTCGGATAATTTTGAGGAAATTTAAACATGCTTAGAAAACAGATAATTTTCTTTTGGGTGAAACAAGTTAGATTGATATCAAAAAGTATTTTGACTATATGAAGCCTGTGGACATTAGTTTCCGAACTTAACAACACGCGCAACCGTAACCGACGTGTTCAAAGCGCCCGCGCTATGAGATTGTTCCCTCTTTCCAGTCATCGGGCGCTTTTGCTTTGAATCGTTGAAATATGCTTTTAACAAACTGAGAGTCTATGTATGCTTTGTGTGACACGCATATGTCTGCGGAGATATCTAAGAAGATCGCCGAGTTTTTGGACTTGAAGATTGAGGAGGATGACGTGGGTCAGCCATATTTCGGCAATCCAGACTATGAGCTATTACCGTTTGCCCCCGCCAATTTCGTTCCAATCAAAGATGTCGAACCAAACATACGCACAGCTTTCGTGGACGGGGGAAACCAAGAAATACTCGGTGCACCAAACTTCTCGGCCCAGATAAACAGGATATATTTCAACATCTTCAAAGGGCGGGACAGAATCCTCCCCAAGTTCTTGCCCAGAAGGATAGAGTTCTATTCTGTCACAATGTCGGATTTTAGAAATGGCGAAATATTCTACGATACCAGAGTCTTTCCTTTGAAATTTGAGTTCGAGGGCTTGGTACCTGATCAGCTCTTGTCGTTCAGTTCACTTGACAGTACAGTCACGCTCGGAAACCAGAGGGCAGATATAAAGCATGTTGCTTCTGTCGCGAGGAGATTTGCTGAGTGGGAGTTTGCCAAGCATGTTATTGAAAATGAGCTTGAGAAGGGGGATATGATAGTCCACGACGGCAGTTTGCAGACAAGTTTTACTGATGAACATACATGCTTGGCGCGAGCATTCGAAGCAACAATGGAGAAAAGAGTCATTTTCGCTGGGATTTCGAAAACGAGTACGTTGTTCACGACTGCTGGTCTTTCACTCTTGGGTGCTGTGCAGAAGTTGGCTGAAGACTACAAGGTGAAAGGCCTTTGGTGTCTTCCGATAGCCAAGGTCGCTAATGTGAAGCATAACGCCTTCATATACGTGGTCAAGCTGCATGAGAGTGCCAAGTATGTTTTCAGGTTTGAAATTTACGGCGAGCAGGCCAGGCGAATGAGTGAAGAGGACTTCTGCACTGTTACTTCAGCTTTGGCGGGCAATTCAAAAGACATAAGCTTTCCGGGGTATCCTTATGGCCTCATAGATGCAGACAGCTTTGCTCGGGTGAGCGGGGACGAAGTAGATAAGTATCAAGTACCGCTTGTGTCCGAGATATCTAGGCTCGGTAAATGGAAGAAGGTTTCGAGGCATATTTGCTCGGGTGACGCACATAGTATGTTAGACGTGTTGAAGGGTTGATGGATAATGGCGTTGGAAGTTTCGGGTCAGATAATTGCGGGAAAAACTGGACAGATTCTAGCGAGGGAAAAGGCTGGTGGAGAGATAGAGATAGGGGATTTGCTTGTGGCTGAGGAGGATGGGGGATACGTGATTCTTCAGGCCTACGAGCTTGTTTATGGAAGCCAAGTGCCGCAGCTAGTGCGAGAGCTTCTGGCGGGCATGAAGCTTGAGGGCATGGGTGCTGACTTGGATTTTCTTGAGCCGCAGTTGCGAAACTATGTTATAGCACAGATCAAGGCGCTTTTGCGAGTCGGTAAGAACAATGAGTTAAAGATACCGAAGACTCTTCCGAAGTTCTTCTCTACAATCAGGCATGTTGCTGAGAAAGATCTTTTGTTTCTTACTAAGCCGAGGAGCCCTGTGTATCTTGGAAAAGTCAGGAGTGGGTCGAAGATACTGGATGTGGACGTTTATGTTAATGGAAAAGACATGCTCACGCATCACGTGTTGATTCCGGCCACTACGGGAAGGGGGAAGAGCAACCTTGTCAAAGTCATGTTGTGGAGCGTTCTGGCCCAAGATTGTCTTGGTATATTGGTTCTGGACCCTCACGACGAATATTACGGCAGGCATGGGAAAGGGTTGAAAGACCATTCCGCGGCAAAGCAGAACTTGCTGTACTATTCCACAAACCCTGTTCCCGGAACAAATACTCTTGTCATTAATCTTAGGTCGATTTTACCTTCACATTTCCAAGGAATAGTTGAGTTCACTGACGCTCAGCACGATGCCATATCCTTGTATTACAACCGGTTCAGGGATCAGTGGATTGAGAACATTGTACGGGGAACCGATATTGGTGATGCTGTTGCCCCTAGAACGCTTGAGGTGTTGAAGAGAAAGTTCGATAATGTGCTCGGCGTGTACATAGATGACAGCGGCGATTTTCAGTGCAGAAGCGGCGTCTTCAGCGATACTGCGGGCTTGGCTACTACAAGGGAGATTACGAAGGCTCTCGAAGATGGGAAGAAGGTTATTATCGACACGTCAAGACTGCTTGATGAGGCTGAACTGCTCATAGGAAGCATAATTTCAGGCGGAATCTTCCATCGGTATCAATCCTACAAGTCTGAAGGAACGTTGGAAGAGAAGCCCGTGGTAAGTGTCGTGATTGAAGAAGCGCCCAGAGTTCTAGGCGCAGAAGTGCTTGCTGCGCGTGGAGACAACATTTACAGCACGATTGCCAGAGAAGGCAGAAAATTCAAGGTAGGATTAATCGCTATAACGCAGCTGGTCAGCTTGATTCCGCGAACGATACTGGCGAACATGAACACAAAAAATAATCCTTGGAAACGAACTGGCGGGTGAGAGACAAGCGGTGATGGAGAGCGCGGCGCAGGATCTGTCATCGGACGACAGAACCATCGCAAGCTTGGACAAGGGTGAAGCCATCGTGAGCAGCAACTTCACCAGGTTCGCCGTGCCCATCCAGATACCCTTGTTTGAAAAGTACGTTGAAGAGAACGTGCAGCCGAAGGAGAAGAACAAGACTGTTTTTGTGGGGTAAAAAACCATGTTCAAGTTTGCTCACTTTGCCGACTGTCACATAGGCGCGAACAGAGGGCCCGTTCTGGAAAAGCTGGAATTGGCCGCGTTCAGCAAGGCCATGGACGTTTGCATGCAGGAAAATGTTGACTTTGTTCTTATTGCTGGAGACCTTTTTCACGCCAACCTCCCGGACATGTATGTTGCTAATGAAGCCGTAAAAAAGATGAAGGAAGTCAAAGACGCAGGCATTCCAATCTACGTCATCTACGGAAGCCACGACTACAGCCCGAATGGCACATCGATCATTGACATTCTTGACAGTACGGGACTGATTAAGAAAGTAGTGAAGGGAGAAGATGTCGATGGCAAGCTTAGGCTGGAAGTGTTCACGGACCTGAAAACAAGGGCGAAGCTTGTCGGAATATCAGGTAGAAAGGCAGGGTTAGAACGGAACTATTTCGAAATGCTTGACAGGGAATTTTTGGAGGAGGAAGAAGGTTTCAAGATTTTCGCGTTTCACAGTGCAATCTCGGAGCTTAAGCCGGAGTTTCTGGCGCAGATGGAGTCGATTCCAGTGTCCTTGCTTCCGAAAGGCTTTGACTACTACGCGAGCGGGCACGTACACCGGAGGACTGAGTCAGGTTTTGCAGGGTATGAAAGAGTGGTTTTTCCAGGGGCGCTGTTCGGCGGGTATTCAAGAGATTTAGAGGACAGTGCCAAAGGCGAGAAAAGAGGTTTCTATCTGGTGAGCTTTGACGATAAGGTGGAAGAAGTCAAGTTCATGGAAGTGTCGGTTTGTGACTTTGAATACTTCGAGTATGACGTTTCCGACAAGAATTCGGTGCAGGCCAAGAAGGATCTGATGGATAAGCTGAGCAAGATTACGGCCGAGAACAAGATTGCCGTTGTCAAGATAAAAGGAGAACTCTCTGGAGGCAAGACTTCGGATATTAGCTCAAGCGAAATCAGGGACCTGCTGAAAGAGAATGGTGCGTTGGACGTTATCATAAATCGTTATGGACTTACATCAAGAGATTACTCGTCTGTCAGAGCCATGGGTGAGGATGTTCCTGCGATTGAAAACAGGCTCCTGAGAGAGAACATCGGGGCAGTCAAGGTTTCAATAGAGGAGTTGAAAGCGGACAAGGGTGCCAGGCTCGCGCAAGACTTGCTGAAGGTTCTGAGGCAGGAGCAGAAGCTGAACGAGACCAAGAAGGACTACGTGGAACGCATCCAGAAGCATGCATTGACCACGCTGGGTTTAGGAGATGAGGGCTAGTGATTCTGAGGTCGTTGAAGCTTGAGAACATCAGAAGCTACACTGAGCAGACTGTCTCGTTTCCCTTGGGAACGACTCTTTTTGAGGGTGACATAGGTTCAGGGAAGTCAACTATTCTTATGGCGATAGAATTTGCGCTTTTCGGCCTAGGCTCAGAGAAAGGAGGAGCCTTGCTCAAGGCAGGGGCAAAGAAAGGGTTGGTAAGTCTCTGTTTCGAGGTTGAAGGGAAAGAGTATGAGGTGTGCCGAAGCTTGGAGAGGAAGGCCAAAGGCGTCCAGCAGGCTGATTGCAGCCTCAAAACAGAGGGCACAGTGCTACAACTCTCGGCCTCTGAAATGAAGGAAAAAGTTCTTGACATACTGGCTTTCAACGAACCGGCAGACCCTAAAGCGCAGAGTTACATCTATAGGTACGCTATTTTCACGCCGCAAGAAGAAATGAAAGCAATCATCTGGATGAGAGCAGACTCTAGACTTCAGACGCTTCGAAAAGCATTCAGAATTGAAGATTATCGAATCGCACTAGACAACTCCTCGACATTGGCGAAGACGATCAGAGAAAAGTCGATTAAGCTAGCTTCGCACGCTTCTGACCTTGAAAGCCGTCGAGAAAAATGCAAGGCAATAAAGGCGGAGATTGGAAAATGCGAGGATGAATTGGCAAGCCTCATCTGGAACAAAGCGGGTCTTGACGAAAAAGCAGCTGGGTTGCGAGAGAAATTGGATTTGCTGCGAAAAGACAAGGACTTGCTTGGAAAGGCGGTGGGTGAGGTTCCTCTCTTGGAGAAGCAGATGAGAGAGAAGAATGGTGAAGTAGTCAGACTTGAAGTTGAGATGGAAGAGTTTTCTGCGGAAGTAGGGAGGCTGCAGCCTGAAGCGGAAAAGCTGGGCAAGACTCAGCAGCCCACTCCAAAAACTGAAGCTGAATTGAAGGAGGAATTGAAGAATGCTAGAGGGAAGGAGCGGGAACTTAGATTAGCGGAGAATGTCATAGGCGCGAAGATTAGTGACTATGAATCTGTGGAGCAGAATCAAGTCTGTCCAACTTGCGATCGGCCTGCAGACCAGATGGAATTTGAAGAGAAAATCAGGCTGAAAAAGGAGGAAAGGCGCAAAGCTTCAGAGGAGGTTGCTGCCTGCGAAATCAAAATCAAGGAAATAGAAGCCCTACTAGAATCGCAACGCCAATACGAAGCTGCGCAAGTACGGCTGCAGAATCTGAATGAGCGGATAGGGAGAAACAACGAGGGAATAGAGAAGGATCGTGAAAAGATCCAGGAACTGAAAGGACAGGTCGAAGAGGCCAAGGAAAAGCTCGGGAAAGCCCAGCAGCAGGCCGAGGAATTCAACAGGATCTCAGGCGAAACTGAAAGCGTCTCCAAGGATTTGATCGGAGTCGAGTCGCAGCTCAAGGAGGTCGATAGAAAGATTTCGAGAACCCAGACGACTCGCGAAATGCTTACCAATCAAGTGGAGGAATTGGAAGGAGAAATCCGGAACAAGGAAAAAGAAAGGAAGGCTGCTGAGAGGCTGAAGGAATACCAGATGTGGCTTGAAGAGTTTCTGATGCCGACCTTGGAAGCGATTGAAAAGTACGTTATGATGAATATAAACCAGGAGTTTAATCAGCATTTTCAAAAATGGTGGGGAATGCTCGTTGAAGATCCTAGCAAAGAGTCCCGCATTGACGAGGATTTCACACCTATAGTTGAGCAAGATGGCTATGAGCAAGACTACAACTATCTTAGCGGCGGTGAAAAAACTAGTCTGGCACTGGCCTACAGACTCTCGCTCAACATCATCGTACAGAAAGTCTCAGCAGGAATCAAGTCCAACCTTTTGATCCTTGACGAACCCACAGACGGATTCAGCAAAGAACAACTATTCAAGATCAGAGAGATACTTGACGAACTCAAATGCCCACAAGTAGTCATGGTCTCGCATGAGAGAGAGCTTGAAAGCTTCGCAGACCAAGTAATGAGAGTCGAAAAGAAAGACGGCATCTCACAAATAAAACCAATCTAAAGGACACACTGGTTTATTCCCTGTCTACGGTAACGGATGAGTTTTTCTGCCCGGTGCGGAGGATCGTCCAATGTACTTCTAACAAGATAGTGTTAGCATGGGCGCCAAGAGCTACAAGAGTCAGATCTTGAATATATGCGCTAAACAGCATAAGTCGAGTTTTATCGCGCGCTTTTGTGGATAGATCATGAAAGCATGGGCAATCATACCAAAATCCTAACGTCCCCCAAAAAACTGAAGAATCGTAGAATTTCCTTGTTCGCTAATGCAGAAAAGGTTGAACCAATCCAGTTCTCGCAAGTCTAGATTTTGGAACCGTTCTACTCAAATTCAGCTCCTTCTTCTGGATCGAACAGGAATCTGCTAAGAAAACGGTCTACTGCCCTTGATTCGAGGTTGTTCAACCTTGGTATTCCCATGAATTCCTGTGGAAGTCAGGTGCACATGTCAGAATCGAGTAGTGAACTGATGAAAAAACGCGCAGAATTCCGAATAGAGTAGCCGATTTGCCAAAGGTAGGAATTCAGTTTCAGATCGGCGATTGATCTTCTAGATTCCGCGCCCTATTCTTTCGGTTTCAACACTTCATATTCTCGTTTTGTTTCCTCAGCCCGTTTGACGAACTCATCATGGTTCTCCAAAATCACCTTTCTCATGTTCCGAAAATCTGAGTCAAGCTGTTTTAAGAATTCCAAGAGATATGAACGATGAACAATGTCGATAAGGAATCTCTCAGGTCGTTTTGTATATGGAGAACGATAGTCCTTTCTGATTAGAATATGGGTTGCCTTCTCCAATTTAGGCTCCTCTGATTCCAGTTTCACTTTATACATGTCTCCATCAAAGACAATTAAAGGAAAGTACATCATTATTTGGAAATCGGCTTCGGAAATGTCAGGTTTCTGTGGTGGGCCTCTTTCATAGCACACAAACTTGACGAGTTGATTTAAGCCCTCGAAGATGTCATTTCTGGATTTTGATCTTCCTTGTTTTTTGATTTCATCGTATGCAATAGACGCTTCCTCGAATTGGTCATAATGTAACCTCACATTCTCGCTGCAATACAACCTATCGAAAAGCAGAGCTTCTACTCCTGATGCTACTGGAGTATTAGAGAACTTGTCAAGATATTGCCCTGATATGTGAAGATTACTTGGCTTGAGAAAAGGACGAGTGAAAAAAACCCAACAGTGCGTCGTACTTTTCTTACATTCAATTGCAACCTCAGTTCCTAAGAAGAAAGGGGCCATCTTTTTTGCAAGCTCTTCATCTGTGAAGACCTCTGTGTTTTCTGTAGGGATTGCATAGATGTCAACGTCTCTGTCCTGTTGGAATTCCTCATCAAAATAGTAACTTGTATTGAAAACGATGTAATCTGGGTCTAATATATTGGATACTTCAATTTCGAGAGGATAACCAGACTCTTTTATCCTTTCCATCAAGTAGTCTTCAAGAGTCCTCTTTTTGCTTTCTTTCTCCATAGTAGAGTGATTGCTCCGAGTTCTGCTATAACCTTTCCGTATTTTGTATAGATTAGCGCGCGAAGTCATAACCACGATTTCTCTATATTGTGAAACGAGTGCATCTGACGATAATTACATGTATCTCACCATAGTGTCGAAGAGTGTGCAGCCAACCCTCGACGTTGACACATTAATCACCATCAAGATAAACGAGCCCGCGTCAAGCATCAACGCCCACCCTATCCCTACCGCGACATAATTGTGTTCTACAAGTCTAAGTCAAATTCCCAAGATTCTGACCGATATATTGCCCATAGGGCAGTTGCAAACCTCACCCGAGACAATGGCCTAGAGTATTTCAGGACCATCGATCGCGAATGAAACCCCAAAGTTGGGATATGCAATCGA
>Ga0172366_10000590_pt1 | contig 26704 bp, 20 predicted proteins | sample LakKivSesite69cm_FD_114533 | JGI IMG/M metagenome (GOLD analysis project Ga0172366, IMG submission 114533) | Sediment microbial communities from Lake Kivu, Rwanda - Sediment site 69cm | ecosystem: Environmental > Aquatic > Freshwater > Lake > Sediment | place: Rwanda: Western Province, Lake...
CGAACTGAGGGCTATGAGCTTGTAATCGGCAATGGCTCAGGCATCCGTGCTGCCTGGCGGAAGATGTCTTCCATGAGGCAGAGGTTGAGCAGCGCCTCCTCCGGCGTCGGGCTTTCGGGGATGTCCTCCCGGACGCACCGCAGGAAATGCTGGATCTCGCGCCGGAACGCCCACTCGTGGGGCGCTTCGTAGACCTCACGCCGCCCCTGCCTGCCCCTGTACACCTCGACGACGCCCGGATGATTTGCGTGGAGCGCGGGTGGGGTGGAAAACCGCAGCCAGCCATGCTGATAGCGAATCTCCAGCCACTCCTGCCACGTGCTGCCTTCGGTCGAAGCGGCGGCAAAGAGCGTGCGCACGCCGGACCAATCGAAGAGCGCCATCGTCGTCGCGGACCACCTCGGATACGCCGCGATGACCGAGGTCGGACGGCCCACGAGCGACATGATGAGGTCCACCCCGTGCGAAAGGCCGTTGTTGAAGATGCTGAACTCGCCCCACAGCTCACGTGGCAGCCAGGAAGGGAAGTGCGGGTCGGCGGCCTCGTCAGGCCGCGCATCGCCCGCCGAAATGAGCGGGTCGGCGTTCCAGTCCCACTCGCCGCCGAAGTTCTTCCACTCCATGGAGCGGATCGCGCCCATTTCGCCCGATTGCGCGAACTCGCCCATGAGCCGCCTAGTGACCTCCGCTGCCGGGTCGTGCCGCCGTTGGTAGGCCACCGAGAGCTTCCTGCCCGCCTTGTGTGCGGCGGCGACCATGGCCCGTCCGTCGTCGCGGTTCGTCGCGAGGGGCTTCTCGATGAAGACGTGCTTGCCCGCTTCCAGCGCCGCAATCGCCACCGTCGCGTGGAAGGGATCGGGCACGGCGACCACGACCGCCTCGATGTCGTCGTCGGCGAGGAGGTCTTCGTAGTACCCGAATGCGGTGTCTATCCCGAAGTGCGCCGCGACGAGCTTGGCCGTCTCGAAGCGCGGGTCGGCGATGGCCACGATGCGACACTTTTCCGCGAGCAGGTTCGGGATGTGGGCGCGTTGAGGCATACGACCCGCGCCGATGACGCCGACGTTGAGCGTGGATTCCATGGGGAGCGATCCTTCATGTGAAAGTGAGCCGCGTAGGGAGAGAAAAGAAGGTGCGCAGCGTCACCGGACGCAACAGCCCGGCAGGCGAGACGATTAGCCGGTGAGGTGCTATTCTTTCACGAAAAGCTGCATGAACGAGGCTTGCTTGGCCGGAGGGACCTGTGCGAGGGCAAGGTTCTCCGCGACGTGCTCCAGGCTGCTCATGCCCACGAGCGCGACATGCACGCCTGGCGTCGAGCGGACAAACTGGATCGCCCGTTGCGCGTCGCTCTTCAGCCCCGGAAACGCCTCCGAGACAATCGGCGGCAGCTTGCTCAAATGTCGTTGCATGAGCGCGACGGAGGTCGCCACGAATATCTCGTGTTCCTGGGCCGCGATGAGGAAGGGAACCTTCAAATCGCCGGTCTGCTGCGTTGGCTCGGTGAACGCCTGCGGCATACCGATGTTATAGGGAAGCTGCACGGCGTGGAAGTGGTGTGCGTGCCCGGCAACCGTCCGCGCAAGCCTCACGATTTCGGCAAGGCTCAGGGCATCCCGTGCGTTCGGTCGTGCGCGGAAGGCTTCCCACGTCGCAAGGCCGTACATGCGGATATGCCCGGCCTCCACCTCGTCCTCCAGCACGGCGAACGCCTCGCGCAGGCGCGTCATGAGCGTCTCGCGGCTCACCGCCTGAAGCTGCGTTTCCGGGTTGTGGAGGTAGTAGAGGTCAATGGTCTCAAGCCCCAGGTTGGCCCGGCTTGCGGCGATCTGATGGCGGAGGTAGCCCGGCGCGAGGCAATGGCAGCCCGCCACGATGTCGCTTGCCATGCAAACGCCCGGCCCAAGGAAGACGCGCTTGAAGTACTCAAGTGCCTCCTTCCCGTCTGCGGGCGGGGTCGTGTCGTACGGGATGAACCCGCCCTTCGTGGCGACGAGGATTTCCTCCCGCGAGACGACGCCGCGAGCGACGAGGTCGCCAAGCGCACGGCCCACCGCCCGTTCGCTTCGCTGACAACGGTAGTTGATCGCCGTGTCAATGACGTTGCACCCCGACTCCACCGCCTTGAGGATCGCCTCCTCGTACCGGCGGTCGGTCTCGTCGTTCGTCTCGCCGAGATACGTCCCGAAGCCAATGGAGGAGACCCGCAGGCCGTGGTGCGAGCGGAAGTGCTGCGGCGCGAGCCGGTCGTGGAAGCGGGCAGCGTAGGCTTCCGTGCCCGAAACGGTGGCAAACCCTTGGTGCGGCATGTACAGCTTCTTCTCGGTTCCTCGGTCTTCAATGTCGCGTTGAGTTCGGGACTTGAACCGCCGGGCCAACCCCTTCAATGACAATTTGACGGAGGGTATCTACACCCCCAAACCGCTTGACGGCATCCAGTATCTCAATACCGGCAAGCTGTCCGTCTGCGTCGTAGTCGGCGGCAATGCCTTCGCCAAGGTGTCTCGTTGTGACAGTCGTCTCGTGAAATGTGATACTGAGAGCATCCACCTCTGCATCGTAGCTTATTATCATCACGAGGCCCCTTCAGAAGTAATATGTGTACACGGTCACAACCACGATTTCATCAGGCTTTTCAACAAATATCGGGGGGATTTGTTTCGTTGCATAAACTCTACCATTCCAACTCCGATCAAAAGGGAAATCCTTGAAACACTGGAGGCGTCCTGATTCGGCAGGTTCCCATGGACTACTTCGAATAGCTTCCATCACTTCAGCCACTGTGAATCCCCGCTTTTGGGTATAGCCCAATGCATGTACAGAGAGCCTTATGGGCTTCATGCCCGTTGCCTTCCCTGACAACTCCGATTGCCCCGCCGATCAGCCGGGCAAAACTCGCCGCCATCTCACACGATGGCGATGGGGCGTATCCACGAGCCGGTCGCGCCTGTGAGCTTGAGAGGGATGGCGATGAACACGCACTCGTCAACCATCCGTGCCACGAGTTCTTCGAGCATGACGTTCTCGATCACCGGCACGCCCCGCTCGACGAGGAGCACCACGTGCGCCATGTCGTGCCGGTCCGGCACGGGGTCCGGGTCAATGCTCGGCCCGTCAATGGCGACGACGGACGCACCGGCGTCCGCAAGATAGCGGGCGGCTGAGGGCGCAAGCCCTGGCGCGCCGTGATTGAACTCCGGCGAACCGTCGAGGAATTGCCGCACCTTGCCCGTGCGGATGAGCGCGGCGTCGCCCAGCTGCACGCTCATCCCCTGCGCGCCGAGGCACTGCGAGAGGTCGTCCGCCGTGATCGCGTAGCCGTCCGGCAGCCGAGGCTTCCCCTTGATGGAAGCGATGTCAACGAGCACCCCCCGCGCCACAAGCGGAGGGATGGTCTCCACGCCGTGTACGGTCCAGCCTGCATCGCGCCGGGCCTCACGCATGTCTTTCCCCCCGAAAATCTTCCCGCGATACTGGCAGTGGACGAGCGCGTCAATGTGCGTGGACTGATGCAGTGTCCCCTCGATGCCGTCAATGTGAAACGTCGCGCCTCCGGTCTCCTCATCGCGCTCCATGTCCTCCGGGGTGCGATGGGTGAACAGGCGGTAGGGCACGGCGACTTCCGGCGGCCCAGTGGGAATGCGGCGGTGCAGTTCCAAGCCGAGGTCGTACACGTGCCCGCGTGTGATGAGATCGAACGCCTCCAGAGGAGATCGGGGGGTGACGGAGCGGTGCATTCGCTCTGATGGCTCCCCAGCCCGACGCATAGCGATACCTCCCCCCACATAGCATAACGTGCAGCCCGACCGTTATCTTGTAAAAATAGGGTGCTCCCTGCGGTTCAACAAGCGACCGAGCACGACGAGTTTCCGTCCGTCCTGTGACGTATCGAATCAGAGGGAGCGACACTCCCGCGCTCCTCTCACGCGGACAGACCTGCGGGCCATCAGGCGGTTGGGGTACCAATTCCAAAGTTAGTACATTGCCAAGAAGGTCGGCAATGCCACCGCCGGGGTTGGTACGAATTCTGCTTGTCTGGTCTTACCCAGTTTCTGGCTAACTGCGTGTGCCGGGCATGGGACGGCAGACACGGTTATCGGGTTCCCCCCACGTGCGGCGACGCACGCTCGTGCAGTGACGCACGCCGTGCGCGACCGACGCGATGCACTCCCCACCGGAACCCCACGAAGTGGCTCCACGGATAGGTCTGCCTCATCGGACTTGAGGAGGCTCAGTGAACTACTACGAAGAAGCGAACGGCCGGGTCGCGCTCGGCATCAGGCGGCCCGAACCGGGCGACTGGCATCATGGCTACGCGGAATTCCACGTCCTGCGGGACGACGAACGCTGCATACGCTGCCTCGTCTGCGTGCGCCAGTGCCCTTACGACTGCACGTTCTACGACCCTCATCGCCACGCCGTCTACAACATAGACGAAAACTGCGTGAATTGCCGGCGCTGCGAGTTCATGTGCCCGACGGACGCGATTGAGATCACCAGGTGGGGCGCGGGCTTCCGCGAGAACGACAACTGGAGGCACAGGACCATTCGCGCCATCTACAAGCAGGCGGACACCGGCGCGGTGAACCTCTCCGGGCTTGGCAACGACCTCGAATACGTCTCCTACTTCGACAGGATCGTGCTCGACGCCTCGCAGGTGACGAACCCTTCCATTGACCCGCTCCGCGAGCCGATGGAGATGCGCACGTTCCTTGGCCGCAAGCCGGAGCGCCTGGGCGAAGACTGCGAGATGCACCCGAACCTGCAAATCGAAGTGCCGGTGATCTTCGCGCCGATGTCGTTTGGGGCCATCAGCTTCAATTTCCAGAAGGGATTGGCGATGGCCGCAAAAGAGATGGGCACGTACTTCAATACCGGCGAAGGCGGCTTGCACCCCGACCTGCGCGCCTACGCCGATTGCGCCATCGTGCAGGTCGCCTCCGGGCGCTTCGGCGTGAGCCTGGACTACCTGGCGCACTCCGCCGCCTGCGAGATCAAGATCGGCCAGGGCGCAAAGCCGGGCATCGGCGGGCATCTGCCGGGCGAGAAAGTGACGCGGGAAGTCTCGCGCACGCGGATGATCCCCGAAGGCAGCGACGCCCTCAGCCCCGCCCCGCAGCACGACATCTATTCCATCGAAGACTTGCGCCTGCTCATCTACGCGATCAAAGAGGCGACCGAATACGCCAAGCCGGTGAGCGTGAAGATCGCGGCGGTGCACCACGTCGCGGCCATCGCAAGCGGGATCGTCCGCGCCGGTGCAGACATCGTGGTGCTCGACGGCTTTCGCGGCGGAACGGGCGCTGCGCCGACGATCATCCGCGACCACGTCGGCATCCCCATCGAGGTCGCGCTCGCGCAGGTGGACCAGCGACTGCGGGAAGAGGGCATCCGCCATCAGGCATCCCTCATCGCCGCAGGAGGCATCCGCAGCTCGGCGGACATCATCAAGGGCCTCGCGCTCGGCGCAGATGCGTTCTACATCGGCACGGCGGCGATGATGGCGGTCGGCTGCACGGCGTGCCAGCAGTGCCATCGCGGGAAGTGCTCGTGGGGCATCACCACGAACCGGCCCGACCTCGCCCCGCGCCTGCAACCGGAGGTAGCCGCCGAACGGCTGGCCAATCTCCTGCGCGGGTGGGCGCACGAAATCAAGGAGATGCTCGGCCTCATGGGTCTCAACTCCATCGAAAGCCTGCGCGGCAACCGGCTCAAGCTGCGCGGCGTCGGCCTGACCCAGGTCGAGCTTGATGCTCTCGGCATTCAACAGGCAGGACTCTAGGCTATGCGGCGCGTGTACCCTCTGGAAGAGCGGTGCATCAACTGCCACCTCTGCGAAGTGGCGTGCATCGTGGAACACTCGAAGACCAAGTCGCCCGTCTCCGCCTTCCACGTGGAAGGCCTGCGCTTCAACCGCGAGGACAGCCGGACGGTCCCCGACCCGGCGGAGGCGTTGGCAGCCGGAGTGCCCAAACCCTTGACCCGGACGATTGTGCAGACGGCAGGGTACGTCTCCGTCAGCACCAATTGCCGCCACTGCGCGGAACCCGACTGCGTGCTCGCGTGCAAGAACGGCTCGCTCTACGTCAACGAGGACGGTCGCGTGCTCCTGCATGAGGACAAGTGCGTCGGCTGCTGGATGTGCATTATGGCCTGCCGCTACGGCGCGATCACGCCGAACCCGACGCGCAGGAACGTGCCTGCGGTGAAGAACAACGGCATCAACCATCATTGCGACCTCTGCCCCGAACGGGAGACGCCCGCCTGCGTGTGGGTGTGCCCGACGAAAGCACTTGTGTTTGAGGACCGGGATGTCCCATGAACTACGTCATCATCGGTAACTCGTTTGCCGGGTTGTTCGCCACCGAGGCCATCCGGCGCACCGACCCCGAAGGGGAGATCCACATCGTCAGCCGCGAGCCGCAGCACGTCTACAGCCGTGCGATGATCCACGAGATGCTCGCCGGGGTGGTGCAGGAACCGATGGTCTACCTGCGCGATTGGGATTTCTACCAGAAGATGCGCGTTCATGCCCTTCTGGGCCGCACGGCTACCGGGATTGACCCGAAGGCGCAGGTGGTGACGACCGACGCGGGAGAACTGCCGTACGACCGGCTGCTCATCGCAACGGGCGGGAAGCCGTTCGTGCCGCCGATAAACGGCTTGCAGCAGGTGCAGTACCACTCGTTCATCACCCTCGAAGACGCCCGCAAGCTCAAGGCCGCGTGCGAAGGGCGGCGCGACGCAGTGGTGCTCGGAGCAGGTCTCATCGGCCTCCAGTGCGCCGAAGCGCTCCGGCACGTCGGCATGAACGTCGTCGTCGTGGAGATGGCCGATACGGTGCTCCCGATGGCCCTAGATGCGGTGGCAAGCGAGATCATCTCCCGCGAGCTTGCCGAAGAAGGGATCGAGGTCCACACCGGCGACACCCTCGACCTTGTCATCAGCGAGGATGGCCACCCCACCGCCTGTAAGCTGCGGAGCGGCGGGCGCGTGCCGTGCGACCTCATCGTCATCGCCGTCGGCGTGCGCCCGAACATTGACCTGGCGAAAGACGCCGGGGTCGTCACCGACCGGGGCATCGTCGTGAACGAGCGGATGGAGACGAGCGCGCCAAACGTCTACGCCGCAGGCGACTGCGCCCAGGGGCCGGAGATCATCACTGGCATGACCATGCCGATCCCCGTCATCCCCATCGCCTCCACGCAGGGCATGATCGCCGGATACAACATGGCAGGCAAACGCCGCGCATATCGCGGAGGTCTCTCGCTCAACGCCATGCAATTCGGCGGCGTGCAGGTGGTCAGCTACGGGTTTGTCAAGGACGAACGCGACGGAGAAGTGCTCAGGGTTGAGGACCCGGCGCGGAAGGTCTACAAGAAGCTCATCATCAAGGACGGGCTGATCACCGGGGCGATCTTCGTCAAGGACATTGATCGAGTGGGCCTCTTTCGGCATCTCATCGAGCGGCGAATTGACGTGACGTCCTTCAAGGAGCACCTGCTCTCGCCGGAGTTCGGCGTGGCGCACCTGCCCGCCGAGGTGCGGAAAGAGATGTTCACGACGCCGCAGTAGGGAGGCTTCGCCGCGCAGCGCGAAGCGTGAGGAACAGACCATGACATCAGTGGGGACACGAAGCACGTTCGTCCGCCGCCCGCATCGGGAGAAAGACATCTCCGCGTGCGGGCTTATCGGCTTCATCAACCGCGACGGCAGGCGGGTTTCTGGCGAACCGATCATCCGCGCCATCATCAACATGCACGACCGGGGCAACGGCCTCGGCGGCGGCTTTGCGGCGTACGGCATCTACCCGGAGTTCAAAGACGCGTACGCGCTGCACCTCATGTACGACGAGGAGAACGCCATCGCCGAGACGGAGCGGCTCGTCCGGTCGCGCCTCAACGTCGCCCACGCGGAAGCGATTCCCGTCTTTCCGACGGGCACAGTCAGGGAACATCCGGAGTTCCGCCGCTACTTCACCTACGTGCCCGACTCGGTGACGATGGACCACGACGACTACGTGGTGCGTCTGGTGATGGAGATCAACGTGCGGATTGACGGCGCGTTCGTCGTGTCGAGTGGGCGGAACATGGGCGCATTCAAGGGCGTCGGCTACCCGGAAGACCTCGCCCAGTTCTTCCGTCTCGACGAATACGAAGCCTATCTCTGGACGGCGCACAACCGCTTCCCCACGAACACCCCCGGCTGGTGGGGCGGGGCGCACCCGTTCACCATCCTCGACTGGTCCATCGTCCACAACGGGGAGATTTCATCGTACGGGATCAATCGGCGGTATCTGGAGAGCTTCGGCTACGTCTGCACGCTCATGACCGACACCGAAGTGGTCGCCTACCTCTTCGACCTGCTCGTGCGGCGACACCGTCTCACCTTCGAGCAGGCGGCCATGGTGATGGCCCCGCCGTTCTGGGAGGATATTGACCGTATGCCTCCTGAAGAGCGAAGGCAAGCCACGCTCCTGCGACAGATTTACGCCTCGGCGGCGCTCAACGGGCCGTTCGCGTTCCTCTTCGGCTACAATGGCGGACTCATCGGCCTCAACGACCGCGTGAAGCTGCGCCCGCTCGTCGTCGCGGAGCGGGGAGACAGGGTCTACATGGCAAGCGAGGAGTCGGCCATCCGCACGATCAGTCCCGATCTGGACCGGATCGCCTATCCGACCGCGGGACAGCCGGTGATCGCCCGGCTTTATGCCGCAGAAGAGGACACGCCAGCGAACGCGGTGCATTCGGCGAATGCCCTGCATTCGTTGGAGGGAGAGCAGGTACATGGCATCTGAGACGCTTCCCCTTGCGACCGCGCAGGCCGTCACGATCTCGGCGGCGGGTGTGTATTACCGGGCGCTCAACGAGCAGCTTCGCGCCGCAATTCGAGCGGGCGCGATGGAGGTGACGCTCACCGATGTGACCGGCCAGCGCTACATCGGCACGGGCATCCAGGCTCCCAGCGTGAAGATTCACATCTACGGCGTGCCGGGGGAGGACCTCGGCGCGTTCATGGAAGGTCCGCACGTCATCGTCCACAACAACGCGCAGGACGGCGTCGGCAACACGATGAACGAGGGGCGCATCGAGGTGCACGGCCAGGCGGGCGACGTGATCGGCTACGGGATGCGCGGCGGGCGCATCCTCATCAAAGGCGACGTGGGCTACCGCGTCGGCATCCACATGAAAGGCTACCGCGAGAAGCAACCGCTCATCATCATCGGCGGGTGCGCGGGCAATTTCTTCGGCGAATACATGGCGGGCGGCTGTCAGGTGCTTCTGGGCATTGGGCAATCGGAGACCAAACCTGTCGTCGGACACTACTGCGCCACCGGGATGCACGGCGGAGTGATGTACATTAGAGGAACACTCGACGACCACCAGTTGGGGAAAGAAGTGAAGCAATTCCCGCTCGACGCGCAGGACAGGGAGTTTCTCACGCCAATCCTCGCCGACTTCGCTGCGACGTTCGACCTACGCGAGAAGCTGACGGAGTTCGAGCGGTACGCGAAGATCGTCCCGGTCTCCACCCGGCCCTACGGGCGGCTCTACGTGTATTGAGGAGTGCGACCATGAATTTCAGCAACTCGCTCCAAGTGTTGGATAGGAAAATCGGTTCCACGCTGCGTGCGATCAAGACCAGCCGGACGCTCTACGATCAGGAAGGGATCAAGGACCCCGAACTGAGCGGGACGCTCAAGCAGATCAGCACGGAGCTACGGAAGCTGCGGAAATCGCTTTCCGGAATCCTCGCCGCCCACGCGGGCACGTTCGAGATGATCCGCTACCTCAACGAAGCTCTGAGGATGGAATACCAGAACATCCTCGATTACGAGCGGTACGTGGATGCGATAGAAGACGCCAACCTCGCCGCCCGGATACGCGAGTTTGGCCAGGAAGAACGCCGCCACGCGCACGCCCTCTCGGCGAAGATCACCGAACTGGGAGGCGATCCGCGCTTCACCGTCGCCCACGAGCAGCGCCCGGACATGACCGTGTTCGAACTCCTGAAAAAGCACCACGCCACCGAGCAGGAAGTGATCAAGTACTACGAAATGGGGCTGGAGAAGTTCAGTGATCCGGCCTTCTGCTGGCTCATCGGCAAGATCAAGGTGGATGAGGAAGAGCATCTGGAAACGCTCGCCACGATGCTCGAAGAGTACCGCGATACCGCCATGCTCGTGCGGGAGTCGAAGCACTTCAAGTGGATTGACCCGTACATGGGCAAGCCCGGCGACCGGGCGTGGATTGAGTAGGCACAGGCACGGTGTACGTGGCGCACCAGTATCAGGAGAGACCGATTATCGAGGTTTCTTCTTTGCTTCCCGCGGGTCATACCCTTCAGTCACTAAGCGCGTCGGTATTGGCTTCACGTTCGGGTTTGGCTTTGGCGCGGGCTTGGGAAGCTGATCTTGGACAGATGACGTGCTCGGCTTCTTGTTGCTAGCCATTTGGTCTGCCTTGGTTGTCGTTGCGTTGTCCTCTCCGAACTTTGCGAGCGCATTGTTCGAGCTGTGTTTTAAGTGGTTTAATGTCCCGATTTGGCTCCTGTTTTCTCCCCTCCGCAGTGGATATGATTTTTGTAGGCTTCTTAGCAGGTATCGTCTTGTTTGCCGGTGTTCGTGTCTTGACGTCGGTCACGATCTATACCCCCTATGTCACCTTTCCTGTTAGTTGGTAATAGGCAATATACAAGATGGAGAGCAATATCAGCAAGAGAACGCAGACCTTGATCATCCGATACGACCACGCAAGTTTCTCAGACTTCCTGTCCGTCGCCTGTGCATTCCGAGCAAAGGCCGTGGCCAGACCCTTCGCAGTACCGTAATACACGTCAATAAGCGTGTTCCCGTCGAAATAGTCTATCGTTTCCTGGTCCAGCACCACCCGTTCCAGTAAATGGATCCGCAGGACGGAAAAAGTGAGATACCAAGCGACGAGAATCGCGACGAAGGCGAGAAACATAACAAGAAGTAATGCCCAATCCAAATATGATGCAGGTCTGAGTAACCTTTTCTCCGCGATCAGCCACTGTGCGAAGAAAACATAGAGACCGAATAGCAGTGTCAAGACTGATAAATACCTCGACGCTTTTTCATCTAGCCTGACGAACCTTTCCTGTTCGTCATTGAGCAGTTTGATGGAAAAGTCATACAGTTCTTTGTATTTTTGTAGTCCATTCTCGCCTTCCATTTCGTCCATCGCCTACTTCCTCCTCAGTCGAAGCCGTTTTGGTTGAGCATTAGCCACCATGGTAGCCAACGAACTACAGAGATGCAACACACTCGTCAACCGCGAGCACTGGACGGAACGCGGCAGATTAGGAAGAGGAATCGTCGCTGTATCGCGCAGGATTCCAAGCACTTCAAGTGGATTGACCCGTACATGGGCAAACCCGGCGACCGGGCGTGGATCGAGTAGAAGCCTCTCGGCGGGCGGCGTGCAACCTTCGGCGATCTCATTCTCTGCGCGGGTCCGGCGCTTCGATGGGCTTCTCTGCGTCCCAATTGTCGCGGTATTCAAGCGGCGCGCCGAGCAGGTTTGCCAGATACCGGGCGACCGGGTAGAGGTCGGCGTAGGCGACATCGTTATCGGGTTGCGGGTTTGTCTGCATGAGGAGGGTTTCCCAGCCGGACGAGGCGACGAGCACGAGGCTGCAAATATAGCGCGAGGTTACGGTTTCGGGGTCGGTCCGTCGGGTGTACCTGCGGCCATGGATTCGCAGCGCACGGATGTCGCGTGGCTCCCAGATGCGCGTGCGCACGCCCTGAAGCGCCAGGCCCGGCGGGGTGTGCCGGGTGATCAGACGGCGCGGCAGGAGCCTTCCGGCAAGGGGCAGGCTCACGAGGCTGCCGAATGCCACACACACAAGGCCGAGGAGGAAGAATGCCGCGTCGAGCCAGGTGGCGTCGTCGGCGCGATAGTGCACCACCACCTTCCCCCAGAACAGCCAGACGCCGACGACGATGAGGCCGACGCTGAAGAACAGGCCGAAGCAAATGGAAAACCGCGCATCGTGGGTGCGCTTCATGACAAGGCCCTGTGCGCGGTCGTAGCTTGCCACGCGCAGGTCGCCGTGGAAGTGCAGCGAGGAAGGGAAGGACATAAGGCCCTCTCGTGGAACAATGGGACCGGGAAGACGGAAGCGAAGGGCGACCAAAGTACATGCACCGGCACGCAGGGGTCGCCCTTATAGATGAATGCGAATCTCACAATTTCTGAGGATACGGTGGAAGGGCAGGTATGCCTCGCCCTTCCCCATCAAGAACCCGGCGAGAGACCCGTTCAGCCGCCCACCGCCGTGATGGCGGAAAGCTCGCGCTGGGCGTTCACAAGCTTGGCGTACACCCCGTCCTTTTCGATGAGTTCGTCGTGCGTGCCGAACTCGACCACCTGCCCGTCCTCGATGACGAGGAGGCGGTTGGCGTTTTTGAGCGTGCTCAACCTGTGGGCGATGGCGAACACCGTCCGCCCCTGCACAAGCCGGGCAATCGCTTCCTGAATCTGCTGCTCGGTCTCGGTATCCACGCTCGACGTGGCCTCGTCGAGGATGAGGATCCTCGGGTCGTGCAGGATCGCTCTGGCGATAGAGATGCGCTGCCGCTCGCCGCCGGAAAGCCTCGCGCCCCGTTCGCCCACCTGGGAGTCGTAGCCGTCCGGGAAGCGCATGATGAACGGGTGCGCGTTGGCGGCCCGCGCCGCACGGATGATCTCGTCCCGTGAGGCCCCAGGTTGTGCGTAGGCGATGTTCTCCGCAATCGTCCCGTGAAAGAGGAACGGCTCCTGCGGGACGATGCCGATGCGCCGATGCCAGTCGTGCTGGCGGACCGTCCGCAGGTCCACGCCGTCAATGAGAACCCTGCCTTCCTGCGGATCGTAGAACCGGCAGATCATGTTGATGATCGTCGTCTTCCCTGCGCCAGAGCGCCCGACAAGGCCGATCATCTCGCCCGCCTGGATGTCAATGCTGATCCCCTTGAGCACCGGCCTGAGCGGGTCGTAGCCGAACTTGACGTTCTCAAGCCGCACCTCGCCGCGCACCTCTTTCAGTGCCACCGCGTTCGGGCTGTCCTTGATCTCCGGCTCCGTATCGAGCACTTCAAAAACCCGCTCCGCCGCCGTGAGATCACGCGTGACCCATTCATTGACGCGTGCAACCATCTGGATTGGGCGGTAGAACATCCCCAGGTAGCTGAAGAACGCGAGGAGCGTGCCCAGCGTCATGGTGCCGTCTATCACGTTCGCGCCGCCGATGTACCAGACGATGAACTGTCCGGCCATCGTGAGGAAGGTGATCGCCGGGAAGAAGGTGGCCCAGGTCATCTCGGCCCGCGATTCGGCAAGGAGCGTGTCCCAGTTGCGCTCGTCGAACCGCGCCATCTCCTGCTCTTCCTGGCCGAATGCCTTGACGACACGGATGCCGGAGAGCGAGTCGTTGAGCGTCGAGCTGAGCCAGGCGCGCTTGGCCCATGCACGCCCGAAGAGCGCCCTGATGAACCGCCAGAAGTACTTGCTCATGTACACCACGATGGGCAGTGGGATGAGGATGAACAGCGAGAGTTGCCAGTTCATCGAGAAGAGGATGATCCCGATGAAGACCACCATGAACAGGTCAATGCCGAGATGCGGCACGCCGCCGACGAGGAAGCCCTGCACCTGCCTGGTGTCCGTCACCACCCGGTTGAGGAGCGCGCCGGTGCGGGCGCGGTCGTAGTAACCGAGGCTCAGGCGCTGCAAGTGATGGAAGAGCTTCGCCCTGAGGTCGCCGATGATGCGGGGGCCGAGCCATGTCGCCTGACGGCCTCCGAGGATGCCGATGCCGAGGAGGACGATGCGCGAGACGAGGAACAGCGTGACGATGAGCGCAAGCCATCCGAGCCGCCCCCAGCCAAGCGACGCGACGTCCCAACCGGCGATGGTGCGCATCACCTTGGTATTGATCACATCGTCAATGAGCACTTTCGTGAGGTAAGGGGGCAGGGTCTCGATGAGCGCGGACACGATCATCGTCGCCACGAGCAAGGCCGCGCGCTTCCAGTGCGGGCGCAGGTAGCCGAGCAGCCTGAGGAGCACCTGACCGCGCTTCAGGCATGCCGGGCAGACGCCGCCAGGCTCAGGGAGAAGCCGGTGACATTTCTCGCAGTAGCGGGGAAGGTCTTCCCGTGCGCCCGATTCCTTCTTCTCAGGGAGCTTTCCTTCTCTGGCGAGGCTATCGAGCATGACCGCAGCGCGGTGAAAATCGCGCTGGCGGGAGTTGGAGAAACGGCACAGTTCGACGCGCCTGCCCGCGATGACCGCCACGAGCGCGCCCTGCCCGACGAGCAGCTCCACCTCGACCTTGTTGATCTCCTTGAGCGGCCACTCCTGCCGGTGAGGGTGCGCGCCGTTGGGCGTGAAGACGCACAACCGTCGGGTGTCGGCGAGGAGATATTGCCTCCCGTACGAACCGCTCGGACTCAGGTCGCTGCTGACCGCCACGAGGATGTCTTCTTTCGGGCGACCGTCGCCGGAGAACGCATCCATGATCTCCTGGGGGACGCTTTCCATCTCCGCGTCCTGAGCGCTCCCAAGCGGTGTGAAATCGGAGTCCGCGCCGGAAAAAGAACTGTGCAGCCCGCGCCCTCTACCACCGAATCTGCCCGGAGAGGGACCCATCAATGCCATAGGTACACACCTCCTCACTACAGGATTGGGCATACATCTTCTAAAGATACCTCATTCTGAGAGAAATTCCCACCTATGGCAGGACAATCGCACGAGAGTTGTGCATAGGTACTTTCGTTCTGAGACTGCAATGTGGAAGCCCTGCCTCTGCTGTGACGCCCGACCCATGCGGTGCTCTGCCGATGATTCAGCCGCTCATTCGGGGTTCCTCGATGTCTCCCGGTAGGAACGCAGCAGTCGTTCCAGCGCGGCTTCGTTGGCCACAAGATGCACGACGCTGCGGTGCACCTGTCGCGTCTTCCCGTACTCGTCGGCAACCCACCCGCCTTCCGGCGTGCCGATTTCGCCGTACGGGACCTGCCCGGAGGACACCGCGTCCAGCCATTCGAGGCAGGCCGTGTTCCCTGGCGGCAGGATGATCCAGGGCACGCCGAGGAGGAACGAATGCCGCACAGTGATCCCCAGCGACTCGGCGTCCACGTATTCCCCGCCCGCCCACGACCTTCCGACCACGACCGCCCGGTATGCTCGTGGGTCGAAATTGGGGTACCGGCTATCACATGCCACGCGATCCACGTCGTAGCGGCACCGCTCGAAAAGCTCGTCGCAGGTCCGCACATCGTCGTAGCCCTGGGCGTTCGAGTAGAGGTAGCAGAGCTTCGGCCTTTCCGGGACGCGAAGTTCCTCGTACGCGGCGGCGAGCGCGCTCATCGCCTGTTGGAACCCCGCATGGTGGAGCGACCAGTACTCGTTCGTATCGAACCGTGCGTTCACGAGACGATGGTCGCTGTAGGGCACGTCCTCACGACGGACGCTGAGAACCGGGAACTTCGGCGGCATCGTTGACCAGCTATGGCGATTGGTGTCTGTGTACGTATCGTCAATCACCAGTATCCCGTTGATGATGCCGCCGGTGAGTGAGCCGTGCAGGTCGTTCTCGTTCCAGTTCGGCCAGCCATGATACCGTCCGGGATGAACCCGGCCCGCCTCCGCCATCTGGCAGACGCCGTGCGGGTTGCGCCCCAGAATCCACGCGATCTGCGCCTCCGCCTTGTGGAGCCATTCGCGCCGCCCGGTGAGGCGTCCGGCCAGCGCATAGACGTACGCGACATTCCCGACCCACGCATTCCTTCCCATCGAGCGGCTTGTGAGCACGCCCGGCGGCACGTTGGGAGCACATTGCAGGACAAGCTCGTACGGCGGCCCGACGGTGTACGGCTCCATCCACGCGAGTTTCCGTTCCACCGCCCAGATGATCTCCGCACGGCGCGGGTGCTCCGGCTCGTCGAGGAGAAGCTCCATGAGTACGGTGATCGGGTGGAACGGGTGCTTGAGGCCACTCGGCCTGCCGAAGGAGCCATCTTCCGCCTGCTGCGCGAGGATTTTCGGGACTAGTTCCTCCGCTCTCGCACGGTATTCCTTTCGGTCGGTGGCACGGTAGAGATCGTACCAGAGCGTCACCCAGTACGGATGCGAGAGGATTCCCGGCGCGGTCTTCTCAAGGTATGCCGCGCTCTTGAGGGCCGCGTTGGCATACGTCCACCGCCGGGGGTCATCCACGCCGCGAGCACATCGTGCCGCCGTTGCAAAGGCCGTCGCAAAGTCGAGGATGATGCCGGGGTCGTTGTGGCTGTGGTAGTCGTAGTAGCGGCTGCGCGGGTTCATCACCTCGCCGCGCCCGGAGTCCTCGTGCGGCTTCTCCCAGAAGACCGCCCAGTTCGAGTTCCACTTCCTGCCCGTCTTCGGGTCTTCGTGGGTGTACCATGCGTGGATCGGCCCGATGAACGAGCCGTCGGGGTTCTGCACCTTGAGGAAGAAATCCGCGCCCCAGAAGACTTCGGAGAGCACGTCGGGCAGCGTGCCACCGTATGTGGCACGGGCGAGATCGAGCCGCTTGTGCATGAGCGCGAGCGTCTCCAGCACGTAGCCGAAGTAGTGGAACCACTTGTTGTAATCGCCCGCGTCGTGCCATCCGCCGGTGACGTCGCGGTATTCCTTGATCTCGCCGTAGTGCTCGTCCTGCGCTACGCTGCGCCAGAGCGCGTCGTTGGTGTGGCACGCTTTGTGATAGCCGGGGACCTCTGTGCCGCAACGCTGCAAATAGGAGTACTTCGCCACCGTATAGGCGAGGTGATGATACACGCCGTTCCAGATTCGCAGAGGCGCGGATTCGACGATGCGGTCGGGCATGTGGACGCGCAAGAGGTAGTACCCCTCCCGTTCGCAGGCGGTGAAATCGGCGACCCACGTCCAGCGACTCCAGAGATCGCGTCCGGTCGGTTCGAGCGTGCCACCGGCGAAGGTCCGTCCGCGCAACGTATCGAAGAGTTCCCACCGGATGTTGCCCTCAACCGGCCTTCGGGAGCGCACGATGACGCGCTTCTGGCCGCAAGGATGGTACCCCGCCTGCGCGTCGAGGATGTCGTAATCCTGTGCGCCCAGGCCGTCGAGGTAGAGGTCGTCCACGAGCGCGTCGTCCGCCTTCAACTCGCATTCGGCGCGTTCGGCGTTCGGCGGCGGAAGAAATCGCCAGCAGAAGGGCTTCCAATCGTCGGATTCGTGCGCGAACGTCTCGCACCTGAGATAGCGGTCGTGCTCGATGAGGTGCACGAGGCCGACCACGTGCCCACGCGCTTCGCCCGTCCACTCGTACGGCACGCGGGCGCTCATCTCGAAGCGGTTCGACCGGACGTGCCCCCGAAGGCGCAGCGCGTGCCCCTTTCCGGCGCGCTCGACCTGTTCGGCGCGGCCCTTGAGCACGTGCCAGCCGACGATGCCGCTTTCGTCGGTGCGCTCGAACGAGCAGTTGACGAGCACGTTCACCGGGTCGTTCGGGTCGTCAAATAGCTCGGTGAGAGGTTTTGAATAGGTGTGCATGGGAAGTCCTCGCAGGGAAGAGGGGAACTCGACGGGATCGGGTCAGGAAAGGTGAGAAATCGGGCGCGGGCGAGCAAGGAGTGTCGCTCCTCTTTTGTGGCTCTGAGCAGGAGACACCGGGCGTGCCGCCGTCTCTACGAAATGCTCCGTCTCCGATCCTCCTCGTGAATCCGATGATTGCGCGCCACGAACGCACGGTAGCGTGCCACCTCCTGAGAACGACGCTCCACCGACCAACCAAGTTCTTCGGCCATGAGGTCGGCCACGCGCTCCAGGCAGCCCAATCCTTCGGTGTGTCCCGTGCCGATGCCGGTCCTTCGCAGGAGCATGTCGTCGAGGTGCTTCGCCATCTCGTAGCGCACCGACCAGACGACCTGTGCGGCGATGTCCGGCAGGGCAGGGTCAAGCCGTTCGGCAAACCGCGCCTCCCGCGTGGCGAGCATGAGCACGTCGAGCGCGTGCCTCCCGTACAGGGAAAGAAGGTGGTTGAAAAGCGCGGGGTCGGCGTCTTTTGGGCGCTCTGCGGGAGCCGCTCCGGGAAGCCCAAGCTCGCTGGTTTGGCATGGCGGCGGCTTCGTGCCCCACGACCTGAACGCCGCGTCCACCACCTGTTCGGCGAGGCTGCGGTAGGTCGTCAGCTTGCCGCCGATGACGGAGAGGAGGCCGCACATCCCGTCGCGCCTGCGGTGGTCAACGATGGTGTGCCGCCGGGTGATCGCTCCGGGGTTCTCGAAGTCGTGCGCGGGCAGTGGGCGCACGCCGGTCTGCGCGTAGTACACGTCGTCGTCGGTGTAGCGTGCTCCGGGCAGCAGGCAGCGCAGTTCCGTGAGCAGGTAATCGAGTTCCCTCTGCGTCGGGACCGCCGTGTCGGGGTCGGGGTGCACAATATCGGTCGTGCCAACCCAGTAGTACTCGCGCCAGGGCACGATGAAGAACGGGCGACCGTCCGTCCGCGCCGGGGTGTAGAGCGCGGCATTCGGCCCTCCCTCGCGCCGGGGTAGGAGCACGTGCATGCCACGCGTGCCACCCATGCGGTCGGCGATGCGCGGGTCGAGGAGATTGAGCACCGCATCAACCCAGGGACCGGTGGCATTGATCGTGAGCCGGGCGCGGATTTCGCCCTCCGTGCCACCATCGAGGTCGTTCACCCGCACGCCGATCACGCGTGCTCCCTCGTGGAGAAACCCCGTGACGACGTGCCGCGTGAGGATGTTCGCGCCGCAGGAGCGTGCGTCCAGCGCATTTTCCAGGCAGAGGCGCTCCGGGTAAGGGACTTGGGCGTCGTGATAGAGAAAGCCGCCGAGAAGCCCATCGGGTTCGATGCTGGGGACGGCGTCGCGCAGGTCTTTCGCCGAGAGCCGCACATGGCGGGGCATCTCCGTGCGACGGCCGGTGAGGAGATCGTAGAACATCAGCCCCAGCCCGATCTTCAGCCGACCATACGGCCCGCCCCGGTAGACGGGGATCATGAACGGCAAGGGATGAACGAGGTGCGGCGCAAGGGTGAGCAGAAGCTCGCGCTCCCGGAGGCTCTCGTGGACGAGGCCGAATTCGAAATGCTCCAGATAGCGCAGACCGCCGTGAATGAGTTTCGTCGAGGCGGAGCTTGTGCCGGAGCCGATGTCGTCCCGTTCGACGAGCGCGACGGCAAGGCCGCGCCTGACCGCGTCGCGGGCGATGCCGACGCCGTTGATTCCGCCGCCGATGATGAGGAGGTCTACCTGTTCGGACATGCCATACGGTCTGCGGGGAGAGCAGGGAAGTTTCATCGTTCGGTCAGCGTCTCAAAGTGTGTGCAAATCTTGCTTACGGCAGCGCGTCGAGTATATCGCTTCGCTCGTTTCTCCAAAGGATACCCCAACCAAGCTGGAACGGCCTACATGATACCTTAGGAAGCCATTCCGATCCGCGAGTTCTTCCCAAACTACGGGCTTCCGCGCTCGTCGGCGTCGGCGCGCGTTTTCGGCGCACGCGACGATCTCTCCCGTTCGAGAAGGACTCTGTACGCCTGCTCCTGCGTCATGATCTCGATGCCGATTTCCCCGGCATACCGCAGCAGTCCGCTGATGTGGGACATGTCGGGCGTGCCCTGCAAGACGGACCAATCGTGCGCCCAGTATGACCAGACAAGCTCCTCGCGCCGCGCCACGTCGTTGGCGTCGGCCTTCACGTACTCAAGGTAGCCGTCCGTGTCGTCCCACCCGTAAATCCTGCGGATGATCGCCTCCTGCCAGCCCTGGCCCGGAAACTCCAGGATGTGCGAGAACCCCTGAGAAGTGTACCAGAACGGCTCGACGGAGAACTCGACCGGCTGCCAGTCCTGTTCGTTGCGGGCGTACGTGCGGCAGAAGCGTATCCCGTGCCGGTCGAGCACTTCAAGGATGTCGGGGCGATCCTGCAAACCCCGGTAGAAGCCCAACGGGCTGCTGATGCCCTGAGGGGGGCGCCCGAAGTGTTCATTGAAGAGCGATCTGCACCTGCTCACCTCTTCGTCAATCTGCTCCAGCGTCGCCCCACGCCAGACGGTGGTCTGCCCCTGAACAACCTGGCAGACGGACTTGAGCGGTTTGCTCACGGTGATCTGGAGGTCGAAGAGCGGATTTTCGGCGAGCGATTCCAGCGCTTTCCGATGCGCGAGGATCACCTCGCCGAGCAGGTAGAGCGTGCAGGGCGCATTCGCTTCCTCGTGGACTTCCCGCACCTGCGCGAGGAATTGCGAGGCGAGGGTCCGGTCCTTTGTCCACTCCACACTATAGCCGACGACGAGAATCGCCATGCACGATCATTCCATTGGATGCGCCAGCAGGCAGCCTTTAGAATCTATCTGGCTCTGTTGGCATCCTCGTCCACATGTAGGGGCGGTCCTCGTGATCGCCCCAAAGGACGGGGCGAATACGAGATTCACCCCTACAAATCGGTGTTCTCTGACACGCGGCGATGCAGGATGTCAACAGAGCCAATCTATCTCAAAACCTAGAAACGTCACTCCGAAAGTGGCCTTTTGAGATAGATTCTTACTCATATCGCTCGAACAACTTGCCCCATTCGCTCTTCATCGCCTCTCTGCGGCGCTTCCTCCCATGCACGGGGTACCAGTAGTAGTCGTGGAAGATCGCCGAAGCGATGATGAAGGCCCAGACGAGGGGCGTGCGGAACATGAGATGCTCAAGCCACTGACGCTTGCCGAACCAGAGCGCCCGCCCGACGTTCGCGGCGAAGTGGTACCGCACCCGGAAGTCGAAGTTGACCTCGGAGATGTCCTCGCCGAGCACGTCAATCTCCTCCACGCGCCCTGTGCCGAGGCCCTCCTCGTGCGCCATGCGGATGAAATCGAGGGACATCGGGTCGAAGCCCATCATCTTCGCCGCAACCGCGTCAATCGCCACCATGTCCGACGAGGCGAGCATGTAGTTCTTCACCACCGGCTCCATGGCGCGAGGACCCGCGCCATTGCCGCAGATCGTGCCGTCCATCACGGCGAATATTCCGGGGTGAATCTCCTTCTGGATCGTCAACAGGTCCACGAGCGTGCGGTGAATGTCGCGGTGGCAGTAGTGCCGATTGTGCTTGAGAAGGCCGCCAAAGGCGTTCTTCATCGCCCCGGTGGTGGTCGTGTAGATGTGCGTTTTGACGGTGGGCAGGTGGACCACGTTCTTGCCGATGAACGGCTCCGGCAGGTAGATGCCGTCGGGGAAAATCCTGTCCATGACGAGCATCTTGCCCTTCGGCGCGTACCTCACCCAGGGGTAATCCGACGCGAAGTTATCGTAGGTGGGGATGTGGTAGCGGGTGTACACCCCGCGAAACTTGTTGTTCTTGTCGCCGAGCGAGGCGTCGGTGACGACCGTCCGATTGTGGACGCCGATGATGTCCTCGTACCCGTCCTCGCGCATGGTTCGCACTACGCCCTCAAGCTGCCAGGGGGTCGTGTTGGCGCCGGGGTAGTGCAGATGCCACGAGATGTTGTCTTTGATGATCGTCGTTGCGGTTTTCGGCAGCGCCTCCGCGTACCCGGCGCGATGCATCATGTCGCGGATGTCGTCGAGCACCGTCTCTGGCCTGGTGCGGATGACCACCACTTTCGAGCGACCGTGCTCAGGCGGAGGTGTCGCTGCGTGAGGCTGCGGTAGTGCCGTACCTTCGGGGCGCGGCGTTGCCATGAAACGCTCTCCTTGCGGTTCTCTTCATGAGTTATCGTCCGCACAAAAGATACGTCGGTCGTTGTACGTGTGGCAACGACGCGCACGTGGCGTTTGACGCCACGCACTACATCCGCAGGGGGATGTGCCAGTCGAGGTCGAGCCGAAACCCTATCTCCCACCGGCGTGGCGTTCGTTTGTTCTCCGTGTTCCGCACGGTCTGTCCAATGATCGCCACGCTGAGACACGCGCCCCACTTCGGCGGGGCAGAAACGATGAGTTCGCCCGACGTGGTGGCTTCGACGATGCCGAAGGGGAAAGGATCGCACCGGTAGCCGATGTTCGCGCTCGGCTGGCTGATCGGGAAGGGGCTTGTAAAGCGCGTCTCGCCCTGGCGGCGGTGCGTCGCATGGCCGGTGATGCGCAGCCCACCCGTGCTTTCCCAGTGGCTGTCGAGGAAGAGCGCGTCGCCGTCCGGCCCAAGGAAATGTCCCATGAGCGCTCGTTCGTTGGTGTACCGCAGGTAGGTGGCGTTGCGTGCGTAGTTATACACCCAGCGCGTCAACCGCGTGTATTCCAGGCCGACGCCCGCTCGATCCCACCCCATCGGAGCTTCCCAGCGCAGCCCGACAGTCCAGGCGATGCGGTCGGGCGATCTCTTGTCGAGCGCAATGTCGTCCATGAGCAGGGCCGCGTACGTTTCCATTCGACGCCACGGACGAACGGTGACATCTACCGAGGCGAGGAGGTTTTCCTCAGCGACACTGACATTGGCCTCTTCGGGGTACATCCAGAGGAGCGGGTTCGACCACTTAAAGGAAATGCTCTGATCGGGTCCGCCATAGACAACCGTCTCCGCTGCACCGAGTTCGAGCCACCGTGTAGGCGTCAGCACGAGGCGGTGCCCCGTGAGAAACCGGTGGGCAACCAATCCGTCGCCAAGCGGTTCGATCTCCATTTGGCCCGTGAACGCGTGGAAGTGAAGCCAGTGGACACTGACCTCGGCAGAGATCATATCCAGCGCCGGAGCATTATCCGAGACGTGCAGGTTCCCCTGCCTTTCCGGCCCCCACACGAGAGGGATTCTCCCGAAGCTGAACTTCCCCCATCCCGTCTCGTACAGGACGTACGCCTGCTGCACCTCGCCGGTGGCTCCCAATCGGTAGGTTTGCAGCCGCCCGCGATAGGTGTTGTCCCCGATGCCATCGGTGTCCATCTCGAGGCGCTGCCCCGTCGTGAGGCGAGGGGCGATGCGGAGCGAAAGGTCGAGCGTATTGATGCTGCGGAGGCGGTCCGTCGCAACCCCCTGCACCGCCGGGAGGCGATTTGCACGCGGTTGGTCGAGTCGCATCGGGTTCTGCTGGGCGATGAGGCGGGGGTTCACGTCCGCCCGCACCCACCACTCGTGCGCCGCTCCGTGAAGCGAGTCGGCATGGCCGGCCTCCTCGTTGAGGATGCGGTCCCCTTCGAGGTCGGCTGCAAATTCGGCCATGAGCCGATCAACGAGCTGGCGTTCGTACGGGCTGATCTCGGCCTCACGGGCCGCAAGCCGGGCGACCCCCTCGGCGATCTGCCGACGGCTGTACGGTTTGAGCGTCGAGGCGGAGACGACGCGGTAGCCGCGCACCTGGAGCGCGTCAATATCCCGGTAGGCCCAGTGGTCCATGGAGAGGAACGCACCGGAGGATTCGGTGGCCAACAGACAGACCAGCCCTATGGCGGCGATCACGGCCCGATGCGGCATGACGCAGATACCCTATAGCGAAAGCGGCCCGTCCGGAGTGCTCCTGTCAACAAACGTCCGATGCCAAAGCTCGACGTTGAGGATCATCCAGAGCTGTTCCCCGTAGTTCCCCTGCCCCCGGCTGTGGAGCGTGATCGCTCGTTCGACGGCATCCGGGGCGAATAACCCGCGTTCGAGCGACCGGCGGTCGAGGAGCACCTCGCGCACCTCGTCAGCCAAGCCGGTCCCGAACCACTTCGGCAGGGGCGAGGGCGTGCCGCGCTTGTCTTTTCGGTCCAGGATCACGTCGGGCACGGTTCCGCGCATCGCTTCCCGTTCGATGAACTTCGTGACGAGATGGCGCATTTTCAGTTCCGGCGGGATCGTCGCGGCGAACTCGACGACCCGGTAGTCGAGCAACGGGACCCGCGACTCCAGCGAGACGGCCATGCTCATGCGGTCCTCGGCGTGCAGCAGCCCCGGAAGGTAGTTCTTGATCTCCCAGTAGAACGTGCGGTTCATCGCGTCCGCCAGGGGGAGCGTTTCCATGAGTTCCGCTTCCGTATCGTGCCTGGCGGCCCGAAGCTCAGGCGCGAGGATGCCGAGCATGGTGGCGTGCTTCCTCATCTTCTGCCGCACGCGCACCGGCCCCACGATCCGCACGTGCGTCACGAGATTTCGGAAGGTGGGCCAGAAGTCGCTTGCGGGCCGTCGCAAGCGAAGTGCCTCGCGGAGCACCTGCCTGAGGTACCGCGGGAAGAAGCGATAGTAGCCGCCGAACAACTCGTCGCCGCCCTGCCCGCCAAGCGCGACGACCACCTTCTCGCGTGCCAACTTCGAGAGGAAGTACTGGGATACCGTCGGAGAGGCCACCGTCGGCTCGTCCATCCACCAGACGACGCTCGGAATGAGATTCCAGCACTCGCGCATGGTGGGGGTGATCTCGTAGTGCTCCGTCGGGAAACGTTCGCGCACGTGGGCGATGAACCGGCGTTCGTCGTATTCGGGGCCTTCCTCGAACGCCAGGGAAAACGTGTTCATCCTGTGCAAGCGAGGCTGGGCGAGCGCGACGATGGAACTGGAGTCAATCCCTCCGCTCAGGTAGGCCCCCACCGGCACATCGCTCCGCAGCCGCAGCCGCACCGCGTCGTCAATCAGTTCGTGCAGCCGGTCGGCATACGTGCGGATCGGGGCGGTCAGCCTGGGTTCCGATTCGAGCGGCACATCCCAGTAGCGCGAAAAACGCGATTCCGTGGGCGTCACGAAGAGCGATTGGCCGGGCAGTAGGCGGAAGATGTCCGTGAAGAACGTCTCCCTGCCGGTGGTATACATGTGTTTGACGTACTGGTAGATGGCGCGCTTGTTGGGTATCGGCGTGATGAGCCGCGAGGCGAGGATCGCCTTGATTTCCGAGGCGAAGATGAGGCGATCTCGGTTGAGGACGTAGTAGAGCGGCTTGACGCCGAGCCGGTCGCGCACGAGCCAGAGCGAACGCTCCTGCTCGTCCCAGACCGCGATGGCGAACATGCCGTTGAAGCGCTCGACGCACGCGGGACCCATCTCCTGATAGAGCCGTAGGATCACCTCCGTATCGCTCGTGGACCGGAAACGATGGCCTTTCGCCTCCAATTCCTGCCGCAGTTCGATGTAGTTATAGACCTCGCCGTTGTAGATGATCGCATAGCGACCATCTTCGCTCATCATCGGCTGGTGGCCGGTGGGGGAAAGGTCAATGATGCTCAGGCGCAGATGCCCCAGCCCAATCCCCGGCCTCAGAAACGCGCCCCGGTCATCCGGCCCGCGATAGGGCATCACGTCGCCCATGCGGGCGAGGACATCCTCAGGGACGGGACTCTCGCTTTCCCGCCAGAACACGCCCCAGATGCCGCACATAAACCCTCTGAAAGCGCTAGAGCCTATTTCAAAACGTTTAGGGGCGATCCTTGTGATCGCCCAGGTACAGGGGCGAATACGAAATTCGCCCCTACGAGACGTGATCTCGATATATAAGATTAACAAATACACATACTTACATCAGCATTCTGAAACACATTCTAGAGCCGGTCGGTCAGACGCTGCTGGTGAAGGCGCTTGACCAATTGGTTTACCTCTGCCGCACGGCTGCGGTCGCAGACAAGCACCACGTCGTCGGTGGCGACGACGATCACGTTCTCAAGCCCGATGGTTGCGATGAGCTTGCCGGTCGTATGGTGAATCGTGCCGTGCGAATCAATGGCGATCACGTCGCCAACGATGATGTTCCCGTCCGGGTCTCTGGGCCATACCGCGCTGATCGTCGCCCACGCTCCCAGGTCAATGCGTTCGATGCCGCTCTCCACCACAAGACGCCGCTCCGAACGCTCGATGAGCGCGTAATCAATGGAGATTGACGGGATCGCCGCGTACGCGCTGCTGAAGGCTTCTGGGTCGGACGCGGCCCGCAGCGCGTCGGCGACGCCCTGCATGACCTCCGGAGCGTGACGCGCCAGTTCGTCAAGCACCACGTCCGCCCGCCAGGTGAACATCCCACTGTTCCAGAAACACGGCCCGGCGGCGAGGTATTGCTTTGCAACCGCCTCTGGCGGCTTCTCGTGAAACCGGGCGACCTCGTAGACAGGCGGCGCATCTCCGACAAGCGGCGTCGGCAGGGGGATGATGTAGCCGTACTGCGTCTTCGGGCCGTCCGGCTTGAGGCCGTAGAGCACGAGCGCACGACGTTCCCCTGCGACCTCGACCGCACGCCGCACCGCAGCCCGGAACACGTCAGGGTTGAGGATGTGGTGGTCAGCCGCAAGCACGACCATCACCCCGTCGGGGTCACGAGCGGCGATCACGTTCGCGGCCCAGGCGACTGCCGCCGCAGTGTTCCGCCCGACCGGCTCGGCCAAGAGGTTCTCGCGCGGCAGATCAGGCACCTGCGCGTGCACAAGCTCGCGGTGAGCCGTCGCCGTCACCACGTAAACCCGGTCAATGGGAACGAGCGGCGCGATCCGGGCGACGGTGGCCTGAAGCATGGTCTCCGCGCCCGCGAGCGCGAGGAACTGCTTGGGCTTTTTCTTGCGGCTGAGCGGCCAGAAGCGCGTCCCCTCGCCGCCAGCGAGCACTACGGCATAGGCTGATTTCACGAGCGCATCCGTCGCATGATTCCCCGACGCACGCCGACTCACGCGGCGGGAATCGGGACATCTTCCCAGTTGTAGATCACCTTCTCGCCGCGCTTGGTGGCGAAGCGCCCGCGATAGTAGTCCCGGTTGCGGAGTTCTGCCTCGGTAAGCTCGCGCTGCTCCCGGCCCAAAAGC
>Ga0172366_10000591_pt1 | contig 26679 bp, 18 predicted proteins | sample LakKivSesite69cm_FD_114533 | JGI IMG/M metagenome (GOLD analysis project Ga0172366, IMG submission 114533) | Sediment microbial communities from Lake Kivu, Rwanda - Sediment site 69cm | ecosystem: Environmental > Aquatic > Freshwater > Lake > Sediment | place: Rwanda: Western Province, Lake...
CGGCACCGAGTAGCTCCACAGTCCGCGTTCCGGATTGTACACTTCAGTTGAAGCCACGAGGCTCGGCACCCCCACGCCGCCGTAGGGGAAGACCTCGCCGCCGTAGACATAGACGCGTCCGTTGATGACCGCCGCACCGGTGCCCGCGCGCGGCGCACGCATATCCGGAAGCGCTTCCCAGCCCCCGAGCACGTTACCGGTGTCGCCAGCCGCCAGCCGCAGCCGCTCCACCGTGCGCAGACTCGACCCGTCAATGCTGCGACCACCGATCACATAGAGCATGATATTCCTGCCCGAGAGAGTAACCACGGAAGTGCAGTCGTACCGCGGGGTCGGCATTGGGGTGTAGAAGTTGCTCCAGCTTGATGGCGGCTGGTAAAGCCAGACGGTGTCCGATACGGACTCGTTGGGAGTGCTGCCCCGGAGACCGCCTGACATCACGATGTACTGGAAGTACTGGACGCTGGTGTCCATGGTCTCGAAGTAGCAGTTCCCAATGCTGGCGAGGCTGAAGTAGCACATCTTCGTGTCATTGTTGAAGATGGTCTTCTCGCCCTGCCACGGGTGCCCGCCCCCGAAGGACTCGATGAGCGACAGACTGCCGCTAGTGTTGTTGTAGCCGCCCAGCGCGTAAATCGTGTCCCTGAACAGGCTGGTCGCGTGCAGCCCGAGCTGACCCCGAGCCACCATCATCGGCGGCAGGTCCGCGAGCTCGTACTCCGCATCGTAGGTGCCTTCGTCCACATTGAAGGGCTGGGTGATCATCTGCGCATCGCGCAGCGACAGATTGCCCTCCGTACCGCCAACGATGAATGCGTAGCGATCGTCCAGCGTTCGCGGGTCGACCCCCGTATTGACGGAAGACAGCCCGACCATGCCGAAATCGGTTCTGAGAATGGGGTCGGTGCTGGTATCGGTAAACTCGCGGGGATTCATCACGACCAGAGACAGCGGAAGCTGCCTGATCAGATTGCCCGCTTCCAGGCCGCCCTCCACCGCCAACGTCTTCAGCTGCATACCGAAGAAGCCGGGCAGCAAAGTGCCGGGGAAATGAACCGTGAACGTCGCCTGGTTGTTGGTGCCGCCCGCAACACTGGCTACTTCCACGGTGGCATCCTGCTCCGAAGCGTCGTCCGGGTCAAGGTCCACATCTTCTCTCACGCCGCTGAATTGCGGATCCCAGTCCATAATCAGGTTACCGTCGGTATCCTCCGCCCAGACGCCGGTTCCCAGAATATCGAGCTGGAACCGGTACTGGTTGGTCGCGCCAGTGGCGGTCGCGCGCACCTTCACGATCAGACCCTCGCTGTCGTTGACCGATTCAGCGTTCACCATTCTGCATTGCTGCGCATCCAGAGGGGTACCGGAAGTGACGTCGAAAGTCTCGTTGCCGTCGAGGTCGACGTAGACGGTGACATCCAGCGGATTCACCGGCGGAACGTAGGCCCGGTCCACCACTTCAGTCCGCCACACGCGGTCAATCTCGTGTCCCGCCGCATCCTCGAAACGAAGCGAGAGCATAAAGGTGCCTCGCGACTGCCCCTGCGCGAGCAGATACGGATTCACCACAATGTCAAGATCGGGATTGAAGTAGGGCACGGCGGCCGCGGGCGTGCGCAGGTCCGTGACGCCGTCGCTGGTGAGGTCCCAGTTGTACACGTACGGCGGCACTCCAGGATGGGCGATATCCACGGTCACGCTGAGCGCCACTCGCGGCTCGCGCTCGGCTGCATCCTCGCTAGTCGTATCGTAGTAGACGTAGATGACGTCCCCGCTCTGCGCCGGCGGCGACGTGTTGACGATGAGCTCAGGCACGGTCGGCTCGGGCTCCGCGGGGACCTCGCGCGTCACTGCATAGGTCGTGCCCAACGGCTGCTCCCACATCACCCGGATGCCGTTGGCGTCGGTGACGATCAGCCGTGGACGGAACTCCATCGACTCCGCATCGCCCACCAGGGTGAAGGTGTACTGCGGGTTCTGCAGGGTCGAATCCGTGGTGCCGTCACCGTCGAAGTCCCAGGCATAAGCGTACGGCCCGGAGTCCACGCCGAGAGGAACGACATCGACGCGGAAGTATACGGGCTTCCCCGAAAGATAAGCGTACTGGACTCCCGATTCGGAGATGCCGACGATGTAGTCCGAGATGACGCGAGCGTTGACCTGGAACGGATTCTCCGCCGTCACGGTGATCGTGCGGGGATCGCTCACCTTCACGGTGTTGTCGTCGTCAATCACCTTCACAATCGCCTCGTAGACGGAGACACCCGCTTCCGCGTCCACCGACCGCAGATAGTACTCGTGATACGCCTGCGCGGTGCGGGACCCGATCTCATTAACCGCATAGTCGTAGGAACCGTCGTTGTTGAAGTCCCACATGTAAGTCATGGGGAGCTTACCGCCGGCGACGGTTACGCTGAAGTTGACTCCCAGGGGAGCAGGGCCATGCACTGGCGAAGCCACGAAAGAGGAGAGAACGACCTCTCCACCCGCGGTACCCGGCGGCGGCGGAGGCGTGGTTGTCCCGCCGCCTCCGCACGCACTCAGCAGAGCCACAGTAGCCACCAGCGCTGCCAACGTGTTCAATGTCCTCATCGGTCTACGTCCCTCCTCAATCAACTGATTGGTTCCCGGCTCTACGGTTGATAGTGCTCAACAACAGTGTCCGGGCCCTGCTCGGTCACGCCGCCGATAATGTAGTAGTCGGGATTCGTCGCTCCGACCAGGGCGGGCAAGGTCACATGGGTGCCGTTGACCCAGCCCCGTGGAATCAGGCTCACCGCACCGTAACTGACGGCTCCGCCCGCGAGCACTTCGAACACGCTTCCGGTGACGCCTTCCACGGTCCGACCGGACATCTGCCGATACAGCATACCACGCTGCGGGTCATTCACCCAACCGGCGCCCAATCCGGCCGCGGGCTCCATCACCGAGCCGACGGTCTCCCACGTGCCCGTGGTCGGGCTCTTCGTATTCGTGAAGGTGAAGCGGTCAACCTGAGCCACATAGTTGCCGTTGCGGTCGAAGCCGCCGAGCACCACAATCTGCCACTTGGGGTCGCCGCCACCTCGGGGCGGAATCACAAACGCCTTGTGATATGCGCGCTCGACCGGCATATCCACCACCGGAGAGTAGTCTCCCGGGCCGGTCTCGCCCTGCTCCTGCCGTTGGTCCGGGAGCGCGGCCGCGTCGAACCAGCGCATCGTAGGAACCACCGCCCCGCCGTCATTGATGCCGCCAAGGATGAAGATGTAGTGGAAAGGCCCTTCAGGCCACACCGGCGGCACCATGTTGCCGTTGGTCTCAACAGTGACCGCCTGCAGGCCGTAGAGGGGTTCCGGAAGCGGATTCAGAGGAACCGCCGGATCCGAACCTCTCAGACGGTCCGGGACTATCGGCGGGTATATTTCCTGGTCTTCCTGCGGGCGCATGTCCCAGTCCCAGAAGGCGTAGTAGCCGGTCCAGATGTCAACCATGTTGTTGACGATCTGCCCCTCCCAGAGACCACGGACCATCCACTTCTCCCACACCGGCTGGACATCCTCGGTCCCGAAGGTCGCAGGGTAGTACTTCTGCACTGTATCGAGAGCGTGGCCGTACTCGTCACGACCGCCGAAAACGTAGAACACCGGCACACCAAGAGCTCCCATTCCTACCGGTCCTAAGCCCCAACCCGGGGGCATATCAGGAACCGGGATCGTTCACGTAGGGCAGGCGCCCAAGCCGCCGGGGTTGCCGTCCCAGGCTTCGTGAATCATCGTTGTGGCAGCCGAGCCGCGGTTCACGAATCGCTCTGTCCGCTGAATCTCCCGCCCGGTCCTGAAGTACGGACCGGAGGGATAAGACTCCACCGCATAATTCACCGAGGTGACGCCTCCGCCGTAGTAAGGATAGGGCGGCCCCTCGATGGTATTGAGCTGGGTCCAGCCGCCGTTGGGGAAACTCCAGCGACCGCCGCCGCGGTCGGCTCCGGTCAGGTTGAGCGCCCAGGCGGCATCCAGCTGGTTCATCAGACCCTCGAACTCTCCCGCGGAGTTGACTTTCTCGCCGCCGAACAGGAACACCATCCCGCTGGGATGCGCGCCCACCGCTGTGTTCGAACGAGCGGTGAACGCGGGGCTGGTCCCGGGGCTGAATGTGGAGTTGCCAACCTTGGGATACCGGAAAGCCGTGTAGAGGTCCGCCGGTTGCGGGGCCTGCGGCGAAATCCGAACCAGATTGCTGAATGCCTGCACGCCGTTCGCATCGGTGGCAATCAGGCGCACCGCATAGGGATTGCTGATCGTAGCCGTGCCAACCGGTCCGAGGTCCACCTGCTGGCCGATGTAAGTGGCGAAGGTAATGACCGGAATCGGCTCGACGGAGGTGGAGGGCACCACCACGGCGTTGCCATCGAGGAAGGGCGCGGGCATCGTCGGCGGATTGATGATCATCGGCTCGGCGCCCCCCGGGTTTATGTCCGTGAACACCTGCCAGTTGTAGCCGATCGGCTGCTTGCCGCCCTCAACATACGACGTCAGCTCGACATTCAGCGGAATCGGTCCTGCGGTCACATCAGCCTCGATGCGGACTTTGAAGGTGGGCTCGGTGGTCAGAGTCACCAGGGCCGGACCGCTGGTGTCCGTTTCCAGCTGAGCATCCCGCACCGTAAGCCGAACCATATAGGTGCCGGGGTCCAGATACACGTGCTCAATCGTGGCTTCGGCGCTCCAGTCGGTGAACTGACCGTCACCGAAATCCCACCTGAACTCGTACGGGGGCTGGCCGCCGGACGCACCGCCGGTGAACTCCACTGAAATCGGCGCCTGACCGGTGGGAGGATTGGCCCGAAGATAGGGGGAAAGAGTCGACGGGGGCGCAACGTTAACCTTCACCGACCAGTCCGGAACCCCATCGCGGTTGATGTCGTCCAGCGTGGAAACCTGAACGCCACGGTTATCGGTCACGGTCAATGACGGTGTGTAGTAGTACTCGCCGGGATGCTGGTCGGGGTCGGGATTGGGCCCCGGAGAGCTGTAAACCCAGATGACGTGCTGGCTGAAGCTGTCGCGCACGCCGTCACCCTCGAAGTCCCAGGAGTAGCTGTACGGAGGCCTGCCCCCGCTGGCGATGGCTTCAAACTCCGCGGTGAGCGGGGCTCTCCCCGAAGTCACCGAGACCGTGTACTTCACCTCCAGCGGCGCGACCCCGTAGGACGGCTCGCCAGCCGTAATAATCGTAATCGTCCGGGTCGCCGTAACCACCTGTCCATCCGCATCGGTAACCCGCAGGGTCACAATCCTGCTGGCATCAAAGCGGTGATAGGGGTTCACCATATTGGAGTCAAACACACTGTCTCCGTCGAAATCCCACTCGTAGGTGTAAGGAGCCGCACCTCCGAAGGCGTACCCCGAGAAGTTGACCAGCAAGGGCGCCGGCCCCTGGTCGGGATTCGCCGTAAGGACTACGGAGAAGACCGGGTTGCCGGGTTCGCCCGGCGTCGGTGTCGGAGTCGGAGTCGGCGACGGAGTGGAACTGCCGCCACCTCCTCCGCAAGCGAACGCCAGGGCAACCAGACCAAGTACCACCAAAATCATCAGGATCCGTTTCATCGACGTACTCCTTGTTTGTTCATTTTGATGCCGTCATATTTTACCCCAAACCGGCCATATCAAACAAACCGGACTACTCCTTCACCCGTTCGATATAGGTGAAGCTGCGGGTGTCCACCTTCAGGGAATCCCCCTCGTTCACAAACAAGGGCACCTGGATGGTGGCACCGGTCTCCAGTCGAGCGGGCTTCGTGGCGGCGGTGGCGGTGTCGCCCTTCACCCCCGGCTCGGTCTCGCTGACCCGCAACACCACCGCCGGGGAGAGGCTGACCGCAAGCACTTCGTCCTCGTAGACATCCACGAACACGGTCTCGTTCTCCCGCAGCAGGTCCACCAGACGCCCGAACAGCTCGCGCGGTACCGGAAGCTGTTCGAAGGTTTCACCGTCCATCAGCACCAGCACATCGCCTTCGGCATAGAGGTAAGTCATCTCCCGATGCTCGACGCGCACATCCTGCAGCTTCTCCTCGCTGCGGAACGTCTCTTCCCTGATGGCGCCCGAACGCAAATCCTGAATTCTTGCGCGGACGAACGCCGGCCCCTTGCCGGGCTTCACATGCTGAAACTCCAGCACCGCATACAGTCCCCCTCCTCGGGAGAAGGTGGTTCCATTCCGGAAGTCGTTGGGGGTAATCATATCCTCACGGCGCTACTTGTTGATGACCATAATCTCATTGCCGAGGTGGTTCAGTCGCTCGACCCCCTCGGCGGTGACCAGGTACATATCCTCGATCCGGATTCCGCCCTGCCCGGGCAGGTAAATCCCGGGCTCTATCGTGAACACCATTCCCGGCTGAAGGGCCTCGTCGCTGCGCTTGTTCACACGGGGGCGCTCATGCACCTCCACACCGACGCCGTGCCCAAGCCCGTGTCCGAAGTTGGACCCATAACCGGCGCTGGCGATGACCTCGCGCGCGACGCGGTCGACTTCAGCGCAGGCGACACCCGGCCCCACCGCACTCGCCGCGACCTCCTTGGCGTTCCGCACAATGCCGTAAAGCTTCTCCCAGCCGTGGGAAACGCCCCCGTGGAAGACGGTTCGGGTCATATCGCTGCAGTAGCCGTTGAAAACCACGCCCAGATCGAATGTCAGCGGGACGCCGGGAACCAGCTCCTGGTCCGAGAAGCCAGCGTGCGGCTTCGCCGAGTTGGGGCCGAAGGCGATGATGGGCGAGAAGCTAGCCGCCCGCACCCCTCGCTTGCGAATCCGGTACTCGAATTCCGCCGCCAGGTCCGCCTCCGTCACCCCGGATGTCACCACACTCGTCAATTCCTGAAAGACCTCTTCGACCATGCACACGGCCTCGCGGATGAGCGCGAGCTCATCCGGCTCCTTGCACAGACGCATACCTTCTATGAGACCGCTAAGCGCCACCAGCTCGCAGCCCGGCGTCTGCCGCTTCATCTCCTCGGCGTCGGCATACGAAACGTGCTGCCCTTCAAAGCCGGCTTTGCGCCAGCCGAACTGCTTCGCCAGCTCGGCAAGCCTATTACCCACGGTATCCTGATAGAAATCTACGAGTTCATACTCCGGGTGGACTTCCTGACGGAACCGTTCGTGATAGCGGGAGTCGGTAAGGAAGAGCAGTTGCTCCCCGCCAATCAGAAGCCACGCCGTGGTGCCCGTGAAGCCGGAAAGGTAGAAGATGTTGGGAAGGTAGCTTACGAGCAGCGCGTCGAGTTCCTGCGAAGCCAGGATATGGCGGAGCGAATCGATTCTCGATTGGTAGTCCATTGGCGGACGCCGCGCGCGACTGAACGGTAATTCTAGGATAAACGGACTCACAGCGCAAGCGCCTTCACTTCACGCAGCCGCGCCGGGACGGGATGACCACGCGCTGTTTCACGATGGAAGCGGAAGCCGCTCCGCAGTCCAGTCGAACGCTCCCCCGGTCCACTGCCACAGTCCCCAGGCACTGGCGGGGCGACCGATCGCGCGCCATTGGCGCCTACTTTGTATAATGGAAAGCGCGGGGTGTAGCGCAGCCCGGTTAGCGCGCCTGCTTTGGGAGCAGGAGGTCGGCGGTTCGAATCCGCCCACCCCGACGGGACCGCTTCCGCGCCCGGCCTGCGTGAAGGCTGCGAATCACTTGAAGAGCGTCGAAATGCTCTCGTCGGCGAAGCCGCGTTTGATCGCTTCCGCGAACGTGGCCGCGGTGCTCACTATCTCCACCTTGCCGTTCTGCTTCTCCGGAGGAAAGGCGATGGTATCGGTGATGACCAGCCTTTCGATGGGGCTGTCCTCAATCAGCTGAAGGGCATTCCCGGAAAGCACCCCGTGAGTGGCGTAAACCAGGATTCGCCCGGCACCCCGCTTCTCCAGCAGCTTCGCGCCGTTGACGACGCTTCCGCCGGTGTCCACGATATCGTCGTAGAGGATGCAGGTTCGCCCCTCGACGTCTCCGATGAGCTCGATCGCCTCCGCCACGTTGGGCTTCGGCCTGCGCTTGGCGATGATGGCGAGCGCGAAACCGAGACGGCTGGCGACTTCGCTGGCGCGCGCGACGCCGCCCACGTCCGGACTCACCACAACGGTCTCTTTGGGCGTGAATCCGTGCTCCTTGATGTGCTGGACGAACAGGAGAAGCGCCGACAGATTGTCCACCGGTATATTGAAGAACCCCTGCAGGGGCCCCGAATGCAGGTCCATCGCCAGCACCCGCTGCGTGCCCGCCACCTCGAGGAGATTCGCCACCAGACGCGCGGCGATGGGCTCGCGCGGCTTGACCTTCTTGTCCTGCCGCGCATAGCCGTAGTATGGAATCACCGCCGCTATTCGGTGCGCACTCGCCCGCCGCAACGCATCGATGATGATGAGAAGCTCCATCAGGTTCTCGTTTGCCGGCGGGCTCGTCGGCTGGACCACGAAGACGTCATCGCCGCGCACGCTCTCGTCGATCTTCACTTTGGTCTCGCTATCGGCGAAGCGACTTACCACCATCTCCGATAGCGGAATCCCCAGACAGTCGGCGATGTCCTGAGCCAGTTTCGGATTGGCGTTGCCGCTGACCAGGGTCAGCTTCTTGACGAATTGGAGTTCGACGCTCATATAACCTCCCCACAGACGCGAATGTCAGGTCCGCTCCTCAGAATCGTGAGCATCCGTCAGCGGCGGAGACTCCTCATTCGACGGTGATTCCTCGTCGCCCGGCGCTTGCGCCTTCCGCTCGCGCATCCGTTTGACGTAGCCCTCTTTGTTCACCTGGTGGCCGCGGGCGACCGCGAGCGAACCAGGCGGCACGTCCTGATTGATCGTGCTGCCGGCGGCGGTGTAGGCGCCCTTACCGATGCGTCGCGGCGCGATGATGGCGTTGTTCGTCCCGATGAAAGCATCGTCCTCGATCACGGTGCGGTACTTCGCGAAGCCGTCGTAGTTGCAGGTGATGGTGCCGGCACCGATGTTCACATTGCGCCCCACCTCGCTGTCTCCCAGATAGGTGAGGTGGGGCACCTTGCTGCCGGAGCCGATGTGAGCTTCTTTCAACTCGACAAAACTGCCCACTTTCACCGATTCCGAAAGATAGGTGCCGGGACGGAGATTGGCGAACGGGCCTATCTTCACATCCTGCTCCGAGTGCACCTTCACCAGATGAGCGTAGACGACCCGATTTCGGTCGCCGACGCGGCAGTCCTCCAGGTAGCACATAGGGCCGATCTCGCAGCTCTCGCCGATGGCGGTGTCGCCCCGCAGCACGCAGCCGGGATATATGGTGCTGTCCTCCCCGATGCGCACGCTCGCCTCGACGTAGGTGGTTTCCGCCCTGACGAAGGTGACTCCGGCATGCGCGTGCGCGGCGATGATGCGCTTCTGCATCAGGTCTTCGGCCAGTGTGAGCTGCGAGCGGTCGTTGATGCCCATCAGGTCTTCCGGAGGCTGATGGAGAACCGGCGCCGTACGCAGAAACCTCACGATATCGGTGAGGTAGTATTCGCCCTTCCGATTCTCCGCGCCGCATTCGCGGCTCACCCGCTCCAGCCCCGACTCCGCCCACCTTCGCTCCAGCGCGTAGACTCCGGAGTTGACCTCCGAAATGGCGCGCTGTTCCGGTTCGGCATCGGACTCCTCCACAATCCGACTCACCAGCCTCCTTTCTTCGTCGCGGATGATGCGCCCGTAGCCGCGCGGATTCGGAGGCTCGAAGGTCAGGACCGCGGCATCCACTCCCAGTATGCTTCGCAGAAGCACCCACAGCGCTTCTTCGGTGACCAGCGGAACATCGCCCGGCAGCACCAGCAAGCGGTCAACGCTCTCGTCCAGCAGCGGCATTGCCGTGGACAGGGCATCGCCGGTTCCGAGCGCCTCTTCCTGCACCACGTATTCGTAGAGATTGCCAAAGCGCTTGAGAAGCGCATCCCGCACTTCGGGGCTGACCACGATGACGGTCTGCTTCGGGTCAAGGCGCTGCACCAGCCGGAAGATGTGCTCTATCATCGGTATCCCCGCGACCGGATACAGCACTTTCGACGGCACTCGCTGCGACTTGAAGCGCGTCGCCCGGCCCGCAGCCAGAATCACCACCGCCAGTGTACCCGTGGAAGACTCCATCACCGAATCCTCAATCCTTCCTCCGGGCGAGCTTGCGCCCGATCTCGTCCTTCATTCTAGCACTCAACTCGGCCACCTCCATCGTTCCGAGGTCGCCGTCGAAGTAGTCCCGCACCGAGACCTTGCCGCTTTGCGCTTCCCGCTTTCCGATGACGGCGAGATAGGGAATCTTCTGCACCGTGCCGTCGCGTATTTTCTTGCCCAGCTTCTCGCTCCGGTCGTCCAGCTCGGCGCGGAAGCCGGCGCTCTCCAGCTGCCCCTTGACCTGCGCGGCGTAGTCGTTCAGGTCATCGGTTATCGGCAGCACCCGCACCTGCACCGGCGCCAGCCAGAGCGGGAATGCCCCGTTGAATTCCTCCACCAGCAGGCCGATGAAGCGCTCAAAGCTGCCGAGAATCGCCCGGTGAATCATCACCGGCCGCTTCACCTGGCCGTCGGCATCCACGTATTCCATCCCGAAGCGCTGCGGCAGGTTGAAGTCGAGCTGCACCGTCGAGCCCTGCCAGTCGCGCCCCAGACTGTCGCGGACGATGAAGTCGACCTTCGGGCCGTAGAAGGTGGCGTCCCTGCGCCCGTAGAAGAAGGGGATGCCACGCTCCTTGAGCACCTTCTCCAGGCCGCCTTCGGCCATATCCCAGATCTCGTCGCTTCCGAGCTTGCCGTCGGGACGCGTCTTCAGACCCACGTAATAGTCGAAGCCGAAGGTGTCCAGCGCGTAGAAGCAGAAATCGAGGCAGGCGGAGACCTCCTCCTCATACTGCTCGGGAGTGCAGAAGACATGGGCGTCATCCTGGGTGAAACCGCGCACACGCAACAGGCCGTGCATGGTGCCGCCGCGCTCGTCCCGATAGACGGTCCCGAACTCGAAGTAGCGGATGGGAAGGTCGCGGTAGCTGCGGGTCTGGCTGCGGTAGACCAGCACATGCCCGGGGCAGTTCATCGGCTTCACCCCGAAGGAGACCCCGGGAATGGTCGCTCCGGCGCTGCTTCCTTCCATATCCTTCACGAAGAACATGGCGTCGCGGTAGTGCTCGATGTGACCGCTGAGCTCCCAGAAGTCGGTCTTCAGCATATGCGGAGTCCGCAACGGCTGATAGCCACGACGCAGATGCTGCTCGTACATCCAGTCTTCGAGCTGACGCAGCAGCGTTGCCCCATTGGGGAAGTAGAAGGCGAGGCCGGGCCCGGCATCCTCGAAGAAGCCGAACAGCCCCAGCTCCATCCCGAGCTTGCGATGGTCGCGCTTCTCGGCTTCTTCCATTCTGCGCAGGTAATCCTGAAGCTCCTCCCCGCTCTCGAAGGCGGTTCCGTAGATGCGCTGGAGCATCGGATTCGTCTCCACGCCGCGCCAGTAGGCGCCGGAGACTTTCAGCAGCTTGAAATGCTTAATCTCGCCGGCACGCTCGACGTGCGGTCCTTCGCACAGGTCGGTGAAGCCGCCGCTTTTGTAGAAGCTCACCACCTCGCCCGGTGGGATGTCTTCCAGTATCTCCAGCTTGTAGCGCTGAGCGCGCTCGCCCAGAGAAGCCGCCGCTTCTTCGCGCGATACTTCTTCCCGCATGAACGGGGCATCGCGGGAGATGATCTCGCGCATCCGCTCCTCGATACGGGCAAGGTCATCGGGGGTGAACGTGTGCTCAAGGTCGAAGTCGTAGTAGAAGCCCTCCTCGATGGGAGGGCCGATGCCAAGCTTCACCTCCGGAAACAGCTCGACTACCGCCTGCGCCATCACATGCGAAGCCGAGTGGCGCAGACGGTAGAGATGCGAATCCCTTTGCGCGGACAAATCCGGTTTTTCGACGACGGGCATAATGGCTCACCCGCTTGTGCGCGGCGCAGCGTTTCAGTTTAGCACAGCTTAGCCTCGGCGCGACGGGCATCGCTCGGAAAACCTCGGCCCTTGCAGGGACCTGCGTCGGCGAAGGCTCTGAACGAGCTAGCCATGCGCAACCGCCGAACCGGGTGATGTTAGACGGCAGTGAACGGAAGAAAGGAACGCCCGCAACTTCCATGTCGCATGGAGGTGGGCGAGAGCCTCCGGCTATTGCGCCAGTCCTGCCCCTTAACCGGTCCGGGCAGACGCTTGGACAGGCCCCTATCCACAAGTTGTCAACAATGTGGTAAAATACCTTGTGGCTTTCGTTCGGGCCAGCGTTGGCGCTGCCAGCGACGGGAGCCTATCGAACCCGCCGATTTCGCATTCGCTATATGCAGACTTATTGTAAGGAAACAGTGTGAACCAAACCGAATCTTCGGGGGTGGATTGTGAAAAGACTTAGTCGATTTGGTCTGACGCTGGGAATGGTCCTGGCGTTGATGTTAATCATCGTTTTTGCGGCGGGCTGCCGGGGTGGCGATAGCTTCTGGTGGGACCCCTGGGCGGGAGACAAGTACCTGGTGGACGCCGGCGACATCACCACCGACCCCGACCCGGTGGTCGCCAACCAGCTCGTCCACATCACCGTCACGTTCAACGTCACCGCTTACACCGCACTGGTGAGCAAGCAGTCGGTTCTCGACGAGAGCACGAGAACGCTCACCATCACCGCATACGCACGCGAGCGAGACGGACGCCCTGGAACCTGGGATGGGACCATCGCCGTCGCTACCAGCTTCCCGGAATCCGGAATCTGGCATGTCGTAATCCCGCAGGCGGGCGGGCGGCTGGTGGGAGCGGATCTCTATGTGCAGCCGGAAGAAGGCGCCTGGGCGGACGGCGAGTACCTTCCTGACGCCAGTGATGTCACCACCACTCCTGACCCGATGACGGCCAATCAGCTCGCGCACATAACCATCAGCTTCAACATTAGCGCTAACGCTGAACTCATGAGCCAGGAGGCGGTTCTCGACCCGGTTGCCAAGACGCTCACGGTGACGGTCCACGCACGTGATCGGGCTAGCCAATCCGGGGCCTGGGACGGGACCGTGGTGGTACCGGTCACCTTCCCGAGCAGCGGGTTCTGGCACCTCATAATCCCGCAGGAGGACGGTGGCGCAGCCACAGTGGACCTCTACGTCGAGCCTCCGGAAGGCGCTCCGGTGGAGGATGTGTGGGCCGGCGATAGCTACCTGCCAGACGCGGGAGACATCGCCACCGACCCGGACCCGCTGGTGGTCAACCAGTTCTCGCACATCACCATCAACTTCCTCAAGACCAGCGGCACCGAGCTCATCAGCCAGGAATCGGCGCTGGACTCCGACTCGAGGGAACTCACGGTGACCGTGTACGCACGCGACCGACTGAACCAGGCTGGCGCCTGGGACGGCACGGTGGTGGTACCGGTGACCTTCCTGGACGATGGAGTCTGGCACCTGGTCATCCCGCAGGAGGCCGGCGAGGCGCGGGTCGATGTGGTGGTCCAGTCTGAGGAAGGCGCGCCCGAGCCGGTCCTGTGGGCGGGAGACCCCTATCTGCCCGATGCCGGGGATGTGGCCACCAGCCCCGACCCGTTGCAGGTCAATAAGCTGGCGCACATCACCATCAACTTCAACAAGACCGAGTTCACCGACCTGATCAGCCAGGAATCGGCAGTCGACCAGGGAACGAGAACGGTGACGGTGACCGTCTATGCGCGGGAGCGGGACAACCAGGCAGGCGCCTGGGACGGCACCGCGGTCATACCGGTCACCTTCCTCGAACGCGGAGTCTGGCACCTTGTCATCCCGCAGGAAGGCGGACGCGAAGTGAGCGTCGACCTCTACGTGTACCCCGAGGAGGACGCTTGGGCGGGCAGCAGCTACTTCCCCAACGCCGGAGACATCACGGCTGAGCCCGATCCGGTGATAGTCAATCAGCTCACGCACATCACGGTCAACTTCAACATCACCGAATACACCGAGCTCATCAGCCAGCAATCGGTGCTTGACCCCGTCGGCACGACGCTGACGATTACCGTCTACGCACGCGAACGGGCGGACAAGACCGGAAGCTGGGACGGCACGGTTACGGTCCCGGTGACCTTCCTGGCTACGGGTGTCTGGCAGATTGTGGTCCGGCAGACGCCCGTGGATGCCGTGACCGACCTGTACGTTGAAGCGGCACCATAGGGCTGCGGTAACTCGTAGACAGCAGACGCCCTCGCAGGCGGCGGCTTGAGCCGACCCGCGAGGGCGCCTTTCGTCTGGCGCTTTCTCGCTATTCCCTAGTGCGGATGTCGCCTTCGGACAGCTACCCAGGCGTAAGCCATCCAAGGGCAAACGGTGCTATCATAGCGCCGCATGACGTCCAAGCAGACCGTGTCGGCGCCCGTTCCCGCCCCGCCGGACGACCAGCCGCTGCATCGCGTCGGGCTGAAGCGCCATGAATACGAGGATTTGCGCGCCCGGCTCGGACGCAAGCCGAATATCGTGGAAATGGGCATGGTCGGGGCGATGTGGAGCGAGCACTGCGCGTACAAGTCAAGCAAGCTGCATCTGCGCAAGCTGCCGACTGCCGGCGAGCGGGTGCTCCAGGGTCCGGGGGAGAACGCGGGCATCGTGCGGCTCACCGACCAAGCGGCGGTGGCCTTCAAGATCGAGAGCCACAATCATCCTTCCGCGGTCGAGCCCTTTCAGTCCGCCGCCACCGGCATCGGCGGCATCATCCGCGACATCTTCGCCATGGGAGCCCGACCCATCGCGAGCCTCGACCCTCTGCGCTTTGGACCCATCACCGGTTTCTACAACCCTCAGGTTCCGCGCGCGGTCGTGGAGCGCAATCGGTACCTCATGAACGGCGTCGTCAGCGGCATCGCCCACTACGGCAACTGCATCGGCATCCCCACCGTCGGCGGCGAGCTGGTGTTCGACGAAAGCTACTCGGCGAATCCGTTGATGAACGGGCTCAGCCTGGGGGTCGTGCACGCGGACGAAATCATCCGCGCCATGGCGCGCGGCGAAGGAAACAAGGTGGTGCTGGTGGGCGCCAAGACGGGCCCCGACGGCGTGCAGGGCGCGACTTTCGCCAGCGTGGACCTGGCGGAGGACGTGACGCAGGACCGCCCGGCGGTGCAGGTGGGCGACCCGTTCCTGGAGAAATGTCTGCTCGAAGCGACGCTGGCACTGCGCACCCATCCGGCGCTTATCGGCGTGCAGGACCTGGGCGCCGCCGGACTCACCTCGAGTTCCTGCGAGATGGCGGGTCGCGGCAAGGTGGGCCTGCGGCTCAATCTGGACGTCGTGCCGCTGCGAGCGGTGACACTGACACCCTACGAGATCATGCTCTCCGAATCGCAGGAGAGAATGCTGATGGTGCTGCAGAAGGAAGGGGTCGACGACGTCTATCGCGAGTTCGCTCGTTGGGAGCTTGACGCGACCGTCATCGGCGAGGTCATCGCCGAGCCGGTGGTGAGCCTGTGGATGGGCGGCGAGGAAATCGTGCGCCTGCCGACGGCTCTGCTGACCGATGAAGCGCCGGAGCTGAATCGCCCGACAAGCGAGCGACCTCAGGAGGCGTTGCCGGCGGTCGAGGGCAGGCTGCTGGTGGAAGAAGCGGTTTCGCGGAAGTTGCCGGCGGACTTCCCGGTGCAGGCGCGATGCCGCACGGCGGTTGAGCGCGCGCTCTGCCTGCTGGTCGCGCATCCGAATCAGGTCTCCAAACGGCTGGTGTGGCAGCAATACGATTTCCAGGTGCGGGACAATACGGTGCTGGGGCCTGAGGCCGGAGATGCCGCAGTACTGCGGCTGAAGGGCTTTCCCACGGGTATCGCCATATCCACCGACGGGCCGGGTCATCTGGCGACTCTCGACCCCTATCTCGGCGGCGTCCACGCGATAAAAGAAGCGTATCTGAATCTGGTGGCCAGCGGCGCGGAGCCGCTTGCCTACACCAACTGCCTCAACTTCGCCAATCCGGAAGTGCCCGGGGTGATGTGGGAGTTCGTGAATGTCGTAGAAGGGATGGCTGAGGCGTCGCGGGCTCTGGCGGTGCCGGTGGTCTCGGGCAATGTGAGCTTCTACAACGAGACCGTGGGGAGCCGCGTCATTCCGACGCCGGTCATCGGCATGGTGGGGATGATACCGGAAGTGAAGAGGGCGCTGCGCTTCTTGTGGGGACCGGATGAGGTCGTCTTCATCATCAGCGAAGGACGATGGCGCCTCGCGGGAAGCGCCCTGGCATGGGATCTGCTGCACGAGCGCCGGGGACTGCCGGAGCAGGTGAATCTCGACGTTCTGGCGCGGCTGAAGCGGTTCGTGCTGGCGGCCAACCGGCGCGGGCTTCTGGCGTCGCTGCACGACATCGACTCCGCGGGCTTGATGCCGGCACTGGCGGAGTGCGCGCTATCGGGTGTGGGAGCCGAGGTCGAGATTCCGCTGGGGCTGCTCGAAGACGCCGCAGACGTAGAGACCGTTTTCTTCGGATACCCGCCTGCGGGACTGGTCGGAAGCTGCCCGCGCGAGAAGTTCGGCGAGCTCGCCGAAGAGACGGCAAAGCACCGTCTGGACATCCGGAAGCTGGGAGAGACCGGAGGCTCGGAGGTCATCGTCCGCGCTCCGGGGGAGCAATCGGCAGCCATTGTGATGGACACCGGCGCCGTGAAGACTATTCATACGCGTGCCCTCGGCTACTGGATGAGTTCTTGAGCGGGAGCCGGGGAATCATGCACCGGTGAAGCTCAGCCCCGGCTGATTGTGCTCTCATGCCCCGTCAGGCGTTGCGCGCAAGTCGCCAACTGCCTTAGAATAAGCCCGTGAAGAAGAAGAAGGGCGGACTGGGGCGAGGGCTCGACGACCTGCGCGAGGCGGAAACCGCCGCGTCTCTGACCCTGACCCCGTCGCCCGCCGAACCCGCGGGAGCCCCCTTGGAGATTCCCCTGAGCGCCATCTCTCCGAGTCCGTTCCAGCCGCGCGAGCGCACCGATGACGAAGCGATAGCCGGACTCGCGGACTCCATCCGGCAGCACGGAGTGGTGGAGCCGGTGCTGGTGCGTCCTTCAGGGGCGAACCGCTATCAGCTCGTCGCCGGGCATCGCCGGCTGCTGGCGGCGCAGCAGGCGGGCCTGGAGACGATTCCGGCGCTGGTGCGCCGTCTCAACGACCGGGAGGCGCTGGTGCTTTCGCTGGTGGAGAACCTGCAGCGGGAGGACCTGACGCCGCTGGAAGAGGCAAGCGCGTTCATGCGGCTGGCGGAGGATTTCGGATTCACCCACCGGCAGATCGGCGAAGTCGTCGGACGCAGCCGCGCCTACGTGACGAACTCGATGCGACTGCTGAGCCTGAGCGAAGCCGGGCAGATGGCGATACGGGAAGGCAAGCTTTCGCGCGGGCAGGCGCTCGCCATCATGGCGCTGCCCGAGGATGAGCGCGATGGCGCGGTTGTGCGCGCATTGCGGGAGGGCCTCTCGGTGCGGCAGCTGGAAGCGCTCGCCAAGAGGCGGAAAGGCGTGGAAGCTCCGTCGGCCCGCGACCGCGCTTCCGCGCTGAAGGTCGCCGACCCGTACATCGACGCGGTGGTGAGTCAGCTGGAAGCCTATATGGGCACTCGCGTGCGCGTAATCGCCAAGCGAGAGGAGGGGCGCATCGAAATCAGTTTTTACTCGACCGAGGATTTGAACCGCTTGCTGAGGCTCATTCTGCCGAGCGAGAATCCGTATTGAGAGCCAGCGAGAAAGGATGAGCTCGACCGCTACGCACGAGGCGGCTTCCCGAGTTCCGGCGCGATGATGCTGTGTTATAATCGCCCCCCGCAGTGACTCCCATAATGAGCAGGCTGCTTGCCATCGTCGCAACCGTGGCAGTACTGAGTGCAAGCGTGGCGGCGAGGGCGGTGCAGCTTCCCGGACCCCGCGACTACCTTGAAGCCGACCGAGCCGTCTTCGAATCCGGCGGCATCTGGCGCCTTGAAGGCAACATCATCCTGCACCTGGAGAGCCTGCTTGCGGACACGCCCCTGGAGCTGACAACGGAGGAGATGCTCTACGATGAGGCGCGGCAGGAGATGCGGATTCCCGGGGCGCTCAAGATAGTCCTGACCGCGCACGAGTTCACTCTCTCGGCGCAGAAACTTACGCTGAACCTTCGCCAGGGAAGCGGGGAACTGAGCCAGGTGAAGGCTCAGGTCGCATTCGACCCTTCGCTGCTCGCTGATGAAACGGGGCTGATCGACCAGGAGTATGTGCGGCTCACGCGAGACAAAGCTCCAGAGCTTCTTCTGACCGGCGAGAGGGCTTTGCTGGAACGCGACCAGACGGGCGAATCGCTCATCGAGTTTCAGCACGCCCGACTGGTCACATCGGCCAGCGACGAGCCCGACCTGGCGCTTCAGGTGCAGAGCCTGCAGTTCTCTCCAGGGAGGTCCGCGTCTTTCCGCAACCTGCGGGTGAGCCTCTCGGGCGTCACCGTGTTCTATGCGCCACGCTGGAAGCAGCGGTTCCGCAGAGGTCTCGGCATAGTAAACGGGGCCCTGCCCCTGCCGGGACACGATGCGGACGATGGCTGGTACGTCCAGCAAGCGTTCTTCGCCGACCACGGGCAGTTCCACGCGGATGTCTACAACCGCTACTATTTGGACCACGGCTTGTGGAGCGAGGGCTTCTTCTTCACCGACCCGACGGCGAACTCGCGGTTCGGGGTCATCGTGGGACGCAGCCGAAGCAAGGATCTGTATGACCATAGCGTTGGACGCACCACATACTACGACGCCACATGGCGCCAGCGTAAGTTGCTCGCGGACTTGCCCATCGAGTCTCTGGAGATGGGCCTCAACTACGGACGGCTGAAGCAGGACGCGCCCAGCATCACCAGCGAGCGCGGCTACGCGTATATCACCGCGAACACGCCGCCGGTGAAGCTCGGACCCAAGACCAGCCTCATCGCGGGCGTCGGCGCGCACTACTGGGATTACAGCTACGGGGGGAACAAGTTCCTCGCATTCAAGCATCGCGTCAAGCTGGCGCGGGAGACTTCCATCGGACTGGACTATGTGCAGTTCGTGCATGCGGACAAGTTCGGCACCAGCCCGTTCCGGTTCGAGGACGACTTCCCGGAAAACGAGCTCTCGTTTCGCAAGAACTTCCGGCCCCTGCCGAAACTCGCCGCCCGCGCAAGCGGACGCTACAACTATGACCGGGAGCACTTCGACAGCCTGGCGGCGGGGGTTTCGTACGAGTTCAGAAGCTACTGGGCAGGGCTGTCCTACGACTTCGCCCGGGGCACCACCGGCGTGGAACTGGCCATCAAGTTCTAAGAGCGGCGCCCTTCCACAGCGTCACTTACATACGCAGATGGGCGGCGTATCTCAACGCCCACACCAGCGAGAGCCCCGCCGCCACAATCAGCCCGCCGGCGAACGCGAATACGTTACCGGCGATTAGCACGAACGTGTACAGCCCGGCGGTCATCAGCAGCATAACCACAGCATTCGCGTCCACAAGGGCGCTGAGCCAGGACGGCGCCGACTTCGCCCGCTGGAGGTCAATGAACTTGAACAGGAGGAAGTCGATGGTGATGAAGGTCGCAGCGGCGACACCGTAGAGCGGCATCACTTCCATGCGCAGCAGCCACATCCCGCGGTTCGCCGATTCGTAGACGCCGTACCACACCGAGCTAAGAACGAGACCATAGAGCAGAAGCAGAGGCACCGGCAGATAGAGACCGATTACGGCGCTGATACCGAATCGCATCTCCTTCTCCTCGCGCAGACGCTTGCCCAGGACAAACGAGTTGGCGACAACACCAAGAACGGCTGCCGAGGGCAGAAGAATCGCGATGTGGCTCAGAAACGCCGTCAGCGGCAGGTCCTCGGACAGGCTCAGGCAGGCTGCCCGCCAGAACCATCCGAGTATGAAGAGCGCGCTCAGAAGCGCCAGCAGGTTCCGATGCGCCGCCTTCACCGCGCGTCCTCCACGACTACGAATCCCCTCCCAGGAGCGCCTGCTCGGTCAGGCTCGTGTGAATCCTGAGTGTTCCCTTGCGCAGCGCCTGCTTGCCCATGCCGACCCGGATGCGGAATTCAACCGGCAGCTCGGTCCAGGTGCAGAAGCCCCCCTCCTTGCTGCAGAAGTCCACGCGCAGCATCGCCGGCAGGAGATGGTCGCCGTAGGCCGCGTCTTTCTTCACCCGCAGGCTCAGCCGCGCCGGCTCCTGCGTGCACTCGCCCTTGTCAGTGAGCTTCACTTCCAACTGCTCGCGGGTGAACTTCCATTCCAGCGGCGAGACCGCGAACGGATGCTTCTTCAGCGTCTTGGCATCGAACGTGTAGACGACTGCGGGGTCCTCGCCGAACTCGTATCCCGGAGGAAGCGCGAAGGTCGCCTCCACGGTCACCTTCGCTCCTGGCAGGAAAACCGGCACCGCTGGCTTCTTCGACTCCGCATTCTCCGAAGCTGGCTTCTTCTCCGTGCAGACCACATGCGATGACGAGAGCAGCAGGCAACCGACGACTGTGAACGGAATCAGCGCTCGCCCGAGCGTCCCGGCAGGGAAATGCAGCATGGACCGTATTATAGCGCACACGGCGCAGAGGGCATGGCTTGCCCCTAGAGGAAAGAACCACGGGCGAGACGCCTGTGAACCAGGCCAGGAAGGTTTCAGGTTTCAGGTCTGAGGTTCGGCACGTGGAAGGGCGGCGCTCCCCGAAGATGGAGGAGGCGCAGGACGAGACCGCGATTCCGGGGCGGCACGAGACCGCACCCCGCCAGAGGCGGGCAAGCCCGCCAAACTCCCCAAGGCGGACAAGCCCTCCAAACTCCCCAAGGCGGGCAAGCCTACAGGGGCGATTCCACCAGGCGGAGGATTCCGCTGCTGTGCTATAATCCAGAGCCAATCCACAGGAGGAGAACGCCATGAAAGCTTCCCGACTCGCATTCTTCGCGGGTGCTATGCTCGTTGGGGCGATGCTCTTTGTCCCCCAATCCGCAGCCGCCGGCCACTTCGACGGCTCCGCGGTCAAGGTCTATTCCAAGGAATACACCCACATCGACCTGGGCTACTACTTCGACAAGGCCAGGGACATCTTCTTCAACGAGGAGTTTCTGCGCAAGCACCCGAAAGCTCGCATGGTCAAGCAGCTCGTCGAGGCTGCGGGCTACTTCGCCATAAGCGAATACGTGCTGGAGAGCCGGATGGCGGAAGGACGGCTCTGCGTGAAGGAGACGGTGCTCCTGAACGATGAGTACCCGGATTCGTTCATCTACAAGATGGGACAGCTTGGCGACCGACCGTTCAGAATCGGCTCCCTGCTCAACGACGATGACTACGTGGTTCTGTTCGCCATTAACAACTTCAAGCAGAAGGCGGAGCTCATCGCGGAGTATTTGCTCAACGTCACGAGCGCACTCCCCGAAGAGGGCGGCGATATCAAGCAGATGCAGCAGGCGCTGGGGATGCTGAAGATGTTCCAGGTCAAGCCGGAAGTGATGGCCGCTCTGGGAGACGAGATGGACTTCGTGCTCTTCGAGGTGCCGGATATAACGAAGCCGGTCTGCGGCCCGCAGGACGTCAAGGCGGCGGTTCTGGTGCCGGTGGCGGACTACGTGCAGGCGAAAGGCATTGTCGGCATGATCGGAGGCTTCGCCGGATTCGACGCGGGCAAGCCCTCCTTCTGCACCGCCGAATGGAAGTTCTGGGAGGTTGCGGGCGGCGTCGGCCTGGGGCTGAGCCATGACTGGCTGGTGATGGCGACCGACTACAAGGAATTCGCCCGCTTCGCCCGTATGTCAGGCGCCGAGATGCACGAGGACCTTTCGTGGGGCAACGCCTACATGCGCATCAACGTGCAGAAGCTCTACGACCAGCTCGGCCGCCCCGCGCTGACGATGATGCGGAAGGAATACCCGCGGCTCGCCGAGGACGCGATGGCTTACTTCTTCGACATCACCCCGGAGACCGATTTCGGGGAGATCGAGTGGAGGCTGCAGCAGCGCGACAACCGGATGCTTTCCACCTTCGAGATGGACGACGAGGTCATCAATGGCATTCTCTTCTTCATCTGCGCCGCCTGTGAGACCGGAATGGGCAGCCAGCTCGCACGGGAACGCGAATGGCGCGAGAAGTGGGAAAAGCAAAAGGAGCGCGAGAAGGAGTTCAAGCTGCCTCCGGGCAAGGAGTTCGAGCCGCAGGCGAAATTCTAGCCGCGACCCGCTGATACGACGATAGAGCGAACTGCGCGAGAGGGGCGGCGACGCCCCTCTCCTTTTTTCTGTGCCGCCGCGCCTGTGGACGACGTCGCAAACAGCTCTTCGGTAGCTCCGGCGCGGAGATGCCCTAGAATAGCGGCGTGGCGAATCACCGCAGATTCGATGTCGTCATCTGCGGAAGCGGACCGGCGGGAGCGATGGCGGCCCTCACGCTGGGCGCTCGCGCATCCATCCTGCTCGTCGACCGCCAGACACCATCGCGGGCAGGGAGCACGCCGAAGCTGTGCGGCGGGCTTCTGACCTCGGTGGCGCAACGGCTTCTGCCGCAGCCGCCACCTGAGGAGATACGCGCGAGCCCATGGCGCACTCGCCTGGAGTTCCACGACCTCAATAGACGACGCATCTGGGCGTATGACGTGGACTACGCCAACTGCCATCGAGGGAAGCTCGACCGGTGGCTGCTTGATGAGGCGCTCGCCGCCTGCGGCGAGCCGACGTTCGAACAGGGCGCCCGCGTCGTTGGCCTGCGGGTGCATGACTCGAGCTGGCTGGTGCGGCTGCTCCACCATCCCGGCGGACAGCAGGAGGAGGTAAGAGCGCGATTCGTGATTGACGCCACCGGATGGCGGCAGGTGAGCCGCCGGCCTCTGGTCGTTGCTCTGGCACCGCGATTGAACGCGTTTCAGGCAACGGGCGCGGTTCGAGGGAATCCGCACGGGAACTTCATCGCCGTGTTCGACAGCCGGCAGACACCGTTTTACTGCTGGTGGATACCCAAGGGGGAAACGGCGGAGCTGGGAGCCGCTTTCCCACCGGAAAAGCGCCGGCGCAGCGGAGCCGAATTCCTCGCGCCCTTTTCGGCATATCTGGCGCGGCGAGGCATTGAGTTCGAGGAAGTAGCCGAAATCCGCGGCTGCCCGCTGACCTACATATCTCGCCGCGACCACATCTGGACCGGACGCGGCGGCCTCCTGGTTGCCGGCGAGGCGGCGGGATTGGTCAGCCCCAGCAGTGGAGACGGCATCAGCTACGCTCTGGCATCGGGCAAGGCGTCCGCCGAGACCATCCTGTCCGCCGTCTCCGGTCGCGTGCGGAAAACAACCATTGAGACGACGACCGGCTGCGATGCCCGCCCCGCAACCGCAGGCGAAGACTCGCTGCAAACCGAGTATCGGCGGCGCCTGAGACCGTATCTGAAGGAGCTGCATTTCAACATTCGGAAGGCGAGATGGCTGGCGCATCCGCGCACCCGCGGACGGCTCTCATGGCTGCTGGCGCTGGCGAGAAACAGGCATCCACGGCGGCTTCCTTTCTTGTAATCGCCCACCCTATCCCGTATAATTGTCCGTGAGGGGCTATGCCGACGCTGACGAACTTCATGGTTACTCTGGGAAGGGCACTGACCTTTCAGATAATCAGCGGGGCCGAGTTTCGGTATAGCCTGATGGAGGGGTTCAACCCGCGAGACCCGGCGTACTATCGGTGGGAGCTCGCGCTGAAGGAAGAGAAGAAGGAACCGAGGACAGAGGCAGAGAAGCTGCTGCCGCCGGTCGTCTACAAGATTATGCTGCGAGACAAGTTCGGCCTCCGACTGGACGATGTTTTCTACTTCAGCAAGGACAAGACCCGCGTGGACGCTTGCCTGACGAAAATCAAAGAGGAGCTCAGATGCACCACCGCCGCTGACTTCTACGCGAAGTGGGTCCTCAACCGCAATCTCGACTTCCTGACGGGAGTCGTTGAGAAGATCGAATTCGAGGAGGCGTGAATGCAACTCAGCAAGCTGGTTCGTCCTCACCTGGAGGACGTAAGAATCTACGTTCCCGGCAGACCGCTGCGTGAGGAACAGGATGTACTGAAACTCGCCAGCAACGAGAATCTTCTGGGCCCGCCGGCGAGCGTGGTCACCGCCGTTCAGGAGGCCGCCGCACGCGCGAATCTATACTGCGACGACGGAACGGTGCTGCTGCGGGAGAAGCTCGCCCACCACTTCGGCCTGGAGCCCGATTGGTTTCTGCCCTCCAACGGCGCGGTGGAGGCAATCTACTACCTGGCCCAGGTCTTTCTCGGCGAAGGCGACCATATGATCATGCCCTGGCCGGGCTTCGCCATCTTCAACATCGTCGGCTCCATCGCCAACGCGCGCAAGAGCCTGGTGCCGGTCGACGACGAGTTCGTGGCGCAGGTTGACCTGATGGCCGATGCCATCGAGGAACGCACCAAGATCGTCTGGCTGGATAATCCCAACAACCCGTGCGGCACGATTGTGGAGTGGCCCGCGGTGGAGCGGCTGCTCAAAGCCATCGACGGGCGCGCCATCTTCGTGCACGACGAAGCCTACTGCGATTTCGTCGAACCGGACGCGCATTACCGGGCCGGCCCGGAGCTTTTGCACGAGTATGACAACGTGGTGCTCCTACGCACCTTCTCCAAGATCTACGGGATGGCCGGCCTGCGCATCGGCACCATCATCGCACGCCCGGAGGTCGTCGCCGCGCTGATGAAGGTGCGAGTTCCGTTCAATGTCAGCGCGCCCACCCAGGCGGCACTGATCGCGGCTCTGGACGACCGGGAATACCTGGAGCTCAGCGTGGGGACCAACGCCCGCATACGGCGCTACGTGTTCAACCTGCTGGAGGAACTGAACCTGCGCTACGTTCCCAGCCACACCAATTTCACGCTCATAGAAACGGGAGTGGATTGCGTGGAGCTGGCGAATCTGATGAACCAGCAGGGGGTGTTCATTCGACCGATGAAGGGCATCGGGCTACCCACCTGGATTCGCGCCAGCTTCCCGGCGAAGGACAGCGACTGCCACCGATTCGTCGACACGCTCGTCGCCTGCCGGAAGCAGCTTCTCGAAGGCGGCGCCGCGTAGACCCGTCCCGCAGATGTAAGTGGCGTGTCGCAGCTTCAGCGACGGATGCTATAATCGCCGCGTGCGCGAGCTCAGAAAGGACCCCATCATCTTCCGCTGGGTGATTATCTCGACCGAGCGCGCGAAGCGCCCGGCGGAGAAGCACGCCGGGCGCGAAGAGGAGGCGGATGACCCCGCAGGCTGCCCTTTCGAAGAAGGAAGCGAGGCCTCCACCCCGCCGGAAATCTACGCCCTGCGCAAGCCGGCAACATCGCCGGACACCCCCGGCTGGCGGATTCGGGTAACTCCCAACAAGTACCCCGCCCTTCTGATGGAGGGCGACCCGGCAGCGCAACAACAGGGTCTCTTCACACGCATTCCCGGCGTGGGCGCGCACGAGACGGTGATTGAAACTCCCGACCACTTCCGCCATCTGGAAGCTCAGCCGCTGCCGCACCTGACTCGCATCCTCGAAGTGTTTCAGCAGCGCATATGCGCGTTGCGAGCCGACCCGCGAATCGCTTATGTGCTGGTCTTTCGCAATCAGGGAAGGAGCGCCGGCGCCAGCTTGCACCATCCACATTCGCAGATCGTCGGGCTGCCGGTGATTCCGACCCGAATCGAAGAAGAGCTGGCGGGCAGCCTTGCTCACTGGAAGCGAACCGGAGAATGCGTCTTCTGCGACCTCACCAAGCAGGTGCTGGAGAAGGATGAACTGGTGGTGCATCGCGACGACGGAGTGCTGGCGTTCTGCCCTTATGCGTCCATCTTCCCCTATGAGACGTGGATTCTGCCGGAAGCGCATCAGGCGGATTTCGCCGACGCGGGCAACGAGCTTCTGGCTGGAATCGCGCGTGCACTGAAGGTAGTGCTGATGAAACACCGCGAAGCGCTCGGAAAGCTGAGCTACAACATGGTGCTGCATACCCTTCCCAGCACGGACGCGGTGGTGGACGATTTCCCGGCGAGCCACCAGCACTACCACTGGCATCTGGAGATATATCCGCGACTGACGCAGCCGGCGGGTTGCGAATGGGGCGCGGGAATCCACATCAACCCCAAGACGCCGGAAGAAGCCGCCATGCATCTGCGCAGCATCAAAGCGGAGGTCGACTAGAAACATCCGCAGGGAGGAAGCGCCATCATGGCGCCACGGAAGCGCTGACGAAGTTCTTACTCCTCCAGTAACGGCTCAAGCCCCGGAAGCTCCTCTCCCGCCACCATCGCCAGGCTTGCTCCGCCACCGGTGGAAACATGGCTGATTCTGTCGGCGAAGCCGAACTGACGCACCGCTTCCACGCTCTCGCCGCCCCCGACCACGGTGAAAGCTCGCGAGTTCGCGGCGATTGCCGCTGCCACCGCCTCGGTTCCCAGACGGAACGGCTCCTGCTCGAAGATGCCCATCGGCCCGTTCCAGAAGACGGTGTGCGCGGCGGCGAGATGCTCGGCGAAACTGCGGCGGGTTTCTTCGCCGATGTCCACGCCCATCTCCTCATCCCCGATTTCCGACAGCCGGCGGTTGCTCACCATGCCCGGGTCATCCGGGTCATCCGTGACCACAACATCTGCGGGCATCACGAGCGCCGAGGAGCTTCGGCGGTAGACGTCTGCAAGCTCGCGGCATTCGCCGACCAG
>Ga0172366_10000592_pt1 | contig 26664 bp, 27 predicted proteins | sample LakKivSesite69cm_FD_114533 | JGI IMG/M metagenome (GOLD analysis project Ga0172366, IMG submission 114533) | Sediment microbial communities from Lake Kivu, Rwanda - Sediment site 69cm | ecosystem: Environmental > Aquatic > Freshwater > Lake > Sediment | place: Rwanda: Western Province, Lake...
ATAAATAATAAAAAAGTTGAAAAATTAAAAATTTATGAAAAAAGGTTTTACTTTGATTGAATTATTGGTAGTTATCGCAATTTTGGCGGTTTTAATGAGTGTTATTGTTATTACTCTTAACCCGGCGGAAATGCTAAAAAAAACGCGCGATACCAAAAGAATCGCTGATTTAGACGCTTTAAGGACGGCAATTAATTTGTATATTACTGATGTGACGTCGCCGAGTTTAGGTACTACTATTCCTACTTGTTATGCAAGTCAAGTTGGTGGAGCTACTACAAATGGAAGTTGTAATACTGTAGTAAGTTCAACAAATCAAACAATTAGTGGTTCGGGATGGATACCTATAAATTTTAATTCAATTTCTTCTGGCCCGCCATTAAGTTCTTTGCCGCTTGACCCCAAAAATAGCACCACCACCTCTGCAACAACATCTTACGTCTATTATTATGCCACAAAATCCGCTTCAACCACCTTTGAACTAAATGCTAATATGGAGTCCACTTATTATGCTAACGGAGGTTCTGGCGATGTAGAAAGTAAAGATGGTGGTGATGATCCCGATCTTTATGAAGTTGGTTCAGACCTGACATTGATGTAAATTAAGCAATAAAATTTATAGAATTATTACAGAGAAGCTGTGACTAATTTTCTAAATTTTCTACCATTCGTTTATTTTGTCATTACAGCTGGTTTGATTTTGGGGTTTGCTAAAATAAAGCAGCTCATCAAACCAGCTGTAATTTTGATTCTTTTTTTAAAAATCGCTGAATTAATTCTTAAATTAAGCGGGCAATATTCAGCTTTTAAAAATAACCCTATTTCTCAATTTTTGCTTCCTCCTTACCAAAGAATTACCGGATTTTTTTTTCACTATGTTGACTATCGTTTTATTTGGCCCATCTTTTTTTCTATCTTGGTAGGGTTTTTATTTTTCTTGGCCGTTAAATTATTGAATCGTTTTAGCGGAGGACGATTTTTTGAAGAGGAGGAGACATGGATGATTTTTTATAGTATAATATTTGTAGGTCATCCTCTTTGGATTGTTTATATTTTTGCAATAGTGGTGATGGGTATTAGTTGGTACCTCATCCAGTTAATTTTTAAAAAAATTAAATTTGGCGAGCGGTTACCGCTATATTATCTTTGGTTGCCGTTGGCGATATTAACTTTTTTCTTTCAAGGAGGTCAACTGCAAATCCCATTATTAACTGAATTTTTAAATAATATTAAATTTTAATGCCCTTACGTTTGCCGCCAGACAAAATCAAAGAATTTTTAGTTGATTCGGGGTTAGTTTCGCCGGAAGTTTTTGATATTGCGTTGGCAGATGCCCAGCGTACTGGTCAGGACTTAATAAATATTTTAGTTTCCCGTGGTTTTGTTTCCGAGGATTATGCTTATCAATTATACACTGATTTTTTCAAAACTCCTTTTATTAAATTGCGTGGCCGCTTGATTAAAAAATCAATTTTATCTCTTTTGCCAGAAGAGGTGGCGCGGATGAGACGGGCGGTAATTTTTGATAAAGATGAGAAAGGAGTGGTTTATTTAGCCATGGAAGACCCCGGTGATTTGGAAACAATTAATTTTGTGGAGAAATATGTTAATGCGCCGGTTAAAATTTTTCTAACAACCGACAAGGATTTAAATTATGTTTATTCTTTGTATGGCAAAGAAGTAGTAGAAGATTTTAGAAAACTAATTGAGGAAAATATCAAAGCCTCAGCAAGATTAAAAATGATAGGCGAGAAAGAAGTGGCTGAGGAAATGCCTATTGTCAATATCGTTGATGGTATTTTGGCTTATGCCATTTCTTTAAATGCCTCTGACATTCATATTGAAATCCTGAGAGATATTGTTTTGATTCGTTTTCGCATTGATGGGGTGCTTTATGAAATGATTCGGATTCCCAAAGAGGTTCAGCCGGCTATTGTGGCAAGAATAAAACTTTTGGCTGGATTAAAAATTGACGAACACCGTAAACCCCAAGATGGCCGAATGCGTTACGAAGCTTTAGGAGAAGCGATAGACATTCGTGTTGCTATTATGCCAACTTTCTATGGAGAAAAGGTAGAAATGCGTTTATTGCGCACCACCGCTAAGCCTTTAAGCTTGAGAGAATTAGGAATGTTAGAGGACGATGCTCAGTTGATTGAAGAAAGTATTAGAAAAACTTATGGAATGATTTTAGTCACTGGTCCGACGGGTTCTGGTAAAACTACCACTTTGTACTCCATTTTAAATATTTTAAATAAACCTGATGTTAATATTGTAACCATTGAAGACCCAATTGAGTATGATATTAGATATGTCAATCAAACGCAAATTAATCCGCAGGCGGGCATTACTTTTGCTACTGGTTTACGAGCAATTTTGCGTCAGGACCCGAATATTATCATGATTGGTGAAATTCGCGATGAAGAAACAGCTGAAATTTCAGTTCACTCCGCTTTAACCGGTCATTTAGTTTTGTCCTCTTTGCATACCAATGATGCGCCAACAGCCGTTCCTCGTTTAATTGATATGAAAATTCCGCCCTTTTTGGTATCAGCTGTTTTAAATACGGTAATTGCTCAACGTTTAGTCAGAAGAATTTGCCGCGACTGCATTGAATCTTATGAACCCAAACCGGAATTTTTAGAATCGTTGAAAGCGCAGTTCAAAGAGATTGGGGGAGAAGAAGAAGGTTTGCCAAAAATTCTTTATCGAGGAGCAGGCTGTCAAATTTGCAATTATACTGGCTACCGTGGTCAAATTGCTATTTTTGAGATATTAAATCTAGATGAAGATATGAGGAGATTAATTAATCAACCAAATTTTTCACTCGATACTTTAAGAAAAATGGCTTGTCAGAAAGGAATGGTTACCATGCTGAAAGACGGCTTGAGAAAGACTCAACTTGGTTTAACAACGGTTGAAGAGGTGTTGAGAGTTATTCGGGAATAAGTTAAAATAAAGTATATGTTATTTAAATATAGAGCTTCGGACAAAGAAGGAAAAATTATTGAAGGAGAAGGCGATTTTGTGAATGAAAACGCCGTTTTGGAGTATTTGAAAGGCCAAGAGCTCAATCCAATTAATTTACAATTGGTAGCGACTGGATTAAAGTTGCGAACAAGTTTATTTGGTTCGCCGATTAATATCACCGACCAAATTTTTCTGACGCGCTATCTGGCTTTAATGTTGAAAGTCGGAACAGATATTTTTAAAGCCATTGATATTTTAATCGCTGATTTTAAAAAACCAACCGTTCGTTCCCTTTTGATTGAAATTAGAGAAAATTTATCAAAAGGCAAGCCATTTTATACAACATTTGCAAAATATCCTAAAATTTTTTCTCCGGTTTTTACAAATTTGATTCGAGCCGGTGAAGCATCAGGTAATTTAGAAAAAGTTTTTGAGGAGTTAAGCGATTCATTAGAAAAACAAAGAGACCTCCAACAAAGAATCCGTTCTGCCTTGATTTACCCTATTTTATTGGTCATTGCTTCCATCGGGATTATTGTTTTACTCGTGACCTTCGCCATTCCTAAAATGGCAACATTATTTCAAGGCAGTGATATGAAAATGCCACCAGTAACGCAATTAATATTTAATGTTTCCTTTTTTCTTTCCAGCTATGGTCTTTATTTATTAATTGCCCTCGCAATTATTATTTTAGCAATGGTGATGTTTTATAAATTTACTTTAGCAGGACGCGTATTTTTTCAAAGAATTGCTTATCGGACCCCCTTTGTTAAAAATATTTTAACAAAAATGTCTTATCAGCGTTTTGCGATAACCTTTGGAGCTTTGATGAGAGCTGGTTTGCCGATTTTGGAAAATTTGGAAATTACGGCGACAACTGTCGGCAATGAAGAAATACGCCAAGCATTACTGCGAATTGCTCATGAGGGAGTTATAAAAGGAGTGACCTTGGGCGACGCTTTTCGTCGAGAGGAAGCTTTTCCCCAAACTATTAGAACTTTAATTTCTATTGGAGAAAGAGCGGGTCATACCGAAGAAGTTCTTTCTACATTATCGGAATTTTATGATAGTGAAATTGATGCGGCGGTGAAATCTTTGGTTTCTATTTTCGAACCATTAATGTTAATGTTTATTGGTGTAATTGTCGGCGGCATTGCTTTGGCGGTGATTCTACCTGTATATCAATTTACCAGTCAATTAGGCACTTAATACAATCCATGAAATTTCATCAAGCAAAATTTAGGAGAGGATTTACTCTTATTGAATTATTGATTTCTTTGGCAATCGTCGCCGCCATTTCGGTTGTTGGATTTGTTAATTTAACCGGCCATCGGGAGAAATTGGCAGTGGAACTGGAAACAGAAAAAATCGTTAGTTATTTGCGCGAAACAAGAAATCGAGCCATTGCCGGTCAAGACGATTCTTCCTGGGGGGTTCATTTTGTAAATGTTTCAGCAGGAGATGACTATTATAATCTTTTTAAGGGTTTGAGTTTTAGCACTAGCGCTATTGTCGAAACACGTTTTTTGGCTAAAAAGACGCAATTATTAATTCCGCCAGTTGATTCCACAACCGACATTGTTTTTATAAAATCAACCGGCGGTTTGACAGCCAGCACTACTATTAGTCTTCAATCAAAAACACGGCCAGAATTTACCGCTAACATTCAAATCAATATTTTAGGACAAATTAATTATTAATTTGGTTTTGTTTTTGATATAATAATTAAAGTGGAACGAAAAATCGTTAAAATTGTCGGGTCAAATTTAAAAGGCCGAAATGAGAAAGGCCAGATTTTGGCCGAAATTTTAGTTGCCGTTGTTTTGGCGGGCATTATTATTGGTGGAATTTCGGCCACTACCGGCACTTCTATTATTACCGGCAGTAAAATTCGTGAAACTACTTCTGCGGTCAGTTTTATTCAGGAATTAATGGAAGGAGTTAAAAGTATTTCTGAAAGCAGTTGGCTGACTCTTTATTGTCCGCCTTCGGGCAGTTGCCCTGGTAATAAAGGAAGCCCCAATCATTATTATTTAAATTACGTTGGTGGTATGTGGCAAGTTCAATCTGGAGAAAAAAACATATCTGTTGAAGGAGTAAATTATAGTTATTATTTCTATATAGAAAATGTTAATCGCGATTCTTCGGGCAACATTATTTCTTCTGGCGGGACCGAAGATCCTTCTACTCAAAAAATAACCATTGTTGCTAATTGGCCACCTAACAGTTCGATATCAATGAGCGAATATTTAATGCGAACGAGTTCTAGTCATTTCTCCGATTATAATTGGGACATTGAGCGAATAAGCGAAGGTATTTTTACCAATTCCCAAGGATACTATGCTACCACTTCCGGCCCTTTGACAATGCAAAATGGTACGATTTCTTTAACGCCCAGCGACAGCGGTTCTTTAACCTCGCCAATTTTTGATACTGGTTTTATCAATGGCGTAGCTTTTAACGGCATTCGCTGGAAGGGGAGCATGCCAGCAAGTTCTCATGTCAGAATTCAGTTGGCAACTTCAAATGCTACTACTTCTTGGAATTTTATCGGCCCAGATGGAACATCGGCCACATATTATGAGGCCGCTGGACCAGATCAAATTATCCCCATTTCTCTTCTATATCACAACAATCATCGTTATTTTAGATATAAAATTTACTTAGACCCGACGACAGATTATACAAACGCTCCAGCTGTTTACAAAGTTATTTTTACTTATTCACCATAATGATGAAGAAAATTGATATAAAAATAAAAACCAAAAAAGGATTTTCATTGCTACCAACCGTTTTAATTACTGGCATTATTGTGGCCGAAGTAGGAATTGCTTTAACTTTTGTAATGTATTTAGCCAATTCGGCGAGTTTTGGTGCGCGCCTTTCTCAAGAAGTGTTTTTTGGTGCGCGTTCAGGAACAAGCGATGCCTTAATAAAAATTATTCGCGATAAGAATTATTCTTCTACGGGTTATAATTTAACAGTTGGTCGTGCAACGGTTAATGTGGTTGTCGAACAAAATACACCCAGTCAAAATTCCGCAACGATTACCACCACTGCCACTGTTTTAAATCGACAAAAAAAATTAAGAGCGATAGTCAGCATTGATTCAGAAACAGGAGAGGTAACCCTATTCTCCTTGGAAGAAATTTGATTTGTGATTTAAATTTTTATATTATAAATATTCGGTATGAAATTATTACATAATCCAAAAATTAACAAATATTTGATTGCTAAAGAATATATTGGTGGATTGGAAATTACCGATTCATTTATTCACTTTGTTTTATTTGACTCACGCAATGCGAATAAAATAATTTCAACTTTTGAATCAGAATTAGAGCCAGGAGTTGTGGTTGATGGGGAATTAAAAAAACCAGAGATTTTGAAGACCATTTTGCTAAATTTACGCAATACCCCCGTCTTAAAAAAAATTAAGTATTTATATGTAATTCTATCTTTGCAGAGTGGAATTGTTTATTACAAAATTTTTGATTTACCAACGGTTGATTATAAATCGATTATGTCAGCGGTGGAATTGAATATGAAGATGTTATCGCCGATTCCTTTTGAAAAAGTTTATTCGGATTGGGAGATTGCAGGAAAACCAATTAAAAGCGACTCCTTCAAATTAAGAGTACTATCGGTTTTTGCGGAAAAAAGAATCATTGATCCTTATATAAGCGCATTGAATGAATTTCGTTTGACGCCTTTAGCAGTGGAATTCAATGGTTTAAGTCTTTGGAGATTTTTTTCTCATTATAATATTTTCGAACGGTCGAAAAAAAATTATCTCGGTATTTATATCTCTGCTAATGGATTAGATTTTATTTTGGGAAATAGCGAAGGATTGGAATTTAATTTTTTCCAAACATGGCAAGACGCTTTCCATTCTTCTGGTTTGGATTCATCAAAAGCTTTGAGTAAAGAAAATTTTATTAAAATTTTTAGTGATAATTTTCAAAAAATCACCACTTTTTATTTTACCCGTTTTCAAGAATCCATAGAAAAGATTATTCTTATGACACCTCTTTATTTTGATGAGTTGAAAGATTTAATTCAAACCAGATATAATTTAATTGTTGAAAATCCATTAACAAAAATTAAGGAAATAACTGGTGGATATTTTGTGGCAGCCGGTGCCGCCCTCAGGGGGTTGATTCCACGAGCGGATGATGTCAGCGTTAGTTTAATGGCTGTTGGTACCGAACAGGAATATCGGACGACAAGAACTATAAATTTTATTAATCTTTGGCTGAAAATTATCACTGAAGTTGGATTGATAATGCTTCTTTTATCCGTCGGTTTGAATGTTTTTTTAACTTATACGAAATCCAACATTCAACAAGATAAAGAAATGATTTCAATTCAGTTTGACCATTCTCAACTTGAAACATTGTCTCAGCAAGCCAAAAATTTTAATTTTAATATTTCCCAAGCCTTAGAAGCTAAACAAAACACCAAAGATTGGTTGCCTATTTTTGAAACTTGGACAAAGGCAGGATTTGATAACAATGTTCAATTTAAAGCATTAATCATTCCCAGCTTAGACGCCGCATTTTCCTTTAATGGTTGGTCGATAGATCAATCAAAAATGATAAAATTTCGCGATGCTTTATCAGAAAGCGGTTATTTTTTAGATTTGGACATACCGCTGCAATCAATCATTCAGCAAAAAAATAAAGTAGAGTTTAATTTAAAAGGAAAGATTAAATTGTAAACAAATGAAAAATCCACAGACAGAAAAAACATTCGTTTTGATTAAACCGGATGGAGTAAAAAGAGGACTGACCGGAGAAATTATTTCCCGCATTGAGCAAAGAGGATTAAAAATTGTAGCTTTAAAAATGATTAGGGCAACAAGAGACCAAATCGACGAGCATTACCCCAAAGACGCGGTTTGGATTAAACGATTAGGCGAAAAAACTTTGGCAACTTATGAAAAATACGGTTACGATGCGGAAAAGGAAATAGGAACAACAGATTCAAAAAAAATTGGCGAAATTGTCCGGGGTTGGTTAATGGATTATATGACATCCGGACCGATAGTCAAAATGATTGTTGAAGGCATTCACGCGGTTGATATGGTGAGAAAGATGGTAGGTAACAGTATTCCGGCCTTAGCAGAAATGGGTACCATTCGTGGTGATTTTTCAGTTGATTCTTCAGTTTTGGCTAATCGCGGTAAAAGAGCCATTCATAATTTAGTTCACGCTTCAGAAACGCTCGAGGAGGCCGATCATGAGATTAATTTTTGGTTTGCGCCGGAGGAATTGTGCGAATATAAAAGAGCCGAAGAAGATATAATGTTTTAATTCACCAAAAATCCGCTTATCTCAAGCGGATTTTTGGGCGACTCTGCTTTTAAGATATCCCGGCTAAATGACAAGTGGGTAATCTCAACTTCAGACCACGGCCTGAAATACTGTTGACTTCCCTTGGTATAATGATTTGACCCGGAATCTTATAAAGCAGAGTCCAATTATATTATAATCCATTTTCCAAGCAAATTTTAAAAGTTATCCACAACTAATTAAAATTGTTCGATAATTTTAATTTTTGTCAAAATCAAAAATGATAAACAAGAATAGAATAACCAATCCGAGCAACTGGTTGTTTATTTTCTAACCAAAGATAACTATCTTCGGCTTTTCTTTCGAAGCCCGCCACGGGTTGACCGTGAGCGCCTTGTAAAAAAGTTAAAGAGACAGCCAGCCAGGAATCTGATTCGGGTTCGCCTTTTGCCGACCACCAAGGTTCAAATTTATTTTTAAGATAATAAGAGGGAAGTCCTCCACCAAAATAATCAACCTTTATCTTTTTAATATTATTTTTTTCAACAAATTTTTCTAACCGTTTTAGATCTTGTCCCCAATCCAAATTGGAATCCACCACATATTTGTAACCATTCTTTGCTCCGCCCACGAATTCATTAAAATAAGCAATGAAATGGGGTGAAATCATCAGAGTTTCTATTAAATACCAAATTAGCAAAATAACGATGAACCCGGTTTTAATAATGATTTTTTTTAAATTTTTAAACACCATCAACATTGTAAAAACGATATTGGAAAAAGGCATTTCTTGAGGAATATCCCATCCCCATTTTTTAAGTTGATAAGTTGAAAGAATAAAAATAGAGGGAATAGTAACCATTAAATGACGATAGCCAATGTTTAAAGGACTAATAATGGAACTCGTCCAATAAAGGACAATAAAAAATAAAATACAGAAAATAATAAAATTTTGAGAAAGCCAGCTGATAAATTTTAACCGCCAATTTTTATTTTTGACATTCTTTATTAGAGAATAAAAGAAATTTTTTAGCGATAGGAATAAAGCCAAAAAAATTATAATAAGCGACGGAATCGGTTCTTTAATTAAAAACACAATTGGGAAATATTGGTGCCAGCCAGCGGCAGAAACTTTTCCTAAAAAATAACCAGTATTTCCCCCAGAGGAACGTTGAAAAACCATTAAAGCGCCCAATAGATATTGAGCAAATGGTTTGGTGATTTTATTTTTTGCGAGAAGGATGTTAAGTTCGGCAAAACAACGAAATTGACGAACGATTGAACCCGCCCAACTGGAACACGTTTTTAATTCCGGATCTGGCCCGCCAGCAAAAGATGTTAAAATTTGTTCAGTATCACTAATCTGTTTTTCCTGCGGATAATTAATATTTTGAGGCAAATAAGCTAAATAAATAACAGCGAAAGAGATGAGGAAAACAATTAACAAATTGCTAAGCGATTTTAGGATTTGTTTGCCGACCAGAACAGCAAAACCATTTTTCTTTTGCTGGATAATATAAATTATTTGCCAAGTAATAATATAAAAAATTAAAAGTGGATAAAAAATTAATAAAGAATACTTACACAGTTGAGCAATACCAAGAAAAATGCCGGCCCAAATTAAATTCTTTTTATTTGGATTTGTGAGTTTGGGAATTACCAAGAGAAAAATTAAAAGAGTACCGAAAGTGGCGGCTAAATCGGTTGTAACGTAATGGCCGTGTGCCAGGACAACTGGTGAGAAAGCAAAAAGAACAAAAGGCACTAAAGCCCAATAAGGGCCCAAAAGCTTTTTGGCTAATAAATAGACAAGAAAAATAGTAAGCAAAGTAAGGAGAATTGGGAAGATTCTAGCCAATTGAATTATTTGTTCAGCATCATTGCCACTTTCGTAGATAAAAACACGTCCAACATCCCATTGGCCATTAACATATTTTTGCCAATAACTCGATTCTAAAGGAAAGTTTAACTTGAGAAAAACAAGGGGGATGGCCGAAAGATTTTTTAATAAAGGGGGATGTTCTGGGTTTAAACGATTGTCTCCGAATTTGAGATAAGAATAGCCGGCTGGAATATGCGCCAATTCGTCCATTGTTGCTGATTCCTGAATTGAAGAATTAAGCATTAGCCCCCCGGCGATAATTAAAACTACTGCAATAAAGTAGTAAATAATTTTTTTTTCAGCAATTGTTTTGAAAAATAAAATTATTTTTGGCAGCATGGTATTTATTTTATTATAACCTATTGTAATTGAAAAACCCAAAAATCAGAGTATTCTCGGAAATTGATTGTGGGGAAGGATTGAAGAATTAAATTTTTCGTCTCCTCTTTTTTCTCAAGAGGAATCAAAACAAAAGACGATGGTTGATTTACCAAATCAATTTGATTAGGCAAAAGATAAAAAAGATTTTTTTCTTTTTGATTTTTTTCGGCATAGGTATTGGTGATAAACATTACCGTCTGAGCTGGCATAGGAATATCATTAACCAAAATACCGTCAGCATTTACTAGCACAATTTTTAATTGAGACAAAGGAAGCGAATTAAGATATTTTCCAATTTGATAATAATTTCCATTGAAGGCATTATAAGTATTAGAGTTTTTTGCCCATTTTTGGAAATATTGGAGATAATTAAGGGATAAAATTATGAAACAAATAATTATTAAAATAAAAGAGCGATTTTTTGTGGAGACAGGTCGAGAATCAAGCCACCGCGAAAAATTATAAAAACCTAATCCGCTGAAAATGAAAACCGCTGGTATTAATCCAATAGAACGAAGAGCATGAGGTACGCTTTCATAAGTTAAAGCAGCAGGTAAAATCATAACCAAGAACCAAACTATTAAAAAAATTGAAGAAAATTCAATTTGACGTCGAATTAGTTTTTTGATTATTAAAATTAAACCGATTAAAAAGAAAATACCTGTAATAATGTCGAGTTGTGGGCGACAAGAGTAATTATGGCGCCAATTACAATCGCCAAAAAAATTAAACATTATTAAAGTTTTAAGAAAACTTTTAATAAATTCCCAGAGAGGATAAGCGGTATTGAAAATAGAAACTTGAGTGGAGCGACCCAAAAAATCTTGGGGGTGATTCAAAAAATATAATCCCATTGGTAAAACTATCAAAAAAACAACACTTATCCAGATCAAAAACAATTTCCAAAAAATTTTAAGGTTCTTTTGCCGCCGATAAATCAAAAAATAATAAACAAAAACAATAAACATAATTAAAGGAGCGACGCGGAAAGCAATATAGGTATGAAAACCAATGCCAAAAAAGATGGCTGAGGCAATAATATTTTTCCAATCATGTTTTTCAAGCGCTCGAAGTAGAAAATAGAAAGCCCAAACTAGGCAAAATGATACCATAATCGCTCGAAATCCGATGCGAGAAAAATTAATATGCCAAAAACTAACCGCCAAAAGAAAAAAAGAATAAATCGCTACCTCTTTATTAAACAACTGCTTTGTTAAGAAAAACAATCCTATTGTCGTTAAAATTCCGAAGATAGCACTAACAATTCTTAACATCCAAGGTTGAGGCGAATCAAAAAGAAGAAAAAATTTTAAAAATAAAGCTTCAATATTAATAAATAAACCCTCCCGACCATTATTTTCCGGATAAAAAACTTTGAAATTACACGTTTGCAAAGCAATTAAGGCATCATTGCCATTTATTGCTTCGTCGGAATAAAGTCCCGGTGGAATCTTGTTGATATTCCAAAGGCGGAAAAAAAGTGCTATAATAAGAATAAAGAAAAATAAAAAACAAATCTTTTTCCTCATTAACTTAATTATACAAAATATGCCTGAATTTAAAAAGGAAGAAACAACATTTAATCCCCAACAACTAGAACAAATTTATCAACGTTTTAAAGAAAAACCCCGGGCTGATATTGAGGCAGTCTCAAAACGGGAAGCGGTAAAAGAAATCATTAAAGAAGATATTCAAAAGGCTGCCATTCAAGTTCCGCTTTCTGAAACAGAAGAGGAGGTATTGAAAACTAAAATTTCCGAATTGAAAAAATTATCGGAGAGGGAGAAAACTGAAGCGCTGGTGAAAGTCGCAATTAAAGATTCAATACTTTCAGCCGTCCGCTTAGCTCAAAAATTAGGTCCTTATTATATTGATGCTTTACATGACGCTTTAGTCGATGAATTTTTAAATATTCTCATTCAGCAGAAAAAAATTTAAATAATGCTTTCACTTTTTTTAAACAATGTTAATATTTTAGCTATTCTTGGGTCAATTCTGATTCTTTTTGTTTTTGTTGCTTGGTTAATAAAAAAAACCAACCTCTCAGCCTTATTAAAAAAATCTTTTAAATATTCCCTTTTTTTAATTAAAATTCCACCCGAAGAACTCTCCAAAGAAAAAACTCAGTCAGTCAAAGAAAAAATTAATATCGCCGAGCAATTAATGAGTATTTTGATTAATTTTAAAAAGACGGTGGTATTAGAAATTGCTTTGCCGGAAAGAGGAGAAGAAATTTCATTTTATGTTGCTGTTTCCAAAGAACTCGAAGAATCTTTAAAGAAGCAGGTTTTAAGTTTTTATCCGCGGGCTTCTATCGAAAAATCTCGCGATTATAACATTTTTAATCCTAATGGATTTACTGAAGGAGTATATTTAGTCCAAGCTGAAAACTGGATGTTGCCAATAAAAACTTATACGGAATTGGAAGCCGATCCTATCAGCCCAATCTTGAACGCCTTTAAATTAAAAAAAGAGGGCGAAGGTATGGCTGTTCAAGTTGTCATTTCAGCCCCACCCCAAAATCTTAAAAATCAATTAACAAGGGCAATTAAAAATTTAAAAGAAGGGCAACAGTTAAAAGATATTATTGGTAAATATTCTTTTAGTGATTTTGCCAAACAATTTACCTCTACTCTTTCATCGTCAAAAAAAGAGAAAGAGGAGCAGCCAAAACCTAAAATTATTGATGAAAATACGATTAAACTATTGGAAGGCAAAAATAATAAGCCACTCTGCGCAGTTAATATTCGAATGTTTGTTTCTGCCGAAACTCAAGAAAGAGCCAATGAAGCCTTAAATACTTTATTGGCTGCCTTTGATCAATTTTCAGCGCCGTCAAGAAATCATTTTAAGGCTGTTAAACCCAAAAAATTAAATAAATTGGTTTTTAATTATGCCTTCCGCCTTTTTAATAATAAAGAAGCGATGCATTTTAATATCGAAGAAGTTGTTTCTTTTTGGCATTTTCCGTTGACGGTTGAAGTGGCACCGCAGTTAAAATGGGTGAAATCCCGCGAAGCGCCTCCGCCACCTGAATTGCCCGAAGAAGGAATTATATTGGGCGAAGCAATTTATCAAAATCAAAGAAAAATAGTCAGAATTTTACCGAATGACCGGCGCCGCCATATTTATATCGTTGGTCAAACGGGCGTAGGCAAATCTGTATTATTAACTAATATAGCTATTCAAGATATTAAAGAAGGAAAAGGAGTTTGCGTTATTGATCCACACGGTGATTTAATTGAAGACATTTTAAGTTTAATTCCTAAAGAACGCTTTAAGGATGTGATTGTTTTTGACCCATCAGATTTGGATCGACCAATGGGATTAAATATGTTGGAATACGATTTTTCAAAACCAGAACAAAAAACTTTTATTATTAATGAATGGCTAAACATCTTTGATAAATTATATAATTTACGTGAAGTGGGGGGGCCGATGTTTGAATATTTTTTAAGAAACGCCTTAGGTTTGTTGATGAGCGATACCTCAGAAGTGTCTACCTTGATTGATGTGCCACGCATTTTTACTAACCGAGCTTTTCTTAAAGAAAAATTAGCCAACTGTCCAGATCCGATGATTGTTGATTTTTGGGAAAATCAAGCACTTAAAATTACTGGCGGTCATGATTTATCATTGGAGAATGTTACTCCTTATATCGTTAGTAAATTTGCTTCGTTTATAAGTAACGATTATGTTCGACCGATTATTGCTCAAAAACAATCGAGTTTTAATTTTAGACAAATTATGGATGAGCAAAAAATTTTTTTGGTTAATTTGTCAAAAGGCAAAATAGGGGATATTAATGCTTCACTTTTGGGATTAATGATTGTGGGTAAATTATTAATTGCTGCTTTTTCGCGCGTTGATTTGCCAGAAGAACAACGAAAAGACTTTTATCTTTGTATCGATGAATTTCAAAACTTTACAACGCCCAGCATCGCTACCATTCTTTCTGAAGCACGAAAATATCGCTTAAATTTAACTATTAGCCATCAATTTATTGCTCAATTACAAGACAATATTCGTGAGGCTGTTTTTGGTAATGTTGGTAATACGGTGGTTTTTCGAGTGGGCGTTAAAGATGCTGAATTTTTACTCAAACAATTTGAGCCAGTATTTAATGAAAACGATATGGTTAACATCGATAATTTTACAGCTATCGTGAAATTGTTGGTTAATAATAAACCGACACGGCCATTTACAATGCTGACATTACCGCCACCAAAAGGCAATTTAGAAAATGCAAGAATGCTAAAAGATTTATCTCGTTTAACCTATGGCAAACCGCGAGCCTTGATAGAGCAAGAGATAATTAATCATTTGCGTGGTGAAAAATTGGATTTTGAGTCAGATTCGGGAATTTAGATTATGAAAAACGATAATCAAAGAATTTACGAACTGATTATTTTGGGTGCTGGACCAGCCGGAGCGGCGGCTGGTATTTATGCCGCTCGAAAAAAAATAAATACTTTAATTATTACAGAAAATTTCGGCGGTCAAGCAGTGGTAGCGGCAACTATTGAAAATATTGTAGGATTTAAAAAAATCAGTGGAATAGAAATGGCGCGTTTATTTGAAGAACAACTTCGATTTCAGTCAGATTTAGATATTGTCATTGAACACATCGAGAAAGTTAAAGAAGATAAGGATTTTTTTGCAATTGAAACTTCGAAAAATGTTTATTTTGGTCAAAATTTATTAATTGCTTTAGGAAGACGATATCGCAAATTAAATTTACTCAAAGAGAAAGAATTGGAAGGGAAAGGTATTTTTTATTGCTCAACCTGTGATGCCCCTCTTTTAAAAAACAAAAGTGCAGCGGTTATTGGCGGCGGTAATTCAGCTTTGTTGAGCGTTATTGATTTAATCCCATTTGCTTCAAAAATTTATTTATTAACGGATGAGCCATTTTTAAGAGGCGACCCAATTCTTCAGGAGCGAATAAAAAACGAGAAGAAAATCGAGATAATTTACAACACCCAAATTTTAGAAATTATTGGTGAACAAGTAGTTTCTGGTTTAAAATTTAAAAACAGACAAACAAACGAAGAGAAAACTATAGAAGCAAGTGGAATTTTTATACAAATTGGGATGCAAGCAAATTCAGAATTAGTTAAAAATCTGGTTAATTTAAACGAAGCCGGTGAAATTATTGTTCAACCATTGTCGGGAAAAACTTCGCATCCAAAAATTTGGGCGGCCGGAGATATTACCGATTTGCCTTATAAACAGATTAGCGTAGCAATAGGCGATGGAGTGAGAGCATTATTGGACATTTATAATAAGATTCGAGAAATAAAAAACAAAGAATTTATTTAGAAATTATATTTTACTAATCTCGAAGGAGCCGATTTTTATTGGATGTAGTTTGGTTTAAAAAAAATTATGGTATAATAAATTTAATGAAAACAATAATTGCTAATTTTAAAATGAATCCAGGTTCAGAAGAAGAAGCAAGGAGTTTATTAAATTATTATCGGGAAAAAAGCAGCGAATTAAGTAATGTGACTCTGATTGTGGCGCCACCTTTTATATATTTACAATTAGCCAAAGAAAAAGGTTGTAAAATTGCTGCTCAAAATTGTTTTTATGAAAACAGTGGCGCTTACACCGGTGAAATTTCACCATTAATGTTGAAAAATTTAGGAGTGGAGTATGTCATTTTAGGTCATTCAGAACGTCGAAGCTTAGGAGAAAATAATGAAGTTATTACTAAAAAGGTTAAAGCTGTTTTGGAAAATAATTTGACAGCGATTTTGTGTGTTGGCGAGACCAAAGAAGAAATTTCTAGAAGAGAAGATGTTATTAAAGAACAATTAAGATCTGTTTTTTCAGAAATTTCTCCAAATGATAAAATAATTATTGCTTATGAACCGCGTTGGGCAATTGGAACAGGAGAATTTTGTAATCCAGAAGTTGCCGAACAAATCCATCAATTTATTAAAAAATTTTTAAGCTCTGAATTTGGGTTTAAAGATATACTTGTTTTATACGGCGGATCAGTTGATGATAAAAACATCAATTCATTTTTAATTCAGTCAAACATCGATGGCGCTTTGGTCGGAGGCGCTAGTTTAAGAAAAGAAGAATTTGCTAATATTTTAAATATAGCAAACTCGTTATCTAGTTAAAAGTATGTCTAAGGTTAATCCCACCAATTTATGGCAATATGGTTTGGGAATTTTTTTAATCGTCGCATCACTAGTAGCCTTAGTTGTTAGTTGGTCTTTTTATTCTCATACCAAAAATATGCCTGCTCAAAATACAATAACAGTGAGCGGCGAAGGAAAAATTTTTGTTAAACCAGATGTGGCGGTTGTTGAAATGTCAGTCGTTACTCAACACAAAGATGTAAAAATGGTTCAAAGCGAAAATGATAAAAAAATGCAGCAGGTAGTTAATTTTTTAAAAGAGTCAGGGATTGAAGAAAAGGATATTAAAACCCTTCAATATAATTTACAACCGCAATATGATTATAGTTGGTGCCGCGTTACAGAATATCCGGTTTATTGCCCGCCTAAATTAGTCGATTATATTTTGACTCAATCCGTGCAAGTAAAAATTCGGGATTTATCACGACTGGGAGAAATTGTCGGCAATTTAGCGAGTGTTGGCATCAATCAGATTTCTTCAATTGATTTTATTATTGATAAAGAATCGGAATTTCAAGCTCAAGCAAGAAAAGAGGCCATTGCTAATGCTCAGAAAAAAGCTTTTTCTATTGCTGAAGCAGCCAATGTTAAATTAGGAAAGATCGTTGGTATTAGCGAGAGTATAAATAATATTATTCCTCGAACTCTTGATTTTACCAAGCAAAGTGTTGAATCAGCAGCAGGAGCACCAATTGAAACTGGTTCAAATGAGATTATTGTAAACATTTCTTTAACTTATGAATTAATCAAATAATGAAATTTATCACTTCTTTGAATCCTCAAAATAAAAAAGTATTGTTACGGGTTGATTATAATATTGATTTAGATGAAAAAAGAAGAATTGTAAACGACTTTAGGATTCGTGCGAGTTTGCCAACCATTAAATTCTTATTGGATAAAAATGCCAAAAAGATTATTATTGTTAGCCATTTAGGAAGGCCTAAGGGAAGGGATAAAAAATTAAGTTTGGCGCCGATTGCGGAAAATTTACAGAAATTATTGAAACAAAAAGTCGTTTTTATTGATGATTGTATTGGCGAAAGAGTAAAAAATGAGATTGAGAAAAACGAAAAGGATAAAATTTTTGTTTTGGAAAATACGAGATTTTATTCCGAAGAGGAGAAAAATGATAAAAATTTTGCGAAAAAATTAGCGGAGTTAGCCGAGGTTTATGTAAATGATGCCTTTGGCGTTTCTCATCGTCTAAATGCTTCAGTGGCGGCAATTGTCAATTTTTTGCCCAGTTATGGCGGATTATTGTTGCAGAAAGAAATTATAAACTTAAGTCATTTAAAAGAGAAAGCAGAGCGACCTTTTACGGTTATTTTAGGAGGAGCAAAGATTTCTGACAAACTTCCGACAATAAATAAATTTTTGAATATCGCCGATTATATTTTGATAGGCGGAGGATTAGCCAATACCATTTGGAAAGCCTGGGGATTTAACGTTGGAAAATCATTGGTAGAGAAAGAAAAAATTGTTGAGGCGAAAATGCTGGGTTCTAAAAATGCCGAACTAATTTTGCCCGGTGATTTTTTGGTTGCGCCATCTTTTAAAGCGAAAAAAGGAGTTGAAAGACAAATAGGTAAAATTAAGAATAACGAGATTATTGTTGATATCGGGCCGATAGCAATTCAAACTTTTTGCAAATTAATTAATGCGGCAAAAACTATTTTATGGAATGGGCCGATGGGTTATTGGGAAAATAAGGCATTTCGAGAAGGAACTAAAAAAATTGCCGAAGCAATTGCTAAAAATAAAAATTTTACTGTTGTCGGAGGAGGAGAAACATTGATAGCCATTGAAGAATTGAAGCTTTCGGAAAACTATAGTTTTGTTTCCACTGGGGGAGGGGCGATGTTGGAATTTTTGGCCGGAAACAATTTACCAGCCATTGCTTTATTAGAAAAAAATAATTTATGAAGCAAAGAGAGTGGAAATTTAAGGAAATAATGCCTTCGAAATTTGCAAAATCATTCCCCGAATTTACTCGGCTGATGTTACAATTATTCTGGAATAGAAATTTAAGAAATAGAGAGGATATTTATAAATTTTTAAACCCGGCATTACACAATCTTTATCACCCATTACGGATAATGAATATGGAAATTGGCGCAAATAAAATTATTCAGACAATAAAAGAAAATGGGAAAATAGCCATTTACGGCGATTATGATACTGACGGCGTTTGTGCCACGGTCATTCTGAGCTCAACTTTAAAAGTGCTGGGATTTAATAATTTTGATGTTTATATCCCCAATCGTTTTAGCGGAGGATATGGTTTAACCAAAGAAAAAGTAGAGACAATTATTAAAAGAGGAACAAAGTTAATTATCACTCTTGATTGTGGTATCACTGATGTTGAAGAAGTAAAATTGGCCAAAGAATCCGGTTTGGACGTTGTTATTTTTGACCATCATTTAATTCCAAAAAACCCACCCGATACTTTAATTATCAATCCTTGGCAGAAAAATGATGATTATCCTTTTAAAGAATTGGTGGCTAGTGCAATCAGTTATAAACTTTGTATGTTGTTGCTGGAATTAAACGGTCACCCTTTGCGCCCTATTTTAGAAAAGCAGATGTTAGATTTAGTTGCAATTGCTACCATTGCTGATGTGGCGCCATTGATTGATGAAAATAGAATTTTAGCAACCGAAGGCTTAAGGCAATTGGTTAAAACCCAAAATATTGGTTTAAGAAAACTAATGGAAATTAGCGGATTAAATTTAAAAACAAAACTTAATCCTTATCATATTGGTTTTATTATTGCTCCAAGGCTAAATGCGGTTGGTCGCATTGAGCATATGGTTGATGATAATATTAAGGAAACGGATTACAGCTTCGAGTTGTTAATGACTGAAAATGAGAATGAAGCAGCGTTTTTAGCGCAAAAAATTAATGATTTAAATTTAGAAAGACAAAATCAAGTACAAGAAATTTATGCTGAAATAAAAAAAGATTTAATACAAAGAGCAGAATTAGACAAAATTATTCTTTTGGGCAGTTCTAAATGGTCAAAAGGTGTTATTGGAGTGGTGGCTGGTAAAATTAAAGAAGAATTTCATCGACCGGCTTTTATTTATTGTCAGGAAGGGGAAATAAGCATTGGATCGGGTCGTTCAATTAATGGATTTAATTTGGTTGAATTACTTCATCGGCACAAAGATATTTTTATTGAAGCAGGTGGCCACCATCAGGCAGTCGGTTTTACTATTAAAAATGAAAATCTAGAACGATTTAAACAAGCAATCAATGAAGAAGCACAGTTGATTAAAGATGAAGACCTTATCCCGACTTTAATAATTGATACTATTTTAGAACCGCAGGAAATTACCCCTCAATTTTTAGAAATTTTTTATCGTTTGGAACCATTCGGCCGCGATAATCCGGAGCCGGTATTTGTAATGAAAGATGTAGTTGTTTCGGACGTACGGATTGTCGGGAGTAACGGCAATCATATCAAGTTTAGTATCCAAAAAAATAATCGATATTTCAATGTTATCAGTTTTAATAACGCCGAAGAGCTTAAATTTTTAACCGCTGGTTCAAAAATTGATATTGCGTTTAAATTAACTATTAATGAATGGGGAGGGCAAAGATTTTTGGAATTTGAGCTTTTGGGATTAAAACAAAAATAATATGAAAAGGATTATTGGTGAAAAAATTATAGCTTATACTGATGGCGGGAGTCGGGGCAATCCCGGACCGGCAGCGATTGGTATAGTAATTATAGGAACATCGGAAAAACCAAAACAATATTATCAATTTATTGGGAAGGTCACTAACAACGAAGCGGAATATCAAGCAGTCATTTTTGCTTTAAAAAAAATAAAACAACTGGTTGGTAAAAACCAATTGGTTAATGTCGAAGTGGAAATTCGTTTAGATTCGGAATTAATTGCCAAACAATTAAACGGTCGCTATAAAATAGAAGAGAAGAATCTTCAGTTATTATTTATGGAAATTTGGAATTTACGTTTCGATTTTCCAAAATTAACTTTTAAACATATTCCCCGAGAACAAAATTCCGAAGCTGATTTTTTGGTTAATAAAGTATTAGATGAGAAAGAATCAGTCTTGTTTTAAATTATGAAAGAAAACAATTATGTAATAGGTGTTGATGAAGTTGGTAGAGGAGCAATTGCCGGACCGTTGGTAATTGGAGTTGCTTCTGCTGTATGGAATAAAAAAACCAAGCGATTATTGAAAGGAATCAAAGATTCCAAAAAACTTAGTTTTAAACAAAGAATGGCGTGGTTCAAAAAATTTAAGAAGATGCCTATTGAATTTCATGTGGTTTTTATTTCTAATGATTTAATTGATAAGAAAGGAATTAGCTCGGCGTTGGAGGCCGGCGTAAAAAGAGCTTTGGGAAAAATCAAAAGACCTCCCCAGTTGGTTTTGCTGGATGGAAGTCTAAAAGCTCCTCAAAAATATAAACAAAAAACAATTATTAAGGGCGATGATAAAATTCCTCTTATTAGTGCCGCTGCTATTTATGCTAAAGTAAAAAGAGATTTGTATATGATGAAGATTAATAAAAAATACCCTTATTGTTTTACTAATCATAAAGGTTATGGAACAAGAGAACATTTCAGTTTAATAAGAAAAAATGGCATTAGTAAAATTCATCGTCGCAGCTTTTTAAAAAATATTGTCAAAAAATAAACAATTATTAAAATAAGAGTTAGTAAGCGGGTGTGGTGTAGTGGCAACACGTCTCCCTTCCAAGGAGAAGATCGCCGGTTCAAATCCGGTCACCCGCTCTCAAATTATGAAATTTTCTATTGTTATCCCTTGCCATAACGAAGAAAAACCCCTTCCTTTATTATTGGATTCCATTAATAAACTTAATTATCCTCGAAATAATTTTGAGGTAATTGTCATTGATAATAATTGTACCGATGGTACAATAGAAGTAACAAAAAAATTTCAAGTTGATAAAATAATCAAAGAAAAAAAACAGGGATTAACTTGGGCAAGACAAAGAGGTTTTTTAACTGCCAGTGGAGAAATTATTTGTTGCGTTGATGCTGATTGTCAACTTCCTCCAGATTGGTTATTAATAGCTCAAAAATATTTAAATAACCCTAAAATTGTAGCTGTTTCTGGTCCTTATGATTATATGGATATCGGTTATTTTTTCCGAAAAAGCTCTTTAATTTTTCAATCGATATTTTATCCCATTATTCCCAAAATTTTTTATTTTTTATTTTGCAAACCAGCCGGTTTAATTATTGGTGGCAATTGTTTAATTAAAAAATCTGCCTTACAAAAAATTGGCGGCTTTGACACTTCGGTAAATTTTTGGGGGGAAGATACATTAACTGCTTTGCGTTTGGCTAAAATAGGACAAGTAATTTTTGCACCAAGCGTAAAAGTTTTTTCTTCAGGTCGCCGTTTTAAAAAAGATGGCTATTTTAAAACCGTTAGCCGTTATTTTTTAAATTATCTCTGGTTATATTTTTTTAATAAGCCATTTGTTAAAGAAAAAGATTGATTTTTTTATTTTTTTATGAGAAAATTTAAATATTATGGTTTATTCTGATTTGACGGCCGAAGAAATAAAAAATTTAAACAAAGAACATTTAGTGGTGTTATTTCCAATAGGAGCAATTGAACAACACGGCTTTCATTTACCAGTGGGAACCGATAGTTATATTGCCGAAAATATTGCTAAAAGAATTGAAAAAAAAGCGAAAGACAAAATTGTTTTATTACCAACTCTGTTTTACGGCGTTTCCGGTAATTATGGCGGCTCTCTTGATATTGATGATGATGTATTTCAGAAAACTATCTTGAGTATTAGCAACGGCGTTTTAAACAGTGGTTTCAGGAAGATGTTTTTTTTAAACGGTCACGGTGGCAATCAAAGTTATTTCGAAGATATCATTGCCACTTTAAACACTGAATATCCATACGCCGCTACCATTCCTTTATATTTGTCGGGGAAAAGAGGGATTCAGGCGTTAAAAAAAGTTAATTTTAAATATTGGATTCGTCATGCGGACGAAATTGAAACCTCTTTAATGTTAGCCATAAACGAAAAATTGGTGATTAAAGATAAAATTGTCGATGAAATCGGTCTTTTAAAAACCAAAGATTATAAACCATTAGACGAAGGAACATTAAAACTTTTCTTGCCGTGGGAATATGAATCAAAAAGCGGTGTTTATGGTGAACCATCAAAGGCATCGAAAGAAACGGGAGAATTTTTATTAGAAGAAGCAGCAGAAGAAATATTAGACATTATTAATCAATTTGAAAAAATCACCCAAAAAATCGAAAAAATAATTTCCCAAAAGGAGGCGGAAAACAATGCTGCTTCTGACATTAAAAAAGAGGAGGCTAAAAATAATTAATTGACAAATCAAAATTAATTTCTAATATATAAGCAATTATATGCTAGCAATTATTGAAACCGGAGGAAAACAATATTTAATTAAAGAAGGCGAAAGATTTAAAACCGAAAAATTAGAAGGCAAAGTCGGTGATAAAATTATTTTTGATAAAGTTTTGTTAATTGCTGATGGAGAAAAAATTGAAATAGGCAAACCGCATCTAATCAAGCATAAGGTGGAGGCGGAAATTTTGAAAATTGGTCGAAGTAGAAAAATTATAGTTTTTCGTTATCATTCTAAAACTCGCTATCGCAAGAAAAAAGGGCATCGTCAGTGGTATACCGAATTAAAGGTAATAAAAATAAAACAATAACCTCCTTAAAAAGGAGGTTATTGTTTTATTTAATGGCGGTTAAAAAGAGCATTTTTAAGGGTTTCTTCATCGGCAAATTCGATTTCTCCGCCCGTGGGAAGACCGCGGCCAATTCTGGTAATTTTTTTTGCCAAATTTTTTAATTTACGTTCCAAATACATCGCTGTTAAATCTCCTTCAGTGGTGGGATTAACAGCAATAAGTATTTCTTCGGCCAAGTGGTGGGGTAATTTTTTGATTCTTTTTTCCAAAATGTCCAATCGGATGGTATTATAACTTTCAATATTCGAAGGATCGATTAAATGACCTAAAATATGATAAGTGCCTTTAAAAAAATTGGTTTGCTCGATGGAAAAAACATCTGTTTCTTTTTCGACGATACAGATAATATCCTGCGAGCGGGATGGATTGCTGCAGATATTGCAAAGATTGCCAGAATTTTCAAAAGGCAAAAAACATTGATTACAAGTTTTAACATTTTTTTCTAATTCAGTGAGTTTGAGTAAAAATTGGCGGCGGATTTCTTTGTTTCGGATTAAATAGAAAACTAATCGCAAAGCTTGGCGTTTACCAATGGATGGCAGTTGAGAAAGGATTTCCACTAAATTTTTGATGGAATTAGGGTACATAATTTTATTTTAAAATAGACCAGTCAAAATCCATCTCCTCTTCTTGTTCGCTGAAGGTTATGTCAATGTTGCGGAAGGTAGTTAGCTCGGGTATAAATTTAACTCGAATGCTGCCTAACGGACCATTACGATGTTTGGCAATAATGATTTCGGCGGTATTTTTTTCTTCTTCGGTTAATTCAGATTCAAGTTTATCCCTGTCTTTTCGATAGATAAAGAGTACAACATCGGCGTCTTGTTCAATAGAGCCCGATTCCCGCAGGTCGGATAATTTCGGAATTTTATGGTCTCTTTGTTCAACTGCTCGAGAAAGTTGAGAAACTGCTAAAATAGGAATAGCTAATTCGCGGGATAAAGCTTTGAGACCGCGAGAAATTTCCGTAATTTGTTGCACCATACTACTATTGTAATTTTCACGAGGAACGATTAATTGAAGATAATCGATGATAATTAAATCTAATCCTTTTTCTGCTTGGAGACGGCGCGCCATCGTTCTAATTTGCATAATATTAGGAGAAGAATTGTCATCAATATAAATGGATGATTGTGAAAGACGATCAAGAGTTTGTTGTAAAATTTCGAAATGCTCGGCATTTAATTTGCCGGTGCGAATGCGCCATAATTCAATTCCTGATTCGGCGCTAATTAAGCGATCTACTACTTGCTCCTTAGACATTTCTAAACTGAAAATTCCAACAATCTTTTTTTCCTTTACTGCCGCGTGACGGGCAATATCCAGAGCTAAGGAAGTTTTGCCCAACGAAGGCCGTGCGGCTAAAATAATTAAATCTGAAGGTTGAAGCCCGAATAATTTTTTATCTAATTCAATAAATCCTGTTGGAATTCCTGAAAATTGTTTTTCTCCTTGGTGAAGCATTTCAATTCTTTCAAAAGCTTTTGAAAGCATCGGTTTTAAAGGAAGAAATTCTTGTCGTAAAGATTTTTGGGTGATTTGAAAAAGTTTTTGTTCCGCTTCATCAAGCAACATATCAACATCCTTGTCTCCATTCCAAGCCATTTCCCCGATTTCATAAGATGCGCTGATGAGATTGCGCAATATTCTTTTTTGCTGAACAATTTTAGCATAAGCAATTACATGACTACTTGTTGGTACGGCATTAGTTAAAGAAGCTAGATAGCTAGCTCCACCAACTTCAATTAACTGTTTTTTCTCTTTTAACCGGTTGGTGATACTGACAATATCAATAGGTTCATGTTTGGCATACAAATCTAAAATTGCCGCATAGATTTTTTGATGAGCGGTACGGTAAAAATCTTCCGGCTCCAAAAAATCAGCTATTTTCGTTATTGCTTCTTTATCCAGTATTAGACACCCTAAGACAGATTGTTCTGCTTCAATGTTTTGAGGTGGTAATTCTTTTAGATTTTTTGATTTGTTCGCAACATCTTTTATCATAATCGCCTAATTCAATTTTAAACTAGAAATAAAAAAAATGAATTAACAAAGAATAAACAAGATATCCACTTAATGAGATTTTTCAATTTTTGCCACCCACTCGTCTAAAGATTTAAAAATTCGAGGAACAATCTCTGCTAGTATTTTATTCTCCTCTTTGTTAAATTTTTTGAGCACCAACTCTTTCGCTTTTTCTGAAGGCAATCTCTCTGTTCGAATGCCAATTCTTAATCGCCAAAAATTTTTAGAGCGCAAATAATGAATTATGGAAATTACCCCTTTATGACCAGCAGCATTTCTATTTTTCTGAATTTTAATCTTTCCTAATTTAATATCAGCATCATCATGAACAATTAAAAGATTTTGCAAAGAAATGCCGAAATAGTTAACCAATTTTTTGACAATCTCACCCGATTCATTCATAAAGCACTGAGGTAATGCAAAAATAACATCCCCATTTTTAGAAATTAAAGCTCTCAATTTTTTATTCAACGAGAAACAATTAAATTGGTGATTTTTAACAAAAAGTGTGATCATTTCGCGTCCAATATTATGTGGCGTATTGATAAATTCATTTCCCTTATTGCCTAAACCAACGATTAATAGCATAATAAAAAATTTTCTACTCGTTTTATTTATTTTACTTAAATAAGAATTAATTATCAAGCGCAAAGACAGATGCTTGACTTAATTTTTAAGATTTTTATAATACAGATATCCAGAAAAGGTCGACCTACTAGAAATTTCTTATTCTGATTATCATGGCTAATCAAACTCCAAAAGACCAGGAATTTCTCGAGTATATTATTAAAGCGCTTGTGGATTATCCTGATGAAGTAAAAGTAACTCGAACAATTGATGAAATGGGAGTGCTTTTGACTTTAAAGGTTAATCCAAAGGATATGGGCCGGATTATTGGCCGTCAGGGATCAACAGTGAGAGCAATTCGATCTTTGACGAGATTAATTGGCCTTCGCCATAATGCTCGAGTAAATCTTAAGATTGAAGAGCCAGAAGGCGCTTCGAGAAAAACCGCTAGTTCGGTTGAAAAAGAAGTAGAAGGATTAGAAAATTTTTAACTACTAATTAGCTCTTTAGACAATTAGAAAATGAACCCCTCAAATAGGGGTTCATTTTCTTTAAACAATATGATTAAAAAACAAAAAAAATTAAAATTTTATATTATTTCACTTTTTCCTGAGGCATTCAGTTATTTCAA
>Ga0172366_10000593_pt1 | contig 26651 bp, 18 predicted proteins | sample LakKivSesite69cm_FD_114533 | JGI IMG/M metagenome (GOLD analysis project Ga0172366, IMG submission 114533) | Sediment microbial communities from Lake Kivu, Rwanda - Sediment site 69cm | ecosystem: Environmental > Aquatic > Freshwater > Lake > Sediment | place: Rwanda: Western Province, Lake...
CCCTCCGGATAAATCCGGGGGCTACGGAAGAGCGAAGCTCGCTCAAAGCGAGCTGTCTCCCGCGGTGACCACTCTCTAGAGACGGAGAAACATCATCTGTCAAGCTATTTCGTTCATGACCATTATCACGCCCTAATTAACATATTATGTTTGCACATGGTTATTGGGCGCAATGAATTGCGCCCCTACAAGATATTGTTTCGACACACCTTGTAGGGGCGACTCGCGAGCCGCCCTTGTAGTCCGTGATGGCGGGTTATTATCTGGAACCCGTACGACACACCTTCCGACCTATTGCGCCCGACCGACGGCCTTTTCCGCAGTAGGGGCAGGCTTCAAACCTGCCCCTATTCGTTGTTATTACACTCACTTCAGCGCCCTCAGCCCCGCTTCGATGCGGTCCATCGCCTTTTCGATCTGGGCCATCGAGGTGGCGTACGAAAGGCGGATGTGCCCCGGTGAGCCGAAGCCGGAGCCGGGCACGGTCGCCACTTTGAACTCCTCAAGGAGACAGTCGGTGAGTGCGACGCTATCGGGGATGGGTTTGCCGTTGAACTTCTTGCCGTAGTACGCCGAAACGTCCGGGAAGACGTAGAACGCGCCTGCGGGAGTCGGGCAGATGACGCGGGGGATGCGGTTGAGCCGCTCCACGATGTAGTTCCGCCGCTTGAGGTACTCCGCCTTCCACGCGGCGAGGTGCGTCTGCGGGCCGGTGAGCGCGGCGACCGTCGCCTTCTGCGAGATGGAGGTCGCGTTCGAGGTCTGCTGGCTCTGCACCTTGCTCATCTCGTCAATGATCGCCTTCGGGCCTGCGGCGTAGCCGATGCGCCAACCGGTCATCGCGTAGGCCTTGGCCACGCCGTTGACGGTGATCGTCTGGTCCATGAGCCTCGGCTCGACGTGCGCGATGGAGTGGTGCGCGCCCTCGTAGATGAGGTGCTCGTAAATCTCGTCGGAAAGGACGTACACGTTTGTGCCGACGAGCACTTCCGCCAGCGCCTTCAGTTCGTCCTTCGTGTAGACGGCCCCGGAAGGGTTCGACGGGCTGTTGAGGATGATCATTTTCGTCTTCGGCCTGATCGCCTTCTTCAACTGCTCCGGCGTGATCTTCAGCCCCGTCGCGTTCGTGGTTTCCATGAGCACCGGAGTTCCGCCCGCCAGGACGACCATATCCGGGTAGCTCACCCAGTAAGGTGCGGGGATGAGCACTTCGTCGCCCTCGTCCACGAGCGCGGCAACGGCAAGGCAGCACGAATGCTTCCCACCGACGCTGATGAGCACCTGGTTCGGCGCGTACGTCAGGTTGTTCTCGCGCTGGAATTTCTCCGCGACCGCTTTCCTCAGTTCGGGGATTCCGCTGACCGGGGTGTACTTGGTGAACCCCTCCTGAATGGCCTTGATCGCGGCGTCTTTGATGTGCTGCGGCGTATCGAAATCCGGTTCGCCCGCGCTCATGGAGACAACGTCAATCCCTTTCCCTTTCATTTCCTTGGCCTTACCGGTCACCGCCAGCGTGATGGATTCCTGAATGGCGGCCACATGGCGATTGAATTTCGGCGTCGGCATGGTAGTCCCTTCCGGTGTGTGGCTGAGTGGTTGACGAGCGTGGTGAACGGCACGGGGGAAGAAGCTCTCGCATCAAAAGTGTACGGATGAGAAGAGTTTTCGCGCAAGGGAGGCGGAGCGGTTTCTCATAAGGGACGTGGTGCGCCGCAACGTAGCATTCTGACACCCGATGGCTTGGTTGACATCCTCATCCACGTGTAGGGAGCGATCCTTGTGATCGCCCCAGGAACAGGGCGAATACGAGATTCGCCCGTACGGCTTGGCGTTCCCTGACACGCGGCGATGCAGGATGTCAACAGAGCCACACCTGATTGAGCTTCTGTCGGCGTGCTACGCCCGGAAGAGTTCGCCCATGCGCCTGCCGAGGAATCGCCCCGCAAGGAGCAGGCTTGCTGCGAGCAGGAGCATCCCCAGAAGGCCCATCGCACTCGCCACGTACGGCCCGTCGGCGACGCGCAGGCTCATCGCGTAGATCGCCTTCGTGATGGGATAGAACTCTTCCTTCGCTGCGAGGATGAGGCTGTCGGAGACCTCAAGCATGGCGAACGAAAACGCCAGGATGCTCCCCGCGACGATGTTGGCGAAGACGAGCGGCAGCGTGATCTTCCGCAGCGTCCGCGCCGGGCTTGCGCCGAGGTTCAGCGACGCCTCTTCCAGCGTTTCGCTCGTCTGTTGGAAGCCCGCGTACGCCGCCCGGACCATGTAGGGAAGCCGCCGGATCGCGTAAGCGACGATGAGGAGCGGCATGGGGTTGGTCTTGATGTCGAGGAACGTGCTGCTGAACGCGCCAACGTAGCCGAACGCGAGCACAAGCCCCGGAAGCGCAAGCGGCAGCATCGCGAGCGCGTCGAGCAGGTCTTTCCCCGGAAACAGCTTGCGGGTGAGCAGATAGGCGATGCTCACGCCGATGACGATGTCGAGGACCGTGCTCAGCGAACTGAGGAACAGGCTGTTCCGGATGCTTGAGACCGTGAGGCGGTGGGTGAACACTCTGCCGAGGAATTCGTCCGTGTAGTGCGTCGGCAAGACGCTCATGAACCACTGCTTGGCCACCGAGGAGAAGAGGACGCTCAGGTGCGGCAGGAGCGCCAGCCCAGTCAGGCACAAAAGCCCGAACCAGACGAGCGGAACCCATCGCCGGGAAACTGGCCTTGAACTGCCCTGCACGTGTCCCCGCGCCATCATCTGATAATTCCCCGCGCCGAGCAGCTTTTTGCTGATGATGAAGAAGATGACGGTCATCACGAGCACGAGCACTACCATCGCAAAGCCAATGGGGTTTTCGTGGATGTCCGTGACGGCGTCGAATATCCGCACCGGCACGACGCGGGAGTAGTTGAAGATGAGCGGCGTGCCGAGGTCGGTGAACGCCCAGATGAAGACGATGATCGCCCCGGCGAAGTACCCCGGCAGCATGAGCGGGAACGTCACCGTGCGGAAAAGGCGCAGGCCCGACGCGCCCATGTTCTGCGCCGCCTCTTCGAGGCTGGGGTCCACATTGGCGAGCGCGGCGGCGACGTTCAGGTACATGATCGGGTAGAGGTGGAGCACCTCAAGCAGCACCACTGCCCAGAAGCCGGAGCCGAGCCAATCGTACGGGTCGGTGGGCGACATGAGGCCGAGCTTCATGAGAAGCAGGTTCACCGAGCCGTACTTGGAGAGCAACTGCTGCATCCCCACCGCGCCGACGAACGGCGGCATCACCATCGGCACGAGCAGAAGCCCGTTGAACATCGCCTTGCCGACGAACTCGCGCCGGACCATCACGAACGCCACCGGCAGCGCGACGACCGTCGTGACGGCGGTCACGGTGATGCCGAGCATGAGGCTGTTGACGACGGCTTCGCGGTGCACCGGGTTCGTGAACATGAGCGCGAAGAACTCAAGGGAGAAGCGATTCTGAACGTAGAACGCGCCCTGGATGGCGTAGATGAGCGGGTAGATCATGAACGCGACGAACACCGCCACGAGCGCGAGAAGAAACGCACCGGAAGTCCACGTCAATGAGCTACGAGCCATACTATGTTCCCCAGACTACCGCTTGCTCGCACTGAGGATGGTAAGGCCGATGACCTCGTCGCTGTCGTCGTAATCCAGGACGATGCTGCCTTCGATGAGTTCGCTCTCAGCAATGTCCATCGGCTTCTTGAAGTTCACGTAGAGCACATCGGCCTCGGCGTCGTACGTGGTCCAGAAACTGCGGCGTGCAGCATATTTCAGCGACGGGATGAGCTTCACGAAGTCCTGTATTTCTTCCGGCATCTCACGTTTCACGGCCATAGCTGCGGCCTCCTGTTGAACCTTCATCTCATTGGTCGAATAGGCATCACTCTGCACCGGCGGTTCCTCGTGGAGCACTCAATGCCGCTCTTGTGTACTCTCCTCTTCTCACCGCCTCGTACTTCTCCCGCGCAAATTCCGTCCACTGCTTCAGGTAGGCGTTCCGCAGGCCCTGGTCGTTCCACTGAGCGGCCAGTTCGAGCGCCTGGGCGTCGCTGATCGGCGGAGCGGCGAGCGCCTCAAGGCCGTTCCGGGGCGTGCCCTGCCGACGGAGCGCCTGCCAGGCTTCGTCCAGCTCCGCGTGAGAATCAATGAGCAGCGCGCCGATGAGGTCGTTGACGATTGACCAGCGCGTCGAACCGACCTTCGAGTCGTAGATGAACGTTATGTTCCACGCGAACGGGTTGATGTCCACCGCCATGTACTCCGGGTAGCGTGCGTAGAGGTCCGGCATGACGGTGAACCGGTTCAACTGGTTCTTACGCGGCCCACCTGGCGCGCCCTTCTTGAACGCCCAGATGCGCTGCCCGGCTTCGCTCATGACGTACGTGAGGAATTCCCGTGCAACCGGCATGTTCGGCGCGCCACGCAGGATGCAGATCGCGTCGGGGTTGACGGCGGTGAGGTTCACCGGGTAGACGAAGCTCAGGTCTTCCGTGCCGACGTGCGTCACCTCCGACCACGCGTAAAAATCAATACACATGCCCGCGACGGCGTCTCCCCGCGCCACGCCGAGCGGGATTTCCGTCGCGCCGCGAGTGAATGAGCGCGTGTTGGCCATGATCGCGGTGATGACCTGCCACCCGCGCTCCCAGCCGTACGCCTGGAGCATGAGTTCGAACGCCATGTGGATGCTTCCCGACATGCGCGGGTCGCCGGAAGCGATCCAGCCGTAGAGGCGCGGGTCGGCCATGTCTTCCCACGTCTCCGGCGGCCTCACCCCCTGGATGCGGGCGACGGCGCGGTTGTAGATGATCCCGAAGCCGGACATGGTCGCGCCGTACCACTGGCCGGTGGAATCGTACACCGGGATGCCCGCGAATTGCTTCGGGATGCGCGAAAGGATCGAGTCGGGCAGCTGATACGGCGCGGTGAATCCCTCCTTCACGAGCCGCAGATGCGGATCAATGCCGCCGCCGAACAGCATGTCAACGCCGATGCCGGTGGAATCTTGGGTGTATTCGGACCGGATATACCGCAGGATTTGCGAGGTTCCGCCCTGGTCGAGCCAGGTGATCTCCACCGTGCGGCCCGTCTTTTTCTGCCAGTACTCCCCGAAGCCGCGCTCGAACTCCTGCTGGATGCCTTCCCAGTGCGGCGAGAGGATCACGAGATGGTCGTCGCCGGAGCTGCCGGAGCCGCACCCGCCCATGCCGAGCGCGAATGCCGTCAGGACAACGCAGACGAGGGCGCATGCGCACGATCCGCCGCGCCGGGTGTGATCTCCCATCCCTCTCATCTCTGCGGCTCCGACGGCAGGAGGATCACGTCCTCCATGTGAAAGGTGAGCCTCACCGTCTCGCCGACTTCCGCGCGCGGCTGCGAGGGATTCGCTTCGACGCACCTGATGCGTCGTCCGTCGGGCAACGAGACGATGTACTGCTCCGTATCGCCGAGGTAGACGACCGACTCCACCCTCCCCTCGATGCTGCCGCCGGAGAGCGCGGAATCACCCGTCATCACGCTGATCGCTTCGGGCCGGATCGAACACGTCGCCTCGTCCCCAACTAGGCCCTCCGGCGCGTTCGCCGCCGCGATCTCGCCGTAGCTCGTCCGGACGCGCACACCTTCTCCGCGCCCTGCGATGCGCCCCGGCAAGAAGTTCGTCTCGCCGATGAACCCGGCCACGAAGACGCTCATCGGTGCATTATACACCTCACGCGGAGGGCCGATCTGCTCCACGTGTCCCCTGTCCATGACCGCCAGCCGGTCGGCCATCGAAAGCGCCTCTTTCTGGTCGTGCGTGACGTAGATCATGGTGATGCCGAGGCTGTCATGAATGCGCCGGATTTCGTCGCGCATTTCCAGCCGGAGCTTCGCGTCGAGGTTGGAGAGCGGCTCGTCGAGCAGCACCACGTCCGGCTCGATCACAAGCGCCCGCGCCAGGGCGATGCGCTGCTGCTGTCCGCCGGAAAGCTGGTTCGGCATACGGTCCGCGTACGCATCCATCCGGACGGTTTCCAGGGCTTTGCGCACGCGCTGTGCCTGTTCGCCGGAGGAGACGTCTCGCACGTCGAGGCCGTAGGAGACGTTCTCCGCCACCGTCATGTGCGGCCAGAGCGCGTAGTTCTGGAAGACCATGCCGGTATTGCGCTTGTGCGGTGGCACGCTCGTCATGTCCCGGTCGTCGAAGCGGATCGTCCCGCCGTCGGCGGTGTAGAACCCGGCGATCATGCGGAGGAGCGTGGTCTTGCCGCACCCCGACGGGCCGAGGAGGAAGAAAAGCTCGCCTTTCTCAATCGTCAGGCTCACGCGGTCCACCGCGCGCACCTCGCCGAAGCTCTTGCTCACGTCATCCAGTGTCACGCTTACCATACGTCATGTCCTGCATTGCGAACTCGTTCCGAGTTCGTTTAGAAACCGCCCGCACGGGCGAAGATCAGCCGTCGAAGCCTCTGAATCCGAAGAGGTTGCGGGGACGGGGACGATACGACGCTTCGTCCGGAGGAACCCGACGCTTCGCCGGAGGCTCGACCGCCGCCGATGCCCTCTGCCCGGCGCGGAGGGATACGTGCCACTCACCGTCGGCCCACTGAGCCGACGCCGCGCCTGACCACGCAGCCGCCTCGGAGAGACCCTTCACGACGACGGTCTGGTCGTTTCGGCAGAAAAGCTCCACCTTCGTCGTCAGCCCATCGCGTCGGACGGCGCTCACCTCGACCGCGCCCTCCGCCAAGAGACCTCTGAAGCTCGCGTCGCGCCAGTGGGCAGGGATGGCCGGGAAGATGCGGATGCGCCCGCCCCACGATTGAAGGAGCATCTCCGTGACCGCAGCCGTCGCGGCACATTCCGCTTCCATCGTATACGGTTGATAATGATACAGACTGATCCCGTGCCCGCGCCAGTCGCCGTTGACGTGGAAACCGTTCGGCAGCACGAACGACTCGGCGTAGAGCCGGAGCATGTACGCCGCCATCTCGCCGCGCCCAACCCGGCTGGCGATGAGCGAGGCGTAGGGGAACGACCAACCCGTCCATTCGCCGGTCCCCCGGTGTTCGAGCAGATGAATGGACCGCTCGATGCACCGCCGCTCCGCCTCGTCTCCCTCGATGCTCACGTCGGACATGGGGAAGATCGGCATGAGGTGCGAGGGGTGGCGGTGGCTCTCGCTGTAGGGCACGCCGTCCATGAGCATGAGCGCGCCGCCTTCGTCGAGCGGATAGGGGTGCAGCTTCTCGCGGATGGCTTTCCACCGCTCACGCGCTTCGGCATCCGCGCCGAGGCGCTCGCTTGCCTCAAGGAGCCACCCGACGAGGTTGCGCACGAGCGAGAGGTCTATCGTCGGATCGCGCCCCCACGCGGAGGGATGGTTCCCGTGCCATTCCGGCGAATGAGAGAGCGGCACGTGCAGATAGCCGTCCTCCCCCGGCTCCAGATAATTCTCCCAGAACGCCATGCAGAGCTTGAGGAACGGGTAAGCCTTCTCGCACAGGAAGCCCTCGTCCTGGCCGTATCGCCAGTGCAGCCAGAGATGGTGCGCAAGCCATGTGGCAGCGCCGGGCCAGTACTGCACCGTGCCCCACCCCGGCACGGGCGTGCCGTCAACCGCGAGCGCAGTCTCCAGGCGCAGGCCATCCCACCCGAAGAACCTCCGGGTGCGTTCACGTGCTCGCGGGGCGATGCGCTCAAGCCATTCGTAGAGCGGCAGGCCCAGTTCAAGGTGGTTCGCAGCGTAGACAGGCCAGTAGGTCTCCTGCACGTTCATGTTGGAATGGTAGTCGCCGCGCCAGGGAGGGCGCACGCCGTCAGTCACCCAGAGGCCCTGGAGGTTCGCGGGCATGTGCCCCGGACGCGACGACGAGGCGAGCTTGTAGAGGCCGTAGTGCCAGAGCGTCTCCAGGCAGCCGTCGGGAAGCTCCACCGCCGAACGATCCCAGAACCCCTGCCACCACTCCCGGTGCGCGGCGAGTATCCTGGTGATCTTGCCCGCAGCCTCGGCCAGCCGCTTCCGCGCAAGGGAAACAGGGTCCAGGCTATCGGAGGTCGTCGCGACGGTGGCGATGAGGGTGACTACCATCCCCCGGCGGACCATGTACCACGCAATCGCGGCGGAGCTGCCATCCGGGAACCTCTGCGCCCCCCAGAACTCCTGCCCTTCCTGTGCGAGTGCAGGAGCAGCAATCCCCAGGCGTGCGGCGTCCTCCGGGTTGAGATCGGCGAGGGATCGCCACCGCGTCATCGGGATGGTCCGGCATCCGCCCAGGCGCAGCACCACGAGCGGCAACTCCGAGGCAACGCACACCTCGACCGAGGTCTGGCCGACGCGCCCCCGGTAGGTGGCGTCCCCAAGGGAGAGCCTCCCGGAGAAATCGGCCCTCACCTCAGGGAGCGTCACTTCCAGCCTGCCCAGAGGCAGTTTCGTCGGCGTGAGCGACCGAGGGCGGGCATTGAGGTTCCGCTCGATGATCTCGTTCAGTTCCTCCATCTGGCCCTGACGTGCCAGTTCCCGGATCGTGCTCCAGGCATACTGGGGATCGTCCGCCACGCAAGCCGGGCGCAGGTCCCACAGGTCGTCCCGGTCGAACGTCAGCTTCAGGGGCGAGCCGTCGCCCCAGAGCATGACGCCGAGATGTCCGTTGCCGAGCGGAACGCCGACCTTCCACTCCGTCGGCGCGCATTCGTACACGAGGTCGTGCGCTTCCAAACGCTGGCGTGCAGAGAGCGGCATGGCGTCCTCCCCTCCTCAAGCGGCTATCGGCGCTCGGACGAGCAGGCTACCCTTTCAGTAGGTGAAACGTACCTTGATCGCAGGGAAAGCTCAATGCCGGGGCAAAGCACAAGGACGCACACGCCTCGCCCCAGAAGGTGGCGCTCCGTATCCTTCTTCGTGAGGAGATGCCTTCGCATCTGGTCCTGTCGGGGAAGCGGGAGGTGATCTTCACCGCAACAAACGCGACCACGGGTCGCGTGAGAGGGCGCGCTACGCAGCTGAGAACGGCATGTGTGCCGAGGACGTTTCATCGCGCTGTGCCGAGAAAGGGTGCGAACGAACATGGTATATCTGGAGAACGACCTCGTCAGGTTCGGCTTCGAGAGGGCAACGGGAAGCCTCGTCGAGATCACGGACCGAATCACCGGTCAGCAGCACCTCGCTGACGCCCGGAGAGGACGGCTCTTCCGGGTCATGTGTCCGAACGGGTTATGGCAATCTCGCTATGCGGATTCGCACGAGGCTGGCCCGCCGGAGGTCTCGCGTGACGGGCAGTGCCTGACGATCCGCTATCCCCGCCTCCGGGCAATGGACGGTCCGGTCGCGCTCTCGGCTGCGGTGCACGTCGAACTGCCTGCGGACCGGCCCGAAGCCCTCTTCACGCTGGAGATCACGAACAACAGCCCGGACCGCCTCCATGAGATCCGTTTCCCCTGGGTCGGCGGATGGACGGGCCTTGCCGGTCCGAGCGCGGATCAGGGCGTATGCGGCTGCGTGCCCGTGGGTGTGCACCCGAAGGCGCCGGAAACCTTCGCGTATAACCTCTCCGGCCTGCACCGGCGGCAGTTCCACTCGTATCATGGCATGCAACTGCCATTCTTCGATCTCTCCGGGGGCGGTCGGGGGCTGTCGTACATCTGCTACCAGGACCGGCCCAACCTCGGTGGCATGGTGCTCGCGAATCTCGACCCCGAACCGGACGGCCTGTCTCTGAGCTTTTCGTGGGTCCACTTCCCGTTTACCCTGCCGGGCGATGCCTGGCAATCGCCGCCCGTGGGCGTCGGCGTCCATCAGGGAGACTGGCACGCCACCGCAGACCGCTTCCGCGCCTGGCTTGACACTTGGTGGAAGGCTCCTCAGCCGCCGGACCGCCTTGCCCGCAGCATCGGCCACCAGGTCATCCAGATTCGGAACTTCGATGGGGTGCCGAACCATCGCTTCCGCGACATCCCGCAGCTTGCCGAGGCCGGACTCAGGTACGGCGTGGAGGACCTGTGCGTCTGGGACCCCATTGCGGGGGTGTATCTTCGTCCTGACGATGGGGACTTCTGGGAGGAATTCGATCCGTCGCAGAGCTTGGATGACCTGCGTGTCGCTCTGGCCGAAGCCAAGCGCGCTGGCACGAACGTCTCCGTGCTCGTGAACTACCGCCTCATTCGGGCGAACTCGCCGCTGTATCGAAAGATCGGCGAAGAACAGGTTCAGCGCACCCTCTTCGGCTCGCCCATAAGTGAGGAATGGTCAACGTGCAGCTCGGAACACGCATCGTTCCGGACGAACTACCTGGGGCGGCAGGGGGTAGTGCTCTGCCAGAGGTCCTCCGCGTTCCGCGAGCGGGCGCTCGTCATCACCCGCCAAACCCTCGACCTGGGGTTCACCTCTCTGTTCATTGACCAAGCCTTCGACTACAACCCGTGCTTCGCCGAACACCACGAGCACCGCTCGCCTGACGATACCCACGAGGCCGCGCTTGAGTGGTTCAAGGTTGCCGCCGAGATGGTGAGGAGCGATGATCCGGAAGCCTACGTGATCGGCGAGTCGACCGATGTGTTCGGGGCGCAATACCTCGACCTCACTTGGAGTTGGGGCTGGGCGCATGTCCTGCCGCAGGTGATGCGCTACACGTTGCCGGAAACGCTCCATTGTTGGGTGGTTGATCATCAGCCGACGGTGCTCAACCGCGCCTTCGTGATGGGGTTTCTCATGGCGTTCACCACGGGGATGGCCGAGCAATCCCTCGACGCGTACCCGGAGTTTGGGGCACGAGTCGCCCGATTGGCGGCGCTGCGGAAGCGGTGTGCAGAGTACCTCGCGCATGGCCGATTCCGCGACACGCTCGGCCTGGAGATCGAGGGCACAACCGCGTATGTCTACGACGCGCCGGATGGCCTCGCGGTGGCGTTCGCGGATACGGAGAACGTGGCGCGATCCGTCCGCATCACCCTGGACCCGGCAGCGTTGAACCGTCGGGCGAAGGGACCGAGAATGCTCTACCGGCTGGACGGCTCTGCCGCACCTGCCGGAGAAGCCCTACCGGACGGTCGCCTCCGCATGGAAGTGGAGTTGCCCGCGCTAGATGTCGCGGTGTGGGTCGTCCCATGTGCGCCGGGTCAGATGGCGTGATGCGCGTTTGCCTTCATCTGCGCGCTACTCCTCCGGCATCGGGGCCGGGAGGTTGTTCTCCGAGTCAATCAGCCAGTTGATCAGCCGCTCCTGCATCTCCTGGGCCACTTCTGGGTAGAGGTCGAGCACGTTGACCGTCTCGCCGGGGTCGTTCTCCAGATCGAACAGCATAACCCGCGCCCATCCCTTGCTGCGCCATATCTCCGCCGGGCTGATCCCCGAGTTCCAACGCTCCTCGCTCACCCAGCGGTTGTAGATATACTTCCATCTCTCCGTGCGGATCCCCTTGGCGACCGTGCCCCGGTGGAGGTTGAACTCCAGAGGAATCTGGTCGCGCACCTGTCGTTTGCCTTCCCAGAGAGGCCGCAGGCTCGTGCAGTAGCCCTTTGCGGCGTCGGGGAGCGCAAGCCCGACGTGCTCCACGACGGTGGCGAACACGTCGTTCATGATCGCAAGGCCGCTCGTCTGGACCCCGGCAGGCAGAACGCCTCGCTGCCGCATGACGAGCACGGACCGCAGCACCGGGTCGTACAGCGTGGACATCTTGCCCCACATGTCGTGCTCGCCCATGCTCCCGGCGTGGTCGCTCATGACGATGAGCAGGGTGTTCTCGGCAAGGCTCATCTCCTCAAGGGCATCCAGCAGAATCCCGATGTACTTGTCCACGAACGCCACCATCCCGTCGTAGAGCGCGATGGCGTGCCGCTTCTGCTCCTCAGGCATCCCCGGCGCGTACGTCGGCTGCGTGCTCACGTCGGGGCCGTCGTACGGCTCGGTGGTGTACATCGTGTTGAACGGCGGAGGCGGTCGCCACGCCCCGTGCACGTCTTCCACGTCGGCCCAGAAGAAGAACGGCCTGCCTCTTCTGTCGGGGTTCGAGACATACTCCTTGAGCCAGGCGATGAGAGCGGCGGTATCTTGGGCGATCTGGCTCCTGGCTTCCGCGTCCGAACACGGGGGAATCTCGCTGACGATCTCCCACGGGCGTTTCCCCGACGCGAAGAGTTTCCTCACGAGGTCTACCTCCTGAAAGCCACGCCCAAGGCCCGGCGGGAACGATTCCGAGCGCGTCGCGGCAGTGAGGTAGCCCGCGTCCTTGAGAAGCTGCGTGAGGGTCGTCTCCTCTGCGGGCAGAGGACGGCTGTTGACGCGCATCCCGCAGGTGTGGGGGTCCCGTCCGGTGAGGACGCTTGCCCGCGAGGGGTGGCTGGAGGGCATGTGCGCGAAGAAATCGCGGAAGAACACGCCTTCGTCGGCCAGTCTCTTGAAATTCGGCGTCGGGCGGGAGGGAGGCCCCCATGGCTCCAGGTGATCGGGGCGAAACGTGTCTATCATGAACACGATGACGTTGGGACGATTCATGCCGACGGACTCCTCTCTGAGGGTGAGTGTTCCGACCTATGTCGTGCGAACTACGTCGTGCGAGCTACGTCGTGGGAGGTCCTCCGATGAGTTCTTTGCGTTGGCGGAGTCTTCGCGGTGCTGAGAGTGTGTACGGGCGGAAATGATGCGCTTTTCAGTGAGGAATTGTGCATGTCGGGACGTAAGGGCGACCGGCCGGTCGCCCTTACACCGATGCCGCTTACAATGTCGAAATCAACCGCATACATAATTCGGTCATTATCATGCCTTACAGGTCTCGTGATAGGGAAATCTTTGGGTGAAGAGCGTGTCAGTCAAACCGCACTTCGTGGCCTGTTTCGGCGGATTGGTATACCCCGTCGAGGATCTGCTGCACCATCAGGCCATGCTCTGCCGGGGCCATGGACTTCCGGCCCGTCTTGATGCAGTCAATCCAGTTCCGCATTTTGAGCGTGAACGCATCTACGCTCGGCAGGTAGCCCGGCGTGATGTTCACCATGGTGCCTGCTTCGTCCTTGTAGATCTCCAGTGGAAAGACGGACGCACCTGCCTTTTCGCCCATGAGGATGGAGCTCCACTCGTCCTTGTAGTGGATGGCGAACGACGCCTCGATGCTCAACGTCGCGCCGTTCTCGAACCTCACGAGGCCCGTCGCCAGGTCTTCCACCGTGTAGTTCTTGTAGTCCCAGTTGGGCCAGCCGCACGCGACCTTCTTCGCCTTCTCTTCCTTGTCGCCCAGATAGGTGTACGTGTTTCCGAGCACCGACACCGGCTTGGGGCTGCCCATCAGGTAGTGAGTCACCTCGATGATGTGCACGCCGATGTCTATCATGGGGCCGCCGCCCTGGAGGTCTTTCCGGGTGAACACGCCCCAGTTGGGGATGCCGCGCCGACGTAGCGCCTTGCACCGGGCGTAGAGGATGGTGCCGAATTGCCCTTCGTCAATGTACCGCTTGATCGCCTGCGCCTCCGCGCTGTAGCGATACTGAAAGCCGATCACGAGAAGCTGTTTGTTCTTCTTCGCAGCCGCCACCATCGCGGCGGCCTCTTTCGCGTTCATCGCCATGGGCTTCTCGACGATGACCGATAGCCCGGCCCCCAGCGCGTCAATGCTCGGCTGCGCATGGAGGTAGTTGGGCGTGCAGACGCTCACGGCGTCCAGTTCGACCGACTTCAGCATGTCTTTGTAATCGGTGAAGGTCTTGGTGATCTTGTGCTCTTTCTCCACCTGCTCCAGCGCCTTCTCGCTGATGTCCGAAGCCGCGATGACCTGGACATCGTCCATCTTGCCGAGGATGCCCATCTGATACCGTGCAATGCCGCCCGCACCGATGAACCCGACGCGGAGTTTCTTCGGAGCTTTCGGGGCCTTCGGAGCCTTTGCAGGCTTTTTCGGAGTCGCCATAGCCGTTCTCCTTGTGAGTGGTAGTAGGTTCAAGCGCTCTCGAATTCACGCATGTATGAACGTTCGGAATGCGCGGGGGAGCCGCACAATGGGGCAGCAGGAAAGCATGGAGGTCCTGGCTATGCAGAGACGAAAAGACTCGATCTCGTCAGGAATTCAGGGGTACAGCGGAGCGCCGCACCCCTGTGCCGATTAAGCATACCACTGGAAAAGCGTTTACTCCAACACCAGCCGCACCGTGACGATCTTTTTCGGCCCGGCGTCTATCGGATCAACGTCATCTTGCGGACAACTGCCTCGTTGTCAGTCGTGAGCTGGTACAGATACAAGCCGCTTGCCACGGGCCGACCGAGCATGTCTCGTCCATCCCACACGACCTCGTGGTACCCGGCAGGAACCTGCCCGTCAATGAGCGCCCGTACGAGCTGCCCGTGTGTGTTGAAGACCGCAAGGCGTGCCGGACCAGAGGTGGCCACACCAAACCGGATGGTGGTCTGGGGGTTGAAAGGATTCGGATAGCTCTGGTCGAGGACAGCATTGGACGGGAATGCTCCTTCGCTCTCTCGTACGGCCGTACCTGTTCCAAACGGCGGAACAACGGTCCAGCGAATGATGCTTGCATCACTACCTCCCGATACGATCGTACCGCCGTCGGGGCTGATCGCAACGCTCTCCACAGCACCTGTGTGCCCGGTGAGGGTCCGCAGGAGCGCACCGTCACTCATCCGCCACACCTTGATCGTATTGTCCCAGCTCCCCGATACGAGCGTCCCCCCGTCACGGCTCACCGCGACACTTGACACATCGCTCGTATGCCCGGTCAGGGTGCGCAGGAGAGAACCGTCGGACAGCCGCGACACCTTGATCGTATTGTCAGGACTCCCCGATGCGAGCGTCTCCCCGTCGGGGCTGATCGCCACACTGAACGCACCATACGTGTGCCCGGTGAGTGTCCGCAGAAGCGCGCCATCGGACAGCCGCCACACCTTGATCTCTTGATAACTCCCTGATACGAGCGTACCCCCGTCGGGGCTGATGGCAACGCTGTGCAGCCAGTTCGTATGCCCGGTCAGGGTGCGCAGGAGCGCGCCGTCGGACAGCCGCCACACCTTGATCGTATTGTCACCACTCCCCGATACGAGCGTTCCCCCGTCACGGCTCACCGCAACAGTTGACACATAGCTCGTGTGCCCGGTGAGTGTCCGCAGAAGCGCGCCGTCGGACAGCCGCCACACCTTGATCGTATTGTCATCACTTCCCGATACGAGCGTCCCCCCGTCAGGGCTGATCGCCACGCTCCACACAGCATCCGGCCCGGTCAGCGTTCGCAGGAGCGAACCGTCCGACAGCCGCCACACCTTGATCGTATTGTCCCAACTTCCCGAGACAAGGGTTGCGCCGTCGGGGCTGATAGCAACGCTGGTTACGGTGCCGGTGCGGCCACCTGACAGAATGGTACCGGTGATAGTCAGGCCGGATTGGGCAAGGGCATTGGCGATGGTGAACACCACCGGCAGGACGAGCGAACGGATGGATAGTCGAGAGGAAGTCATCGTACACCCCCTTTGCACTACGAACGTTCGTAATTTCCGTGCGTCAACTTCCTTTCTAACCCAGCAATATCGAAGAGGACGAACATACGGATTTGACCTTACATCCTGTTACATGGTAGGAGCACGGCGCGCCGTGCCCCTGCGGTAGAATATATCGCTCACTCCAACACCACTCGCACCGCGACGATCTTCCTCTATCGGTTCTTCCTCTCTTGTTCCTTCATTACTCGATAGATACGTACGCCTCCGGATTCAAATGCCAGTTCCACATTTCGTACTTTCTCAAGGCTGTCTATGCCCACGGCACGTTCGTATGGTCCCTGCCATATATAATCTACTCGGAACTGACGAATCGCTGAATCGGGGTCAGCCACGGCGTCGAATTTCTGTCTAACGTAGGCTCTGGTGCTGTCTTTTAGATCTGCCCAATATCCGTACGTCAAATGAAATATGACGTAGTTGGTCTTGTCGATCTCGTACGACCATGGAGGGGCTACCTTATGCTCCACTAACGTATCAAAAAAAGCCGGTCTCATCCCGAAAAAACGACACGCACTAGCCCAGCGATTAACGGCTTCATCCGCAGGGAGCACGGAGATCGCTCTATGGGGGAGGTAAGTATATACCCTCGCCAGCAAGCGAAACAGGAGTATCTGCTGCGGACCGATGGATAGTGCAACTGAACCGTGTTCTGCGTGTTGGGCAAGCCACTCATAACCTCGTCGTTCATCATAAGAGATGTACTCTGAATGAGTTTCGTAGGCAGGTGTGATAGAGTCTATCGCTATCTTGGCTATTCCATAAGTAACAATAATGGTGGTAATAACCGGTCCCGCGAGAACCCAGCGCTGGGTGTTACCATGTGCAGTTAGAAAGGTGCGGAGCGCCATGCCGATCAGCAAGCATATTGCCAGCAGGAAAAGTGGCTGAAAGACCCTGAGATTCCAATGAAAGCTCTGCAAATTGTATCCGACTACATAGTGCAGATTCAAACATAGCGATGCCCCAAGCATGACTGATAAAGTTATCAGATAAATTAGCTGCCACTTCCCCGGAATCAACGAGCCTGAACCCCACATCAAGACGACTACCAATAGCAAGGGAACACTTTTCCAGTCAAAGCCCATCTCTGTGCTGCTCAGGCTCTTGAGAATGTCGGTGTACTGCGGCAGATGGGAAATCTGAAATTGGACGATCAGCGCTGGTGTGGATACAACAAGCCCAACCGCACCGGATAGCACGAGGGCTTTTGACATGCCCCACTCGCGTCTCAAGACAAACAAAAGCAGCAAGAAAGGGAGTCCCAAGGCCCATGAAGTGGCGAAATATGGATACACCATCGCTTGTGCTCCGAGAAAAATGCCACTGACAATCGCCGCTCCTCTTGTTTGTCTGTCCAATGCCCTTGCCGTCGCGCCGATTGCGGCGAGAAGCCATGGAAAGGTAACTGCGTTGTACGGTATTCGTGAGAAATTCCTTGAGACATAGCTACCACTAGGAGGTATTACAGATTGTAAAAGAGAAAAGGTATTTACGTTGGCAAACTCGAATATCAGCTCCGCCGGACGAGAAAGTATGATGGAGAGCATTGATGTAGCGAGAGCCAGTTGGACACTCCTTGTTGCATAAAAAACTAACAGATATACACTTAGCAACACCACTGCAAATGAAACGGTTTTGACAAGGATATAAGCAAATTCGACATTTCCAACAACTTTGATTACTAATGCGATACAAGTTGCTGTTATGATGGGTACTGGAGTAGGAGTATTCCGATATTCATAGACGTACGGATCGCCGAGCTTCCAACCCCAGTGTCCGTCAGAGAGATAAGCTGCCTGACTAAGATATATAACTTGGTCATTCTTACCGTATTTTTGGTCTCTCAACGCAATTGGTGAGTAACTGCCAATAATAGCTTCTCTGGGTCTATGATATTTTGTTATAAACCATGCTACATGGTAGCTCATATATAGTGAACCTATTACAACAGACAGCACAATGAGCATCACCCAGTGATTTCTGCACGTTTTCCCCACACTCTTAAGCAAGTCTCCCATGCTTCTGTCCTTCTTGTCCGTTGGGACCAAGATCGGATACATACGCTTGGTATAGGCTTTACTTAGTTGAGCCGAGGTATCGGCTCACCAGTTCCCGCAGCTATAGGCGATACTTCGCGTGGGAACCTGCTATTCCAACACCAATCTCACGGTCACAATCTTCTTCGGCCCAGCGACAAACGATACCTCCGAGCCTGAGGGCTTGAGCTTCTCCACCGGCTTCTCGTTCAGTTGCAGCGTCTCGGCCATGGTGATCCGCTTCCAGGCGGTGATCTTGGCGTTCTGCTGCCTCTCCGTCGGGTTGTAGAGGCGCACGACGAGGCCGTTTCCGTCCTCGGCGGGCTTCATGCCGGAGAGCACGAAGTCAATCGGCTGAAGGCCGAAGAAGGAAAGCTCCTGCGGCAGATCGCCGCCGTGCGGCCCAACCTGCGCGACTTCGACCGGCAGATTGAGCCGTTCGGCCTCCGTGAACATCCGCGCATCGGCCCACGTGCCGCTGTGGGGGACGATCCGATAGACAAAAGTGTGCGCGCCGGGGCACTGGGAAAGCTCCATTTCCGGATGGCGTTCCCATCGCCAGGAGACGGTGGTCAGCTCCACCTGATACGCCCGCATGAGCGTGAGGCAGAGCCTGCGCTCCTTCGTATCCACCACTTCGTACTCGCGCAGGCCGTCGTTGGCCACCGCAAGCCCGTTCACGCCGTCCGAGACATCCACGAAGCGCCCCATCGGGTGCGTCGGGTTCGGAGAGAGCGCCCAGGGGCTGCCCTCCGGCCTGTCAATGGGCCGCTCCACCACGTCGAATGGCGTTTCCGCCGCCGACGCCTTCGCGTTGACGTGCGTCGGGAAGCAGACCCGCAGACGATGGTCTTTGCATTCGTTGACGAACGACGTGGTCACTTCGACCGACCGCGCGTCGCGCACGAGCCGCACGAGCGACGTGACGACTATCTCCTTGCGCTCCGCCGAACGCCGCGCACCGTCGCCGTTGGCGTCTAGCCTGCGGATCGTATCGGACTGGTCCTCTTCAAGCTTGACGGGAATCTGCATCCGGTGCTCGATCTTAAGCGTCGCGCTCAAGGGTCCGGCCTCGACGACGGACACGGTGAACGGCGCGCCGACGGAGGAGATCACCTCGTCGTACGCCGGGGCGATGTGCCGCCAGGGATGGCCTGCCTCGCCGGAATCCTCGAACTCGTTGAGGCCCGCATACACGCGCCCGGTCGCCTTCTCCGTGACGATGAGCGTGCCGTCCGCCGCCACTTCGACGCGCAGGTGCTCATTCTCCAGCGTCCGCGCACCGGCAAGGAGCGTGCCGATGGTCCCGGTCGGTTCGGTGTGCCGCTTGAGCACGTACGTCCGGTAGCCGAGCGGGGGGAGCTTCTCCGCCCAGAAGTGCAGCTTGATCTGGTCGCTGAACATCTCCATCGTCGCGTCGCCGAGATGCCGCACGACGGCCATCTGACGGGCGCGGCTCACCTCCTGATGATCCACTCGCTTGCCGGAGACCGCTTCGTGGAGCGTGTAGTACTCGTACTTGAGTTCGTCGGCCAGGTCCACGAACGCGGTCACGACTTCGCTGCGCTCGTACGGCGAGGGGTTGAACACGGTGAGCAGGATTTCGTCCTTCGGCACTTTGCCGTTGTCCACGCGCATCTGGATCGCGCCCATCGCCCGGCGCATGACGCTCTCGGAGATATTCCGCGCCTGATCGAGCCGGTTGAGCACGTCGCGCTCGATCTGGTCCACACCGCTCCCGGCAATGGAGTCGTGCGGGTGGCACTGGAGGAGGTATTTCCACGCGAGGTCCACCAGGTGCGTCGGATACTCGGCGCCGAGGGTGCGCGCAGCGACGGCGAACGGCTCGGCGAGGCGCTGGAGGGCGTATTCGGTGCGCGTGTTCGCCTGCTTCATGCGGCTGCGGCTCGAGGTCACGTCGCCGTAGAGGTGGACCTTCTGCCCCAGCGCACGCGGCGTGCGGCGTTCGCCCTTGAGCACGGTGAGGTCCATGTCCTTCACCGCCGCCTTCACCTTCTCCAGGTACGCGGTGAGGCTGCTGTGGATGATCGTATCGCCCGGATCAACGAGCTCCTTCGCCTTGCGGATGAGTTCCACTTCCAGCCGGTCGGGTTCGGTGCTATCCATGCCCTGCATGTAGGCGAGGTACTTCGTCCGGGCGTGCTTGAGTTCTTCCGCCTTGAGCCTCGCGAGGGCCTCTTTCAGGTTCTTCTCGTCAATGGATTTCTGCACGTCGAGGAGGAAGTGATGGCCCTGGTAGCGATGCGGCCCGGCGAGGTGGAACGGCAGCCCGCCCTTCGTCCACAAATACTTCCGGTCGAGCGTCTTCATCCCGTAGACGGCAGGCCGCCAGACGCCGTAGTAGAAGTTGTACCGCGCCATCGAACCCATGCGCGAACCGTACACCCGCGAGCCATCCGGCGCTTCGAGGATGAACTCCGACTTGGTCTCCTCCGGCTGGATGCCGTGATAGAACAGGATCGTATCAATGTCGAAGCCCCGGTATATCTGCGCCATCTGGGAGTTCTGCCCGTACGAGAACGGGCTGTATCCCGTGAGCGTGACCTTCCCATAGGAGAGCGAAATCTTCGTGCCCAGGAGCAGGTTCCGCACGAGCGATTCGCCGCTCACGTTGAACTCTTCCGGCAGCGTATACCAGGGGCCGATCATGAGCCGGTCGGACTTGACGTGCTTGATGACGCGCTCGCGCTGTTCGGGCCGCGCTTCGAGGTAGTCTTCGACGGGGATCACCTGCGAATCGAGCAGGTAGGAGCCGTATTCCGGTTCGGTGTCGAGGATGTCGAGGAGCTTGTCCATGAACTCGACGAGGAACATCCGGGTTTCCTGGAAATTGTAGAGCCATTCCCGGTCCCAGTGGGTGTTGCTGATCACGTGCATCTCGTAGCCGTCGGGCATGGCGAGGTCCTTTCGTGAGAGGGATGACCGAATCGGATTCTTCGATATGGAACAGAGAAGGTACGCCAGGCGCGGCTGAGGACAAACGGAGGAACGTGCAGAAATGCTCGGAAGGCAGCAGAGAGAAAGAGCGCGTTGAGGCACAAGCTGGCGGAGGGGGTGGGATTCGAACCCACGAACCTCATCGGTTGGCAGTTTTCAAGACTGCTGCTTTCAACCGCTCAGCCACCCCTCCGCGCTTCCGGTTCGGCCCGGTCGTCAGGTGAGGTGCTTCACCTCGTCGAGGAAGGCGCTCGTCGTCTTGAAGTCCTTATAGACCGAGGCGAACCGTATGTAGGCGACCTTATCGAGCTGCTCCAGCCGCGCAAGGACCATCTCGCCGAGGCGCGACGAAGCAACCTCACGATCCCGCCGGGCGAAAAGCTCCATCTCGATGTCGTCCACGAGCCGCTCGATCTGCTCCTGCGTCACCGGGCGCTTGGCGCAGGCGAGGCCAATGCCGCGAAGGAGCTTCGCCCGCTCGTATGGCTCGTGCCGCCCATCGCGCTTGATGACGGTGATCGGGGCCGATTCGACCGTCTCGTAGGTGGTGAACCGGGCGCTGCACGCCAGACATTCGCGCCGCCGCCGGATGGTCGCGCCATCCCGGCTGGAGCGCGAGTCAACCACCTTGTCCTCAAGTTTGCCGCAGTACGGGCATCGCATTGAAGTTACTCATTTCCCAGTGACTTGCCACTCGGAGTCTCGCCGTCGTTCGTACTCGGAGATCTTCTCCATCCGGCGGGCATGACGACCGCCCTCAAAGCGCGTGGTGGCCCAGGCACGGAATATCTCGTATGCCTGTTCCGGCGCAACCAGCCTTCCGGCCAACACTAGAATGTTGCTGTTATTGTGCGCTCTGGCAAGCCTCGCCATCTCCGGCGTCAGGGCGAGCGTCGCCCGGATGCCGGGGACCTTGTTCGCGCCGATGGTCATGCCCTGCCCGGAGCCGCAGGCGAGGATCGCCCCGTCATACTCGCCGCGAGCCACCGCCTCCGCGACCTTGATGCTGTAATCGGAATGGTCGCACGCCTCCGCCGAGGAACAGCCGAAGTCGTCCACCTGGTGGCCTGCCGCACGGATGAGAGGCAGGAGCGCCTGTTTGAGTTCGTACGCGGCATGGTCGGTGCCGAACGCCAATTTCATCGCTCTCCCGCCCTTGCTCTCAGAGCCGCGCGTACTTCACCGAGTGGACGTTCTTCAGCTTCCCCAGATGCTCCAGCGTGGCCGCTTCGATGTCGCTATCGAGCACGTAGACCATCACCGCCAGACCGCCGGGCGTATCGCGCCCGTACGACGCGAAGGCGATGTTCACGTTGTGCTTGCCGAGGGCCGTCGCCACTTCGCCGATGACGCCCGGCACGTCGCGGTTCCACATGACGAGCAACCGCCCCTCCGGGATGACATCGCACGAATGGCCGTCAATGCGGACCACACGCGGCGAATCCTCTCCGAAGATGCTCCCCGCGAGCCTGCGTGTCAGCGTTTGGCCCGACGGCAGGCGCGTCCGGTAGGTGACGGTGATGAGGTTGTTGTAGTCGTCGTGCCCGGTCGTACGCATCTCGTCCACGCGGATTCCCCGCTCCTGCGCCAGCACGGGGGCATTCACGAGGTTCACCGTCCCCGACTCAAGCTGGCGAAGCATCCCCGTGAGCACCCCGGCGGTGAGCAGGCCGGTCGGGTGCTCCAGCACATCGCCGTAATACTCGACGGTGAGCGCCTCCGGCTGGCCTTCGGTGACCTGTGCCTGAAGCGCGCCGAGCTTGTCGGCGAGCATGAGGTACGGCTTGGCGCGCTCGAACGTCTGGCGGTCCAACGGGAACATGTTCACCGCGTTGCGGATCGTGCCGCTCGTGAGCGCGTCCGCCACAAGCTGGCCGATCTGCTCGGCCACGAGGTGCTGCGCTTCGGCGGTAGATGCGCCGAGGTGCGGCGTGACGATGATTTTCGGGTGCTGGATGAGCGGCGAGGCGAGGTCCGGTGGCTCTTTCTCGAACACATCGAGCGCCGCACCGGCCACCTGCCCGGAGTCAAGCGCCGCGACAAGGGCATCGTCGTCTATGATCTCGCCGCGTGCGCTGTTGATGATGCGGACGCCCCGGCGGCACTTCGCAAGCGTCTCGCGGTTGATCAGGTGATACGTGTGCGGGTTCGCGGGGACGTGCAGCGTGACGTAATCGGCCTGCGCGAGCATCTCGTCGAGCGGCAGCAACTGCGCTCCTGCGGCCTCTGCGGCGGATGGAGAGACGAGCGGATCGTAGCAGATCACCGTCATCTCAAGCCCACGCGCACGCCGCGCCACCTCGCGCCCGATCTTGCCAAGGCCGATGATGCCGAGCACCTTCCCGCGCACTTCCGTGCCCATGAACGCCGACCGGCTCCACTTCCCAGCCTTCATCGCCGCGCACGCCTGCGGGATATTCCGCGAGAGCGCCATCATGAGGCCAATCGTATGCTCCGCCGCGCTGATCGTGTTCCCTTCCGGGGTGTTCATGACCGCGATGCCGTGCCGCGTCGCTTCATCCATGTCAATGTTGTCCACGCCCACCCCGGCGCGCCCAATCACTTGCAGCTTCGGCCCGGCGGCGATCACCTCGCCGGTCACCCGCGTCGCCGAACGCACGATAAGCCCGGCGCACTCCGCAAGGGCCTGGTAGAGTTCGGGAGGCTTGATGCCGGGGCGATAGTCCACGACGATACCAGCCTGTTCGAGACGCTCCTTGCAGACCTCCTGGACATCGTCGCTGATCAATACCTTGCGGGTCGGACGACCCGATTCCCGTACGCCTTCAGTCATCCTCTCGTCCCTCAGGATCAGGGTGTTGTTCAACTCGTAGAGTTAGCCAGGCGGTCTCATGAGCACCGACTGCGCGGCGGCGACCGCTTCGCCAGGCCGGACCTTCCATCCTTCCTCCGCGAGCGCACGCTCAAGGAACGACGCACCGGCGACGATGTCGCCGTCGTCAATGTAGCCGACGTGTGCGATCCGCAGGATTTTGCCGGTCAGCTGATCCTGCCCACCGGCGACCTTCATCCCGTAGCTGTTGAAGAGCCGCTTGCTGAGTTTGCTGTAGTCCAATTCGGGCGGCAGGGCGATCACCGTCTGCACGTTCGCGGGCACACGCGGGAAGATCGGCAGGCCCAGAGCGCGAACCGCCGCACGCATCGCCTCGCCCATGCGCGCATGGCGTGCCCAGAGCGCCTCAAGCCCTTCCTTGTGGATCATCGTGAGCGACTTTGCGAGGCCGATGAACAGCGTGATCGCCGGGGTCCAGGGCGTGGTCTGCTTCTCCCATGATTTCCGGTGCTTCACAAAGCTCAGGTAGTAGCTCGGCAGGTCCGACTTCTTCGCCGCTTCCCATGCCTCGTCGCTCACCGCAGCGAACGCCAGGCCGGGCGGCAGCATAAGCCCCTTCTGCGAGCCGGTCACCGCCACGTCAATGCCCCAGTCGTCGAAGCGCAATTCGTGGACGCCGCACCCGGTGATGCTATCCACGAGGCAGAGCGCGCCGTGCTCTTTGACGATGGCGGTGAGCGCCTTGACATCCATGAGCGCGCCGGTGGAGGTCTCGCTCTGCGTGAGGCAGACCGCCCTCACCTCCGGGTGGTCCTTGAGCGTCGCCGCGAGCTTTTCCGGCGTGACGCTTTCGCCCCAGGGGATGTCAAGCGGGATCATCGGCACACCGTACGCCGTGCACAGTTCTCCCCAGCGCTCCCCGAACTTGCCGCCGCGCACGACAAGCGTCGGGGTCTGCCGCGAAAGGACCGACGAAATCGCGCCCTCAAGCGCGCCGGTTCCCGACGAGGTGAGCATGAGCACCGGTTTCTTCGTCTGGAAGAGATACTGAAGCTCTTCCTGACACGTTTCGAGCACTTTCGAGAATTCGGTGGTGCGATGGTGGATGATGGGTGCGGCCATCTCAAGCGACACCGCCTCAGGAACCATCGTTGGCCCTGGGGTGAACAGACGGACTTTCACCTATGACTCCCCTCCTTGGAGAAAAGGCTGCGACTGCCAGTCAAGCAGAGCCGGTTTGTGCGCGGCGTATGCGCGAAGACGCTCATTCATCCACGCCTGCACCTCGGCGACGCCGCGCCCTGTCCGGGCGGAACAGGGGATGAGCAGGACATTCGGCCCTAGGCGTGCCTGCGTGCTCTTTCTCACTGCGCTGAGCGCGTTGCCCGAAACCTTGTCCGCCTTGGATAAGATCACCGCCCAGAATAGCTCGTGCGCCGCCAGCCACTCGAACATCATGGCGTCCAGTCCCGTCGGGCCGATGCGTGCGTCCACGAGCACCGCCACACCCGCCAGTTGCCGCCGACCCCGGAGGTATGGCTCGATGAGCGCCCGCCAGCTTTCGCGCTCAGCTTCCGGTCCGGCTGCGAAGCCGTAGCCGGGCAGGTCCACGAGATGCCAGGCGTTATTGACGCGATAGAAGTTGAGTTGCCGGGTCTTGCCGGGGGTGTTGGATATCCTGGCGAGATTCCGCACCCCCACGACTCTGTTGATCAGGGACGACTTGCCCACGTTGGACCGCCCCGCCCAAGCGATCTCCGGCAGGTTCGTCCGGGGCAACTGCGAAAGGCGCGCCACCCCTATGACAAATTCGGCAGATTGCACGCGCATGGGACACCCGTGCGACACCTCATGCCGCACGCGCACGCCGCGCACGACAGACACGCCCGCTACGCACTCTTTTGTTCGAGACCGTCCTGCATGAGATAGATCAGCTTCAGACGGTGCGCTGCCGGGTCAACCGTCACGATCACCTCGCGGACGCCCGGCTGCGACGGAATCTCGAACATCACGTCCACCATCGCCGACTCTATCACCGCCCGCAGGCCGCGCGCACCGCTCCCCCGGCGGCGTGCCTCCTCGACGACGTACTTGAGCGCGTCGTCTTCAAAGCGGACCTCGACGTTCTCCATCGCGAGCAACTGCTGGTACTGGCGGACCAGGGCGTTTTTCGGCTCCGTCAGAATCCGCATGAGCGCGCGGTCGTCAAGCTCGTCCAGCGCGGCGACGACCGGAAGCCGTCCGATGAGTTCCGGGATAAGCCCAAACCGCAGGAGGTCGTCCGGCTCCGTATGATGGAGCACCGTGCCGGTTTCCTGGTTCCGCGTTTCCTGCGAAGGCTTCTTGAAGCCGATGTGTTTCTGGCCGATCCGTTCCTGGATGATCGTGTCGAGGCCCTCGAATGCGCCGCCGCAGATGAAGAGGATGTTTTTCGTGTTGATCTGGATGAGCGGTTGTTCCGGGTGCTTGCGTCCGCCTTTCGGCGGGATGCTGCTGATCGTCCCCTCAAGCACTTTGAGCAGCGCCTGCTGCACCCCTTCCCCGGAGACATCCCGCGTGATGGAAGGGTTCGCGGATTTCCGGGCGATCTTGTCTATCTCATCAATGTAGACGATGCCGACCTCGGCGCGGGCCACGTCGTAATCCGCCGCCTGAAGCAGCCTGACGAGGATGTTCTCCACGTCCTCGCCGACATAGCCTGCTTCCGTAAGCACCGTCGCATCGGCGATGCAGAACGGCACGTGCAGGATGCGCGAAAGGGTCTGGGCGAGGAGCGTCTTCCCCGTGCCCGTAGCCCCGATGAGGAGGATATTGCTCTTATCGAGTTCGACCTCTTCGTGCTGGCCGGAGCGGATGCGCTTGTAGTGATTGTAGACCGCGACGCTCAGCGTCCGTTTGGCGCGTTCCTGGCCGATGACGTAGTCGTCGAGGTGGCGCTTGATCTCCAACGGCTTGGGCAACGGCTGCTGGACGAAAGCCGGTTTCTGGCGCAGGTCATCCGCCAGGATTTCGTTGCACATCTGGATGCACTCGTCGCAGATGTGCACGTTCGGGCCGGTCACAAGCCGCCGGACCTGGTCGGCTCCCCGATTGCAGAACGAGCATCGCAGTTCGTCGTCACGTCTCTTGGTCGGCACTGCGCGCACACTCCTTGTTTCCCGGCAGCAATGGCCGGGCTGAGCGATTGCCGGTCCTTCTCTCTTGAGTGGCCGACTCCCGTGTTCCTCCTAAGAATGTGTGTGAAAAGTCTTTTCGGGACGATTTCGGGCGGGTTAGATGGTCATCAACGAATTATGTGTACACGCGACGCAGCCGCAGACCCAGCCAGCTTCAGATGGCTTGGCATATTAGCCCCCGACTTCAGTCGGAGGGCGTCACGCAC
>Ga0172366_10000594_pt1 | contig 26649 bp, 20 predicted proteins | sample LakKivSesite69cm_FD_114533 | JGI IMG/M metagenome (GOLD analysis project Ga0172366, IMG submission 114533) | Sediment microbial communities from Lake Kivu, Rwanda - Sediment site 69cm | ecosystem: Environmental > Aquatic > Freshwater > Lake > Sediment | place: Rwanda: Western Province, Lake...
CGGCGCCACCTCCCGCACGAGCTTCGGCGGCTTCACGTCGCCGATGGCCCGCACGGGCGCCTCGACCTCGCCGACGACGCCGCCCAGGACGCCGCCGACCACGCCGCCGAGAACGCCGCCGACGACGCCGCCCTCGACGCCGCCTTCGACACCGCCCTCGACGCCGATGTCGGAGAGCGTCTCCTCGGCGATCTGCTCGGGGATCTCGACGGGGGCCACCAGGCGCCCGGCCTCGGTCGGGGCCGCGGCCTGGACGCGCTTGATCCGGGCGCTCTGCGACGTCGCCTTGCGCTTGGCCGGCGGCGGCGGGGGCGGAGGGGGCGGCGGCGGCGGCGCCAGGAACGCGCTGTACACCTCGACCGTCGGCAGCTGGCCCGTCTTGAGAAGCGGCAAAATGATGAGCAGGACGATGACGGCGACATGGCCGGCGACCGACAACGGGAACAGGAAGGCCCGCTGTTTCGTCCTTTTTTCCGGTTCAAAGAAGGAATCCTGGAACATCTGGACCTCCGCAGCTTGGGGTGCGGGGGCTCCGGCCCGCTCGCGGGCGATCCCGGCCCGGACGCGGCCGGGGAACGTTTCCCAGTAATCCTTGTCCATCAGGCCCAGCGGAGACGACGCGGCGGCCGCGGCCGTACGGCGGATGAGCTCGAGGTCCCGCCGGCACGACGGGCAGCTCTTGAGATGCTTCTCCACCCGCGGCTTGTCGGCCGCCCGGAGCTCGCCGTCGGCGTAGGCCCCGATGAGTTCCTGGAGTTTGCGGTGTCTCATCTCAAGCTCCCCTTCCGAGGGCGTCAGCCAGCTCGTCCTTCAGCCTCTGGCGGGCCCGGTTGAGCCGCGACATCACGGTGCCGAGCGGCAGTCCGAGGGTCTTGCCGATCTCGTCGTAGCTCAGGCCCTCGTGGACCCTCAGGACGAAGACGCTTCTCTGGTCGGCGGGAAGGGAGGCCACCGCCCGGTCGAGCCTGGCCTGGAATTCGGCGCGCTCGAACTGTTCCTCGGGATCGTCGCCGCGAGGGGCCGGCGGCGCGATCCGGCCGCCGGACGGTCCGTCCTCGAGGGGCCTCTCGCGGCCGCGCGCCTTGAGGTAGTTCAGTCCGGAGTTCACGGCGATCCGGCGGAGCCAGGGGTACAGGGGCCACTGGGCGTCGAACCGGGCCAGGGCGAAATAGGCCTTGATGAACGTCTCCTGGGCCAGATCGTCGGCCGACTGGTGCGCGCCGGTCAGGCGGCGGCACAGGGCGTAGATCCGTTCCTGGTATCTCCGGACCAGGCTCTCGTAAGCGTCCATGTCTCCTTGCTGGGCCTTCCGGACGAGGACGGCGTCCTCCACATGCCCATCGGGTCTCGCCGGAGCTCCCATTTCAGTTACACCTGGTCGCGGAGGTTATTCCGCCCCCATGATACACCTTTTAGGGTGGCGCGCCGAAGATCACTTGCCCGGGACGGAGTGCTTGATCTTGGTCCAGGCAACTTCAAAATCGAACTTGATGCCGTGGGCGTCCTCGTGGCACTTCAGGCACATCGCCTTGACGGCCGCCGGGCCGTCGTAGAGAACGAGCCCGTTGGCCGCGGCCTTGGCCCGGTCCTGCATGATGGGCAGCTTCCGGTAGGCGCTGCCCGGGCCGTGGCAGACCTCGCATGTGACGCCTTCCGCTTTGAGCTCGGGCGCCTTTTCGAAGAGCGGGGCATGGCACTTGAGGCAGCGCGGGTCCTCGGCCGGCTTGTCGACGCCCATCGATCGGGCCGCATCGACGGCCTTGGGCGAGCCGAGGGCCTCGGGGGACTTGGCATGCCGGCTCTCCAGCCAGATCTTGAACTGCGCGCCGCGCGCGTCCGCCTTATGACAGAGGGCGCACTTCTGGGCGCCGACATAACTGGCGTTCTGGCCGGGAAGGGCGGCCGCAAGGATCAGGCCGGTTACCGCCGCCGCGGACAGGAACGCCGTGATCGTCATCGATTTCTTCATGCTTCTCTCCGATCGGTTCCATGCTATCGGAAGGTCCCCGGGCTGTCAAAAACGGGGCCGGGACCGGGGCTCAGGCATAGGAGTGCAGCCCCGCCAACAGATAGTTGACGCCGAAATAAGTGAACAGGGCGGCCAGGAAGCCGATGACGGCGACAAACGCCGACCGCTTGCCCTTCCAGCCCATGACGATGCGGGTGTGGAGATAGAGGGCGAAGACGAACCAGGTGATGAGGCTCCAGACCTCTTTTGGGTCCCAGGACCAGTAGCTGCCCCAGGCCCGGTAGGCCCAGACCATGCCGAAGACGAGCCCCCCCAGCGTGAAGAGCGGGAAGCCGACGGCCACGGCCCGGTAGGCCAGGGCGTCGAGCCGGACTTTCTTCTCCTCGTCCCCCGCGGCCAGGTAGAGAAGACTGGACACGAAGGCCACGGCGAAAAAGGCCTCGCCGAGAAGGGTCACCGAAACGTGAAGCCAGAGCCAGTAGCTCTGGAGGGCCGGGACGAGGGGCGTCGCGCCCTTGGGCATGAGCGGGGAAGAGGCCAGGGCGTCGAGGGCGACGACGATGAGCATGAGATAGGGCCCGAGGCGCGGCACGCGCGAGGTCCGCCCGAAGACGATCAGGGCCAGGACCATGGCCCAGGCCAGGAACGACAGCGACTCGAACATGTTCGTGAACGGGGCGTGGCCGCTACTGACGGTCCTCATGATGAGGGCGGCCGTCTGGGCGGCGAAGCCGAGGACGGCCAGGGCGAGCCCGCCGCCGGCCCATCGGTCGCGCCGGGCGAAAAGGCCAGCGAAATAAACGACGAGCGAGAGGACATAGAGAGCGAAGGCGAGGGTGAAGAGCGTCGATTCGGTCATTCCGGCCTCCGGATGGATGCGAAGATCTCGTCGAACTCGGCTTGGAACGCGTCCCGGCTTTTCGAGGCCTGCCCGCCGGCGGCCAGATCGACGCGGCCCTGGGCCGTCTCGAGGACGACCCGGATCTCGCGCGGCGGCCAATAAAAGGCCAGGAATAAGCCCAGGGTGACGAGGGCGCAGCCGATCCAGATGACGGTCGCGCCGGGATCTTTGGCCGCCTCGATCACGGAATATGCGGCCCCGGTGTAGTCTTTGAGGACGACGGCGATCTTATTGGCGTCGCGGGGGGAAGGTCCGCCCGTTCCATGTCCCTGCCCGAACTCGGGGAACTTGGCGAAGACCCAGCCGGAGTAGACGCGCTCCTCCCCTTTCCAGGCCTCGACGAGGGCGGCCGGATTGTTCGGCTCGTCGGACCGGCTCTGGACCTGATTGCCTTGGCCGATAACGAAGTCGGGGACGAAGCTGCGGACACTGACTTGGGTGACGCCGGGGACTCCCTCGACCGGGACGCGCTCGCCGGCCTTGAGGGTGACCGTGCGGGACGAGGCCGCGTCGCCGGGCGCGCGGATCTCGAGGACAAGCCGGGCGCCGTCCCAGGTCCAGCCGTAGCCCTGCTGGTAAAAGGAGACGCCGTGATAGGTCAGCGGTTCATTGACCTCGACCGTTCCGGCACGGACGCGGGCGCCGCCGTCGAGGACCGAGACTGTGCTCTTCCAGTCCTTGACCCCGCCCTGGGGATAATACTCGGTCTCGAACTTATCGAGGCGCAGCTCGAACGACGCGCCGGGCACCGCGGTGGTCTGGCCGTTCGAGAGGGAGAGCTGTGTCCGGCGGCTGGCCAGGCCGCTGGTGAAGCCGCCGGCGAGGATCACCAGGAGCCCGATATGTACGACGTCGGAGCCGAACCAGCCCAGCCGGCGCTTGCGGGCCTGGATGACGGCCTTGTCCCCGTGGAGAGACCGGCTCAGAACGTAACGGCGGCGGCGAAGGGCCCGCTCGACCGATCCGCGTGCGGCGTCGAGATCGAGAGGCAGGCGGAACCGGCAGCTCGATCGCATCGAGAGGACGGACTTGGGATCGCCCTCCGTGGCCTGGCGGAAGGCGCGGCGCCACTTGGGGGCAAACCGGGTGACCGTGCAGACGACGGTGTTCGCGACGAACAGCGAGAGAAGGGCCAGGAACCAGGGCGAGCGAAAGAGGCGGGTCAGCCGGAGGGCGTCGAAAATGCCCGCCAGGCTGCCTCCGTAGCGGGCCGTGTATTCGACGGCGCTCCGGCCTTGCGGGATGAGGGTCCCGACGATCGAAGAGACGGCGAGCAGGATGATCAGGACAATGGCCAACTTGACCGACGACAGGAATTTCCACACCCGTTTCATGCGCTCTCCCTCGTGAGGGCGGGCCAGGCCGTCCAAAACTCTATTCATAATATCGGATTGACCTCGGGTTGGCAACGAAGAGGACGGATCTCCCCTTGAACCGGCCGGGCCTCTCTGCGTATTATGGGACAGGGACGAGAATAACCACCGGGAGGTCCAGATGGCCATCCAATTCATGGAACCGCTCAGCTTGGCCTGGAATCGGATGAAGACCGCGCTGTTCAAGCCGTTCGACATCCACAAATGGTTCGTCGTCGGCTTCAACGCGTTCCTCGCCGGGCTCATGGACGCTTCGAACGGCGGCAGCGGGACCCGCTTCGGGAAGCAGGGCCACTTCGCCGAATTCATCCATTTTCCGCAAACCGCGTGGCACTGGCTCCAGGCCCACCCGCTTTGGGCCGCCCTCATCGCCTTCGGGCTGCTCATCGCCATCGTCGTCTTCGTCGTACTGACGTGGGTAAGCGCGAGGGGCACGTTCATGTTCATGGACAACGTCGTCCGCAACACCGTCGAGATCGGCAAGCCCTGGCGGGAATATCAGAAGGAAGGCAACTCCCTGTTCGTCTGGCGCCTCGTCCTCGGGATCGGGGCCATCATCACCTTCGGCGCCGTCCTCGCCGTCTTCTTCACCCGGGGCGTCGTGCTCTATGAGGCGGAAGTCAGCCCTGTCCTCCCGATCGGCTTCCTCATCGGCACGGGATTGGCCGTGCTGGGGCTCGTCATCATCTGGGGATACATCCACCTCTTCCTCAAGGACTTCGTCGCCGCGCTGATGTACCGCGACCGCATCTCCTGCGGCCAGGCGTGGAAGGTCTTTCTCGGCGTCTTCGGCAGGGCGCCCTTTCCTTTCATCGGTTACGGCATCTTGATCTTCCTGCTCGTCATCGCCTTCGTCATCGCCGTGGTGATCGCCGGGCTGGCCACCTGCTGCATCGGCTTTATCGTCCTGGCCTTTCCCTACATCAGCTCGGTCGTGACCCTGCCGGTCTGGTATACGTATCGGGCTTTCAGCCTCGAGTTCCTGTCCCAGTTCGGCCCGGAATATGACGCATTCAAGCGGCAGGGGCAGGGCGCGGCCCCGGCGGCCCCGGCGGCGCCGGCCGTCTAGGCGCCGGAGGAGCGGGTCGTCCGGCTTTCTCCGGACGTTCGGATTGACACGGCCCCGCGGGATGCCTCATGATGGGCCCTCGGCTCTGAATCCATCGAAAGTTGAGGCGCGCATCATGGACGAGAAGAACCGCACGCGGGCCGGACGGCGCTCCCCCGTCCGTTCCGTTCTCGGGCTGGTCCTGGGGATCATCGGCCTGTGGGCCGGATTCGCGATCCTGAATCTCGTCGGGGACATTCCCGACGCCGGCGCCGGGGAAAAGGCGCTGCGCATCGTCTTCGGGATCGTCTGGTTCGTCTTCTGGATCGGGGCCCTGGTCTACAACAGCCTGAATCTCTCGGCCTACTCCCGGTCGAAAAAAGCGGGCTCGCCGAATCCGTGACGGCTTACTTGTCCTCTTTGCCGACCGCCCGGGCAATGAGGTCCACGACGCTTTGCACGTCGAGCGTCAAGCCATAAACGAACGAGGTCCGGGCGTAGGTCTTCTCGGGATCGTCGCTGGCCGCCCGGAACCCGGCCCCGGCATAAACCTCGAGCCCGGTCATGAGCTTGTAGCTGAGCCCGGCGGAATACATGATGGGGCTCACGGACGGCGCCACGCCGATGCCCAGCCCCAAGGGGAACCGGGAAACGGGCCGGTTGGCCAAGAGGAGGTCCGCTTCGGCGGCGTTCCCGCACCACATGACTTTGACATAATGGACGGCCGGACGGCCGTCGCCGGCGGCGTCGGTCATGACCTGGAAACGGATCGTGCCCTTGCCGACGAACCGCGGGCTCCGGTCGTGCGTTTCGGCCTTGAACTTGAAGCGGGCCGAGAAGAACATCTGCGGTCCGTCGTCCTTGGTCTGGAGAAGGCCGAAATGGAGGCCGGGATTGGCGGGCAGCACGCTGAGAATAGGCCCGAGAAGCGGGAACGAGCCCGTGATCCGGCCCACCGCGTCCTGGACGGAGGTTTCGGCGGTGGCCAGCGTCGCCATGGAATCCTCGAACCCGATGGACTTCTCGGAAACCCGCTCCTCCTGCCGCGGCGTTTCCATGCTCTCGCCGAGCTTGAGAACGAGGTCCTGGCGGGTCCGCAGTCCGGGCCGGATCGCGACGTATCGGGGCTCCATCACCGGGACCGTCCCGACCCCTCCCCCGCTCACGCTCAGGAAAAAATCGCCCCCGAGCTCCGGGACGCCGGCCAGGCGCGAGAAACAGAAGAAAGGACGGTCCTTGATCTTCTGCGACGCCATTTCCCGGCCCTCCGCGTCGGCCAGGCGAACGGTCAGGCCCGCATACCTCGAGAGCCAATCGCCTTCGACCGGCCGGCCGGCGTCATCGACCAGGACCAGGAGCCCCTCGACGCCCGTCACGGCCCGAAGCATGGCCGTGATCGTCTCGTCCTCCCTCTCGCTGCCGGCCTTGCCCGGGCCGAAGGACAGCGCGACGTCGGCCTCCGCCTTGTCGGCCGGGTCATCGCCCGGGAACGCGACCCGGAGGCCGAAGGCCGGGCGTCCCGCGCCGTCCTTTTGGGCCTGCGGGAGCTTGCCGAGCGAGGCCAGAAGGTCGTCCACGACCTCGGTCCACACCAGGAAATCCCCCTTGGCGTCCGGCGCCAGCCCCAAGTTCCGGCGGACGGCGCGCCAGCGCTCCTCGGGGTTCATTTTGCCGAGCATGACGGCCAGATCGAACCCGACCTCCCAGGTGGCGCCGGAGGCCAGCCGGGCCCCGTCGGGAGGATCGAAGAGCACCCGCTCGTAATAACCCCTCATGGGGGACAGGGTCGGACCGAGAGAAAGGCCGGCAAAAGGGGCCGGGGCTGGCGGCTTGACGTCGGCCTCCGGGACGGGGGGCAGCTCGTCCTGGGCTACCCCGGGCAGCACGATGGAAAATATCAACACGAGTCCGGTCGCGAGGGTGCTCCGGAGGGACGGATGTCTCATGGATCGTCTCCTTGAACGAAAAGGCCGAGGCCTATCGAAACTTCAACACGTTTTAGTCGCGCCGACGATACATGCGGACGGAATTTCTGTCAATGGAAAATGTCTGGAGAACACGGCGCGGACGTGAGATAATCGCCGCGACTCGTGAGACGGAGGTTCCCATGTCGAATCGAATGCGCGTCCGGCCGACCAAGCCCGTGACCATCATGGGGCTCGTGGTCGCCGTGGCCATGCTGATCTTCGGGATCGTCTTTTTAAGCCTCGCGGCCCGGGACAGCGGCGGCGAGCCGGGGCCGGCGAGGGCCTTCATGGTCATCTGGTTCGTCGCCCTCGGCGTCATCATCGCCTACGGCATCTACAACCTGGTGAGCCACAAGGGCGTCATCGAGATCGAAAGCGGTCCGACGGGCCCGGACACCGCCGACAAGGGAGATTTCGAGGCCAAGCTGCGCCGGCTCGAAGCCCTCAAGAAGGACGGGCTCGTCACGGACGAAGAGTACCGGTCCAAGAGGGCCGAGATCATGGCCGAGAAATGGTGAGCCGCCCCGTCAAGACCGCCTGGCGGATCATCCTGGTTCTCGGAGCGTCAGCCCTACTCGGCCGTTGTGCGCCGACCGGCCATATCCGGCCGGCCGGGGCCGGGCCGTCGGCGCCCGCGGCGGGTTCGATCATGGACGCTTGCCGGAACGATCTCGCGGCAAGGCTCAAGATCGAGCCGGACCGGATCGAGGTTCTCAGCGCGCAGGACGTCGTTTGGCCTGACGCGGCCCTGGGGCTCAACAAGCCGGAGGAGGTCGTCGCCCAGGTCCGAACGCCCGGGCAGCGGCTTGTCCTTCGGGTCATGCCCCGAATGCGGGACTATGTTTACGCCGCCGGCGGCGGGAGCTTCCGCTACGGCGGGCCGCTGGACCTTTGGCAGGCGTCCGCGTTGACCGTCGAAGACGCCGAAGGCGACCCGAACCTCAACGGCCGCCTCATCCAATGCTCCCTGACCGGCACGAACCGATCGATCCTCCTCGAGGGCGTGGAGGAGATCTATCCCCAGGAGAACGGCTCGCTCTTCGCCACGCGCCGGACCTCACGCTCGGGGCATGACCTTCTTTACGCCGCCCCGGGAAGAGCGGCGGCCGGCGCCGCCCGCGTCGCCGCGGCTTTCGACTTCCTCGACGCCGTTGTCAGCCCGGACGGGACGCTCGGGGCCGCGATCGCAAGGACGGGACCAGAAACGGCATGGCAGCTCGCCCTGGTCTCCCTGCCTGGTCCTCAAAGTCAGAGCCGGCGCTTCGACATGCCGGAGGGAGTGAAACCCGAACGCGTGCGTTGGGTCGACGGCGAAACGTGGCCGCAGATCGTTCTCATCGGGCAACGCGACGGCAAGCTCGTGCGTTTCGGCGTCAAGCCGCTCGATGCCTCCCCGCGCTGGGAGAGCCTTCCGAGCTATGTCGCCTCCGACGAATGGGATTTCGTGCTCAGCAAGAGCCATTCGCTGGCCATCTACGAAATGGACCTGCAGGGGCGGCCCGCCGTGAAGGTCGAATACGTGTGGTGGAACCGAGAGCCGGAGGAGATCGCAACGATTCCCGGTCTCAAGTTGGACGATTTTCGTTGGGCAGCCGGCCGGGAATTTGTCTTTATCTGCGGCCGGACGGACGCCGGACACGCCGGCCTGACCGTGGACATCGATACGGGGGAGGTCGTGACCGCCGTGACAGGGGCGAGCCGGCCCGTGAAGCTGTTCAAGGCCCCTCCCCGCGCTCCGCTCTCCCTCGCCCAGCCTTCAGGGCGGGATTAGGCCGGCCTGAGGGCTCTGGAAGGCCGCCTGGATGCCGGGCTCGCGGGCTATCGGCCGCTCCCGGTTTTCAGGGCGACGAGCTCGCGGACCTGGCGGACGATCTCGCGAACGGTCGCCTCGACGATCACTTTGCCTTTTCCCCGGGTCGCGAGGGTCGGATCGCCGAAAACGCCGGTCGCGCTAAAGGTGCCCTTGCCCTCAGGATCACGGGTCAGGCCGCGGCGGCCGGGCCGGGCGTCATAATCCTTGACGGCTTTGGACATGTCCACGATCTCGGGGGCGATATAAAGCATCATCGACGTTTCGTTCTCGTCCGCGTGGGTGCCGCCTTCCTGCTTCAGGAGCCCCGCCGGCAGCGCCTTGTCCGCCTCGAGGACATTAAGGGAGCGGAGGACGATGCCGAGGCCGGCCAGTTCCTTCGCAGCCTCCTCCAGGGGCCCGATCGTCGAAACGCCAGTGTTGAGGCAATAGATCTTGTTGATCCCGTAGCCGTGCATGGACTTGCAGATGTCCACGACGACGTTCCTGAACGTCTCCGCCCCGATCGAGATCGAGCCCGGGTATTCGAGGAACGCGGGGTAGTATCCATAGGGAAGAGTCGGCAGGACAACGACGGGGACCTCGGCGGCGACGCGCTGCATCAGATACTCGGCGAGCACGTAATCGTTCTTGAGCGGAAGGTGGGGGCCATGCTCTTTCGACCGGGCCCCGAGCGCGATGAGGGCGACGTCATAGCCCTTGAGCGCTTTCTCGGCCTCGACCCAGGTCACGTTCTCGAGGAACAGCGACTTGGCGGCGGGAGCGGACTGCGCCGACAGCGGGAGGGCGGCCGCGAAGATCACGGCCAAGCCGATGGAGAAAAGGGCCAGCGCGCGGATCGATCTCATCTCGGCTCCTTCGAGGGCGGCTCGTTGAGGCGGCCGTGCGCCTTGAGGATGGCCCTCAGGCGGTCGTGAGGGATGGCGTAGACGACGTGGCCGTTGATGCCTTCCATGGTCTCGGCGGCGATCATGGCGTTGAGGACCGCTTCCTCGACGGCCTGGATGGTGGCGGTGAAGAGCGGGTTGATCCAGTCATTGGGCAGCATGTTGAGCTTGATGAGATCGGAGCTGCCCGCCGCGCCCGGGTTGGCCGTCGAAAAGGCGATGAAGATGTCGCCCGAGCTGTTGCTGCCGATGCCGCCGGTCCGGCCGATCCCGAGCGTGGCCCGCTCGGCGATCCGCTTGAGCTGGTGGGGCAGGAGCGGCGCGTCGGTAGCGATGACGGCGATGATCGAGCCCGCGTCCTCGGCCCCGCCCGCGGGCCTGAGGTCCTGGATCTCCTGGCCGACCGGGACGCCGGCGATCACGAGCTGGCCCCGGCTGCCGTAGTTCGCCTGGACGAGGACGCCGAGCGTATAGGTGTACGGCTGGATCGACACCACCCGCGACGACGTGCCGGTGCCGCCCTTGAAGCCGTGGACGATCATGCCCGTGCCGCCGCCGACATTCCCCTCGGCCACGGGCCCGGAGGCGGCGCCGTCGAGGGCCTGGAAGACGTGCTCGGGCTTGACGTGAAAGCCGTTGATGTCGTTGAGGTCGCCGTCCCACGTCTCGGCCACGACCGGCAGGGACCAGGCCGGGAACTTGTCCCCGAGCCGATTGAACTGCCAGGCGATGACCGCGTCACGGACGACGCCGACGCTGTGCGTGTTCGTGATGAGCACCGGCCCCTCGAGGAAGCCCGATTCGTCGAGCCAGGTCGTGCCCGTCATCTCGCCGTTGCCGTTGAGCGTGAACCAGGACGCGAAGACCTGGTTCAGCTTGTCCTTGCCGCGAGGGATGACGGCCGTGACGCCGGTCCGGACCGGGCCCTGGCCGACGACAAGAGGCCCGTTGCCGGAGATGAGCGTCGTCATGCCGACCTCGACGCCGGCGACATCGGTGATGGCGTTGAAGCGTCCCGGTTTGCCGTCAAAAGGGATGCCCAGGTCGCGGGCGCGCGGCTTGGCCTGGCCGTAAGCGGAGACCGCCAGGGCCAGGAAGAGGCCGGCGGTCCAGGCGGCGTTGCGGGTCCTCATGCGGGTTCTCCTTCGGAAAAATCCCCGCCCCAATCTACCACCGGAGCGGAGACGACTCAAGGAAGAGGGATGAGGGTTGGCTGGGCCGGGTCAGGTAAAGGGTCCGCCCAGGGGCCGCGCGCTCAGTCCTTCTTCTAGATCCAGTGTCGGGTCTTGGCCAGGGCCCAAAGCGCCGCCGTCAGGATGAAGAAGAAGGCGATCCCGGTGAGGGGATTCGCAGCGATGGCCATCCAGATCGAGACGGCGACGATCACCACCAGGCTGATGCCGATGACATTCTTGGCTTTAGACATCTCACTTCACCGGAACGCAGGATAGGCGCGCACAACATACCGCCGGCCTCGAACTGAGTCAACCGGCAAAAAGGCTCCTTGGCCAGGCGACCTATGCGTCCGCCCGGCTGGCCAGAACTCACGAAGAATATCGGTTCGACACCGAGGTCAAGGTCTTCTACGGGCCCCTCGAGAACGGGGGCTTTGGGTGGGAGATCTCGCCCATCCATGAATCCTATGACATTCAACAGGTGACGAAGACCAAGAAGGGACTGGTGCCTTCCGGCAACCCCATTCCCCACGAAAGCTCCGTGTACCACCAGGAGCTTCGGTCCCAAACGTCCAACGGCTGCTGGGGGGGGGAATTCTACTTCCCGTTCAAGCTGTTTCTCGAGAGGTTCTAAGAGGTCGCATAGGTGGCTTGACAACAAAACCTATTCGCGAAAGACCTGGGGCGATTTCAAAGAAAGGGCCTCGGGTTCGAGCTGAACGTCGATCGTCTGCAGCTCTTCCGTAATCCGCACGTGGACGCTGCTTTCGGAGTTGATGGCCTTTGTTTTATACCCCGGAGCAGATACGGCCAGCCAAAAAAACCACTCTCCCGTATCCGGGCTCTCGGAGCAGGACGCATCAAGGACGTACTGACCCAGGTTATTGGTGTCGACGCCGGTCACCCATCCCATGAGACCTGTACAGAAATCCACGTGTGCGACGACGGGGGCGCCGGTCGTCGAATCCGTCACGGTGCCCTGAATGTGAAACCTGAAAAGCTTATACCAAGGCCTCTCCGGCGAATCTGGAGAACACCCGGCCAAGAGAAAACTCAGCGCAAAGAAGGAAATCCAATATCCTGTCTTATGCCGGCGCTGCTGGCCCATCTCGCAACCGCCCCCTTATCTGCCACTCGCCTTGTTCTATGCCGCCGCCTACTTTTTCCCGGTCGGGACGAGGCGCTTCAACTCGTCGAACCAATTCAGAAAGACCCGCAGCTCTGTCGGCGATGCTAGCGCATTCTTGACGACCATGACGAAGTGATCATCGCCTGGTCCGATATCATAGCCAAACCACGGAAGAACATCCTGCCGTTCGAACAAGAATACCACGGGGCCCGGCTTCCCGGTGCCAGGGTCGACATCGGTCGCCATCATCTTGATGCCGTTCATGAAAAAAAGCCTATCTCCCGCATTCGACCACGCCGGGAATAATCCCCCCTGCGTGGAAACTTGCCTTTTGCCTTCGGGCCCCTGGGAACTCTGCAAATAGACCTCATACCGGCCTGATTCATCGGAAGCATAGGCCAGCCAGCGCCCATTTGGAGAAAACCTGGGGCATTCTTCATTGAATGAGGTCGCGATAAGATCCCGGGGTGCGCTCTGCCCTTTAAGCGGGAGGATTCTGATGTCACTCTGGTTTTTGGGATCGACTTGCATGAATGCGAGAACCTCGCCGTCTGGCGATACAGATCCCATGTGAACCTGTGAATGGCTCAGGAACAACGCCTTCGGATCGCCGCTGCCGTCGGCCGCCCTCCATAAAATATTGGTGCGCCCCCCGCAATAGATGATCCTTTTCCCGTCGGGCGTCCAAACTGGATCGAGTTCATCGCCCAGATCAAATGTGACTCGGGAGAGTTGCTGCCGCTCCGGTGTATAGACCCAGATGTCATCGTTGGCCGCGGCGATACGCATGGCGATACGGCCGTCGGCAAAGAACGCCGGCTCAGACACTCGCTTGTCGGCAACAAGCAGATCGGCGTGTCCCTTGAGGTCCAACATGGCTAGGGACCTGTCCGGGATATCAACCGTACCCGATGCGTAGAGGAGCGTTCCCGTATCGGACACGGCAAAATGGGCCACGCCTGTCCAATCCGTCGAATGGAGATCATCGAGCACTTTGACGGGAATTCCTTTGATCTCGAGCGAATTAAGGTCGAAAGGCACCGCCAGCAGCGAGCCTTTTCTTTCATAAACCAGGTGACCCGAGGCGAGATAGCGGCCATAGGTCGCACCCCTGACCAGGATGCGGTGTCCCTTCTGGCCTATGATTTGAACGGCAACGAGGGAATCGTCAGCCGATGTAGTGTCGCCTGGAATGATGGTAAAGACAACGGCCCGGCCGCCGGGGAGGGCTTGGGGGAAGAGATGAGAGATTTCCCGATTATCCGGATCCAATTCCGTCAGCGGCATGGGGGCGCCACCCGCAGCCGGAACGCGATATAGGATGGATCCCCACGTTGGGGCAAAAACGATCATGTCGTCGGTGCCCCAAGAACCGCAAATGCCCCCTCCGATATCACCAATATCTGTCGGCGCCCCTCCACTAATGGCCAGAGATTTAAGTTTTCCGTCGGCAAAAAAGCCGATCCGCAGCCCATCGGGGGAGAAGAAGGGAGCGGCCGCATCTTCCGTGCCCTCCAAAGGCGTTGACTGCAAGCGGTCCAAAGCACGGAAAAAGAACGCGGGCCGACCTTCATGCTGCCCGACAAACACGATCTTGCTGCCATCCCGAGATAGGTCCAGGGCCGGAGTCGAGAGCTCGCGGGCCTTGAATTCATCGGGTATGGCAAAGCGAACATTGTTTGAAGCCTGCGGTTGAGGCCCTTTTGTGACCAGATCCCTGACCAGGAGAGTGGCTAACGCCGTCAACCCAATGAGAATTGCGGCGAGCCCAAGAGAAAAGTGCCTGGGGATGAGGTCTTTTAGAATGGCCCTCGTTCTGGCGGATGCCGGTGCAAAATCCATATCCTTGATCTCCATGCCGGCGTCATGGATATCGCTAAGGCGGTGGCCCTTATCCCTGTCCAGGCAGTGCCTGATGAGACGACCCATTAGGACGGGCGTATCAACCGGTAGCGCGCCCCAATTCGGTTCGCTCTTCAAGATCGCCGCCAAGGTCTCGGTAACCGTCTCGCCTTGAAAGGCGCATTTCCCCGTCAGACACTCGTAAAGAATGCACCCAAAGGCCCAAATATCGGTGCGTTTATCGACGAGCTTCCCCTTGGCTTGCTCGGGGCTCATATAGGCGGCCGTGCCGAGTATCACGCCGGGCTCGGTCATCTTCTCGGTTATAGCCGGCGATTTCTCGATTTCTGCACCCGGTGTTTCACCGGCAAGAGCTTTAGCCAGGCCAAAATCGAGGACCTTGACTTTACCCTCTGGCGTCAACTTGATGTTAGAAGGCTTTAGATCCCTGTGGACGATCCCCCTATCATGAGCAGCGCCCACGCCGTCGGCGATCTGGAGACAGATGTCTCGAGTCTCTTCAAGACCCAAGGGGCCGCGGCCTATCCGAACGGCTAATGTCTCCCCTTCGACCAGTTCCATGACCAGGAAACGCTTTTCATCGGCTTCTTCAAGCCCGTGAATGGACGCAATATTCGGATGGTTCAATGATGCGAGGAGCTTGGCTTCGCGCTCGAAGCGGGCCATTCTCTCCTGGTCCCTGCTGAAGATCTCGGGAAGGACCTTGATCGCGACTCGACGAGCCAGGATGGTGTCTTCGGCATCATAGACAATGCCCATCCCTCCCCGGCCGATCTCGTCGATAATACGGTATTTTCCCGCTACGAGACTCCCCTTGGTCAAGGTGTGCGTGGGAGATTCAAGCGTTTTGGTCAGCTCTGGAGCAGGCTGGCCACTCCGAGCGAGCTGGGTCGCGCAATTGCCGCAGAACCTGGAGGTATCAGGATTATCGGCGTGACATCTGGGACATTTCATTCCCGGCTGACCCCCATCAGCTTCTGGGCGAAGAATATCCCCGTCGAGGATGGATGTCACGGTGAGGCTCCTGATCGCCCTTGCCGTCTCGAGTGTCCTGGGATATACTCCGCTGCGGCGAGGGACGATGAGAAGGGGCGGGCGATCTTGATCGATGTCCGGCGGATCCTCGAACGTCTCCGGGACCGCCACGGCTTCCGCGTGTTCTATGTGCGGGCGTATCCCGTGCTCAGGAAGCTGAAGATCAAGAGCGCCCTGAAGCGCCTGGGCGTTGCGGGAGAGGGGGACCCCTGGCGGCAAAACAAGGATACTGGGACGTTCCGGGCCCTCTACGAGAAATACTCCGTCGATCCGAAAGAGCTGGCCCGCCCGAGCCGCGACTATCTCTTCGGGTTCCTGCTCTTGCCGAACGAACGCGAGCTCGGAGACATCGAGGGCGCGAGCGCCGCTCTGGGGACGCGTTTCCGGATCTTCGACATCCGCGACCCGTCCCTCTTCGAGGAGATCGGGGCGTCAGCCTGCGACGGCCTGTTCGTCCGGCCCGCCTTCGAGAACAACAACCTGAGGAGCTTCTTCCATGAGGCGGCCCAGGTCCTGAGAACAGACCCTCGGCTCAGGATCTATCCGTCGATCTTGGAGCTGGATCTCTACGAAGCCAAGAGGACCTGCGCGGCGTTCCTGGCCCTTCACGGCATCCCCCATCCCGAAACGAATGTCTTCTACGATTATCAGGCGGCAGCCAAGCACATCGAGACGGCTTCCTTTCCTTTGGTCTTCAAGACCCACGTCGGGTCGAGCGCCAACGGCGTCGAGATCCTGAGGACCAGGCGGCAGGCCCTCCGGCTGGCGAAGCGCCTCTTCAACGGATACTACCTGAAAAAGAACGAATTCGATCTACGGGCCCGGGAGTGGGGGTATGTCTTCGTTCAGGAATTTGTCGAGAACGTGAAGGAGTTCCGGGTCCTCAAGATCGGAGAGTCCTGGTTCGGCTACCAGAAAGGGAAGACGGACGACCAGACGTTTCTCAGCGGGAGCGGGGTCGAGGTTCATCTCGATCCGCCGAAAGACTTGCTGGATTTCTGCTATGACATCGCCGAGAGGTTCCATTTCACGACGATGGATTTCGATATCTTCCAGAACGCGGCCGGTGATTATCTCGTCAACGAGCTCCAGACCTGGTTCGGCAGCTACAATCCCTCTCAGATGTATATCGACGGGGTCCCGGGCCGATACCGCAGGCGCGGCCGGACGTGGGTTTTCGAGCCCGGGTTATACAACGTCCACGGAAGCATGCTGCTCCGGATCGCCCATTTCATCCACATCCTGGAGAACGAACAGGGTATCCCGGCGAAGTAGGAGGCCGGCTGTGTAGGCTACCGATCGTCCCGGACGGGAAGCAACGATGACATCAACAACAGCTACTTGGCCTCTTCCCGTCCCGCCTTTCCCCCGCTGGGAGCCTCGCCCTTGACGTACTTGTCGTACCAGCCCAGGTACCGCTCATAAAGGTCCTTGAGATAGGAAGGCCGGCCGATGCCGTGGTGCTCGCCGGGATAGACGACGAGCTGGGTCGTCCGGCCGAGCTGGCGCAGGGCCTGGTAGAGGTTCTCCCCATTCGAGACCGGCACGTTCCAATCCGCCTCCCCGCCGATGACGAGCGTCGGCGTCACGATCTTGTCGACATTGTAGAAGGCCGACGAGACCCGGTCCCAGGTCTCACGGTTCTTCCAAGGCTCGCCGAGCTCGACGATATAGTCGTGCTGATATTGGTCGTGTCCGTATGAACCGGCCCACAAAATGCCGCCGGCGCCGGAGATCGCTCCTTTGAAGCGGGTCGTCCGGCAGATGACGTAATTGGTCATCATGCCGCCGTAGGACCAGCCGCCGACGCCCAGCCGGTCGGGGTCGGCGAAGCCGAGGGCGATCGCGTGATCCACGCCGGCCAGGACGTCCTGGGAGTCCTTGTTGCCCCAGTCGGCGAAGATGGCCTTTGCGAAATCCTGGCCGTAGCCGGATGAGCCGCGGGGGTTGACCATAACGACCAAGTAACCGTTGGCGGCGAAGAGCTGCGCCTCGAAGTTGAATTCATAGGTGAACTGCATCGTCGGGCCGCCGTGGATCCGCAGCAGGGTCGGGTACTTGAGCTCGGGCCTAAAGGCCGGCGGCTTGCACAAGAAGCCCTCGACCGGCGTCCCGTCCTGGCTCTTGAAGCGGATCTTCTCGAACTCCCCCAGCCGGATCTCGGCCATCAGGGCCTCGTTGGCCCGGGTCAGCCGGCGGAGCTGGCCTTTTTCGAGCGCGAAGGCCTCGGCCGGGCATGACGGCTCGGAGACAACGACGACGGGGGTGCCGTCACGGCCGATCTCGAACGCGGAGACGACCCGCCGGCCCTCGATCAGGCGCGAGATCTCCCCGCCGACGGACGGAATGCGGGCTAGGCATTGTTCCCCCGAGTCCTCAAGAATAAAGAACAGCGACTTCCCGTCGGGCGAGAACCGAGGCTGGGACACGTTCCGGTCCAGGCGCGCCGTCAATAGCCGCGGCGAGCCTCCTTGAGGCGAAATGACGGCCAGCTGGCGGACGCCGTACCAAAGCAGTTCCGGGGAGGTCATGGTGACGTAAACGATCGAGCGCCCGTCGGGGCTCCAGGCGGGCTCCGCGTCCTCGCCGGAGTTGGTGGTCAGGCGGACCATGGTCCGGCCCTGGTCCGGATTGTCCGAGGCGACGAGCCAGAGATCGGTATTGACCGAGGCGTCGGGCTCCTTGTCCCGATTGGAGGAAAAGACGACGAAGCGGCCGTCGGGGCTCCAGGCCGGCTGGGCGTCATCGTAGTCGCCGCTCGTGATCTGGGTCAGTTTCTTCGAGCTCAGGTCGAAGACATAGAGGTGAGTGCGGCGATGATCGAGGTAGCCCGTATAGTCCTGCTTGGTCTGCAGACGGTCGATCACCCACGGCGGCTGGGTCCGGGGACGCGCCGGTTTGACGCCCTGGTCTTCGTCCTTGGCCGCCGCCAGGTCCTCCGGCGCGGGGTCCTGGATGAGGAGCAGCAGCCTCCGGCCGTCGGGCGACCAGTCGTAGGACTGAACGCCCTGGCGCACTTCGGTCAGCTGTTGGGAATCCCCGCCATTGCGGTCGAGCAGCCAGACCTGGGTCTTGGACTCGCCGCGGGCGGCCAGGAAAGCCAGCGACTTCCCGTCCGGGCTCCAGCGCGGTCTCGACGCCGAACTGCCCTTGGCCGTCATGGGGATGGGGTCGCCGCCGGCCATGGGGACCATCCAGATCCGGGTCTCGGACTTGTCCTCCTTGAGGCCCATCGTCCCGGCCGAATAGGCCAGCCATTTCCCTTCGGGGCTGACCTGGGCCCCTCCGACGTCCTTGATCCGGAAGAGATCGTCGATCTTCAGGTCCCGCGGCACGGGAGGAACGGCATCTTGACGGGGCGCGGAGGAGGCCGGCGGGACGATCAGGGCCGCCAAGACGGCGGCCGCCAAGGCAGGATAGAATGAGAGGATCCTCGTCCGGCGCAGGGGGTGAAGGTTAGTCATGGGGTTATTGACCTTTCTGCAAAGATTCCAGGGGCCTCGGGCTGCGTCCCGACCCTGCGAGCCATGCGGCCCCCGGATCGCCATTTTGGGATCAGAAGGAGAACCTGGTCCCGATCCGGAAGTACCGCGGGTCGCAGACGCCGCTCGCCTTCATATAGTTGGGGCCGTTGACCTCGCCGTAGACGGAGCTCGGGACACCCCGGTTCGTGGCGTTGAAAAGATCGAGGATCAGGCCCAGCCTGGTCCGTCCCCAGAGCAGGACGACCTTCTCCAACCGGAAATCGAGGGACAGATACGCCGGCAGCCTTTCCGAGCCCCTCGGGGTCAAGAAGACCCACGGCGAACCGGCGACCAGGTGTCCGACCACGTAGGGCGTCCAATTCCCGCCGCTCATGATCACGAACCGCGGCGATAGATTGAGGCCCCACGGCAGGGCCACGGTACCGTAAATGTCAAGGGCGTGAGGGGCGTCGTTGATCAGGTTGCCGTAGGCGTTGATCTGCCGGTTGGGGTTCTCGAAGTAATTGCCGCCCCAGGACGCCGTCCCCGAATTGTACATGTTGCCCTTGGACCGGCTGAAGGTGTAGTCGGCGTGGAGCATCCAGCCGTTGGAGAACCGCTTGTTGAAACCGACGGACAGGGCGGTGTAGGTGTTCTTCGGCGTGATGAGGACCGAGGGCGCCATCCCCGCTCGGGGGTTGGTGATCAAGAACTGGTCGTCCTCGGTCGGGCTCGTCTGCTGGTAGATCTCGATCGTCTGAGGGTCCCCGTTCGCGTCCGTATAGTCATAGGACTGCTCGTCCCAGACCGCGGTCGTGTTCACGCGCCCGGTGAAATCCTTATAGACGCGCGAAATGAAGGTGAGGGACAACGATGCGTCCCGCATGATCGTCCGCTCGAGCCCGACCGTGAACTGATCGGAATAAGGGATGCCGATGTTCGGGTCCATCGCGGCCGACTTGGAATAAGGCACGCGCCACAGCTCGTACTTGGTCCCGTCGGCCAGGACCTCGTATCCGACCCAGTCCTTGTAGCCCGGATCGACGCCGTTGAAGTACCAGGTCTTGAAGGCCTCATGGAACCGGCCGTAGTGGGCCTTGAAGGCCGTGGTGTGGTCGCCGAAGAGATCGAAGGTGAAGCCGATGCGCGGCTCGAGGTAATTGCGGGGTTTGAAGAACGCCCCGCTCTGGAGGTTCGGCAGGAAACCCCTCTGCGTACTCCAGCGAAGGCCGGGATTGACCGTCAGCCGGTCGCCGATCGTCCAGGAATCCTGGGCGAAAGCCGAAGCCCGCCAGCCGTTCGACTTGAGGTCGAAACCGTAGGAATAGGCCAGAGTGACGTCCCTGTAGTCTCCATAATAATAGCTATAGGGAAAATGATCGGTATAGGTGAAGCCCGCGTTGTAGTCCTGCCTCATGTTGTCCTTGCCCCGCATGAACTCGACCCCGAACTTGAAGTCATGGGAGCCCTTGAGGAAATCGTCCGCATAGTGCGTCACGGTCGCCGAGGCGTTGACCTGGGCCGAGAGGTTCTCGCTCCAGCTTCCGCTGTTGCCGGAATACATGCCCGTCTCGTAGTCATAGCGCTGGGGCACGTCCCGGCCATGGTTCGGGAACTGTTCCCAATAGCCCCGGAAATAGCCCAGCTTGACCTCGGCGAAGGTCTTGTCGGAAAAGGTCTGAAGCCAGGTCAGGCCGGAGGCCACCGCAGGCCCGGCCTGTTTGGACGTGGCGTCGGCCGGCCGGTTGATGCTCAGGCCGAAGTTGGCCATGTTCCAATACTCATATTCTCCAAAAGCGGAGAGCCGGCTGTTCCGGCCGATCTGCCAGGTGATCTTGGCGAAGCCCTTGGGGATCTGTGACGTATCCCGGCCGAGCGCGAGGCCGGGCTGGGAGGAGGCGATCTCGGTCTGTTGGCGGATATTGCCTCCCGACACGTAGAACCAGATCTTGTCCTTGAGGATCGGCCCGCCCAGGCCGAAGTGAAGGTCGCTGTACTGCCTGCGGGGCGGCGTCTGATACATCGAGTAGAGGGGGTTCGCCGGATCGAAGTTCTTCTGGTTCCAGCTGAACGGGGAATAGGAGAACGAGAGCAGTCCCTCGAAGATGTTCCCGCCGCTTTTGGTGATCAGGTTCAGCATGGCGCCCGTGAAATTACCGTACTCGGCGTTGGCCCCCGAGCCGGAGATCTTCGCTTCCTGGATGATGTCCAAGTCCGGGAACTGCCAGTCCTCGCCGCTGCCGACATAGGTCAGCAGGCTCTGTCCGTCGATCTGCCACTGGTTGGAGACCGCCGAAGCGGCGCCCATGACGCTGCCGCCGACGACCCCTGGCGCGAGGTTGATCAGGTCGGTCGAGCTTTTCCAGCGCATCTCCTGGCCGACCGTCTGCAGGGTCTGCAGGTCCAGGTTGGTCGAGATCATCTGGCTGTCTTTGATGTCCACGACCGGCGCCGCCCCGGTGACCGTGACGTCCTGGTTCAGCTTGCCGATCCCGAGGACCAGGTCGACGGTCAGCGTTTGGCCGACGTAGACCCGGAGCCCGTCCTTTTTGCCGGTCACGAAGCCCGGCATCGAGGCCTCGACGGCATAGGTGCCGCGGAGGAGCGCGACGAAGCGGAACTTGCCCTCGGCGTTCGCGACCTTGGTTTGGGCGCCGCCGATCTGGTCGGGCGACGAAAGCCTGACCTCCGCGCCGGGCAAGGGCGCGCCCTGCTCATCGAGGATGCGGCCTTCGATGGCGCCGGTGGTGCCGCTTTGCGCCAGGGCGAAGCTCGAAAGCAGCAACACCGATAGGATCCCGGCCAGGACCGGCGTTTTCCGGAAAAGAGAAGGCGTCATCGCACCCTCCTTGACTGGCACTTGACTCGGAAGATATCGTTTTTTGGGGCCGGTGTCCAGCGCTATTTTTGGGGCGGCTCCGGAGGGCGGATCAGCCTTTTCGCCCGCTCCCAATAGGTCTGGGCCTTATCCTTCTCCCCCAGCGAAAAATAGATGGCGCCGAGCGTGTTGTTGGCCTCGGCGGTGTCGCCGAATTTCCGGATCTGTTCGAAACAGGCGGCCGCCCGCCGGAGGTCCTTGACCTCCAATGACGCGTTGCCGAGGAGCGTCAGGACGACAAACGTCTTCTCCACCGTGTCCGGCGCAAGGAGCTCGATCACGCGGGCATAGTCCTTCCGGAGATAATGGGCGCGGGCGATGACGGGCAGGGCGGCGCCCGTCTGAAGCGCGGCTGGGAGGCGGCCGAACCATTCCAACGCCAGGTCGGGCCGGCCGGCATTGAGGTATTCCTGGCCGACCGCGAACGGAAGGGAGGCGAGGTAGGAGAGCGGCTCGGTGCGCTCGAAGACGATGGGCCTTTCGACGGCGAAAGAAAGGACGTAAAGGCCGTGCCGGGCGACCTCCCGGCCGTCGCATTTGACGAGGAGGTCGTAGCGGCCTGGGGCGACGTCCGCGAGGGGCAGCCGGAAGCGGAAGAGCCCGTCCGAACCGGTCACGTCCCGAACGGCGATCGCGGGCGCCGCTTTCTCCCTGTCCAGGAGGGCAAGCTCGGGCGGCGCGTCCGAGCGGAGCGTCCCCTCGAGCGAGTCCTGGCGCGAGTAGATCGAGCGCGGATCCAGCAGCACCTTGATCCCGTTCTGGCTGAAGGGCACGACCGCGTCCTTCGCCGTCTCCTTGGTCTGATAGCCGGCGAGGAACGGCGGCACGTCCGCGGAGACGGCGACCTCGCGCTCGTCGGTGAAGAACTCGCCGCTCGTTCTGTTGATATAGGTCAGGTAGGCCCGGAAGGTCCCTTCGATCACCGGGGCGAGATCGTTGAAGACGAGCTTCTGACGGCGTACGGCCTCGGCCTTGGCCGCGTCGAGACGGAGGCGGATCTCATGGTCCTGTTGGAAGATCGTCCGTCCCGCCCCGTCTTCCAGACGCAGGTCAAAGACGAGATGGGCCGTTTCGAGGCCGTCCGGCGTCCGGGCCGTCGAGATGCGGTCCGGCATGAGAGCATAGTTGAGAAAGATCACACCACCGTTCTCGGTCAGGAAAATGGCCGCCTGGCCGGAGATCTGCTCGGCCGATTCCTCGACGTCCACAGCGCCCTCGGGCGCCGTGAAGCGCCTCAGGTAGCTTCCTTTCAGCTCCCGTTCGGGCAGGCTGAAGATCAGGCCGATCGTCTGGCCCGACGAATTGGGAGCGGACGGGAAGTTGCTGTCGGCTTCGTCGGGAATGACCGCCAGCGAGGCTTGCGCCAATTCGGGGTAGCTCGCCGCGATGGTCCGGTAGGCCGCCTGAGGGGATGGGACCCGGCCGGCGGGCGGCGAGGCCAGAAGGTCGGCGACAGGCTGCGCGCCGGGGTCATACAGCTTGTACTCGCCGAAATCGCCCGGACGATAGAAGACGAGGTCCATCAGCGGCGGCAGGCCGGCGCGGCCCTCGCCGCGATAGACCCAGAGCTCGCAGTCGACGACCTTTTCGAGCCCGGCGTAGCTCTGGACTTCGGCCGGCTTCCCAAGAACGATATAAATGCGGCCCCGATCGGTCCGGGCCCCACCCAGGCGACGCTCGGCGTAATCCCGGCGGGCGTAGTATTCTGTTTTGAACTCGTTCTCCGGAGTCCCCGGCGTCGTGTCCCGCGCTTTCCAGAACAGAGTCTGGAACTGCTGCCGCTCGTCGTCCGTTCTCAGTGTTTGGAAGACCGTCCGCTCGGTCCGGGTGATGATCGGCTCGACCTCGTCGAGCCACGCTTTCCAGAGGGCAGAGGAAGGATTTTGGGCAGGCGCGAGAAGCGAGACGAGCGAGAGGGCGGCGGCGAGAAGGGCCGGCGATCTCGCCCGGGAAGCCATGGCGGTATTCTACTATAAAAAAGTGCGGTCTTCGGTTTTCTTGAGCGCCCGAGACGAGAATAGCCCGCGTTGGGCCGGAGCCCTCACGGGACCAGAGGGGTTGGAGTCCGGAGCCGCGAGAGGGATATGGACGGTGACGTCCGTGCCGGCTCGCCCTTGAACCTCCATCCCCTCATGCTCGCCCGTTGCCTGGATGTGGCGGTCGTCCCGGGTGTCATCATATACGGCCCGGCTGTCTTGCTGATCCTTCAGGTCGACATGCTCGTTTCCCTGGTCGAGAATCAGCTCTACTCCATCGCCGGCCTCAATGCCTCTGATAATGAGGCGTTACGCGAACCTCATCGTAAGGCCTATGTTCAAGACCTCGTATCAGAGGTCGAGATCGCGCAAAGGGGCATCTATCGATTGGAAACCCGGGTCAACGATCTGCACGCGTATTACCAGATGTCCGGCAACGATCGTGTGGAAAAACTCTTGCGCATCCTAACGATCGTCTCGGCGATCACCCTGCCTCTCGGCCTGATCGCGGGACTGCTGGGGATGAACGTCGGTGGATTGCCTGGCGCCAAGTGGTCCTACGGGTTCATCGCGGTGATCCTCCTGATGATCGGTATCGCCGTGGCCGAGTTGTGGTACTTCAAACGAAAAGGATGGTTCGATTAGGAAACGGACCGAGCGGGGGAATTCGTGGAGCCAGCGAGTGGGCTCGAACCACCGACCTGCTGATTACGAATCAGCTGCTCTACCGACTGAGCTACGCTGGCTTTTCGGGAGGCCCGATTAAGATAAACGAAACCGGCATTTCAGTCAAATTGGGGGGCGGGGCCGTCCCCCCGCGGGGACAGCCCCTTAGCCGATCATTCGCCGGCTACTTCTTCAACACGAAGCGGACGGTCACGGTAAAGGTGACCGGCCGGGGCCGGCCGTTGACGATGAGCGGCTCGTAGACCCACTGCCGGACGGCGTCGATCGCGGCCTCATCGAGGAGCGGCAGCGAGCGCAGGACGCGCACGGCCACGACCCGTCCGTAAACGTCGGTCGTCGCCTCGAGGATGACGATCCCCTCGGAGCGGGATAGACGGGCGAGCTCCGGATAAGCCGGCTCGACCCGTCGGACGAGCTTGGGCGGCTTGACGTCGCCGATAGCGAAAACCGGGGGCTCGGAGGGCTTGCCGACGAGTCCATACAGATCGGTCCCGAGCACGTTGGCCGCGGCCCCCTCCCCTGCTCCGTAGTCAACGCCGCCGGGGATGCCGAACTCCGAGCCGCCTTCGCCGAGGCCCTCCTCGACGACGCCCTGAGGGACGTCGATCGGGACGTAGCGCCAGGATTCCCCCGAGGCGACCGCCGGCCGCTTGACCCGGACGTGGCCGGCGGGATTTCCGGACCGGGCCTTGGGCGGCGGCAGGGGGTTCGCCGGAAGGGCCGGGACGACGATGACGTCCGAAACGTCGATGTTAGGGACATCGCCGGCCCGCATCAGGGGAAGGGTGACGGCCAAGGTCAGGGCGACCGCGTGGATGAAGGCCGCGAGCGGCAGGGCCGCCGCCCGCATCCGCCAGTTCCTCTCCGGGACGAAGATGGCATCTTGGAACATCGTCGCCTCCTTACCGCGAGTTCCGGGAGCTTGCGCTTCCGTACTGAATACATGCCAAGCGGGACGATATTCCCCTCAAGAGGGGACCAGGTTCGCGCAAAACGCTAAGCCTCGCGTCTTGCGCAAACCAGGTCCCTTCTCCCCCAAACGAGGTCCCTTCTCCCCCGCAAACCAGGTCCCTCCTTGATGAAGCGGGGCGATTCGCTTACAATACCCCTCTGTCTCGGCCCAGGGGGCCGGGCCGACTCGGCTGAAAGCGCCTTTTTATCATGAGCATGATCATCAAGAAGCTCGAGCTGCAAGGATTCAAGTCCTTCGCCGAGCGGACCAAGATCGTCTTCCACCCCGGCATCACGGCCATTGTCGGCCCCAACGGCACGGGCAAGTCCAACCTCGTCGACGCCATGATCTGGTCGCTCGGCGGCCACCGCACGAGCGTCGTCCGCGGCGACCGCACCGACGAGGTCATCTTCTCCGGCAACACCAAGCGGCCCGCCCTCTCCATGGCCGATTCCCTCCTGACCCTCGGCGGCGACGACGAGGAAATGACCATCTCCCACCGCGCCTTCCGCTCGGGCGAGAACGAATACCGGATGAACGGCAAGACCGTCCGGCTCAAGGACATCCAGGACGAGCTCTGGAAGCACGCCATCGGCGAGAAGGAATACTTCGTCATCAAGCAGGGCTCGATCGGCAACTTCGTCACCTCCAAGCCGAACGAGAAGCGCCTCTTCATCGAGGAGGCCGCCGGCACGGCATACTACAAGGACAAGAAGCGTCAGGCCCAGTCCAAGCTCGACAGCACCGAGCAGAACCTCATCCGCCTCGAGGACATCATCATCGAGGTCGAGAAAGGCAAGAACTCCCTCCAGCGCCAGGCCCAGGCGGCCAACCGCTACCGGCGCCTGCGCGAGCGGATCCGCGAGCTGACCTCGCATCACTATCAGCGGAAGCTCGTCGTCCTCGAGAAGGCGCAGCAGGAGGCCGCGGCCCTCTACGACGCGGGGGTCCAACGCGAGGCCCAGGAGACGTCCCGCCTCCGGAACGAGGAAAAGGACGCCGCTGCGCGCCGCAAGGAGCTCTGGGACCTCGAGAAGCTGCTCAAGGACGGACAGGAGAGCCTGTTCGGCCTCAAGACCCGGGCCGCCCGCATCGAGAGCGACATCGACCGCGAATCGAAGCGGGTCGAGTTCTTCGACGAGAAAAAGAAGCGGGCTCAGGCCGACCGCAACGAGTTCCTCGAGGACGTCCTCTGCCTGACCAAGGAGACCGAGGATCTCAAGGCCCGCCTCGGCGGCCACGAAGGTTCGCTCGCCGCCAGCCGCTCCGAAGCGTCCGTCGCCGAATTGGACCTAACGGCCGCCCGCGAATCCCGGCTCTTCGCCGGCCGCGAGGTCGAGCGCCTGCGGGGCTTCTACCTCCAGACGCTCCAGGCCTTGACCGAGATCAAGAACGAGGGCGTCCGGGCCGAAAAGGAGCTCGAGCTCATCGTCCGCCAGGAAGAGAAGCTGGCCGCCCAGCTCGCCGAACAGGCCACGCTGCTCGTCGAGAGCTCCTCCGGGGCGGCCGCCATCGAGCGGGACATCGCCAGCACG
>Ga0172366_10000595_pt1 | contig 26620 bp, 22 predicted proteins | sample LakKivSesite69cm_FD_114533 | JGI IMG/M metagenome (GOLD analysis project Ga0172366, IMG submission 114533) | Sediment microbial communities from Lake Kivu, Rwanda - Sediment site 69cm | ecosystem: Environmental > Aquatic > Freshwater > Lake > Sediment | place: Rwanda: Western Province, Lake...
AAGAATCCTTGCATATAGTTTGAACATTTCCGCATCTGACGGCGTGGAGATTCCACCTGCTTTTTGAACACGGTCACCGAGCGGCTTGAGAAGTCCTTCAAAGCGGCTCTCGCTCAAGAGGAGAACTGCCGCAGGGAGAAAATCCTCATCAGAGAGGGCGTCAAGCGGATAAGTTTTCAACCACTGGACGAAGCGTCCCTGGAGGATAAATGGGTCGGCATTTGTAAGATAGGTATTCGGTTGAACCCAGAGGGGCTGTTCCGCGCTGAACGTCCGCCCATCCTTCATTATGTAATTCAGGCGAACGATGCGCCTTCCCGCCCCAAGATAAATATGGGAGGGATTATCATCGCTTGCGCTGATATTATCGCCGAAATCCCAGCGACGCTTTGCCAAATCAGGCGCGGGCAATGGGGTGACATCATTGAAGCCGTAAAGGACGTATTTATATCCTTCAAATTCCAATGTATCAAACTGCTCAATTGCAAAGTCGGGCGCAATTGCTTCGCCACGGATTTCATATCGGGTACACGTGGCGAGTAGGACCGGGACAAAGCAATCTCTCACCATGAGAGAGATTTGTTCATCGCCCGGGGGCTGCCATCCTGCAACACAGGCTGTCTGGTTGCCGTCCTGCAGGTGGAAATAGGATAATTTGTGAATGCCCGCCTTCAGGTCGACGTTACCGCTATGCTGACCATAGACCCCACCGTATGCATCATGCCAGCCGGGCCACTCGGCAACGAGTCTATCATCAATAAAGAGAAAAGAGGCGTCATCCGAGGCGGTGCAGAAGCGGTATTTGCCATCGCGAGGCGCACGGAACCATGCAACATAATGGCTGACAAAATCAACAGATGGTCCAAAGGGATTGAAGCCATCGAAGATATTCTGCCGGTATCCAGCACCGAGGGGATAATCACGGCTGTTCTGAAAAATCCTCAGCATCTGTTTCCAGTTATTCGCGCCCCCACCCCATTTCTGGTATGTGGTGAGAAAAACGCCAGCCATCGGTTTCCAGGAATAAAAAGGTCGCGGTGCGGTTTTATTATCGTAATAAAGATAGAAGGTATTCTCACCCCTCAGACAGCGGAAGGCAACGATGCAATAAAGGTCGGGATTGTAAAACATTATCTGACTTGGCACTTCCGAACCCTTTGCATCAATGATGCGGACATCGCGGGCTTCAGGCGCAAGGCATCCATAATCGAAGAACTGAAAGTATGCAACATCAGTTGGGATGGAGGCGAGTGAGGCATCCGGCACGGAGAGTTTCCTGCGGCACATCCATTTCTCATTCCACCATGCCTCATTGGCAAAAAGACAGGACGTATGCAAAAAATTCGCAAAACAAAACGCTATAAAAAGAAAAAACGTCAGTAAACGACGCAACATTATTTACTCCATATTGCAATACCACTAAAAATCAGGTTCGTTGTCAATATGGGACATTATTCCGCACACAGAAGGCAATCTCCATTGCGCTCATGCTGGGCCAATGGGAGTCGTGCGCCTCAAATGGGGTGCGGTGGAGCATATAATTCCAGATTTTCATCCACTCCTCTTTTGAGTTCTTGATATCCTTTCCGTATGGTTTGTCCCTCGTATATTGCACCGGTATCAGCGTCTTCCAGATGTCAAAGAGACGTCCAAAATCGAGGAGAGACGGTACCCACCACTGGATTGCCTTGTATTTCGTGACACGATAATTCTCCTTTATGTTTTTCGACTTTTCAGCGAGGGCATAATCCAGAATAACAACCGGGGCGTTCGTCGTATCAGGACTTTCATACTCTATGTAATCATAATGACGCAGATACCAGCGCATGGGCCAGACAGGCCAATCGCCTTTTAATAATATCTTTGTCTTCTCCTTTGTGCCAAGGAGAAAGGCAATGCGTTTCGTCTCCGCGGCTATCTTTGGAATATCCATCGGTGCATGGGAATAAATCATCCGCTCGGCAATGTTGGAGTGGTTTATGAATGAGACGACTATCGAGCTCTTCAGGTTCCAGAGGGCGAAAAGGACAAAAACGACATAGAAACTATAGCGTGCTATCGCACCCTTTTTGAAAAAGTCGGACTGCCAGAGCTTCTGGATATATACTGCGGAGAGCAAAAGGAGCGGCAGGGCAATATGAACGCCTACCCATGGCACTTTTTCACCCGCGTATGAATACCCGAGGAAACTTCCCATAGACCAGTAAACAAGCAGGGCGTAAAATCGCTCCCTTTTCCAGAAATGAAGAACTGTCAGGAGAGTGCCGAAAAATCCAACAGTAACAAACATGAAAAAGTGAAAAATGCTTTTCATGTGCACCGTTTTGTCAATTTTCTCCCACGCATCGGCGCTCAGTGGGTTACTCTCAAAATGCATGGCAATCAGAATCCAGAGCACAATATATGCGGGAATGACAAAGCGTCGCACTTTCTTATATTTCCATAGACTCGCAAGGACGCCGCCAATGACAATCAGAAGGGCGGGAAGCTCGTAAATGGCAAGAAGGGTGAGATAAAAATGAAAAGGTCCACTGATGCGTTGTTCCTTGTGCTGTTTCCCCCAGTATTCAAATGTCCGTTTATAAAGACTCAAGGCAGACTCCGGATGCTTGAACCATCCCGTAAATAGACAGAGGTAAATAATGCAGGATATGAGAAGACCGCTCAGGAGATACCAGTAGTATTCGCCGAGTAATATAAAAAATCGGCGCAGGAGTCTCTCCTCACCCCATCCCCTCCTGATGGCAACATTCAATAATGTCAGGAGGACATACTGGCTGATAAGAATCGGGACGATAATCTCCAGTCCCCATTCAAATTTTATAAGACCGGAAAAAAGGTCAACGTACAAAATCCAGTAAAAATAGGTCAGGGCAAGGGCGGGTATGAGCAAACGTGCAGAGAAGAATGGACATTGCGCCGCATATCGGGGTTCCTCATGTGTGATTATGTTATAATATTTCCTGAATGCGAGGGCAAAATAAACCAAGATTGCACCAAAGCCAAGAACCTTTAAGTCATAATATTTTGTGAATTGCCCCATCATGTAAGATGCCATGCCGCCGAGGAGGCAGATAAGATGCAGGGCATCCAATCCCTGAGAGGGGCGCTGAAGCGAATTAGCCGCAGGTGCATGCCTTTTCTTTTGTTCATGTTCAGCATGGGCGAATCCCTTGACCACATCCACAACAAAAAGTAGTGCGGCAAATGTAAAGATGGTGAAAAAGAATATCATCTGGTTCTCCTTGATGCAGATGAGCATCATGGAGCAGATTATGGCAAAGACAAGATTCTTTCCTCCTCCCTCGCGAAAAAATTTCCAGTAGAAATATAAAACCAAAAGGGAAAAGAAGGCAAAAGGCAAGTCATTGCGGCAGAAACGGGCATAGAACATTAAAAATGGGGAGAGGGCACAAAGCGCCAGTGCCGCCACAAGCCCCACATCGCCGAACCGGCGGCGGAAACCGAAAAGCACGAAAAAGAGCAGAATCCCGCAAATTGCGGGGAAAAGTCGCGTTGTGTATGTGGAATCTCCAAAAAGTAAAAACATCAGGGCATTCATGTTCTCAAGCAGGGGTCCGTGAAGAATCGGCATATACACGAAATCACCGCGGTCATAAAAAATCCAGCTGTAATAAGCAAACATGTCCTCATCATGCATCATTGCCTTCACCTGAAGATTGTAAAGGCGCGTAAAGAAGACAAAGGCAAAGATGACCAGTATAAAAATCGTCCGGAGATTCAACTTGAGCACAAATCCCTTTTCATTTTCGCTGACCATATATAACCTCAAATCATTTTTCATTCCTGCGGGACGTAATAAAGGACACTCGTCCCTTCAGTGGCAACTGGTTTTAGAAACTTACCGAACTTTTCCAATTGCTCAGGCTTATATTTCGCCCTTTCAAGTGCGCCGACCATCACATATCTGACGTCATATTTTTTAAGCAGTTCCCTGCAACGCTCAGTATTTGAACTCGTATAAATTTCATTGGCATCAGTCTCGCGAGGTCCTGTCACCTTGTATATCTCATCGCCTCGATGCTGGGCAACATGATGAGACCAGCCCACAAGGGTCGGAAGACCTGTCATGGAGGATATGCGCGCAAATGGTCCATAACACCCGCCAATGGTCTCAAGTATGACAGGACGCCCTTTGACATTCTTCCTTATCCAATCGATAATGGCGGCATCATCCTTGAGAGAGATACCCGTTTTCTTCATTCCTCCGAAATCAACTGAATATGTCGTGTCACCGTGCATATAGGCGGTGGCATCGAGGGTTCGAGTCTTTGTAACACGTCTGCTCATATCCTCAGACGGTGAGAAAAAGTAGCCAGTCCGCACACCCGTCGCCTGGATGGGATATAGCATCCCGACAGCAATTGTGACGGCTAAAAAGAGCGAGAGAAGAACTAACCTGTTCCAGCGGCGAGTCTCAAGGACGATTTGGAACATGCGTGAGAATGAATATGTTGCCGCAAGGGCAAGAAATCCCCAGAAGGGATAATAAATCTTAAAGAGTGTATTGTAACGTTCGAGTTGTCCAACCATGCGGTCATCAATAAAGAAGACCTCTACAAAGAGCGTGAAGAATGCCACTGTTATACCAAGCAGGAGAAAATAGTCTGTCCGGCGTCCAAGGCGTCCATTCACAAGGAGAACCGCAGAAAGTAAGAGCCAGATGAGTGTTAGTCCCGGAAGCCAGTAATGATATGCATTCAGTGAGAAAATCAGAAAAAAAACAAACAGTAAAATCAAGAGTCCGCGGATTGCCGGTTCCGCCTTGCGCAAATACCGGCGGAAAAGTCCTCCAAGATATAAAATCAGTGGAAAGAGAAAAAGACCAAAAAGCACGAAATAATCCGAAAGGTCGGTGCGCAAGTTTGGCGGCAATGGCATGACTACGAGTTTCAGTTTTTCAAACTTGAGCGGGAAATATGAGGCAATCCTTATATCATTTTTGAGAGGCGCCGTGAAAAATAATTTGAAAAGGATAAATAAAACAATTGCAGTTACACCAAGCCCCGCGACCACGAGGGCGCCGGTGATGAAACCCCTGAGTGTCGTTCCCCACCAGCGCAGAGTTGAAAAGAAAATAATTGTCGCCGTGAAAAATCCAAGCACAATCGCATCCCAGGAATTTGTGGCAAATGCCCCACCAAGAACCATGGCGAAAAATAAAAACGCTGGCAAATAATATTTCAAGACTTCACTCGCTGAAATTGTTCTCCGCCCCATACGAAAAGTCAGACTCATTGCCGTTCCCAGGGCAAGCAGGACGATTGGCAGGTCGGAGTGATGGGGATGCAGGTCTCCTAAAATTGCGGAAAAATAAGGAAACTCCGTCACGGTGTTGTCCATGATGCGGGAGGAGCGCCAGAAATCCACCGACCATATAATCTCACGGGAATACCCTCCGAGCACCTTCCAAACCGTCCAGGTTGCCGGCACATGACTGAGCCAGTAACCCATGCGCTCAATGACCTGTTGCAGTGGGTCTATATTGCCAAACAGCGCAACCATGAAGGCGGCAAGCAGACCCCACTTGAGCCTGCGAGTCAGATTGAACCCAAGGGCAAATGCACCAATAAATGTTAAGGCGAAGATAGTAGCCAGACCAAGGTTGAAAGCATAATTCGCCTCATAAAAGGAAAACTTTGCAATCGTTGCCCATTCAAGGTGACCAAAGTAGTAATAGTTGATGTAAAATGGTTTGTTTGTCCTTGGGTCTTTACCGCAGAGCCATGTGTCATAAGGGGGAAAATGCTCCACGCGCATCAGGTCATGGAGATAGTTGCAGTTGGAAAGTTTCTCCGCGCCTGAATACCCAGGGTCAAAAATCGCCTCCGGACTGTAAGAGCGAACATTGGCAAAAAAGAGAAAGGAAAAAAGAAAAAGCACCTCATAGAGAATGATGAGTCTCCATCTTCTTTTCACAAATGATAATACCGCATCCTTCACAAAGAAAAAGCAGAATGCCCCGCATCCCAGCGCCAACGCAAATGCCACAAGCACAGAACCGAAGGAAAATTTCAGGATAATGCACAGATACCAGTTGAGCCATGTGACGAAGAGTATCCCGAAAATCTTGGCAAAACCGTAGCCGCGGTCTTTCATGATGCGAAAGATGATAAAACATATCGGCAGGACTGCTATGGAAAAAAGTTCACATGCCACCCACCAGCGAAAAACCACGCCAAAAAAACTGAACCACCAGACGGGATTAATTAGTTTTAAAATCATTCAAACACGTTCTGAATTGAATCAAAATGAATGAGAGAGTTTAGGGGAAAGTGTGGCAAATAAGGGACGGGATGCAAGTAAAAAATGGAAATGTGGACAACATACTAAAAAATGCCACAAAACAAAATGTGAAAGCAATCAAAGATTCCGCATGGTCTTCGTGCGGGGTGGAAAAAAATATCCTCGAAACGTTGCACTCTTCATACAAATAATGATTGACGCATACCATTTGCATACTTACCTGTTTATTTCGCCTTTATAATGCAATGCCTGTTTACCTTATTTAGGGGGAGGAAAAGTGAAATGTGTAATCGATTTGGGCTTGGTATCATATTGTTATTTATAACTTTGGCTGGTTTCAGCCAGACAGAACCAATTGTATCGAGCGAATCGAGCAGGACATCCTTATCATCAAATCAACCTTTCCGGATAGTCGTTCTGCCTGATACACAATATTATGCCAGCACATATCCATCCATATTCACCGCCCAGATTCAGTGGATCGTGAACAATCATACGGCACTCAACATTCAATTCGTGGTTCATGAGGGCGACATTACAGACAATAACTCGGCAACGCAGTGGCAAAACGCACAGAACTCCATGCGTCTGCTCGATGGCGTCGTGCCCTATTCCGTGCTTCCGGGCAATCATGACATGGGAACCGGCGCAACTCCCGCCGATACACGCGATACAACGCTTTATAATCAGTATTTCCCGTTGAGTCATTACAGCGGGACCTTGACTTTCGGTGGCGTTTATACTGCCGAACCGACCAAGTATGACAACAATTACCATACATTCAACGCGAGCGGAACCGATTGGCTTGTTTTGTCACTCGAATTCGGTCCACGCAACGATGTCCTGACCTGGGCAGATAATGTCGTGTCATCGCATCCCAATCATCGCGTCATCATTGTAACCCACGACTACATATACAGCAACGAGACGCGACAGGACACATCCGAATCGTGGGACCCCCATTCATACGGTATCGGTAGCGACCCGGCGGGAACAAACAACGGCGAGGAGATGTGGAAGAAGCTCGTGCGAAAGTATTCCAATATCTCCTTCGTTCTCAACGGTCACGTGCTCAATGACGGACAGGGACACCTGGTGAGCGTGGGAGACCATGGCAACAAGGTTTACCAAATGTTGTGCAATTACCAGATGCTGACCAATGGCGGCAACGGGTACCTGCGCATACTGGAATTTGACCCTGACAACCACAGGGTGTCAGCCACAAGTTACTCACCCACGCTGGGCACCTATCTGACCGATTGGCAGAATCAGTTCGTGTTTGAGAACGTGGATTTAAGTCCGCCGCCGTCTTCCACCTACACACCGACGAATGTGCTTTATCACAACAATTTTGACGATGGAACTTTTACAGGTTATACGATTATCGATGAAGGAACTCTTGAAGGACCATCAAACTGGAGTCTAACGAGCGTCGGTGAGATTCTTCAATCCTCCAACGTTTACGGACCTTCCAGCACGGCGACATCAGGACGCCTGGGGACTTTTGCTATCTACAATAACCCTTCCGCATTCAATTGGTCGAACTATAGCGTCCATCTTACATTGCGTTCAACGGACAACGATGGAATCGGGGTGATGTTTTACTATACAGATGCCAACAATTATTACAAACTCGATTTAGACCTGCAAAGGACTTTCATCAAGGTGTTCAAGAAGATGAATGGCGTGGAGAGCACCATCGCAAACGTCACCGCCAGTGCTCCTTACACAACTGGGGAAGATTTTAATATCGATGTATCCGTCTATAACGGTCAAATCAGCGCGAAGGTGAAGCAGGTGGACATCTTTGGCGGTCCAATCAGCGACAGCAGTCTGACAAAAGGCACGTTTTGCTTATATGATTGGGGCAATATGACCTCGCTCTTTGATGATGTTTTAGTTGAATCACTCGAGCCTTCAACATCAGTAGCATCATGGGAGCAATATTAAAGGAAGACACAGGGCATAAACAAACAAAGGACGCGACAAAGGAATGCGCGTCCTGTAACCGTTATCATTCTGGTAGCGATAACGGGATTTGAACCCGTGTTTCAGCCTTGAGAGGGCTGCGTCCTGGACCAGGCTAGACGATACCGCCACTTAAAAATCTGGCTGGGGCGGTAGGACTCGAACCTACGACCTTCTGATCCAGAGTCAGACGTCTTTCCAGCTCGACTACGCCCCAGCAAAAAAACTTGAAAATGCCTATTATTCTCACTAAATTTCAAAAATAAGTTGAGATAAGATTCGTCTCTGCGTCAAGCTTTTTTAACCACTCACAGCTCCCTCATTTCCCGCGGAAGTGGTTTATCAGCCATAAAAGAAGTGTGAGAAGCAGACTGAGGATGATGCACGTTGCGACGGGAAAATAGAATGACCAGCGTTTCCCTTTTACATGTATATCCCCGGGCAAACGCCCAAGAAAAGGGACATGCGGCATGAGAAGCAAAAGAACACCCACCACAATCAGAATAATTCCCAAAAAAATCAGAGTCTTGCCCAATTGTCCGAACACGCCCATCTCTCTCCTCAGTCATCGATAAAAAATAACGTCATGTTCAACCAGATGTCCACCATGGTAAACGAATCTTCCCGAAAAGAATGCATCTCCGTCAAGCCACGGGAGAAAAATGCGGTCGCCCTCCCAGAGCGGTAATTTCACAATGTCCGCATCTCTGACCCATTCAAGATGTCCCTCCTCCGAATCGATGAGGTTCCCCTCAAACTCACGAGCTGTAAAGACAAAGACATACCAGTCATTCTCGCCATCAAAACCAGGAAAAGTCAGGATGCCCTTGAGTCGGGGATTTTTGATGATGAGTCCACTCTCCTCCCTTACTTCGCGAACCACACATTCTTCAGGAGTCTCACCGGATTCCACCTTGCCGCCCAATCCATTCCACTTGCTGGCGTGGATGTCATCATCCCTCTTCACCCTGTGAATCATGAGTGTCATCCCATCTTTCTTGACGTAACAAAGCGTGGCGAGAACCATATTACTCTCCTCAAGCGTTCACTTTATGAAATATGTTGCACCACAGAGGCATAGAGTTCACAGAGAATATCTATAGTTTTAAAACTCCGTGCTCTCTGTGTCTATGTGGTGATTATTTCTTAAGTTTTTATGTTTTTCTCTTCATCACGCGAACAGTGAGATTATTTCCCGGGAATATGCGCATAACGTCATATTCCTCCACCTTTCCTTGCGGGAGACTGATGCGCAGAGGAGTTTGCAACTGTCCAACTGTGGCATTTTTTCGGGGATACTGGCAATTGATGATGACCGGCGGATGAAAGGTTGAAACAAGATAATCATAGCGAAAATATGCCTCGTAGGGGATATTTTTATGGACGATGCCGGCGGTATCAAGAATGGTATAATCAGGCAGGAGGTAACCTATTATGCCGATTTCATCAGCGATGAGCGGGCTCCCTGCGGGTATATTTTGCCGGATATATGAGGCGACGTCTTTATAAAGTTCATGGCGGGCATGATAAAAAGTGTTTACATGTGGCTGGCGGTATCCCAAGAAAAGGAGAAAAGCAAGAAGCGCCACATAGACAATGCGCGGGCGTCCCTTGAGTGCCGAGAAATCCTCCGCATCCCCTGAAAAAAAGGCAATGCCCCCCGCAAGCGCCATCGGATAAAGAAGCCAGAGGGGATAATAATACCATTTGTAGCTCCCCGGCACACCAATCAGCCAGTATGACACCTGATGAATGATAATCCAGAATAGAAGCAGTCCGTGTCTTCGCCCCAAAAGTGCGATAAGTCCAAACCAGGCGCATAGGGAGAAAAACGGGACTTCGGCATTAAGAAAAAATTCACGCCACGTTTGATAAAAGCCGGTGGAAAATGGAATCCAGATATTCATCTGCGCGCCCTGACGCGCCTTGGCATAAAGCGTGTTTGGAAAAATATCCCCAAAATAGATGTAACTGAAAACAAGCCAGGGAATAATGAGTAGAACCGGCGGAATCAAAACTCCATAAATAATCTTTCTCTTTTTCCAGAAGAGAAGAGCCGTGCAGATTATGAAAAATAAAATCCCCTCCATGCGGGTCAAGGCGTAAAGACACTGAAAAATCGCCGATGTTTTCCATTCTTCACGGTTAAAGTAATAGAGCGATGCCATGATAAAGAAAAAACAGAGCGGGACTTCATTTCCAAAAAGCTGCATCACGGGAAGGATGAAATAAAGGATGAGACCTGCGGCAAAGCCAATCACCTCCTGTCCCTTCCGCCGGAAATATTTATAACAGAAGAGCGAACTCCCCAACAGAAAGCTGGAACAGATGAGACGCACCGAGACAATCGGCGATAATCCAAGTCTCAAAAAAAGGACGATGAGAATTGTAAACAGTGGCGTGGTTGTTCCCAGAACCCTCTCACCCGGATTAAAAACCCAACCGCCCCCTTTAGCGATATTCATAGCGTAACGAATGGTTATAAAAAAGTCATCCATGTCCACCCGATAAATGAACAGGGCGCAAAGGGCGCCTGTCAGTGCAAGAAAGGGAAATACCCTTCGCATAAATATAGGAAATTTATTTCCCTGGAACAAATTAATCGCTCCTTCACTCAAATTTAACGATTATATGTGAACTATCCATTATATATCTACAGTTTTTTTCTCAATATCTCCCACATAACAAACCAGATAATAAAGCACAAACCACAGATTACTGAGGCATAACCATATTCTCTCCCGGAAAATCTGTAAAGGGTCTGAACGCGTCCGATGAGAAGGGATATACGCCCAAGAACGGTGAACCCGAAGGAAGAGCCGAAGGTTACCATCAGGAAGAATGTCCCAACAAGGGCAATCTGCTTGAGCGGTGTCTTATGTTCCACGGAAAAAAAGAAATAAATCAGAACGGATAGAACACCCACCATCAGGAGGGCATTGTTTAAAACGGATACCCCCGACCACGCCAGCCACGACAGATTGCGCCCTGTAATGGGAAGCATCGTTCCATTCACCTGCAAAATCAGGTCACTCTGGGCACGTCCCAGAAGACGCAGTGCGGCAAACATTCCAATTATGAGCGCAAGGGGCAAGCGAGAGAGCCAGGCGACCTTTTCCACAAGGCGAAGAAGAAGGAGTATCGCAAGAATGAGCGCTCCTAATCTCGCCCAGCCGCAATTAGAAACCCCGTTAAAAGATTGCTTCAGTGGCAAAATAAGATTCGGGATAAGCGTTCCTGTGATTGCCTGAATGAACCCATATCCTGCTGAAACACCAACAAAGAGGTGCTCGGCAAATTTATAAATTGGATTATCCCTGTAAAGAAAACTGAAAATTGCCAGTGTGAGAAAAACGGTTATCCATGCCCCAAGCACGTCCATATTATACCTCTGCCTTCGCCCTTTTCGCTTTTATAATTGACATGATATATAACACGTTCCCAATAAAAATAAAACCAACTATGAGCATATGGGCGATGGATTGTACTCCCATCCCTGCCATGCCCGAGCCGGGGCGTCCAAGGAGATTCTCGTATTCCGCCGCACCGACAAGCCCACCCAGAAATCCCTCAATCTGCCCCGTCTGCATGAATGAATACAGGTCTGGCGTCATCACGGCGGTCACTCCCGTCACCATCCGCACCTTGTAACGTGACTGCACCTGCTGAAGCCACTCACGCACACCGGGAGAACCTGCACTGAGACTGCACAACATTGCAACCTGTTTGATGTTTTTAACGTCCTTCATCATCGGGAGTTTCTCCACAGGTGTGCCAAAGTTATCCGTAGGATACGTTTCAACTATTGATGCGCCGATTTTTGCCATCGCCACATCCATACCGGTCTTATAACCCAGATTTACATAATCCTTCCCGTATTCCTTGTGAATGCCCTCCCGTGCGAGGTCTGCCGTAACTTTCTTGAAAACCATATCTGCAAGGGGTGGACCAGTGTCAAAAACGGCTATGGAGATTATTTTGACATTTCGTTTCATGAGTTGATAAACGAGCGCCTCGTGCATGGGGCGAAGTTCCGCCTCACTGCCGGGTCCATAATCAACAGAGAGGAAAAATACAGAGCCAGCTGGCAGGCTTTCCACGGCTTTGTAAAATCCGAGCGTCTGAGGGCTTAATTTATACTTCAGCTTTAAAGGCACCCTGAGAAATATCAAGACCACAAGCCCGATGCTTAAGAATATCCAGCGCCTGTCAAATTCTTTTACCATCATACTTACATCCGCACCTTACAATGTCAGTCACCTTTAAGATATGGACGCTCAATTCCGACTAAGATGCGCAAGCCAGTAACGATGACGCCCATAGCGGCGCCGATAATGAGTCCACGCTGTCCCGCCGCATTGGGAACCGTCATAAGCCACTCGGCAATACGCGGAAAAATTGACGAAATAGCCGCACCAAGGGGAACTCGCCCAATCATCACCAACGTCCCTGAAATAAGGAGAAGACTTGCTCTAACATTTCGCGCCCGGAATGCCCGAAATGCCGCTGATGCAATATAAAAGGCAAGAAGGGCATACATGGTTGCGCCGAGAGGCATCACGATGTTGATGAAGAGATAATAAAATTCGCTCCCGATGGAGACATCGCCTCGCTGGACAATGTTAATTATCCCCACAAGTATCATCATTAACATTGAGACGATTAACACAATCTTGTATCGCCAATCATTACCACGGCGCCGGACGATATGGAGATTAACCCTCAGGATATTCAAAACACCAAGAATCCCAGCCACCGCCATCAGAATCAGACACCACTGCTCTACTTCATCAGCCACACCCTTCACCTCAGGCACGTTCAGAAAAAATTTCAGAATGACTAAGATTCCGATAATAATGGTGATGAACATTGGAATCTTTTCACGCAACTTCCCTTACTCCCTGCCAATCAAAATCCGTTCCACCTTCATGCCTGCAAAACATCGGAGGCAATCGCCTCTTATATGCCAATCTTTAAAACCACTTTTTCAACACATCAAGCAATCCCGGATAAATGTTAGCCGCAATGATGCCAATTATAAGCACGGCAATAACAAACACCTTGAACCAGTCAGAGGTTTTAATTCCTGCAAGAACCTTCGGGTCGCGGGAAAGATAAGCCGATGCGGCATAAAACTCCTCCGCAAGAAGGGTATAATCACATGCGGCAATAAAGAAAGGCAGTTGAGGGATTATTGCCGTGCCGCTCACCTGAATACAACCGGCTTCAAAACCGGTCTCTGCAAGGATGAGCGATTCGGCATAAAATGCCCCCATGAAAATATTTGCCGCGGGGCGTTCCCGGAGAATTATACCATCCACGCCTGCCGCAAAGGCAAACTGGTCGTTTGAAAGATAGCGGATATTATCAGGTCTGAAGACATCGGGGCGTCCCTCAGCGATAAAATTTTCCCTGACAGTCTCCTCGCAAACCGTCAAAACCAAAGGCGTGCAAGTTGGGACAATCAGCGATGAATCATAACGTGCGGCAACCCTTGCCACATGTCCCAGTATGGCAATCCCCGCAAGCGTTTGAATCTCATCAAGGTCGTCGATTCCCGGAACAAACATGACCGGTCTGCCCATCTCTGTTGCGCGTCCCACTGCCTCTTCGATCGCATCGATGCCAGCTATTCGCCGAAGATGAAGAGTGCGTCCCTTCCGCACAGCTCTCAGGAAAAGGATAAACAGGAATGAAAAAATTATCATGGCGACAAGTACATTCAGATTTCCCACCTGAAAAAGTCCGGTCTTGCTCGCAGTCTCCTCTGCTCCAGCAGAAGAGATAAATAAAAACAGGCAAATGAGCACTACAATTATTGAGTAATACTTTTTGCCCACCCTTTTTCCCGTCCGCCATCTCCCCTTTCGGTCGTGCCTCCCGCCACCTGCACAATACCAGCAATATGCAAGGGCAAGAACCGCACCTCCCGCATCGAAAAGCCAATCTCTTACATCTGCCGAACGACCGGGAACATAAATCTGATGAATCTCATCCGTTGCCGCAAAAATAAGGCAGAAAAGAAAAATATAAAGGATATTGCGGATAAGATATGTGCGAGGAATATGATAGAAATCTGGCATGAAAACGGCGCGGAAGAGAAGCAATGAAAGGGCGCCATATTCCAATCCGTGAAGAATCTTGTCCATGTTGCGGAACCACATGGCGGGGAGTGTATTAGCGGGGCGTGAGGAGAGATAAAAAATAATTCCCAGACACATAACAGCGGGCATCCATCTCATTGACAGATGGAGCATGAGCCGTGGAGTGGTCGCCGCTCCGTCGACAAAGCTATGGAGCGTCGGCGACAACCGGCGATTATTCTCTGGTCTCATCGTCCGCTGATACAGGTGACTGCACCGTCTTTCTGTGCTTTTTATCCTTGAATCGCTTCTTATGTTCTATAAGGCGGCGTTCTATCTTTGCCAGCACATCATCAAAACACGTTTGAAGATTCCCATGCTGTCCTGCCGCCTCCATCTGGAAATGTCTGGATTTTATCAGGATTTCAACCTTGTGGCGGAATTTCTCCTGCGTCATGATTATCTCAATAAGCTGTATGTCCGGGTCGAACCTCCGGAGTTTTCCAACCTTTCTGGTTACCAGTCTTTTAATCTCCTCAGAGATTTCAAGGTGTCGGAGTGTGATTCTAATCTCCATAACAACTACTTTCACAATAATACTTCTGACAGGAGACCTCAGACCCGAGAATGCCAATGTCTGCCATGCACTTTATCTCAACGTCTTTTTTTCGGGATTTCACCTTCCGAGGCGGTACGTTCACGGCGCTCATCCGGCGTAAGATCAATATAAAATCTCTCTCCCAGATAAATCTCTCGAGCACGCGGGTCATTAACGAGGTCGCTCGCCTTTCCCGTTATTTCCACCTTGCCCTCATAGATGAGATAAGACCGGTCTGTCACCTGAAGGGCTTCCCGAACGCTGTGGTCTGTAATCAGGATGCCCAGATTATGGTCACGGAGCTGGTAAATGATGTTCTGCAATTCCTCCACCGATTTGGGGTCAACACCTGAAAACGGCTCATCAAGAAGCATGAAGGCGGGTCTTGGGACAAGCGCCCGCGCAATCTCCACGCGACGGCGTTCTCCGCCGGAAAGGGTATACGCCTTGTTATCGGCAAGATGTGCAATCCCCAGTTCCTCCATCAGCCACTGCAATCTTTCCTGACGCTCAGATTCAGTCATGGGCATAACCTGGAGGATAGCAAGGATGTTTTCCCTGACCGTAAGTTTGCGAAAAACGGAGACCTCCTGTGCCAGATATCCCATCCCAAGGCGGAAACGGCGATACATGGGCAGGTGTGAGATATCCTGGTCATCAAAAAAGATTAAACCCTCTGTGGGCTTAACAAAACCAACAATCATATTGAAGGTAGTTGTCTTGCCCGCCCCATTAGGACCGAGCAGTCCAACAATCTCACCCTGTTTCAGTTCAATACTCACATGGTTGACGACAATGCGACCACCATATTTCTTTACAAGTCCCTCAGTGTGCAGTGTGTGCAAAATTTAACCCCTTTCTTACCTTATTAACAAAACATATATAAAGAACTGAATAAAATCAAGGTTCTCCACTGTCAAGACTCTTTCCCGTTTTATGGGATAAAATGTTGCAACTCATGAATGTAACCTATTCCTCTCATGATTACAATCCACAGACGACACAGACAATGTTTTTAAATCTTCCATCTGCGAAAATCTGTTGATTGACATCAAGTTTTTACCTTCTTGAATTCCTGCGAGTAAATGAAATTGGTGAAGGTTGAAAAAATAATTCAATCCTTGACTGGAAATTGCAAAAAACTACAATCCTTTCCGATTCACTTTCAGTCGTTTTATAAAAGCGATTCTCATATTTTTTGTAATGGAGTGTGTTCCATGTGTTATTTGAGAAAAGGTAGATATTCCATTTTGCCTCTTGTCGTTTTCTTTTTTTTCCTGACAATTTGGGTGACGGCGACGCCGAAGATTTCATGTCCTGAACCGATCTGGAAATTCAGAAAGGCAATGGAGGGGGAAAAGGTCAAGCATAGTTACAAGATTCAAAACAAGGGGACAGATATTCTGCAAATCAACGAGGTGCGAGGTTCTTGTGGATGCACGGACGTCAGGGCGTCATCCAAATCAGTTTCTCCGGGTGGCGAGACCACCATTGATGTCGATTTCAACACCACGGGAAGATATGGCAAGCAGACAAAATATATCTACGTCAAGTCCAATGACCCCACAACCAGCGTCCTGAGGCTGACACTTTCCGGCGAGGTGCAGAAAAAACCCGCACCCGAAATCGCCCTTCGCCCATATTCCTGGAATATCCTGGGTCTGAAGGTGGGCGAAAGTCGGAATACCACCGTTTCCATCATGAACATTGGAGACCGCCCCCTTGAAATAAAGTCCATCACCACATCTCGCCCTGCAGTCCGCGCCAAACTCCTCGGTCCTACAGCAATTGCCCCCGCCGGACGTGTCAATATGGAAATCTTCTACACACCAGATATGGAAACAGGCGTCATACGCGACCACATCAATATCGAATCCAACGACCCCAAGAGAAAAGTTTACACCTTCCTGCTCTACGGCAGGATTGACTATGAATCATCAGGATTAACCATTTCTGTCATTGGTGCCCAGAAGGAGGGAGATAACAGCATCATTGACCTGCATTTCCGCAACAGTCAGAATAATAGTATCACTGTCAAGATACCTGATGCGCAGGAACCGAACACTGCTGTTGTAGCAGGCGGTGCACTGCGCAAGTTCAGCGTCATTGTGCCGACAAAAAAGATTATGGAAACCAAAACGGTGCCAGCAAAGACACCAGAGTTGAAAATGCCTCTGGTCATGCCGACCCCTGGGATAGGAGACATTGGAAGTCTGAAGATCGAGGTTCAGTTGCCAATCCGCCAGATGGTGAAGGAAAAACCTGTCAGTGTGATAGGCGTGGGCGAAACATCACCCAAACCTACACCCACACCTGTGGCTCCCATATTTGGCGTGAAGCCCGAAACGTCAGTCCCGCCTGCACCAAAACCACAATAAAAAATCTGCCACATAGTTGAATTGGATAAAGAGTGGATTTTTAATCAGGGCTTCTCGAAGAGGAACCTGCGAGTCATAGCTACTGCTTCAGATTCTTTAGCCACTTTTTAACATCATCCGCCCTTTTACCACCGAGTTTCAGGTATGCTTCAAAGTGCTCAATCGCCTTCTGAGGATTTTTCAGGTAATCGCTGTAAATAATCCCCAGATTCAGATGTGCGCTCTCGGAGTTGGGGTCTGAGGCGAGTATAGATTCAAAATACTCGGCGGCGCGGGCGTAATTCTTACGCTTCATCTCAATGATTCCGAGATTATTCAGGGCGGATGTGAATCGGGGTAAATAATAAATCGCCTCTTTATATTTCTCCTCAGCCTTGTCAAGCATGTCCATGTTTAGATACAGATTCCCCCATTTAAGAAAGAAGTGAGGATTCTGGAGGAAATTTTTTCTGGCATTGATAAACACCCGTTCAGCACGTTCCTGCCTGCCTGTGAGGCGATACATATCGGCGAGTTCCGAAACGGTATCCAGTGAAAGGGGGTCAGCCTTCAGGGCGTCAATATATTCCAGCAGGGCGGCTTGATAGAGCTTGTTTCCGCTATACTGACGTGCCTTATCCATATGGAAGGCAAGATTATCCATGCTCATTTTTTTCCTGTCAATATAGCGGTCAAGATTTTCTTTTTCCTCCCTTTTCGCTTCAGCGGTTTGTTCCCCGAAGAGACTGGGGAATAAGGCTCTTTCCACATCGTTAATGGGTGGAAGCGGCTGGGTGGGCTTCACTTCCTTTTTAACCTTCTGGGATGTGAGCCCAGAGATTAATGGAAAAGGTGAACCCGCCGATGTTTGCTCCACCTTTGCGGGCGAGGCAGGAGGTGTTGATAATGATGGCTGGGGGATCAGGGTAGGAACGGGTGTTGGTGCAGGCAGTGTCGGTGATTCAACTCTTGACGGGTATGGCGGATTTGAGACAGGCGCCACCGATGGCGTTTGGGTCGGGGCGTTTCTTGATGCAAGTTGCCTATCAATCCTTTTTGCTTTAAGTTTTGCACTTTCAAGGGCAATCTGCGCATCTCTGTAATCAGGAGCCATGTCTATCGCCTTTTGAAAATAGACAATCGCCCTGTCGGGCTCGTTCTGTTGAAGGAAACAATGTCCCAGATGATAATAGACGGCTGGTCGTGGGGAAATCTCGACCGCCTTCAGATATTCTTCAATGGCAAGGAGATATTCACCCTTATTTTCAAGTCTTTGCCCACTACCGAAATGGTCAATAGCCTCGCGCCGCATATCATCGGGGGTTTTTTCATAAAGGAAGGAACAAGAGGAAAATATCAAAACAAGCAGAAGGAGAATGAGAAGACAGAACGGATATGCACGCATGAAAACACCCTTTGTCCCACAAAAAGGGGGGCAGACGGTCTTGCTTTCATTTATCATGAATACTCATTCCCTCCATAATTAAGGATTCTTCAGACTTTTTATTGAAAAACCGTCTCGTCTGCCAATTTCCCATTCACGAAGTTGAATACCTTCTTGGGGATGCCGAAAAGGGTGTAATAATGATATTCCTCCCTTATTATATCCCTTGTTGCAACCATTTGCGCCTTGTCGGGATAACCATATGTTACAAGGACACGCTCCTTGTCCGAGACTGGTCCCTCATAAGCAATATGTCTATTCACAAATTGGAACATGACGTCCTTTTCTAAATAAAGCCATTCAATCACATAATCGCCCCTTGAAGAGAGATATGAGGAACTGATATACTCAGGTGGACCGTATTTCTGTTTAACATCCTTTTGCTCCTGTGAAAGGAGAAAATGCGGACCGCTCGTATTATTCTTATTATAGGCTCTGACATTCCAGCGAGTCTGGAAATCTCTGGCGGCATACCGGCGATATCGCTTCTCCATCACAGGTTTGCCATCAGCGTCATACCTTATGAAGAGGGGTTTGTTAGAGATGGCGCATCCGGCGGCAAAAAGGATAAAAAAAGACAAGAATGATGCAACATTAATACCTATCTTGCGATTCATGAGCATAAATCCTTTCAGCAGTTCGAAAAAATGTCACTTTAAATTTAACAAACACATTACATTTTTTCACATAATAAATCGGGCTCAACATGTCAACACCTTTAGCGGACTTGGACAATCTTTCTTACAAGACCGGTGAAAAAAGGCGGCAGGCGTTTTCAGCGGCATGAATCCAGTTGGAACGCCTGCTGAATTTTTCACGGTCAACTTCCCCTGCATCATCCAGGTCCCTGAGAAACTGCCTGTCCAATTCAAGTATCAGTGAGGGTGAATAAATCAGGCAGTTGACCTCAAAATCAAGCTGGAGGCTTCGGATATTAAAATTGGCTGTTCCAACGGACGCCAGAACACTATCAACAAGGAGCACCTTGGCGTGGAACATCCCCTTCTTATAACGCCAGATGCGGACTCCAGCCCTCAGCATATCCTCCCAGTAATAGCGTGCCGCAAGATAGGGAATCCATTTATCCGGTGGCTGTCCCTGCGTCAGGAGACGGACGTCCACACCCATGTTAGCGGCAATGCGGAGCCCATCAATCATCGTCTCGTCCGGTATGAAATATGGGGTGGATATCCAGAGGCGGTGTCTGGCACGGGAAGCAACTGTGTAATACCATTCCCTGATGGCATTGACCTTCTGGTCGGGTCCTCCCGCAATAACCTGAACCACATGGTCGCCACCCGCCGGTGGCTCTTGAGGAATCTCTTCATCATAACTCAATTGTTCCCCTGTGGCAAAATGCCAGTCCTCGGCAAATACGTATGTCAGACTTCTGACGGCAGGACCCTGAATTCGGAGATGGGTGTCTCTCCAGAAGCCGAGACTTGGATCCCCACCGATATATTCCTTTCCAATATTCATGCCGCCCACAAATCCTGTCTTCCCATCCACAATGAGAATCTTTCTATGGTTGCGAAGATTTATCTGGAGACGTCTTCTGAAGATATTGAGGGGTAAAAATGGGGCAACCTTTCCACCTGCCTTCAAGATGGGGCGGAGCGCCGCTCCCGGAAGGGTGCGGGAGCCAATTGCGTCATAAAGGAGCTTTACCTGGATTCCATGCTGTGCCTTCCCTGCAAGCCGTTCAATGAATTGAATCCCGACTTCATCATTTTCTAATATATATGTCTGCAGGTAGATGGATGAGGTGGCGGCATCAATGGCTTTAAACATCGCCTGATAAGCCGCCTTCCCTTCATAATAAAGCGATATATCATTACCTGACGTTGGGGGGAGGTCTGTGATACGTGTCATAAGCTCACAAAGCGGAGACCAGTATTCGGATGTCACACCTTCAGGGAAGACTCCCTGTTTGCGTGAAGGTGTCGGATAAAAAGTGTGGAAATCACTCCTGTGGCGCCTCTTTCTGGTAAGAGGTCGTTCAATATGATTGTTTCCAAAGAGAATAAACACAATTGCCCCGATATAGGGCAGAAAGATGATGGCGAGAACCCAGGCAAGGGCAGAGACAGGCTCTCGCTTCCTCTTCAGGGCGGTTAATACCAGTCCAAGGGTAAAGAGATAACCGCACAGGTAAATGATGTACAAGATGGTGTTATACGACATCTCTAAGGAACCCTCAAACTACCTTCGGCGGCGGATTTTCCTCATCAACTTTTTCATCAGCCATTATTGCCCGGCTGAGAGTGACTCCATATCCCACTATCCTGCACTGAGCCGATTTATTCGTGTGATAACCCGATGTCTTTGTCGTTGTCTGACGGAGGACAAGGACATCAACCTCTTCAGGTTTTTCCACCTGAATGGTCATGTCTCTGCCAAACCCCTCGATGAGTCTCCTGCAATTTCCCCTCGTTATCCGTTTCCCGAAATCAAACCCCTTCTCTGCAAGCAAAACATTGTAAAGATAGGGATATTGCGTCGCCCCCACAGAATTAATAGAGACCTGAATCTGTATCCCCATGAAACTCTTCGGCGAATCCTTGAACTTCACCATCAGCCTGATATCAATAGGAAATTCCCCCTTATCCCCCGTTTTTCGCATCAGTAGCATCGAGGTTATGGCGATGTCTTTATGCTCATCCCGCTGTAACAGAGTCAATACATTTTCAAGTGCCTCCATCTTTACGAGAAGGGTGCTCGGTTTGTAAGCTAAAGGTCTCCCTGATAAAAGGAAGATGGCAAGAAATGCCCCACCATCGAGGAGCAGTATGTTTCCAAATGTTCTATCGATATTGAAATAAAGCCAGTATGAGCCACATAGATAGGCTGAAACGATAAGGAGAGTGCTCAGACATCCTATGGAGGAGTTTGGTGTGAAAAAGTTATGCGCCCATTGCAGTGACTTCCTGTAGTGCTCTTTTATTTTATTCCACTCATCTGTTGTCACTGTTTCCCACTTCTCTGAAAGAAGAGGGCTTGCCAGCGCTGGTTTATTGCTGATAGACTTCATGCCCGTGAAAAAGATAGCAACAATGACAGGGATGAATCCAAGCCAGAGGTAGTTGGTCTGGATGGCAATGCCGACCAGCATAAGTAATATAACGAGCGCCATGCGCCAGAAAAGAGGCATGGCGGGGAAAAGAAGAAAACCGCCCTGAGCGCTTTTATCCTTTTGCGCCATTGGTTATATACCGTTTCTCAACTCTGCCGTTCCCTCGGTCTGCCAGTAAAGCGGACAGGCACCGACGCAGATTTCAGCGTACTTGCATCCGCGACATTCGCTCGGCATATATTTCCTATTCTTGAAAAATCTTGACTTCTTCCCATGCCACAATTTTGCAAACGGCTCACTCAGGAGATTCCCGACCGGTTCATCATAACTGGAACAGGGAAGGATAGACCCGTCCGGCGCAATGCTCAAGAGTCCATCACATGCGGCGCATGATTTATTCCCAAGCCCCTCCGCAATCGGGTTAAAGATGCAATAGGGCGTGGGGGAATACCACATGAAACGCAGACCCGCATCTCTTGCCTTTAATCTGATTGCGCGCAAGATGGGCGGCAACTGCGTATATTTCAGCCCGAGCTCACCCCTGTGGCAGATTGCCATCCCGCAGGGAATCATGAGATTCATTGAAAATCTGTCCAGACCGAGGGATTTTAAAAAGGGGATAAATCCATTGGCGGCATCAGAAACATTCAGGGCATTCAGGGTGGTATTTGTGTGAGTCGTGATACCCGCCGCTCTCAAGAACTCAATGCCTTTCATGGTTTTCTCAAAAGAGCCGATAACGCCGGTGAGGCGGTCATGAAGCGTTGCGTTTGATGCCTCAAGACTGACCTGAGCGCTGTGAAGTCCGGCATCCTTAAGACGGCAGGCGGTTCTCTTATCAATCAGTGTGGCATTAGTGATGAGATTTATGCGCAGACCGGTGCGCACCGCATGGGAAATGAGCGCCTCAAGGTCATTGCGCAGGGTTGGCTCCCCACCTGTGAAACTCACACTCGGCACTTTCGCATCTTGATAGATGACATCCATCATTCTTTTCAACAAGTGCGTGTCTTTTTCAGGATAACGGGATAAAAGACCGCCTGCATAACAGAATTGACATTGGAGATTGCACCGATACGTGAGTGCAATTTCACTTAAGATTGGGAGCGTGTTGAGCGGGGGCTTATACTGAACCTCCTCCACGGCAAGACGTCCTGAGTTCTCACGCAGGCATCCCATGACAGCGGCTCGGAGGTCGCAGAAAAAGGCATGAATCTGTTGACGCGCCTCATCACTGTCCGGCGCATCTTTCACAATATCGGCAATGGATGACCCGCCGAGAAGACGCATCAGCATCAAAAGACCTGTGCGGTTGAGCTTGTGCGCCTGATTCGGGATGAGGATAAGGAGTGAATCCTCCTCCCGCACGTAGATATAAGGACGGATTTCCTTGATGAAGCCATCAATCCAGAAAAGGTCTTCACGTTTCATCAGTGCGCACCTCCGCTGACACAGGCAGAATGGCAGGCAGAATGGCAAGCGCTGTGGCACGCACTATGACATGCGCTGTGACATGCGCTGTGACATGCATCATGGCATGCAGTATGAACGTAACACGCACTGTGACACGCATCGGACGTGATAAAGGTGGAATAATTCATGACGCTTCCCGGGACGAGATTCTCATTGGAGATAGATTTCTCCATACTGTTAAGTCTATTTGGGTCTTGAGTACAAAACCAGTAATAGTAAAAATAGGGATTACTTCTTCTGAATTCCTCGTCATCACTTTCTGATGGTTGACGCGGGCGTTCCCTCTGCTCAAGAAGTTTCTTATAATGCTCCTTTGTGGCATCAATATCGCAGTCCCACGCCTTGCGCTGGATATTATCAATCGCCTCCATGATGAGTCCCTTCACCGCCTCGCGGTCGAGCGTGTCATCCATTCCGATTGCGTTAAGAATCGCCTTCTCATAAGGTCCTATTTCACCTGATACGGGATATGTGCCTTTCCTGAGGCGGAGCGGAGCGGTTGATAAAATCTCGATAAGTCCCCTTTCCTGCATGGAAAATAGAAGAATCGTCAGGAGACGGCTTATAGGCAATTCGAGGAGCAGTGCCGCCTCAAAATCATTCAGGTCTGCAATCTTGCCAGTCTGCCGGAACGTGGAGACCTGTATCTTTGGAGGGACCCAATCATCGCGCTCCCACAATACCTCTTTGACATCCCTCAAAGCCCTGTCCTGTGTGCCCGCCTTAAGTCTCATCAGCAACGGCACAATGCAAATCAATATTCCGAAGATAATATATCCAACCAGTGGGGAATGCGGGCGCCGAATGGATTTTGATGTCTGTTCAAGCAGGATTTGAAGCGGGTTTTTGCGTTTTTTTATGACCCTGACTGGAGTTGGCGTTGGTAATTTCATGCCGGTGAGGGTGAAATACTTTGCATCAATATATTGCTGGACGCGAAGACCCTGTCCGGATGGGACATCCTTCCAGTGAAGCCTCACGCTAAGCCATTTCTTACCCTTATACGGCTGGGCATAGTATGATATGAGATATCTTTCATTCATCCATTTTTCCGTTCGAAATGTGAACTGTTCCATCTCCTGTGGTGTCAGCTCATCCTTTTCAATCGCAATGGGATAATGGACGAAAAGTGTGTAATGCTCAATTGGTTCATCCCATCCGACAGTTGACCAGTTTAATACAACAAGTTTTTCGCCGGTTGGAGATTCTGTTGCGGCAAGATTGCCTGAGGCGGCTAAATCACTGGCATATACAAGAATGAATGTCACCACACCGCCAATGTCTCGACCACCGGCAAGAAGGACATCATATCTGGAAGGCGACAGCTTTTCAATGGAGAGTGGATACTCATTCCCACGGGAATCAATTGCCTTGCAGGATGGAAAATCAAAGAGCGGTGTCTGATTCCCGAAACCTTCAAAATAAAAACCATGCATCCTGCCTGAAAGGACATGATAACGAATCTTATAAACAATTATGGCACCGCCATTGGAGTTCAAAGATAAGTCAGTCTCAACCCACTGAAGGTCTACCTTCAAGGCGCCAAAAGCCACTCCGAATGGCGCACAGAATAAAATCAACATAATGACTGTCAATATTTTCTTCATGCCCGATTCCCGGATTAAGTCCATACTTATCGAACAAGGTAATTCATACGGTTCAGGTTGAACTTATGCGATATGCCTTTCATGGATGCAAGCCATTTTTGTCTTCCTGCGAAGAACATCTGATAATAATTGGATATTGACTTATTAACCGTGACACCTACTTTTGACAATTGTTTGAAGAATGGCGAAGATTAATAAAAAATTTCACGGGTTCACCCTGATTGAGCTCCTGATTGTGGTGGCGATCATTGCCGTTCTTGCCGCCATTGCGGTGCCAAATTTTCTTGAAGCCCAGTCACGCGCCAAGGTATCACGTGCCCGCGCCGACATGCGCAGTATCGCCTCCGCCTGCGAGGCATACCACACGGATAATAATGCCTACCCCGCCGGCTATAAGACAGCACTGCGTTACGGTCTTCCATCTCTGACCACACCGGTCGCCTTTATCTCATCGGCGAATATTCTCGACCCCTTTGCTGCCCCGGGATTAGCGCTATCAAAGCGACTTTTAGACTATGAGATTGTGAATCCATCGGGGAAAATTATTGAGGCGGGCGGCGGGACATATTCCATTGACCCCGCATCGCCCGGAGAGGAAAACCCCAAGGGTGTTGCCTGGTGGCTCTCCAGTCGCGGACCTGATAAATCATTTGGCTTTCAACCCTCCAATCCGGAATATGACCTGAGAAAAAAATTTTATGAGTCTGACACCGACCCGGAGCCATTCCTGAATACAATTTACGACCCAACCAATGGGACAAACTCGCTGGGCAATATCTATCGTTCCGGTGGCTCGCCCGCGAACAGGGCTCTTAAACTTATGAACTGAGCGCAAGGAGACATGGGAAAAGGCAGAATCTTTATTCTAACGGGGGATGTGAACAGCGGCAAGTCAACCACTCTTGCACGATGGGCTGAGGAATATTGTCTCGAGGGCCATGCCGTGGGTGGGGTGATTGCGCCGGCAAATTGGCGAAAAGGACGCAAAATTTCGTATGATATTATAGACCTCAAGTCCGGTGAACGTCATTTCTTTGCATCATCCGAACCCATTGAGAATGCTATGAGATTCGGACGATTCTGGTTCTCCAATGTCGGAATCGCCATCGCTGAATCAGCCATAATGCGTCTTGATGAGCATGTCGATATCGGAATGATTGATGAGATTGGACATCTGGAGCTGAAGGGAAAAGGATTGGCGCGTGGACTTCACGCCGCACTGGGACATCCCCCGAAAAAGTTGATACTTGTTGTGAGGAAATACCTTATAGGAAAGATTACGCGGGCTTTCTCCATAACTTTTTTTCATCTCCTGACAACTGATTCACCAAAGCCATGACCTGCAAAGGAATTAAGGGCGTGGGACTGAATGGCTCAAATCATTTGACCGCACTGGACACATTTCTGGGCTTCAGCAAAATTCGGGGCACCGCAGAAGGGACAGACCTTTCCGGTTTCATGCTCCTCATCACTGCGAAAGACTTTTAACAGCTTTTGCGAACTGGCAGTAATAACACTTAGTTTGCTCTCCGGTGCCTGTGGAACGGCTTCTTCCTTTTTATACGCATACTCAACAAGGTAAAGCGCAAGGTCGACAATATAGTCGGCAAAACGGCTTTCGTCTTTGTAAAGTTCAACATTCTTTCTGACAATTTCCACAATCTCATCATGGGTAAAAAACTTTTTTCCACTCTGATATGCGCACATTATTTAAACAACCACCCTTTTGTGCAACAGGTCATAAAAATCG
>Ga0172366_10000596_pt1 | contig 26599 bp, 30 predicted proteins | sample LakKivSesite69cm_FD_114533 | JGI IMG/M metagenome (GOLD analysis project Ga0172366, IMG submission 114533) | Sediment microbial communities from Lake Kivu, Rwanda - Sediment site 69cm | ecosystem: Environmental > Aquatic > Freshwater > Lake > Sediment | place: Rwanda: Western Province, Lake...
TGAAAATGAAAGTGAAAAATGATTTGTATGTCTTAACTTTGATAAAATGATTATTCTTAGCTATGAATTATTTTTTCTCTTTTTCTTTTCAATTTCTTTTTTCCTTATACTTGAAAATGAAAGATGAAAATATTTTTGGGCTTGGCTTTTGAAAAAAAATGTTTTTTATTTGCATTATTTTTTATAATTATTAATAATTTTCCTTATCCTCTAATCATCCCTATTTTTCACTCTGGCTTTTTTATTCCTGCATAAACTGCCTTTCCTTCCTTGTTCAATTCCTCCTCTATCCTGAGCAATTGGTTGAGCTTTGCTGTTCTTTCGCCCCTGCATGGCGCTCCGAGTTTTATCTGCCCTGTGCCCAGTGCAACAGCAAGGTCTGCTATGAAGGTGTCCTCTGTCTCTCCGCTTCTATGGCTCACCATGACATTCCATTTATTTTCCATGGCAACTTTTGCAGCATTTATTGCTTCTGTAACTGTCCCAATCTGATTCACCTTGAGCAGCAGGGCATTGCACGCCCTTCTCCTGACTGCCGCCTTTATCCTCTTTACATTTGTAACCAGCAAATCATCTCCAACAACCTGAATCTTATTTCCATATTTTTCATTAATCCTTGCAGTCAGTTTTCTAAAAGCAGAAAAGTCATTCTGCTCAAAAGGATCCTCAAGTGAAATTATCGGATAGGTTTCAACAAGCTTCAGATAATAGTCAAGCAGCTGCTCTGCAGAATATGCTTTTTCATTTTTAAGGCGGTATTTTCCCTCTGAAAAAAATTCTGAGGCAGCAGAGTCAATTGCCATTTTCACCTTTCCAGAATAGCCTGCAGCTGATATTGACTCTTCCAAAAGATTAAGCGCTTCCTCTGCTGTTGAAATCTGCGGAGCAAACCCGCCCTCATCTCCGACATTGACAGAGGAGATTCCAAACTTCTCCTCAAGCTTTTTTCTGAGAATGTGGTATGTTTCAGAGAGCATCTCAACTGCCTCGCTGAAGGATTTTGCCCCTGAAGGAACAATCATGAACTCCTGAATCTTCAGGCTTGAGCCCGCATGCTTTCCGCCGTTAATCACATTTGAGAATGGAACAGGCAATGGAAAATTGTCTGGAAAGACTTCAGAATTTTTTCTTGTAATAATATTAAGATATTTGTAAAGCTGAAGCTTGGATGCCTGTGCAGCTGCCCTTGAGCATGCCATGCTCACAGCGAGCATTGCATTTGCCCCTAATTTTGATTTATTTTGAGTTGCATCAAGCCTTATCATTAATTTGTCAACATTCTTCTGCTGCTTGCAGTTCATGCCGATTATTTTTGGAGCTATTGCCTGCTTTATGTTGGTTATTGCCTTGCTGACTCCCTTTCCCAAGTATCTCTTGTCATCATCTCTTAGTTCAAGTGCTTCATACATTCCTGTAGAAGCGCCGCTTGGAACAATTGCCCTGCCCAATGCCTTGCTTGTTGCAACATCTGCCTCTACAGTCGGATTGCCCCTCGAATCCAAAACTTCCCTGGCGTCTATGCTGATTATTTTGAATCCTGCCATAAGCATCACTTCTCAGATAACTTCATGCATAATTCTAATGCAAATCCACCCCTAAAACCAATTTTAAACTTAATATATTATAAAGGTTGCGTTTCTACTTTGCAGTTGATTTTCAGAAATCCCTGCTCTCGCAAACATTTAAATATTTGCTGTCCTTAATTTTCCTTAAGTTTGGGGGATGGCTATCATATGAAAGGAAAGTTCGTGATGGTTGATGGACTAGATGCTTCTGGAAAAAGCACAATAATCCATGCTCTGGAAAACTGGGCGAAAAGCCACAACATGAAAATTCTCAACATTGAAAACTATTTTGAGGAAAAGAAGGACTTTCCAACCCAGGAAGACCTCAACAATTGCGATGTGATTGTATCTTCAGAACCAACCCCGTTCTATGTGGGAAAGGCAATCAAGGAAGAACTGGTGAACCAGTCTGAAAGGGATTATTCTGTAATGTCTGTTGCGCAGGCATTCGCCCTTGACAGGGAAATCCTCTACAAGAGGCTGCTGATACCTGCATTGAAGCTTGGAAAATTTGTCTTCCAGGAAGGGGGCATAGTGACTTCTTTCATCTACCAGCCTGTGCAGGGAAGAATTTCATTGAATGACTTGATGCATCTGCCTGGAAACAAGCTGGCTTTGGAAAACGCTCCGGATTTGTTGATAATAACAAAGGTTGACCCTGAAGTTGTGATGCAGAGAATTGAGCAGCGCAACAAGAAGCGCTCAATATTTGAAAACCTGTTCTTCCAGAGAAAGCTGAGTGAGCGCTATTACAGCATGTGGCTGAAGCAGCTGTTTGAGAACTTTAATTCCACAGTCGCTTATATTGACACAAACCCGCCCAAGCTTGTTGATGAACTGAGCAGGGAAGTGACTGCGCTGTGGGACGATTTTCTGAAGAAGAAAGTAGCAAGCGCTCAAAGCGGTGATGTGCAAGAAAAAAATGTGCTATAAAATAACGAGGTGAAATTTATGAACAGAACATTGAAGATGGTTTTATTCGGGTTTTTGACCTGGCTGATTCCTTTTCTGTTTGCGTTTTTGTTCTATTCCAAAGAAGGAACGCTGCTCATTGACATATTTTTGTTCAAGTCAATAATGCTGATAGTGGGCTCTGTTGTAGGAGCTTTTTTATTGGTGTCCTACTTTAAGAAATTAAAAAAGAATCAGCTCAAGGAAGGAATTATAATAGGCATAGTGTGGTTTGCAATGGATATACTCCTTGACTTAATCATCTTGGTGCCGATGTCCAAGATGGGCATAGGGGCATATTTTGCACAAATCGGCATCAGATACCTGACAATTCCCATTATGAGCATTGCAATTGGCTATGTTGCGAAGAAGTGAGTGTTGCAAAAAGCAGATGGAAAATACTTTTTTGTTAATTTCTTTAATTTTCCATCACTTTCAAACATTTTTTTAATATATTTTTTAAATTTTGAATTATTTTTTATTATATTTTCTTTTTATTGTTAAAAATTATTTTTCTTACCGGCTTTCTTTACTTTTTTTTCAACAAGCTTTCAATAAGATTTTAGATATACTTTTTTTCAAATACGCTTCTCTTAAATTGATTTTTTAATATATTATTTTTATCATACTATTTTTTGTTATATAATTTCTAACACAACAAACTATATAAACTGCTACTATGTGTAGTGTTTGGGCTCGAGACAAGTCCTATATATAGCGTTTTATATGTTACTGGAGAGTTTTGAAATGAGATGCCCATTTTGCAGTTCGGAAAACACTTCTGTGCTTGAGACAAGGGAGAGCGACCTTGGAACAAGGAGAAGGAGGGAGTGCCTTGACTGCAAAAAGAGATTCACAACTTATGAAAAAGTTGAGTATGCCCCCATCATGGTGATAAAGAAGGACGGCAGGCGCGAGGGCTTCAGCAAGGAAAAGCTGAGAAACGGCATAATCAAGGCATGCGAAAAGCGCCAGGTTTCTACAGAGCAGATAGCCCGTGTTGTTGATGAGATTGAATCAAAGATAGCTGATTCAGGCAATTCTGAAATCACAAGCAAGAAGATTGGTGAGATTGTAATGTCAAAGCTCAAGAAGCTTGACAAAGTCGCTTTCATAAGATTTGCTTCTGTTTACAGGGAATTTGAGGACATAACTGAGTTTGAGGACGAACTGAAAAAGCTCATCAGGGAGAAAAGGGAAGGAAAAAGGAATAGCAGAAAAAAGAAATAATGATGAAAAGAAATAGCCATGTAAAATTAAGTTTAGAAAATAAAATACGCGTAATAAAACCGATAAAGCACCAAGCAATAATCCTAATCATAGTAATATAAAATTAAGTAAAAAAGGGGTGCAGTCATGAACAAGAACAAGATAAACAATGTAATCAAAAGAGACGGCAGCGTTGTTGATTTTGACAGGGTAAAAATATTCAATGCGATATTTAAGGCGATGAAATCTGTTGGAAAATCCGACAGAAAAGTTGCTGAAAAAGCCACTGGCAATGTTGTTGAAATCCTTGAAAGGACTTTTTCTGCAGAGGAAACCCCTACAGTTGAGCAGATTCAGGACATAGTTGAAATAACTCTCATAAAGCTTGGCGAAGCCACAGTTGCCAAGGATTATATTCTCTACAGAAAGGAAAGGGAGAAAATAAGGGAAGAGAAAAAGATAATTCTCAACAAGGAGATACTTGACGAGGTTGACAAGGCATTTGACACCAACGGCTTGAGAGTGCTGGCTTCCAGATACCTCATCAAAAACTACAAGGGCGAAGTTATTGAAAATCCGAAGGAGCTTTTCACAAGATGCACAGTTAATGACGCAATAGGGGACTTATTGCATGATGCAAAACTCTATGACAGGGAAGGAAAGCAGGAGATAAGAGAGACAGAAGGAAAGGAGGAGTTTGAAGAGAAGGCATATCATGAATGGCTTTCAAAAGGAACCAGCATTGGAAAATACAAGCTCAACCTCAATCATATACATACGCTGGCAAGAACATACAAGCTTCTAAATTCAGAAGGGCGTATGAGAAAGGATTTCCCAGAAATAATTTCAATGCTTGAATCAGGAGAACTCAAAGAGCATGAAAGGGAAATTGAAGAATATTATGATTTGATTGTCAGCAAGAAATTCATGCCGAACACCCCTGCTCTTGCTAACTTCGGAAATGTGCACGGGATGGGAAGCGCATGCTTTGTTCTAGGCATAGAAGACAGCATGGACAGCATAATGTCCACATTGAAGGATGCTGCCATGATATTCAAGGCAGGCGGAGGATGCGGCTATAATTTCTCAAAGCTCAGGCCTTCAGGCGACATTGTGAAGTCAACAAGCGGCATTGCCTCAGGCCCAATCAGCTTCATGACCTTGTATGACAAGATGACTGAAGTTATAAGCCAGGGTGGCATAAGAAGAGGCGCAAATATGGGCGTGCTCAATGTGGACCATCCTGACATTGAAGCATTTGTCAAGGCAAAAGAAGGTAATACAATATTAAGAAATTTTAACATATCAGTAATGCTGAACGATGAGTTCTGGCAGTGCTACAACGGGAAAAAACCATTTCCGCTTAGAAATCCAAGGAACAGAGAGCAAATATCGCAGGTTGACCCAGTATATCTGTTTGACACAATTGCCTATGAAGCCAGGAACTTTGCAGAGCCAGGACTGCTCTTCCTTGACAATATAAACAAGCGCAATCCGATGCTGAAATCATTAGGCCCGATAACAACCACAAACCCGTGCGGAGAAGTGCTTCTCTATCCAAATGAATCGTGCAATCTCGGCAGCATAAATGTTTACGAATTCATCAAAGAAAGCATCAAGGAAGATTCTTCTTCGAAGGAAAAATCAATTGACTGGGAATCGCTTGCATCAGCAGTCAGAATAGGCACCAGATTTCTTGACAACATCAACGATGTGAATAATTTCCCTTTTGAAAAGATAAGGGATATTACAAGGAAGACAAGGAAAATAGGATTGGGAGTGATGGGCGTTGGCGACTTGCTTTATGAACTTGGAATAAAGTATGATTCAGAACAAGGGCTCAAATTCATGGAAGAGCTCATGGAGTTCATAAACTTCCATTCAAAGCTTGAGAGCATAAAGCTTGCAGAAGAGAGAGGAGTATTCCCGATGTTCAAGGAGAGCTTCTATCCTGAAGGGGAGATGCCATGCGAGGGATTCTACCAGAAGGAAGATTGGAAGCAAAAATGGAATGCTGTTATTGAAGGCATAAAAAAACACGGCATAAGAAATGCTTTCACGACAGTCATTGCTCCCACAGGAAGCATCTCAATGATTGCAGGCACAAGCAGCGGAATAGAACCTTTGTTCAGTCTGGTTTTTGAGAAAAGAGTTGTTGTCGGAAGCTTTTACTATGTGAACAGGGTGTTTGAAAAAGAGCTGAAAAACCTTGGGCTCTACACTCCGCAGATGCTTGAGAAGATATCCCACAATGGCGGCTCTCTTGATGGAATAGCTGAAGTGCCTGAAACTATGCAGACAATCTTTGTCACAGCAGCTGACATAAGCCCTGAGATGCATGTCAGAGCCCAGGCAGCATTCCAGAAGTGGGTTGACAGTTCAATCTCAAAAACAATCAACATGCCTGCAGAAGCGACTGTTGATGATGTTAAAAACGCCTATCTGCTTGCTTACAAGCTTGGATGCAAGGGCATAACTGTCTACAGGGATGGAAGCCTTGAAAGCCAGGTGCTTGTTACAAAAAAGAAAAAGAAGCTGGAAATCAAGCCTGTGAACGGCGAAGTTCCGACAGAAGAGGAGGAAAAAGAGAAAATGTGCCCTGTGTGCGGAACAGAGCTTGCAAAAGAAGAGGGATGCGCAACCTGCATGAACTGCGGCTGGAGCAAGTGCATATAAGGTGTTTTTATAATGCATCACTTATAAAAATAATTATAGAAAAACGTATTATAGAAAAGAGTAATTATAAAAAAGAGGTTGTGAAAATTGCCAGACAGTTCTTCTGATAAGCTTGAGAATCTCTATAAAAAAGGGAAAGGCAGGGAGGAATCTGATAAAGACGGCAATAAAAAAAGTAATAAAGAAGGCAAAGAAAACAACGAAGAAGGCAATAAAGAAAGCAACATTCGTAAAGAAAAAATTCCTAAGGACAAGATTCCCAAAGAAAAAACTACACTTATTAAAATAAACAATAGCTTGATGCCAACTAACTTTGATTTCTCTAATCTGAACCTGGCTAACCTGCATCTCCTTGATCTTCAGAAGATTGAGTCTGGAAAAAAAGAGAAGGTCAGGCTTGAGCAAGGACTTGTTCATGTTTACTATGGTGATGGAAGGGGAAAAACCTCTACTGCATTGGGAACTGCATTAAGGGCATGTGGACATGGAATGAAAGTGAAAGTGATACAGCTTCTGAAAGGAATGTCATTTATCGGTGAATGCAAAGCACAGCAGAAGCTTCCAAATTTTGAATTAGAGCAGTTCGGAAATGCAGCATACATAAACAAGGCGCATGTCAGGAATACAGACAAGGAACTTGCAGAACAGGGGCTTGTTGAGGCAAGGCATTCGCTTGCATCAGGGCTTTATGATGTTGTGGTGATTGATGAGGCATTGTATGCGCTGGAATTCGGCCTGATACCTGTTGAGGAGCTTGTCAGCATAATAAACAGCAAGCCGAAGAAAGTTGAGCTGATACTCACAGGAGGAAGGAATCCTCCAAAAGAGATTTTAGAATTGGCAGATTATGTCAGCAACATTGTTCTGGAAAAGCATCCTTACCAGAAAGGAATAAACGCGAGAATGGGGATAGATTTTTAGGTGTTAAAATAACAAATTAAACATAAATGCAAATTAAATATAAATGCAAGTTAAATATAAATGCAAGTTAAATATAAATGCAAGTTAAGCATAAATAATTTTTAGATGTAATATAAATAGCATAAATGTATAATATAAATGCATACACACAATATAAATGGCGTAAATAAATTTTTAGGCATAATATTTTTCTTATCATTAATCTTTTTTTTAAAAATTAATTTTTTAGAATTTAATAATCTTTAGAATTTAAAAATGAATCAGACTTAAACTATTTTTAATTAATGGTGCGCAATTCCCTATCTAATTTTTTTATTATCCTAATCAAATCCTCGGGCTTGTCAGCAATATATTTCTCATCAATTGCCTGCATCAGCTTCTCTTTTGCAGCATAGCCGTAGCTAACCAGCACAGGATGGACAGCTTTTCCCCTGAATTCTGCAACTCTCATTGAAGCAACAGCATCAGTAGGCTGGTCTCCAACATACACTGTTTCTTCTGGCTTCAGTTCCATTTTTTCCAGAGCCATTATAATGCTGTCAGGATCAGGCTTGAATCTCGGCTCAGGATTGTTGAGTTTCAGGTCCTCTTCTGTCACAATCGCTGAAAAGCAGTAGTTCAATCTGTGCTCAATCAGGTGCTTTATTATTATGGGGCGTGTGTTTGAAGAAGCGATTCCCAACTTGTAATCTTTGGCTAATTCTATTATTACTTTGTCAATTCCTTCAACAAGGCTTATTTCAGTTTCTCTTTTGTGCTCATTGTAAAGCCTATAGATTTCATCTTTATCTGATTCCCAGTCAAAGCCAATCTTCTTGTACATCTCCGGAAACGGCTCTATGTAATTCTCTCTCAATTCCTCAAGGTTCCTGTATGGAAATTTTATGCCTTTAATTTTGCAGAGTTTATCAAACATGTCGAACTGGTCCTTGAATGAATCAACTATTACCCCATCATAGTCAAATATTATGCCTTTTATGATAACAGCCACCCTTTATGTTAAATTTTGTCTCATACATTGAATATGAATTTTATATGCCTAAGATGGTTATGTGCTGAATATGGAATTTCAGGACTTTTAAAAAATTTTGTGTGGTAAATCAGTTGTGATGAATAAGTTGTTTTGATAAATATGTGTTTGCTTATAACTTCAAATTTAAATGGATTATCTCAAATTGAATTTAAATCAATGATTCATATTTTTCTTTGATAACCTTTGCCTTATTTTTTCTTTGACAATATGCCTTTATAATTTTTATCATGTTATATTTTATCATATTAAATTTTTATAATATTAGAATTCTTACCTTATTTTCTTCTTACCTATTTCCTTAGATTTCTTGTTTCATCTTATTAGAATTCTCATTTCAGGATATTTGTCAAGAACAGACAAGCGTATCCTATTGAGCGCTTCTGAGGGATATCTTTCATAATCATATTTTTGCAGCACCCAAATGCACTTGGCATCTCTTATCAAAGAGGCAATCTGGAGAAAATGCTCCTTCTTGTATACAATGTCCGGTATTAATGTTGTCCTTATTTCAAGCTCAAGCTCCTCTTCATGCTCCTTCAGGATTTTCATGGTTTCTGAAACATCATTGATTATCTCTTCTGTTTTCTTGAAAAATGTCTCTGACCTGGTTGCCCTTTCAAACGTCACTGGCTCAAAAGGCGCTTTCATGTCAAGGCATATTGAATCAACAAGCTGTTCTCTGATTAGCGATTTTATTGAGTTCGGTTTTGTGCCATTGGTTTCCAGCCTTATCTTCAAGCCGAGTTTCCTGCAGAACCTCGCTATTGAAAGAAGCGCCTGCCTTTGAAGAGTCGGCTCTGCCCCTGTGAAAACTACAGAATCAACAGTGGTTCCCGCAATTCCGGAAACAACCTTCTGCTGCATTATTTCATTCTTCACTGAGCGTGTGTCAGTGAGAAACTCTTCCTTGAAGCTCAGAATTGAGGAGTTGTAGCAGTAGGGGCATCTGAAATTGCAGCCTGCAAAGAAAACCAATACGCTCCTGTGCCTTTCCCAGGTATTATCGCAGTCAAGAGTGGCCCCAGCAATGTATGCCTGCATAGGGCTGGGTTAGGCAAACTGCTATTAATAAGTTTTGATATTCTGAACATGATTTTGCAGTGGGCTTTGTTATGAAAGATATTTATTTTTTTGTTATTTTTATAGGGGATTTCAGCTAAAAACTTTTTTAGTGCTTTTTTAACACGATTTTGAAAGTTTTTTTGGATATTTTTTGAATTTCAATAATTTTTTATGATAATGCTTATTTATAGCATCATTTGAAATTTTTTGTATATTTTTCTTATGATTTTTCTATTTACTTTTCATTGTCTTTACTTTCTCATAAATAAATTTTATTTTTTTGATGTTTCAAATGGAAGTCATGAGATAAAAAAGAAAATTTAGGGAGAGGGTTTCCATATGCAAAATATTTTTTTCTGTAATATATTTTTAATAAAGGATATATTTAAATATGTGGTTAACTTCTATTTTTTCTGTTTTGTTTTTCTCGTCAAATAAAAAAGAGGGCAGATTAAGGTGGACAGCAAATCAAAAAAAGTCAATCTCAATCATAAGAACAAGTTCACAAACCACATCAGCTTTAAGACAATACAATGCCACAAGAAACTTGGCGAGTTCTTCTCAAAAAAGGAAGAAAAGGATAAAGAAGCAAGTTTATAAGAACTTGTGAAAATTGTTCTTATCTCGTAGAAATTGCCCTTATTTATTCTTCATCCCTTACCCATTTCCCATAATTTATTCTTCATCATTCTGCTTGTTCTTAACTTTCATCGTTCTGCTTATTTTCAGTTTTTTCTATAAGTTTATTGAATAGTTTTTATCCTAATAATTAACTATGTTTATCGTAAAATTAATTGTGCTTATTATAATAATTGATTATCTTCGTCATAATAATATTTAATTTATCGCTATTGCCTCAATCAAAAATAATTTCTTAGAAGTCATTTAACATATTTTTCAGAATTCTTTTTTAGAATTTGTTTAACATATTTCTTAAAAATCATTTAACATCTTTCACCATTGAGAAAAGCGAATTCAGCGTGTGCTCCTTTATCTCTCCTGTTTCTGCATCAACCTTCACAGTAAGGGTTTTGAAGGTTTGAGTAAGATAGGTGATGTTCCAGATGATGTTTGAAAGCTCCTGGTCTTTGTGCAGCACCACTATGATTTTGACAGGCTTCTCAACAGGATATGTTTCCTTCTGGAATTTCTCTGTTGTCTTCAGCACATCATTGATGCCTGCTTTTATCTTCTCTTCCTCAAGCTTCTCCAGTTTTTTGTCAGGCTCCTTGAAAACCTCTGATTCAGCAGAATGGGATACGCCCTGTTCGCTTATCACAAACGCAGTTATCCTGTCGCTCTTCTTGTTGTAGAAGCATATCTGCCACTCAACTGGCTTGCCCTCTATCACTGTGAAAGCGCTTGCAAGGTAGTGCTTGGGATTGGCACCATGCCAAGTCTTGAAATCCTTGCTTTCTTCAAGCTTTTTAAGAACTTCCTTTACCTCTGCAATTCTGCCTGAATTCCTGGTTTTTTGTGAAGATGTTTCAGAAGCACTTTTATCTGCTTTCTTAGCCATTTCAGAAAGCCAAAATCTGGAAAGTATAAAAACTTTTGGGAAATGAAATCGATTTCTTTAAAATCTCATTTAAAAAGCTTTTGTTTTCCAAAAATTCCTGCACTTTGATTTAAGAGCAAAAAATATTTTTTTCACGAAAAATTTATAAATGGTATTTTCTATAAATAACCTATTTGTTTAGTGAGCACTTAGCGAACAAAAGAGTTGATAGAGAGTAAGAGTTTCTTTACTCTTAGGAACCTTTTATAGCAGCTTAAACAAGCAAGCAGATGTTTTTATGTAGAGGACTGAATCCAAAAATTACAAAACATGCTGAAAAAGAATTATGCTGGAGGCATATTAACATGAAATATTTCAAAAAGATATCACCAATTGACAGTTCGAGCAAGAGCTGGAAAAGCACTGAAAAAGTCAGCTGTGCGCATTGCAGAAAGGAGATTGACAAGAAGAAGGACTATTTCGAGCTGAAGGCATTTTGGAAAATAAAGAACAAGCCTGACACGAGATATTTTTGCAGCCTGAAATGCCTTAAGAAATGGGCAGGTGAAACCTAATGGAAGAACTAACAAAAGAAGAAAAGCCAGAGGCAGAAGCAGAGAAAATTAGGGAAATTAGCCAGATAGAAGAAAAACTGTCTGAGATGAAAAAAAAGCTTTTCACTCTTGAATGGGACATAAGCCACAACCAGCTGAATCCCGGCAAAAAGACCTATTATGACAGCCTGAAAAAGGAGTGCGAAGAGTTATATTCCACTCTTAAAAAATTGATGGCTGAAAGAAATATTGACATAAAAACAGATTCAAAAAACGATTTGGAAGATGAAAGTGAGCAACCAGCTGATTAAGAACGTGGTTGCAGAGATTGCTGGCGAAGACAGCGTGCCTGTAGCCATGGTTTTGAAGAACAAGAAGAATTTTTCAGAGTTCAAGGTAGCCCAAGCTCTAAAAATGGAGATAAAGGATATAAGAAAGTCCCTTTACAAGCTTCTTGAATACAATCTTGTCTCTTTCAAAAGGAAGAAGGACAAAAAAAAGGGATGGTACATCTACTACTGGACCTTCAACCCTGATATGCTGAAATATCTTTACACAAACCTGAAGGTAAAGAAGCTTGAAAAGCTGAAGGAAAGGCTTGAGAGGGAGGAAACAAACCACTTTTTCATCTGCCCGAACAAATGCGTCAGGCTGGACTTTGACAAATCCTCTGAATTTGAATTCAGATGCCCTGAGTGCGGCTCATTGCTGGATATGCAGGAAAACAATGCAACAATAAGGCACCTCAAGGAGGAGATAGTGCGGCTCGAGAAGGAAATCAAGTCAGAAGGCAGGGCTTCTGGCTGAGTTTTAGTTCTGGTTAATCTTATGTAAGAATTACCTACAAGAATTTATTATTAAACATATGATTAAAAACAAATTTATTATCTCTATTATTGCCTTTTTACCTTTTTTTTATTAGCATTATTTTTTTTATAAAATATTCATATTTGAAATTAATATCTTATTGATTTTATATTATTCATTTTTTATTATTAAACTATTTAATGTTAGAAACAAATATTTAATTAAGAATTAATTTTTTATTATTTTTTATATCCTTTTATTTTTAAGAAATTAGTATTCAGAAATTATTATCTTATTGCTCAGAACTCGTCTTCGGCAGTTTCTTCAGAAGTTTCTGTGGCAGTTTCCTCTGGGGCTTCTTTTTCTTCCTCCACCTTTGCGCCCGCTGACAGCTCGCCCAAAACTTCTTTTTCAGCTTCTTCAGCGCCTTCTACCTTTACTGCTTTCTCTTTTTCTTTCTCTGCCTTCTCCTCTGTTTTTTCCTTTCCTTTCTTTTCTTTCACTTCTGGTTTCTTCGCTACTGTTTCCTTTGCTTCTTTTTTCTCTGCCTTCTCTTCTTTCTTGGCTCCTGCCACCTCTGCTATCACCTTGCCCTCATCATCTTTTGTAATAATGACTTTTATGTGATGGGGAGGGTTCTTGATTCCGTGCTTCCACAATTCATTATTTATGCTCTTTCCAATCTTCACCTTTTCTGCGTCAACCTTCATGTGCCTGACAATGAATTCTCTCAGTGCACTGACTGCCTTCTTTGTTCTCTTGTATCTTGGAACCTTCAGCCATTCTCTCCTCAAAGGAATGTTGTAAGTGCGTTCTTCAGCCATTTTAACACCATTATCAATTGTTATCTGATGATACTTAAATTATATTGCTGATAAATTAGATTACTTTGGTTTTATCAGTCCTTTATCTTTGTCCTTCTCCAGCTTCGCTTAACAGCAGTGTGCCTGCCCGGATGCAATAATCTTCCTCTTCCGTATTTCTTTGGCACTGTCCAGAACGGAGCCCATCTTGTCTGCTTTTTCTTCTTTACAAGCACCTTTTTCCTTGCTGTCGTCTTTATGCTGCTCATTTTTACATCCTGCTTTGGTTGTTTATGGGATTATCCTTTTTAATTATGATTTATTTTTTTATCTAATTTATTTTTATGGTGATATTTCTTGAATTCTACTCTGCTTTTCTGTGATTAATTTGTTTTTTATGCAATTATTTTTTTATCAATCTTTGTAATTATTTTTTAATTAATTTTTTAGTTTTTTTATTCTTGATTTGAGATTAATTTTTATGTTTTTTATGCAATTGTTTTTATTTATCGTCTTATTATTTTATCAAAAATTGCCAGAATACAAAAAAATCGAAGATTTTTTGTACATAAAATGCTTTGCATTTTATTGTACCTTTGTCTTTTAAGCAAAGGATGAATGACACATTCTGTCAATTTTTGGAAAAATTTATTTTTGAATTAATTCTTATTTTAAAATTATTTTTTCATTATTTTGTTTTTTTATTTTATTCTAAATTATTATTTTTTATTTTCCTTATTATTTTCATTTCAGGATATTTTTTTTAGCTTATCTTCACAGGATTTTGTTATTTTATCTTTATGTTGAAATCCTTTTTTTCAACAGACTGCATCTGCTTCAGTATCTCTTTCAACTGTGAATCGTCAATCACGCCAATCTGGTTTGCCTGGATTGCCCTTGCCAAAACAAGCAGCAAATTCAGCGCAAGCTCCGGATGCGCAATCCTGATGTTTGAGTATCTCTGCAATGCTTCCTTGGTCATCCTTGATTTTACTGTCTGCTCCAGCATTTCAATTTCCTGCTGAAGCCTTTGCTCTTCCTCACTTGTCTGCTGCTCCTGATCTGCCTGCTCGTAAAGTTTTCTAAGCTTTTCCTGCTTTATCCTCTCAATTTCTTCGTCAGGCATGATGGGAAATAATGAATTATTTTTACTTATGAGTTTTCGCTGATGAATGTCGCTAATGAATCTTATTTTTGCTGCACAGCTGATTTTTCCGCAGCACTGTCAAGCAGCTGCTTTCCCTTCTTTGTAAGCGATCTGCCCTTGTGAACTCCTTTGCGTGTTTTTTCAATAAGGGCTGCACTCTCCAGCTGCTGAAGTATCTTCCTTATTATGCTTCCGCTTCCCTTGAAGAAGTGTTCCGGCCTGTAGCCACGATGCCTTTTGCCGCCGTACTTTGTCCTCAATTTTGATACGCCTATGGGCCCTAATTTTGCAACTGACAACAGCACTGCAGCACTCCTGATATGCCACCAGTTTTTCTGTACAGGAGGTCTTTCCTTGTGCACTCCTGTCTTGACAAACTGTGCCCATTCAGGCGGCCTCAGCTCCTCTATTTTCTTAAATTCCTCTGCAATTATAGGAATGAGCTTTGAAGGTTCTACACTTTGTGATTTCATTTTAATTCCTTTTTATTGTTTTTTATCTTTTAATGCCTATTTTTTAATCTTTTTGGAATTTTTTAGCATTTAGAATTTAAGAGAGAAAATGCGGTTTATTTAAAAATCTTGTGGTTTTGGATTTCAGAATGCATTGATGCAGTTCACTCCAGAAAATATATCTTGTCTTCTGGCTTTTTCCTCATCACAACCTCAACGCCTGCCTCTTCAAATAATTTCCTGAAAGCTTCTTCTGCATAGGTATTGTAAGTGACGAATTTCTTTATCTTTGCATTCACAAGCATCTTGGCGCATATTATGCATGGAGTGTGAGTGCAGTATATTGTTGCATTGCTTATGTCCTTGCCGTGTATTGCAGCCTGTATGATTACGTTTTGCTCTGCATGCACTGCCCTGCAGATCTGCTGCTCTGTGCCTGACTTTATTCCGAGCCTGTTCCTCAGGCATCCCAGCTCAAGGCAGTCCTTCAGCCCAGAGGGAGCTCCATTGTAGCCTGTGCTGATTATCTGCTTGTTCTTTACAGCAACTGCGCCAACATGATGCCTCAGGCATGTCGAGCGCTCTGCAACAACAGAAGCTATCTTCAGAAAGTAGTCGTCAACATCAGGCCTTTTCGCATTCGGCATGCTGAATTTCTTCAGCACCTTCTCAATCTTTGCATAAAAATTCCTGAGCGTGGAATCATTTATTACCACAGCATCTGCCATTCTCATAGTGGCAGCTATCTGCTGATTTGACTGCCCTGGATTTTTCATCTCAAACATGTCCCTTTCCACAAAATCCTTCCATCTAAAAATGTCGCCTTCCCTCTGCCTCTGCACTATTCTCCTGAACCTTATTTTCTGGGGAGCATCAACTGCAACCAAGAAGAAATTCTCAAGCTTTCTAAGATTCTCAACCTCAAGAGGATTTCTGATGCTGTCAACAACTATGTTTCTTATTCCGGATTTTAGGTCCTCGTTTGTCTTTTTCAGAATTCTTTCTGCAAGCACTCCTGCGCCATATTTTTCCCTCAGCTCATTCCCTACTTTGATAGTGCTGTCTCTTGTTACAGCTTCCCCTCTGCTCCGTATCTCGTCTCTGATGACATCTGAAAGAGAATAGCACTTGAAGCCTCTTTTCATCAGATATTCTGCACACACTCCTTTTCCAGAGCCTAAGGGCCCGGTTATTCCTATTATCATCACAGAATAAATTGCTTGAATATTTTAAAAAGATTATTGTTAAACAAAGGTTATGATAAATTATTTGTTAAATAAAGGTTATTATAAATTACTGAAATATTTATATGGTGATTGCCATTAAAATTCCAGGGGGATGCAACTCTGCTGAATTTTTTTTGCAGAAACAATTAACTATAATACAACACTCAAGAATACAGCATCCAATATTATAACATCCAAGATCATAATACCAAAAATGCATATTCACAAAATCAACATCAAAAAGCGAGAGTTGAGATGAAAAATTAGAAAAAAATGAGAAAAAATTTAGAGGTGATTTTTTTGCTTGATAATTTTGGCGATATTGAGCTGGATTCTCTTGAAGCAAAATTGAATGTACTGCTTCTGAACTACACTCCAGAGCCAGAAAGAACTGTTGCAATGGCTGCAAAGCTCTGCTACAATTCGAGCACCATACCTGAGCTTTTGGAAGAAATTTCAAAGAAGGAGCAGGCGAAGTTCATACAAATGCTCGTAGCTTCAGGACACATGTCTCCGATAGAACATGCAGTTTATACTTTCGGGGTTGAAGGGATATCAAGGGCTTGTTCCCATCAGCTTGTAAGGCACAGGATTGCAAGCTATTCGCAGCAGAGCCAGAGGTATGTCAATTACAAGAACCTTAAGTTCATAGTTCCTCCTGAGATTGCCAAGGATGAACAGAGGAAAAAAGAGTTTTTAACAGAATGCCTTGAAGACTTCAGAAAATACCTGAAGCTCGTTGAAGAGGGCTATAGCGAAGAAGATTCCAGGTTTGTGCTCCCAAATGCCACTGAAACAAAAATGATAATTACGATGAATGCCAGAGAGCTCCTCCATTTCTATGAGTTGAGAACCTGCGAAAGAGCCCAGTGGGAAATAAGGAATATGGCAAAAGAAATGCTTAAACTTGCTTATGCAACCGCTCCCAATTTGTTCAAGGATGCGGGACCAAACTGTCTAAGAGGACCTTGCACAGAAGGAAAATACAAGTGCAAAAGAGAGATTCCAGAGATAAAAGAAGAGTTTGAGGAACTAAAGAAGCAAAAGGATTAAGTAAAAGAGGATGAAGTAAAAGAAATTATTGAAATACATATTATGGTTAATAAAAATAATTGAAAATAAAAAGAAAATAAAATTATGAAGGTGATTGAAATGCCTGAAAACGATTTGAACAATCTAGTCAATTATGTTTCAGACAAGAGCGGATTGATAATAGTGATTGACGGTAGCGACGGCTCTGGAAAAGCCACGCAGACAAAAAAACTGCTGGAGGAGCTGGATGAAATTAACAATTACAAAAAGCTTGGATTTAAAATCAGCACTCTGGATTTTCCGCAATATGGCAAAAATGCTGCAGCAGACATTGTTGGAGAATATTTAGACGGAAGTTTCGGAGACCCTGTGACGATAAGCCCCTATCTTGCATCATTTCCATTTGCTGTGGACAGGTTTTCTGAAAAAAAGAAGCTCTTGGCTTTCAAGGAAAAGAAGAACATTGCAGTGCTCAATAGGTACATCACATCAAATCTCGGGTATCAGGGTGGAAAATTAGGAGCAATCGAGGAGCAAAACACGTATATTGACAGGATGGAGAACATTGAATATGAAATCCTTGGAATTCCCAGGCCTGACATCGTGATATATCTCAACACTCCCGCAGAGGTTGCAAGGCTGATGGTGATGCTGAAGGAAAAGAGGGATTACGCTAAAAAATGCGGCAAGCTGGACTGGCATGAACGAAACATGGAATACCAAAATTCAGTCGTAGAACTTTACAAGAGAATATGCAAAGAAAGGGTTCCTGGAGCAGAAAGAAACTCAAAGATAACTGATGTATGGCTCAGAATAGACTGCGGGCGTAAAGATTACCCAAAAGAGCTTGTTGTTCAACTGGAAAGTTCTCTTGAAAAAAACAGTTCTGAAAAGAACAAAGAAAAGGTCAGGCAAGAGATTTCAGAAAAACTGCTCTTGCCGCCAGAAGAGATTCACGAGATAATTGTCTCAGCATTGGATAATTACATTGCAACCCTTCTTTGACATTCCTTGATTTTTTCTGGCATTTTGAAAAATTTTATAAATAAATCATATTTCTCTGATAATGAGGTGATGGAGTAAATTCTGAATGAGAGCATTTTCATTAATTCCATAAAATAAAAATCAATAACATAATAATCATTTTTTTGTTGTTGTTCATACGATTGTGAAATCCAGAAGTATTTTTCAGCACAACTCCGCCATATTTATTAAACAGTTGTGTTTTCCATAAACACTACTGATAAAATTTTGCACATATTTAGGAGGTATTTTGAAATGATTGTTCATTTGAACAAGCAAAACTTTGTAGAAGAAGTCAACCATAGCAAGATTCCAGTGCTCATAGATTTTTGGGCATCCTGGTGCATGCCGTGCAAGATGATGGCACCTGTGTTTGAGGAAGTGAGCAGGGAATACGAAGGCAAAATCAAATTCTGCAAACTTAGCACAGAGGAAGAGCCGCAGCTGGCGGCAGCATACGGCATACAGGGCATACCTGCGCTTCTCATGATAAGCAAGAACAGGGAGATAGGAAGATTAGTTGGCTATATGTCGAAGCAAATGCTCAAGCAAAATATTGACGAGCTCATAAAGAAGAATCAGAAGTAGTTCAGTGCCTGATATGATGCATAAACAGATGCATAAAAAATGGTTAAAAGCACGAGATAGTTAAAACCGCTGGAGGACAAGAATATGCTCTCATTTGCCTGCAAATCAGTAAGGTTTGATGATTTATTAAAATGCAGCTTTGACTTGAACAAGACAGATTACGAGATATTCTTATTTCTCCTAGACAGAAAATACATCCAGAAAAGCGGAATGACAGTCAATGAGATAGCAAAGCATCTGAAGAAAGAGAGAACAGTAATCCAGAAATCCATCAAGCGACTCTTTGAGAAGAATCTTATACGAAGATTCCAGTTGAACCTGGAGCATGGCGGCTATAGGTTCTACTATTCTGTCATAGATAAGAAGGATGTAAAAAACAAGATGTTGAAAATAATAAATAGCTGGTCTTCAAATGTTGAAGCAGCAATTACGAGATGGTAATTGAAAATTAATAATTGAAATATGATTAAAATTGATGCATGATTGAAACGCGCGGGGTGGTATGATGAATTCGGCTGGTGCAATCAATCCTTTCGAGCTAGCCCAGAAACAGTTTGATGATGTTGCACAATTGATGAATCTAGATAAGGGAATTTACTCTATCCTAAGAGAGCCTAAGAGATGCGTTGAAGTTAAAATTCCAGTGAAGATGGACAATGGAAGCATAAAAGTCTTTACAGGCTACAGGGTGCAGCACAATGACAGCTTAGGCCCTTTCAAGGGAGGCATAAGGTTCCATAAGGATGTTTCCCTGGAAGAAGTCAAGGCATTGGCAATGTGGATGACCTGGAAGTGTGCAGTTGTCGGAATTCCATTCGGCGGCGGAAAAGGAGGAGTGATTGTAAATCCCAAGGAGCTCTCAAAAGCAGAACTTGAAAAATTGAGCAGGGGCTACATAAGAGCAATACAACCGATAATAGGAGTTTACATTGATGTTCCTGCGCCTGATGTGGGAACAGATGCGCAAGTTATGGCTTGGATGCTTGATGAGTATGAAAAAATAATTGGCAAGAAAGCGCCTGCTATAATCACTGGAAAGCCCGTTGAGATGTTCGGCTCAAAAGGAAGGGAGCTTGCAACCTCATTGGGCGGGCTGTTTGTGCTTGAAAGCGCGCTGAAAAAGATAAAGAAAACTGGTGGAAAATCAGGAAAGGATGCAAAGCAAAAGACAGTCGCAGTTCAGGGTTTCGGCAATGTGGGGCATGGGTTTGCAAAACTGGTCCATAATGCAGGCTTCAAGATTGTTGCAGTCAGCGACTCAAAAGGAGGAATCTATTCTGAAAGCGGGCTTGACATCAATGCTTTAACAGAACACAAGCAAAAGACAGGCTCTGTAATAAATTTTGAGAACACAAGAAACATCACAAATGATGAAATTTTGGAACTGGAAGTTGACATACTCGTGCCTGCAGCCCTTGAAGAGCAGATAACAGAGGAAAATGCTGACAGGATAAAAGCAAAGATAGTGCTTGAGCTAGCCAATGGACCCACTACCATAAAAGCAGATGATATTCTTGCGCAAAAAGCAATTCTGGTAATTCCAGACATCCTGGCAAATTCCGGCGGAGTGGCAGTCAGCTATTTTGAATGGCTGCAGAACAGGAGAAAGAAATACTGGGAAGAGGAGAAAGTAAACAAAAAACTCAGCAAGCTGATGAAAAAGGCATTTGACGAAGTTTACAAAATATCTCAGGAACGGAATGTCAGCATGAGAAAGGCAGCGGATATTTTTGCAGTGCAGAAGGTTGCAGAGGCGATAAAGAAGGAGATTCAGTAAAACTGCGCTTAATAGAATTCTTTTGTTTTCATTTTAATTCATAATACTCTTTATCATGAACGCATAGCACTTTATTTCCTTTAATCCATCTCTTTTTTTCCGTGCGAATAAATTTTTGCATTCCGGATTTTTTGATGACTTCAAGGTTTTCAATCATGCTCATTCCATATTTATTCCTGTAGCGATTATCTAAGTGCTCCAATCTATCACATGGAAACAAAGCGCAGTCATAGCAGAATTTGCCTTTCCGGTTATTGCAGAGCCGCAACCTGCATGCTGCGCGGGTTTTAGGTTTGTTTTGCTCAGCATCATGGCAGCCATGGCAAGAGTTATTTTTGCGCAGATAAGCCCTGCAAATGCCGCAATTCATGCCGCAGGGAGCTATTAACTTTGGCAGCATTATTTCACTCCTCTCTTTCTCATTTAATTCTTCAGTTTCCTATCTTTTTTAAAGTTTCTTAGAATCATGTCGCTGTAAGAGACGTCTATTAAATCATCTTTCTTTATTTTGAACAAATTGAGATAATGGTTGCACTGCTCAGTCAGTTTTTCTATGCCTCTAGTGCCATACTTGTCAATCGCCTCTATCTCCACAAAGCTTCCCAAGTCCTTCACTTCATCTATGTGAAATTTCATATTGCCAATGAAATATATCTCCCGCTGCTTGTCCACGACTGCAATGATTCCAAGTGATTTCTCAAGAATCTCTTTTATCTGGGAATGCGGGGCTGTCGTGCAAAGAATGATGTTGGACTGTTTCGGTCCTTTTTCATTTTCCCTCTCATAATAAATCAGGTTATTTTCAATGTTGCCTTCCCGCAATTTCAGCCGCCCATGGCTGACTTTGAAATAGGTATCTATCTGATGGTCAAGCCCCTTGTATTCGGCATTTTCTGATTTCAGGATTTCCCTTATCTCATCAGGATTATTGCACCTTGCCTTGATTTCTATATTAATCTGTGTCATGAGTGAACATCTGCCATCTTTTCTTAAATAATTTTCGCTTATGAAACATACTTGGTGAAAAATAGTTTTTCCAGCAGTCACATTATTAGTGATGTAATATTATTGCTATCAGTAATAGTGTTATCTCTTATTTTTGCTGAAAAAAAGTTGAAATAAAAATAGAGGGAACAAAAATAAAAATAAATATAAAAAATAAATCCTTATGCTTCAAATAGAATTTTTTCTCATACTAACAGTGCTTTGAAGTTCTGCCATCTTTGTAAATCAGCTCATCAAGGTCTTTTCCATATTGATCAACCACTGGTTTTCTTCCATTTTCTACATAGGATGTTAATAGTTTCTCCAGTTTCCCTTCATCCTTTGCAAGTTTTTTTAATTCTTCGCAGAATATGTAGTTTTTTGCTTCTTTAGCACCCAGGTAATCAAGATCAGGGTTTGCTTTCAGTGAAGCTACTAACTCAAGTTTTCCATGCCCATACTTAGGGATGAGGTAGAGACAGATGGTTTTATTGCAGCTGTCAAAGCCTATTCTTAGTGTTTCGTTTTCTGGGAACATTTCCTTCACACATTTGGGAATCCAGATTTTTGTCCTTCTTAGATATTCTATCATTTTAATCATCCTCCGCATTTTAGGGTCTGCCGACCATAGTTTAATCTGTTATTGAAGATTTTCAGAACCTGATTTTTCCCTTTTAGAGAATATTATGGATTTCAACCCGTCTCAAAAAAGAAAGGTTATATCAGAGCAAAGCTAGAGTTAAAATATAAAAGAATTAAAACTGGCAAAAACTAATTCCCTGTTTTGTTTTGCCGGTTTTTGATTCATAATAGGTGGGAAACACCGCCCTTATTTAAAACTTTCTATCTTTATCATTAACGAGTGGTTAATTTAGAAAAGATTTAAATACTTTAATACTAGAACCGTCATTAGCTGATATATATCAAATACTAAAAACTGAAAAAAAACAAATGGAAAAGGTGCATTCAGAATGAAAGAAAATCAAATCTCAGGAGATAAGAATGAGAAAACTTTGGAAGCAAAACTTGAAAAGAACAAAGAGCAGACAGTAGTAAAGCAAACTGAAAAAAAAGAAATTACATTTTCCCCTTATTTGGATGAGATATGCAAGGGCTATGAAAAATATATGAACTCAGATAACAGAACAGGCATGATTCCTACTTATATAACTGATAAACTCCATCCTACCAAGGAACAGATAGAAGAGTTTAGCAAAATACTCCCAGACTACAAAAACCTAAAAGGATTTGAGACTCACACTTCACTTTATTTAAGTGCGTTAATGCAATCAAGTGAAGATAAAGAATTTACCATAGACATGAAACCTCTAAATAATGAGGGCATACTTCTCCAGAATCTTGCATATAAATTAAAAGGCAAAAAGCTTACAATAAATGGAAACACAGGGAACTACTTTGGTTTATATGCAGAAGATTGTGAGATAACCTTAAATGGCAATACACTATGGAGCATTGGACTGGATGCACAGAACTGCAGGATAACAGTAAATGGAGATACAGGATTCGATGTCGGAGAGTATGCAACAAAGTGTGAAATATACATAAAGGGCAACTGTCAAAGTTTATCAGAACGCATTGGAAAGGAAACCAACGTTTACCAGTGGAGAAATAACAAATGGCAGAAGCGTGTCAACCCCACAGTTGACGAAACGAAATTCCACCTTGGCAAATATTGAGACAATTTTTGAAAAAATCTATTGACATTCCTAACAAACTATGGAGAAAATAAACTATAAAAAATATATACAGAAACTAAACATCACTGAAAATGATTATCAAAATAACGCCTGAAATATTAAAGGAGAACATGCTCACAAAGAAAGAAGTCACACAGCTCTGCACTGCCAGTTTTTATAAGCATCCCAAGGGTTGCCCGAATTACAACAAAAAGGAGGGATGCCCTCCGAATCAGCCTTTAATTGATGAAATCCTTGACTTCCAAAGAGATTTGTTCGCGATTTACACAGAATTCAATGTTGGAGAGTTTGCCGAAAAAATCAAAAGTGCGCATCCTGACTGGAAAAGCCCGAGGCAGTGGTATAATCCGAGATACTGGCAGCCAAAAGCAAGAAAGTTCCAGAGACAGGAAGAGAAAAACGCAAAAGAGGAATACAGCCTGGATGTGATACTAAATTCTCCTGAGGCCAATGGACTGAATGTGACAGGGCTCATGAAGGAAATCGGCATAGCGATGAAGTGGAACTGGCCCCCTGAGCACAACACCGAAAACAAGGAATATCTGAAAAATTCCGTCTATCTCATCTCACTAGGGGGATTTGCCCTGGATAATAACGAAAGGCATAATGAAAAATATGAGCGATGATAAAAATACCTCAACCCATATCTTCAAAGCATATCTTCGGTCAATAAGAAATACAATTAGAAATGCATAAAAATAAAAATAAATATAAAATAAATAGTTTTTCTGATTTCTTTTTTCTATTTGCCTTTCTTTCTCTTCGCTCTTTCAGCTACGCGCCCTATCCACATTGTGGCTAAAACCGCGATGACAGTCACAACAACTGCATACACAATCATCGCTACCAAGGAGCTTGCATCTCCAAAAACTGTTTTGAAGAGCGCCTGTATTGCTCCGTTCCAGGCGAGAGCTGCCACCAGTCCAAATGCTGCAGTAATCAAAGCAGCTAGTTTCTCTACTATCTCAGATTTCAAATCCTACACCCCCTTTTTCTCATCTTAATTTTTACTTTTTTTTAAAATCAGTCTCATAAATATTTAATAAAAAAACAGAAAAGATTTTTGAGTTTACTTAATATTTCTCTCTGCAATGTCGCCGACTATTGGCAGTTTGTACTTCTCGCCCTGATAGGCTTTCACCATCAGCAGAATCTACAGGATAAATGCCAATAAGCCAATCAATGTGCTGAAAATGACCCCCAGCACAGGCAGCCATCCCACTAACACACTGATGACTGTAATTGCCAGAAAAATAATCAATGACTGCATTGCATGGAACTTCACAAACTTGCTCTTTTTCTCCAGCAACAAGAAAATAAGCCCGCTGACCCAACCAAGAACATAGCAGAGCAGTGCTTCAACATTCTCATCAAGGTTCAGGGATGTTTTTTCCTTTTTGGCTACTTTTGCCTTTTTCGCTTTAGCTATTCTAACCACCTCTTGCTATTCGCATATTTACGCATCAATCGTTTATTAATTTCTCCTTCTTATTTTTTATCAAAAATTGCCAGAATACAAAAAAATCGAAGATTTTTTGTACATAAAATGCTTTGCATTTTATTGTACTTTGGGCTTTAGCCCAAAGATATTTATTATTTTTTGTTTATTAAGTTCTCCTGATTGTTGTTTTGTAATATTTTGTTGTAATATTTTGCAATATACTCTTTTAAGCGCGTTTTATTTAAAAATTTTAGTATTTTTCCCAATGGAGCACCTCATCCAGCTTTCTCTTTTCGTGGGGTTCAGCATTTTTTTCATAATAGCCCAGAGGAATTATTGAGACGATATCAATATCTTCTGGAATTCCGAATGCCGTCTTTATCGCTTGGCAATAGGGCTTGTTATAGCCTGCAACCCAGCAACTTCCTATTTTGAAGGACTTGGCAGCCAATAGTATGTTTTCAGTGGCTGCACTGCAATCCTCTACCAAATGATGATTACGTTTGTCCCCGCACACAAGCACGCATGCAGCAGAATCCTTTATGAATTTTCCATAGCGAGCATTTTCAGCAATATAATTTAGCTTTTCCTTTTCTGTTATCACAACAAACTCCCACGGCTGCATATTTATGGCAGAAGGAGCCAGTCTTGCAGCGTCAATAATTTCTTCCAGAATCTTCTTTTTAATAGGCTTGTTTGCGTATTGCCTGATGGACCTTCTGCTCTTTATCAGCTTTAGCAAATTATTCATTTCACATACCCCTGATTTTTTTATACAATGCTATTATTTATTATTTTTATTCATTTAAGCATCCCGCTGACTACCAAATCAATTGCTTTTTCTTTTTCAAGCCCTCTTGCCATAAGTGTTTCAATCTGTTTTTTATCCACGCTTCCTATGGCAGCTTCATGAGTTACTTTGGCATATTCATTTGTAACATTGACTATTGGCACAGCCTTTGCCTGAGCATTGCCCTGGATGATTTCAATACAATCAACATGCCCTCTTGCATAAGGCGCGCTGGCAGTAAGTTCACTGATTACTTCACTTTGAGCATCATCTTTTACTGCAATGCGGCTTTTAATCAAGCCGCGAGAAGATTTTCCTGTGAGATAGCCTGCTTCCCTAATTTTAATTCTGTCATCGCCATATCCATAAATCTTGGCAGTCATATCAAGAGTTGAATTTTCTAAAATTTCAACCACATAGTCCAAGTCAACAATACCCGCCCTGCCTTTGAGTAATGAGAAATTTGTAACCAGATGGCTGTTCTTGCCGACATTAATCTTTGCTTTTGGAACTACTTCTATTCCACCATGCTCACCGTGAAAATGGACTTCATCATATCCATAATAGGCATTATCACCAACCTCAATTTCAGCATTCATCCTATGAACTACATTTATGGCATTTGGAAAAACACAATGGGCAAGAAGCTGAATCTTTGCTCCATCCTCGATTTTTGCTTTAATGTTAATCTCTTGAATGCCCTCTTTAGGCAATACCCCAAAACAAAGATGGACAGGGTATTCTATTTTTTTGCCCTTCTCAACCTTTAATTCAATATCCACGCCAGACGCGGTTTCTTCAGGCATCAAAATTAAGCCGTCGATTGAGCGGCTGCCGATTACCTTGTTCTTGTGTATAATCAAATGCGCAATGTTTTGATTCTTAAAGATGCTTGGTGTGCCTCCTGCCTGAGCATATGCTTCCAATATAAATTTATAATCTTGGCTATAATCTTGCATCATTTTGAATCTACCTAAACTACCATTTTCATATTTTTTCCTCTGGCGAAAAGATTTTTGTAGGACAGGGAATGCATTTTTCTTTAAAATATTGACCTACTTCTTTTGGTTTGCCTTCTTTTACAATGTAACCTGCACACATAAGAGAGGTTTTATCAGCAATCTCAGAGACCTCTTCACGGTGAGTAATCAGAAGCACTGTAGTGCCCTGTCTTTTTAATTCTATTATCATGTCGACAATGTTATCCAAGGCCAACATGTCAATACCTGAATCAGGCTCGTCTAAGATTGCCAATTTTGGTTCCATTGCAAAGACTGATGCCAATTCGATACGTTTTCGTTCTCCGCCGCTCAAGGTCTTATCCACTTCTCTGTTGAGATAA
>Ga0172366_10000597_pt1 | contig 26598 bp, 25 predicted proteins | sample LakKivSesite69cm_FD_114533 | JGI IMG/M metagenome (GOLD analysis project Ga0172366, IMG submission 114533) | Sediment microbial communities from Lake Kivu, Rwanda - Sediment site 69cm | ecosystem: Environmental > Aquatic > Freshwater > Lake > Sediment | place: Rwanda: Western Province, Lake...
GTTTTTATTGTGTTTGCGGTTACATTTTCTGTTGGCAGAATACTTGTTGGGCTCATATCCTATTACAGCAGCATGCACAGGGGAATAAAACCTGTTGCTCCTATGCTCCAGAAGGTTGTCCGGTTAATAGTGTACCTCATAGGCATCATGATTGTACTTGATTTTTCAGGTGTTTCCATCACACCATTACTGGCAACAGTCGGCATCGCAGGCATTGCAGTAGCATTTGCTTTGCAGGAAACACTTTCAAGCTTCTTCGCAGGACTTTACATAATGGCTGACAGACCTGTGAGGGTTGGGGATTTTGTGAAACTTGAATCAGGTGAGGAAGGATATGTATCTGACATTGGCTGGAGAAGCACAAAGATAAGGGCTCTATCCAACTATGTGATAGTTATTCCAAACTCAAAACTTGCAAACTCCATTGTTACAAACTACTACCTGCCTGAGCAGGAGATGTCCTGCCTTGTTCAGGTCGGCGTAAGCTATGATTCAGATTTGGAAAAGGTTGAAAGGGTAACAATAGATGTCGCAAAAAATGTTCTTGAGAATGTGAAAGGTGGGAAGAAAGGTTTTGAGCCATTCATACGCTACCACACATTCTCTGATTTCAGCATAAACTTCTCGGTAATCCTGAGGGCTAATGAGTTTGTTGACAAATACCTTATAACGCATGAGTTCATAAAGGCACTGCATAAAAGATACAAAGAGGAAGGCATTATGATACCCTACCCGATAAGAACGGTTTACATGAAAAAATGATATTGCAAAGATAAAACAACATTTATTTAAAAAATAGTGATAATAAGATATACAGAAGGATTAATATGAAAATTCGAGCATGCATGAAGTGTGGGAGCAGAAACCTCCAAACACCTACTCTGGAAGATGGGCGAATACCAGGGCGGATTGGTTCATTTGATGAATGGCTCTGCAACGATTGCAGATACTTAGGAGTACCAATAATTTTTGATAATGAGCAGGCATATGAAGAATTCAAAAAGACTCGGCAATAACAACTATTTTTAGTCGCTTATGGGTTTCAATGATTAATGTAATGTTTTGTCCATAAAGTTATCATCAAATGGTACAATTTTGTTTGTTTCCATAATTATGTCTCATGTTACATGTGTAACATTTGTAACAATATAAGTCTTCTGCCCTGATTTCAGTCTATCACAAATTGGTCATATTCAATAAAAAAATAAAAAAAGAGAATGAATTGACTACCACTTTTCTTCTTCCGTCTCTTTACTCATCTCTCCTGAGCAGATGTAGTCATTCTTGCAGTATTTACAGACAAACTCACCGCATTCTGGGCACACACTACCTGTCTCATTACCACATTCTATGCATTCTCCCATTTTTATCACTCCCCTTGTGGGTTTATCCTATCTACTATTTTCTTTTTTTACTCTTCAGGTGTCGGCTCGGGCTGCTTTCTTTTCTTCTTGTCCATTTGCTCACCCCCCTTCCTCTATGCATTTGATTATCCGAGGAAGTCTATGTATTTATGAACCCAATGCTGGGCATATTTACACGGTACAGAGGGGAAAATCCCACTGGTATTATAAATCTTTGTAAACAAGGTATATATACAACCTTTGTATTGCGGCCTAGGTTATGCAAGAAAAAAAGTCTACTGTTTTTAACACAGGTTTTATCCTGTTCTGCTGCAGGTCCTGGAGTGTTTGTGTTGCTGGTATCCCTTTTTTCAGTAGGAGGAAGGCTTGTGGGCAGTATGTGTACGTCCCAATCTCACTAGCACGCAACACACTTTTTTTATTTTCACTCATTGTTTTTTTTCACCCCCCCCTCGTCAGATATGATGTTAACGCTGGGCTTAATTTCCAAACTCTTTCACCATTTTTTCCAATCTCCATAACGGCGTCTTTACTCATCAAAGCATCTAAATATGCATAGATACGGGGCTGGGTGACGCCAATGCTAGCAGATATTTCTTTACTTACAGCTAGGATTTCCCCACCATGAGACAAGAGATACTCAACCAGTTTTTTCTGTGTTGTCAGCAGTGAGGCGTAGATTGTTTTTCCAGTAGCAAAAAGTACCTCATCCACATTTTTTTTATCTATCTTTTTTAGTCCTATTGCAGCCGCATTTTCCACCGCGCCTCTGCAGAGCACCATCATAGCCCTGGGTATACCGAAGCTTTGTTCGGCTAAAGCATCTAAAGCATCTTCTGTAAATGGCTGCCCTCCCGCTGCTTTGCAGTATTTAATAGCCGAGTTTTTCAAATCTTTTGTAGACATCTCTGGGAGCTCAGTTTTGATATCGAATGCACCGTACTGTGTAGAAATTATTGTTCCCGCTAGAGAGAGAAAGGTATAGGAGCCTGTAAGCATAAAAGAGGCGTGGTATCCTAAGATATCCCTTATGCTGGCTATGAGTTTATTAAAATATCTTGGATTCATTTTATCTATTTCGTCAACTCCGATGAGTATTCTGTATTTTTCTGACATTATTTCAAGTGTCTCCATAACAAAATCTTTTGTATAAGCGGGGATGAGAGTGGTTTTAAAACTTTCACCTTCTGTGCTTGTATATTTTCCAGCGCCTTTGACTACCATGCTGAAGCCTGCTTCTACTGCGGTTTCCATCCCCTTGCTTCTCTCTACTCCACCCATTTTATTATAGATGTCTTCTGCGCGCTTGTTTTCTGTTTTAAATTGTTTTGCAAGTGCGAACGCTATAATGTTAAGAAAATCGATTTCGGAAGTTCCTGTAAAGGTTGTGTATATGCTCGCCACTTTTGGCTTCTTAAGTCCTGCTAAATCAAAGAGAAAGTATTTGAGAAAAGCTGTTTTTCCTACACCGTAGTATCCATATATTAGCGCATTTCTTCTTCCTTCTATTACACTTATGGTATTTTCTATTTCTTTATCTCTGTTTGTGAAGAGTTTTTGCAGAAGAGGCTCTTGTGGGCATCTTAAAGGGAACGGATTATGTCTTATCCCTAATCTTTCTAATCTTTTATCGTACTTCTCAGCGTATTCTTTTACTCTATACATATTATAGTCCCTTATGTGGTATTATGTATCTAACAGGGTGTTATATCCTTATAAACTTTTCGCCTCCGAACCCCCTTTTTTTGATGATTCTCATCCCAACATCACTAATGATGATCTCATCACCCTGCTGAATGTTGTGGTATTCCGCAAGCGCTTTTGGGATTGTGAAAACAAGAGCACCGCCTGATTTTCTAATGGTTGATTTGATTTGGTGTGGTGCTGTTTCAAAAATTAGTTTTAGGTAGCAGTTTCTGCACAGGTATCCTTCTGCGCTTGCTTCTTTACCATTTACTCTGATTCTGTCATAGGTTTTTTTGGGTAGCATGTCATCACAGAGCATGCAGGAGTACAAGGGGGAGTATTTTGTTTCTGTTTTCCTTCTCATTTTTTATGGTCTAACCCTGCCAATCCTGATGTATTCTACCCCGTCATTCACAACCCTAGCGAAAAGCATTTCCTTTTTGACGCCGTGGGCAAGTCTAACTGCTCTTGATATCTCAGGCCATGTTGAAACAAAGTTTTTTGGAACAGAATGCACAAGAAGTTTTGAATGCGTCTTATCAGGTTCGTTGTCATAAATCCTGAAATGCGCGCCGTATTTGAAGCCTGTTTTAACAATCATTCCCCTGTTTTTCAGGTTGCTGTAAACTGTGAAGCGTAAATCAAAATCTGGCTGTATAGATTTTGCCTTTCGTTTGAACCTGCTGATGGAGATATTTTTTTTGTTTTTTACGTCGTTTACCTCCAAAATCTTTTTTTCAAGGAGGTATCGTGTTTCAGCCAGTGAAAGTTGCAGTCCTTTACTCATTGGTTTGCCGTAGAACTCTGAATGAAGCAGGTTGTCTGCAAGTTTTTCATCCCAGACCATCACCCTGTCTTCAAGGAAAACAGCATTGCCAGTTAAATCTGGTTTTCTGAGTTCCACCCTTGCGGTAGGATTGATTTTCACAACCCTGTAATATGTTAAATCACCTTCCTCATCCACAATGCCGATGAGAAAACGCTTTTTGTTTCTTCTTGCTTTGTCCACCATTTCAGACAGTTCTGATATGTTGAATTTTGCTCTTTCAGAAACTGCTGACACCCAGAACTTTGCGTTTGCCTTACTAGGTCCCTCTCCCCTTCTGTATGCCTTAAAATCAATTCCCTCACTGTCAGGCTTCACTATGTACCCTCTCTGCCTGAAATCCCTGTAAACAATGTATTTTATCTCAAACTGCGGATATGTTTTTGTTGCATAATTAATCAATTCCCCAATACTGATTTTCTCATTGTTCCTGAAAACCTCAATCCTGCCAAGCTCAAGAAGAAGTGCTGCCTCAACCAGTGTGAGTTTCAGCCCCCCACCTGATATTGGCTCACCATGATAACCCTTGTTGTAAATCTGAGATGCTTCCTTTTGATCTTTGATGAATACATGATTGTCTATCAGCTCACCTAGCATAGTAGGATAATAGTAGTAGTGGTTTTTATTAGTATTGATTGATTTTTTTCCCTGACTACTTGTTCAGTACTTCTCAATCCCTTTTAACTCATCCCCGTCCCATTTAAACCTCAGTCTTTTCCTGCCCTTGTAAAGTTTCTTCTGCAAAACATATCCTACAATCAATGGCAGTCCAATTGTTGATTCAACATATGCAACCGCTTTCTTTGCATTCTTCGTTATCTTTCCCCAGGACTGTGCTTCCTCAAAAGTACATCCCGAAAGTCCCCCCCAGTGAGGCGCATCAGTTGTGAGCTGTATTGCATAATCATGTCCTCCTGTGTCCCTGTCAAATGTTTCTGTCATAACACAGGTCTGCTGAATATAGTTTTTTGGAATCCCTCCAGAAACATAGATTGCACCTGTTTTTTTTGATTTTATTTTTATCTGCGTTATTTCCCAGTTGTCCCTTATAGGGTCAATGATTATTTCTGGTTTTTTTCCTTTTCTTAAACATTTTTTAACATAGTATTCTGTAAGACCAATGCCTATTGAGGAATCATTTATTGCAGGACAAAAAACAGGAACCTTGTGTTTTGCTGCTGTGTAAAGTATTGAATTTTTATCATTGATTTCTCTGCCAAGAATTTCCAGAAACTCCCTGGATGAATATATTCCTGGTTTCATTCTGCTTGCAAGATTTGCGATGTGTGTGTCTGTTTCCTCAAACCTTTTCTCATCAACGATTGTGTCATATATTCTGTCAAGATAAAACTCTCTGAGTTTTACGTCATCAATAACTGGTGAGCATTTATAATGCTGGTATCCTCTGGCAGCATAAAAATCCTGGTAAAGTATTGCCCCAATGGAAACAACAGCATCAACAATCCCATATTCTATCATGTCCCTGATAACCTTTCTAAGCCCGCCAGCAATCAGCGCGCCAGCCAAACCCAGAATAATCGTTGGTCTTGTCTTATCCTTAAGCGCATTTTCATAAACTGTAGCGCATCTTGCAATGTTCCTGCTCTGAATAGAACTGTGTTTGAAGGAATCAACAAGCTCAGACACTGTTTTTATTTTCTCTAGGTCTATGTGTTTCACAGGGCTGCGCATGAAATCTTCTCTTTTCATACATCTGTATTGTTTAGAAAATATTTATTAGTTTGGTTTTTTTCATTCCTCATGCATATATTTTTCAATGTATTCTTTTCTGATTCTTTTCAGTTCTGTTTTTGGTAATGTTTTCAGAAGTTCCCATGCAAGGTTCAGTGTTTCCTCAATACCTCTGTTCTCATCCTTTCCCTGGGTGATAAATTTTTTCTCAAAAATCTCAGCAAAAGCCAGGAATTTTTTATCCCTATCAGTAAGTGCTTCTTCACCAACAACAGCAACAAGCTCTCTTAAATCAATTCCTTCAGCATACGCTGCATATAATTGATTGCTTACATCATCATGATCTTCCCTTGTTCTGTCCTTACCTATGCCTCTTTTCATGAGTCTTGAAAGGCATGGTAAAACATTAACCGGTGGCGAAACCCCTTTTCTGTACAGCCCCCTTGACAGCACAATCTGCCCCTCTGTAATATACCCTGTTAAATCAGGTATAGGGTGTGTTATGTCATCATCAGGCATGGTTAAAATAGGCATCTGGGTGATGCTTCCTTTCTTGTTTTTTATCCTTCCTGCCCTCTCATATATTGATGCAAAATCCGTGTACATGTAACCAGGGTATCCTCTCCTGCCAGGGACTTCTTCCCTTGCTGCAGCAATCTCCCTTAATGCCTCTGCGTAGTTTGTCATGTCAGTAAGAACTACAAGAACATGCATGTCTTTTTCAAATGCAAGATATTCTGCGCTTGTCAAAGCCATTTTTGGAATAATCAAACGCTCAATTGCAGGGTCGTCTGCAAGGTTCAAAAACAAAACAGACCTTTCAAGCGCCCCTGTTCTCTCAAAATCCTTGATGAAAAAGTTTGCCTCCTCAGATGTTATCCCCATTGCACAGAAAACAATAGAAAAAGTTTCCTCTTTACCAAGCACCTTTGCCTGACGTGCAATCTGGGCTGCAAGGTCGTTATGTGGTAAGCCTGAGCCTGAAAATATTGGCAGTTTCTGTCCTCTGACAAGGGTGTTCATCCCGTCAATTGTGGAAATACCTGTTTGAATAAAATCTCTTGGATATTCCCTTGCAGTGGGGTTTATTGGGTTGCCATTGATATCAACCATTTTCTCAGGTATGATTTCAGGGCCACCATCAATAGCTCTGCCTTTCCCATCAAAAACCCTTCCAAGCATTTCCATGCCGACACCGATTTTCATTGTTTCACCAATAAAACGCGCACTCGTATGCTTTGTGTCAAGCCCTTTTGTTCCCTCGAAAACCTGAATTATGACCCTGTTTGTTTCTGCCTCCAACACCTGCCCGAGTCTTTCCTCCCCATTTGGTGCAAGGATTTTTACAACCTCACCAAATGCCACATCAGATGTGCCGTCAACAATCATCAAGGGTCCTGTGATTTCAGAAACAGTTGAATACTCCTTAACCCCCATCATATCACCTTCCTGATTTCGTTTTCCATGTCGCTCCCAAGTTTCTCAAACTCCTCCTCAAACGTTTCATTGGAGGTTGTACCCATCCTTGCTATGTTCTCTTTGCATTTCAATGTCTTTAGTTTTTCAGAGGGGGCGCCTTTTTCAATAGCATCTGTGGTTAAATCATAAAATTTTAACATTGTTCTGAGCATCTCATACTGTTTTTTTGATGGGCAGTATGTATCAATCTCATGATATGCGTTCTGCTGCAGAAAATCCTCCCTTAGCATCCTTGCTACTTCCAGAACAATCTGGTCCTTTAGAGGCAGAGCATCAGGCCCAACAAGCTGTATTATTTCTTGTAGTTCGCTTTCCTTCTGCAGTATCTCCATTGTCTTTTCTCTCATGTTTAACCATTCAGGGCCAGTATTTTCATGGTACCATCCCTTCATCTGCTCCAGGTAGAGTGAGTATGATTTAAGCCAGTTCACGGATGGGAAATGGCGTCTGTCTGCAAGGTCTGGGTCCAATGCCCAGAAAACCTTCACAATCCTTAGTGTGTTCTGCGTTACAGGCTCTGAAAAATCCCCCCCTGGTGGTGAAACAGCGCCTATAACAGAGATGGATGCCTTTCTATCACCCATTGTCTGAACACAACCTGCTCTTTCATAGAAATCAGCTAATCTGGATGCAAGATAAGCAGGGTATCCTTCTTCACCAGGCATCTCCTCCAGCCTTCCTGAAATTTCCCTAAGAGCCTCAGCCCATCTTGATGTTGAATCAGCCATGAGTGCAACATCATACCCCATGTCCCTGTAGTATTCAGCAAGCGTTATTCCGGTGTAAACAGATGCTTCCCTTGCAGCAACAGGCATGTTTGATGTGTTTGCAATAAGCATTGTTCTGTTCATAAGTGGTTCACCTGTCCTTGGGTCAACAAGCTCAGGGAACTCGCGTAAAACATCAGCCATTTCATTCCCCCTTTCACCGCAACCAACATAAACAACTATGTCTGCATCACTCCATTTCGCAAGTAACTGCTGAATAACTGTTTTCCCGGTCCCGAAACCACCTGGTATCCCTGCTGTTCCACCTTTTCCAACAGGGAAAAATGTGTCAAGAACCCTTTGACCTGTGATTAGTGGCACTGCAGGGTCAAACTTTTTTATGAATGGTCTTGGTATCCTAACAGGCCATGTCTGAAGCATTTCAAGCTCTTTCACGCCATTTTTTGTCTCAATCTTTGCTATTTTATCCTCCACTGTATAATCGCCTTCTTCAGCAATCTCAACAATCTTCCCTTCAAAATTTGACATCACTCTGTGCTCAACAACAGGTGTTTCAGGGACGCCACCAATAATTTCTCCAACCTTCACCCTGTCATGGGCATTCACGCCTGGTTTAAAATGCCATTTTTTCTTTCTGTCAATTGGTCTGACAGAAACACCCCTTGAAATGAAATCGCCAGATGTGTTTTTAATCAGAGTCAGAGGCCTCTGAATCCCATCAAATATTTGACCGATAAGCCCTGGAGCAAGTTCAACTGAAAGTGGTTTGCCTGTGTTCTCAACAGGCTCACCAGGTGTCACACCTGATGTTTCCTCATAAACCTGGATGGTGGCAACATCATTGTTCAGCTCAATGATTTCACCAATGAGCTTTTCCTTACCAACATTTACAACATCATACATTCTAGAGCCTCTCATGTCTTTCGCATTCACAACAGGTCCTGATATCCTTGTTATTATTCCCATACTTATCCCCTCAGTTCCTCAGGTACAACACCCACCGCCCTTCTGATTATCTTTTCAATACGGTCCTCTCTTTCCATAATTTCTTTTTTATCAGGAATCTCAACAATAACAGGGTAGAGTGGTTTCCTGGTTTTCCATGCATTTATCTCTTTCCTGATCATCTCAGCCAGTTTCTCAGTTATTATTATTACACCAACACCGGGCTCCTCCATGAATTTTGATAGTGCGTTTTCAGCCTCTTTCTTATCCTTAGGTGTTACCCTGTTTTTAACACCTGAGAGTGCAAAACCAATCACTGTGTCCCTGTCACCAATAACACCTATTTTCATAACTCCTCCTCTGCTATTAGAAAGTGTTTGATTTTTTCTGAACCCAGTCCCTCAGCAACGCCTTTCAGAACCGCGTTAATGTTTCTGACCTCGTATTCCTTTGCAACAGCAAACCTGATAGGGACGCCTGCTGTCAGCCCATACTCAACTGAAAGCGATGACACTGTTTTCAGCAGCTCTCTGTCAAGTGCTGCCTCAAGAGGATAAACACTGCCTGTTTTCTCATACTCAGGCAGAGCCTCCTTGAGTGGCTGGGCATATGCTGTCCCCTCAGTTTCTGATATGATTTCCTGGATGTTTGTTGCTAGGGATAATTCATGCAGCCTCCATTCTGCAAGCTCCCTTCCTTTCCCAAACAGAAAACTTTCTATAACCCCTGGCTCATAACCCATTTTCCTGGTTCTGATGAGAATTTTCAGGTTCATAATATCAGCATATCTTCCAACAAACACGGAAGCGCATGGGGCAACATCAACATCAACCTTTAGGGCTGAGGCTCTGAGTTTCTCATAAACATATTTGTCCAGCATTCTTTCTAATTCAACAGGCTTATAAGTCTCAGTTTTAAAAGCATCATTAAACGTTGTTTCTTTCAGTATTGATATTATTGTTTCAATATCCTTTGCATCAGCCAGCTCTGATATTAATTCTGATGTTAGGACTTTTACCGGCAGGCTTTTTTTCAGAATTTCCTCCTTTTCCACACCATCGGATTTCATCCTGATTATTTTTTTGAGCTGTTCTGCATCAAATTTTGTCAGATATGCGTTAAACAGCGGCATGATTCCCTCAGGAACAGAGCTAACCAGGTTTTTCATCTGGCTGATGAGTGTTTTATCTAGTGAGTACTCTATGTCCTCATCAACCTTGTATCCCTCTGCCTCTATTTTTGACAAAACTTCTGAAGCAGACCTTGATTCCAGAAGATCAAGAAGCTTTTTCTTGTTTATGAAAGGGGTTCCTATGGCTTTCAGTTTAGCATTTGGGTAAGCAAAGTTTGCTATTGCGGTAATAGTCCTGTAATACGACATGAATAATATAATCAGGATCAGCACTGCTACACCAACGATGCCGAAAACTATCACTATGCTGTTATCCAATCCAAGCATTTATCCCCCAAGCAATATTTCTGCCAGCTCCTTTCTCAGCAGTTCTTTGTTTCTGCTGAGTATTCCCTCAAATGTGTTATCAACCCTGATTTTTCCATCCTTTGATTTGATAACAACACCACCTGTATTGTTCAGGAATTTTTCATCAACAGCAACGTTTAATACTGAGGCTATTTTTTTAACAGCCCTGCTGTCTTTTTCAGTACATTCTGTAACAGCATTTTTCCCGACAATATCGACTCCCTCCTTTATGCTTCTGTTCAGGAATTTTTCATACTCTTTTCCTTCTATATTCGCAAGTTTTTTTTCACTTCTCCTGAAGCACTCATTTATGATATCCTCCCTAGCATCCAGCTGAATCCTTTTTGACTCTATCTTTGCTCCTGATATGATGGTATTTCTTATAACCACTGCTTCTTTTTCATATTCCTGTTTTATTTTTTCAACCATTTTTTTTGTTTCTTTTTCATTTCTTTTCCTGATGTTTTTTACTTCATTGCTCGCACTGTCCAAAATTTCCTTTACCTTTGACTCTGACTCCTTTTTTATTCTCTCAATAATTCTGTCCACCCCATTCATCTACATCAACCCTACACCCTTCATGATGAGTATTGCTACAACCAGGGCAAAAATTGCGAATATCTCAGACATCACAGCAAATATTAATCCTTTACCCATGACCTCAGGGTTTCTTGATACCGCACCTATTGCGCCTGAGCATGTTATACCCTGACCAATCGCGCTTATTCCTGCTATGCCTATGGCAAGCCCTGCGCCGATAACAGCCATGCCCTGATTGACATCTACTTTAAATGTTTTTGTGAACATGCCTGTGAACGCCATAAGGAGTATTGCAACAACCAGCCCATATATTGCCTGGGTTTCTGGCAGGACAGAAAACACCATGCCTTTCCCAAACATCTCAGGTTTTTCTGATGTTGCACTAATACCACCAGCGCATGCTATGCCCTGACCAATCGCACTCAGTCCTGCTATGCCTATGGCAAGACCGCAGGCAACACCAACAAAACCTACTGCTGTTAAATCATTCTTTAAAAATGCACTGTAGTCCTTTGTTAGAATGCCTGAGAACCCCATAAGCAGTATTGCTACAACCAGACCATATATTGCCTGGGTTTCAGGTAATGCTGAGAACATTATGCCTTTTCCCATCATCTCATCCTTTTCTGCGGCTGCACCAATGCCAGCAGCTGCTGCTATGCCCTGACCAATTGCAGATAATCCTGCGAAACCAACTGCGAGACCGCATCCTACTGCAACAAGGCCAACGGAAACAGGTATGTCTGCTGCTCCTCCACCAATCAGCCCTGTGCCCATCAGTATAAATATTGCTGTTACAAGACCATATATCGCCTGTGTTTGCGGCAGTGCTTGAAATACAAACGACATGCCAAATTTTTCAGGTTTCTGTGCTACAACACCAGATGCAGCAGCACCTGTTATTCCTACGCCTATGCCTGAGCCCATAGCGCTTATCCCTATTGCCAGACCAGCACCAACAGCCGCAAGAAACGCACCCATTCCTATCATTTTTTATCCCTCCACCACTGTGTATTTTCTATTTGTTTTGAAAGGCTTAAACTTATTGCCCCCACCTGTGTAGAACTGCCCGAAAAACTCCACGTACTGGAGCCTGAGGGAGTGAACAAATGAACCAAGCGCCTGAATTCCAAGATTGAATGTATGCCCAACAATAAATACTGTTCCACCAACAATCACAGCAAACAAAACAGGCATTTTTATGATAACCGATAAACCCGTTAGTAAAAGGAAAACGCAGGCTGCTTTCATTGCCAATGATTTAATACCTTTTTTCTTTTTTAAGCCAAAAATACCCAGTAAGCCACCTATTATGATAATTATTAAGGATAATGGTAAGTTTATTATTGAGTAGCTCTTTGGTCCCATCTGGGCAATTATGTTCACTGTCATTGCTATCCCTGCTGTTGCCAGACCAAGCGCAAGCAGTCTTGCATAGGAAAGCCAGTTTCCAATGAATCCTGTGAGGTCAAAGAAGAAAAGGCCCTTTTTTCTTATAATAAGTAATGCAAGACCAAACAAAAGTCCCATGCCTGCGAAATAAACAGCTGTTAATGGGAAAGAACGCCATCCAAGAAAATGAAGAATAATTACTGCAAAAGATGGCTGTAAAACCCACCATGACACCTGGTCCTGCATTATGCTGCTGTAATCCTTTTTAATGTAGTTCTGATGTGCTGCCAAAACCAAACCAAGGTTTATGTGGAATAACCCTATGATTAGTGCAATTATGAGTATGGTTATTGGGTCCTTCAGACCGCTGAGAAAACATTTCGGCTCAAAACCAAAAAATCTCGCAGGCACATCACCAAGATACCCTCCTTGAACAATGCCGAAAATTACTGTTGAGGCACCAACTGCTGACACCAAAATAGAGGCGTTTTTCATTTCAGGACTTACAGCACCCCTAAGAAGGAGTAATCCCATCATTAGTATTATTGCACCATAAACCGCATCACCAAGCATGAAGCCAAAAAATATCACAAATATTGGTGCTATAATCATTGTTGGGTCAACCTCATCATATTTTGGAGGGGCAAACATTTCTGTAAGGGCTTCAAAAGGCTTAACCCATCTTGGGTTGTCCATGTAAACAGGGACTTTTTCAGGTTTTTTAGGCCAGGCAAACGAGCAGTATGCGTAACCGTTTGTCACACCCTCAACAACCATTTTTAAACCATTTTCGTTTTTTGCAGGCGTCCACCCAATGATAACGGATGTGTTTTCCGTTTTACCAAATCTTGCAGTAACCTCTTTCCTGTTTCTCTCAGTATCAAGCTCATCATCCAGAATCAAAAGTTTCTCCCTGTAGTTATTATTCATCTCCTTTAACAATGAAATTATTTCCCTGTTTTCCTCTTCCAGTTTCTCCTTTTCCTTTTTTATTTCCCCCAAAACCTCTCCTGGTCTGCCTTTAAGTTTTAAATCAAACTCTGTGAAAATTTTTCTTAAATCAATTTCTTCATCCTTATGATAAACAATCAAAACCGCATGTTTTTCTTTTTTTTCATCTACAGATGCTGAAAACAGTGCTGCGCATTTACCCTTCAACCTGTTTCTCAATTCCTCTATATCTTCTGTTACGCCTGCTTTTACTGTAACATATTCTGATTCACCAATGAAAACCAAATCAAAATCCAGTTTTTCAAGCAATGAAACCTGCTGTTCCACACTGCTTAGCCCCCCAATTTTTTCATTGTTTTTCTCAAATGTTTCATTAGCATTTAACACCTTTGTCTCAATCTCCTCCAGCACCTTTTTTGCATCATCTATTATTTCCTTAATACCCCTGACTTTGACCCTGTATTTTTCAGTTTTCACCGGGAAAAAAAGTTTTTTCAAAAAACTTTCATGTTTTTCCTCATTTAAAATCCCAGTTATTCTCCCAATTCTCAAGCTGAGGGCTGCGCATTCACCTGCCTCAGATTTTGCTTCCCCAGGCATCAATATTTTTTTTATGTCCTTCTCAGACTTGTGCACATCAACAATCTCCACCATCCCTGACTCATGCAAGGTTTTCACCAGTCCATCAACCCAGTCATCATGAACAACAATTGAAACCTCTTTCATCCTTGCAGGGTAAAACATTTTTATCCTCCGATAACCCTTTTAACAGCATATTCTGCTGCTTCAGGGATTTTTTCCTTTGCTTTTTCCTCCATCCTTTTTGCCGCTTTTTTTGCTTCAAGTTTTATGTTTTCCGCTTCCTTTTTTGCTTCCTCCTCTGCTTCCTTTTTCAGGTTTTCTCCATCTATTTTAGCCTTGGAGATAAGCATGTCCCTTTCCAAGGATGCTTTTTCCTCAGCCTTTTTTATTATCCATTCCTTTTTCTTCTCAGCTTCCTCTATACTTTTCATCGCCTCTTTTTCAGCCTTTTTCACAGCTTCAATTTCTTTCTGAACCATTCAATCTGGTAAAAGTAGTAGTGTTATTTAAGGTTTAAGGTGCAAGGTCAACTTGCCCCTTACAACTATTTTTTTTGCTTTTTCTTTCCTTTCTTATGCCCTGAGTATCTTTGCCTTTTCTTTTTAGCAAGCGCATTATAATCAGGTCTTTTATCAGATTTATGTACAGGGCAGAAATAACCAACACGGCAGAGATTGCATTTCTCAACAGGTACAGGGGGACAGGCGCCAACCATGTGTCCATATTTTCTTCTTGGCATAGAATGTGAATATGTTTAATGAGCCATTAAATTTTGGAAGACGGGTTGGAAAAATATATAATAATACCAAACAAATACCAAATAAAAGAGTATTTATGAAAGAACCCAATATGATACCAGAAGACATTGAGATAGGGAAAGCCTATTTATCACAAGACGATGCAAACCTTGTACGTCGTCGTATGAAAATAGGATTAATAGTTGTTTCAATAGTATCTGCAACATTTTGTGTTTGTGGTATTGTATCCTTTGTCTTTGGATTAGCAGTGATAGGTGCCTCAGCGCTTTTTATAGGAATAATAATATTTTTAATAGGTGTGCGCATCGTTGGATATGGCGCAGTATTAAGCACTAAAACAACCAGCATTGGTCTCCTAGTAAAGTATAAAAATCGTAATGAAACAATCTATTGGAAAGACATTGACAGTATAAATGTGGAAAAACATCAGGATGTAAATTGTTTGTTTGTTCGGAAAAAGAATGGTGCAAAGCAACTACTCACGTTTGATGAAGGTGTGGGGAGTGCAATCATAGGGGAGTTTGAGGCCTTGAAACAAAAACAAATCTGAAATTTTACCTGCTCAGCAGCAGTCTTGCGTTTTCCAGGGAATAGTCCCAGTTATCTGGCAAAACATTGTTTCTTTTGTAGTATTTTACAAGACGTCTGATTTTTGATTCAATGAGCATTAAACCTCTTTTGTTTGAGAAGTCCTTTGGGTTTGATGCTAAATGATCTGAAAGATTAACAGCCTTTTTTATAAGCCCCCTTAAATCAGTTGGGATTTCAGATTTTATATTGTTTTCCTCAAGTATTTTTGTTACAGTTTTCCCTGTTATGAGTTTCGTGTCAGGGACAGCATACTGGTCTCTGAGTATTGTACCTATAACAGGCGGGGGATTTCCAGCCTTTGCAAGTCTGACAACAGTGTCGGTTATCTCCTTTTCTGACATGGTGACCCATGCAGGTTTTTCTTTCACCAGAGGCTTCCTTGAGCCTGATTTCCCTTTTCTTCTAGCATGCATTCTCGCCATGTTTTTTCACCCTTAAACATTCTATGTTTGACAGAAACTCATCATGGCTCATGGTGTTCTTATAATTTTCCCAGCATTCCTCCTGCTTGTCACAAAGCAGGCAGCTTCTGCCAATAAACGTCCTCATATTCAAAATTTCTTTTTCATTCAGGGGTATGAACGTATCCGCATATATGGCACCAGGTACCTCCTTCGGGTACGGGATAATGTTGTATTTCTCAGGAATAACATCCTGCTCCAGCTCTGGTTCAGGAGGGATTGCTTCCTCCATCGCTTCAACATGGGGCAAAATACCTGTTTCTTCAGCAGCAACCGTCCCTGATTCTGGAGGTGTGGGCTCAACTGCTTCAATCCCGGGAGGTGCTTCTGTTTCCACAGCCTCAACAGTAACAGGTTTTTTTTCCTCTTTTTCTTCCTCATATTCTATTTTTCTTCCTGCAGGTGTGAACAGTATCATTATCACGATAAAGGCAATGAATAATGCAGAGCCAATGTATAGCCAGGTGTCAAAACCAAAATACTCGTATGCCTTTGCGAAGCCGAAGGTTTTATCAAGGGCGAGAAGAACAACCCATGCGGTGTATACTGTTGCAATAATTGGTATGAGCCAAGGCCAGAATGGTTTTTTTACGTGTTTCTGCTCCATTGAAATTAGTATGCTGTTACGTAGTAATTAACTTTTCTGAATATGTTATTACGGAAAACGCCTTCGGCGTTTTCCTAATATTTCAGGAAAAGCATTTGCTTTTCCATGAAATTAGCAAGTTTTGTCAGCGCATTTCCTCTATGCGAGTAAGTGTTCTTTTCCTCTCTGCTCATTTGAGCAAATGTTTTATCGTTTGTTTTTGGTATAAATATTGGGTCGTAACCAAAACCATTTTTTCCACTCATCCTGTTTGATATTCTTCCCTTTGAGATTCCTTCAAACACCTTTATTTCCCCATCATAGTAGCCGATTGCTGATTTAAAAACCGCGTTTCTGTTTTTTTCATTTTTCATTAGTTTCAGTATTCCTTTGCATCCAATTTTGTTGAATACATATTTTGAGAATGGTCCTGGAAAGTTATTCAAGACGTCTATGAACAACCCTGAGTCCTCAATGAAAAAAGGTTTCCTGATTTTTTCTTTCAGAAATTCTATGCCGTAAACAACAATCTCACTCAAGTTCTCAGACCTTATTTCAGGATACTCAAAAATTTTCTGCTCAATATTTTTTATTTTCTTTTCCGCCTCAGAAAACTTTCCATTGTTCGATGTCACAAAAAATATTTTATGCATACCTGCCCCTCTCACTTATCTCCTGCATTCTTTTCACACACATGCCCTTTTTATCATAGGGCTCATAGCTGTCAAGCACATAGCCAAATGCATCTACTTCTGAATGTGCGCCCTCAAAACCCTCCATCATAACATGCAGGTCAACACCTTTTGCTTCCACTTCACTGTTTTTTTCTCCAAGCCCAAAATCAATGAAAAATATTTTATCATCCAGAAGAATCATGTTTGATGTTGTGAGGTCGCCATGGATAATGTTGTTCACATGCATTTTTCCAACAGACTCACCTATTTTATAGCATATTTTTTTTCTCTCATTTTCAGAAACATTGTTGAGTATATCCTTTATCCTTTTTCCGTTTATGTACTGCATTATTATCATGCATTCATCAACATTGACATCATAGATAACAGGGGCGGAAACACCGCATTTTTTTGCCTCTGAGATAAGGCGTGCCTCAGATTTAGTCCTGTTTTTCCTTAAACTCTCATCTATGTTTTTGTTCCTGTATGTTTTTGGTATCCTCCATTTTGCTATCGCTTTTCTCCCTAGAAACTCTGTCAGATGGATTTCTGCCTCAGCACCCCTTTTGAGCAGCATAACAACACATGTAGGATATTGGGGGGTATAAAAGGTTTAAGGTGTAAGGTTTGAGGAACAAGTCCTATTCACTTACAACTTAATGCTCGCAATGTCTGCATTCTATACTGTGGCACTTCTGTATGCACAAAAAATAGTAATGTTTTGTTTTTTTGTTTGTGCATAGGTCTGATTCATTCATCCATTTACACATGTTTTTTTACCTCCTTTGCCGTAATTCTTTTTCTCAGTCTTCAGCCATTTGTCAATCTCTGCTAAAGTTTCATCTGCTCTTTTCATCCAAACATTATTATATAATATCATTATATATGGGTTTGCAGGATATATCCAATCCTGCTATACGTTAGCATGCAACCCATTCTACAATAATGGTGAAAAAATGGTGATAGTGACCACAGAGAAGGAAAAGGTGTTACTCTGCTTGGAGGATGCTGAGCTCCCTCAGTCCAGGATAGCGGAAATGCTGAATGTGCGCCAGGCTCATGTTTCCAGGGCTTTGAAACAGCTGACTGAGAATGGGATGGCGAACTTGGCAAAAGGACATATACCCGGTGTGAAAAAAAGCGTGAAAATATATTCCACAACAGAAAATGGAAAGAACTTGGTAGCAGCGTTGAAGCATAGAATTGGTAAGCAGAGTATCATAGTCAGGGATTTGAAGGGTGTGGAAAGCATTGTAAAATTTTCAGATGCAAATAACTTTCTGAAAAAAAATGTTGGTAAAACAGTCACAATAGCAGAACTCCTGACATTGTTGCATCGGAACGTGCTTGATGTTAAAACTGTGCTGAAAAGATCTGTTGGCGTTGTTGATTTTGTGTCTGAGAAACCTGAGTTAAAGCACTTTTATGGTAGAAAAAACGAACTGAATGAGATTTCTAGGTTTATGTCATCGGATGCAAAAATGCTTTCCATTAAGGGTATTGCAGGAATAGGTAAGACAACGCTGATGTCAAACGCTGTGGACAAATACATAATGGAGAAAAATGTTTTCTGGCACAGGTTCAATGAGTTTTCTACCATGGAAAGTTGTTTAAAGCATTTAAGTGAGTTTTTATCAATGTTAAAAAGAAATAAACTCAGAGGATACATTTACTCAAAAGAGAAGATAGATATTATGGAAATAATGGTCCTGCTGGAGGAGGAACTTAAAAACATAGGTGCCCTACTTGTTTATGACGATACACATAAAATGAAGGAGGGGCTTGCGGGTTTTTTCAGGGAACTATTCTGTCTGCTGAGAAAATGCAGAAATGTAAAGGTTATGCTGGCTGGGAGAAGAATGTCAGGACTTTATGACAGGCAGGATGTCGCAGATGGTTTTGTGAAAGAAATAATTCTGGGTGGGCTGGACAGGGAAGCATCCAGAAAACTGTTGAAAGAAAAAGGCATCAAACAGGCAGAAAAAATACACAGGTTTACAGGTGGGCATCCGCTGATGCTTGAACTTGTAAAATCCGAGAAGATAGTGGGGGATGATATATACTCATTTCTAAAAAATGAGATATATGATAAACTAAATGATGAGGAAAAGGAGATAATGGGGTCTTTGTCTGTTTTCAGGTTTCCATTCTCTTCCAGGTTTTTTTTGGAAAACAATATACCTATAGATATGGTGGATACTTTTGTTGATGGTTCCATGATGGAAAGGCTTTCAAATGTTTATCACCTGCATGATATAATCAGAGGATTTGTTTATGAAAGATTAACAGAAACACAAAAACAGATGCACCACAGGACTGCTGGTTTATATTATGAAAATGAAAAAGGGGATAGGGCGCTCGTAGAATACATGTATCATTTTATGAAGGCTGATGATAACAGAAGAGCAGTTGCTGTAATGGTAAAGCAGGGTGAGAAACTTGTTCACAGAGGTTTTTCAGATGAAATTATGGGTCTCCTAAAAAATTTTAATGAAAAAGAACTCTCACTGGATGATTGGGCAAAAATGCTTCTGCTTAAAGGAAAAATTTATGATATTGCTGGAAAATGGGACAGTACCATGAAATGCTATAATTCTCTGCTAAAACTGAGCAGACAGAGTAAGGACAATGAGAAAATGGCTGAAACATATCTAAGAATTGGGGATGTCTATGCGCAAAAAAGCAGATGGGATATTGCCCTAAAGAATTACATGAAAGCACTGGAAATATCTGAGAAAAACAGGGACTGTTACAGAACAGCATATGCCCACTTTGGCATTGGAAGCATTTATCACAGAAAAGGGGAAACAAATAAAGCAGTAGAGAGTTTAAATAAAAGCCTACTGATTGGTAAGGGATTTGATGCTATTAAGCAGAAGACCTACAGGATTCTTGGAAATGTGTACGGTGACAAAGGGGATTACGACAAAGCTGTTGAGTTATACAAAAAATGTTTAAATGTTTCTAAAAAACTGGGGGATAAATATGAAATTGTTAGAGCATACAACAATATTGGTGCAGCCTATGATAGTAAAGATTTGGATGAGGAGGCAACAAGGTATTATGAGAAGCAGATAAAACTTGCTGAAGAGGCTGGTTTTATGAGGGGAATGGCATACGGCATGGTCAACATCTCAGGCACATCATGGAAGAAAAATTTAGAAAAAGCAATCCAGTACTGTGAGTCAGGGATGAAAATATTCAAAAGACTGGATGAAAAAATGATGATTGCCTCAGCCCATTCTCATTACGGTGTTCTTTTAACCCAAAAAAAGGATTGGGGAAAAGCAGTAGAGCATTTCAATGAAGGCATTAAGGTTGGGGAAGAAATTGGGAGCTGGGATGCGCTTTCCAAACTTCATTTTTTCTATGGGAAAATGTACAAAGAAAAAGGCGATATGAGAAAAGCAAAAACACAATTTAGAAACGCGCTTAAATGTTACAAGAAACTGGGAAACAAAACAAAGATAAAGGAAACAGAAAAAGAAATATCCTTGCTTCAATCATAGATTTTTCATTATCATTTCAGCAGCCTTTTTACCGGAAAGAAGCATGCCTCCAAATATAGGACCCATTCTTGGACTGCCGAAAACTGCGTTTGCCGCCATGCCTGCAACACACAACCCAGGATAAGCCTCTTTTGTGTTTTCAACAACCGTTTTTTCACCGGCTGCTGCATCCATGCTTTTTTCACCTTTGACCTTTAATTCGCCTGTTTTTCTCTCCACAATCCTGCACACCTCAGCAGCATGACCTGTTGCATCTACACAGTACTTTGCCCTGACTGTTAAAGGGTCAACATGCAGTTTTGCGATTTCAACAGCGCTCCAGTTTATAACAAAACCATTAACCCTTTTGTTTTTTATGAGCACGTCCTCAACACTCATGGAATTAAAAATTTTTACGCCCGCATCAATTGCTGATGCGCACAGTTTTGAAACACATTCTATTGAGTCAGCCGTGAAATAATTACCCCCTTCATCTTTAACCCTGATACCTGCCTCCTCAAGTATGTGTTTTGAGCTTTCCTGAACAACAATAACAGGGAAATTCATGCCTCCTCCCCACATGCCCCCTCCAACAGAGAGCTTCCTCTCAAAAATCACCACATTTTTATTATTCTCTGCAAGGTATTTCCCTGCGACAAGACCAGAGGGTCCTGCTCCTGCAATAGCAACATCAACATCCAATGTGTTTAGGAATTCCCTGCTGAATCTTTCAAATATTTTTCTTGAAATCATTATGTCGTCTATCATAAAAACAGATTATTTTTTGGGTGTTTAAAGGTTTGCCTTTTCTGGAGGTTATAAGAGATGTGTAGCATCCAAGCCATTGTGATTGCTAACAAGTTTGAGCTCAGCAGGTGGGCGGATGGTTTATATCGAGGGCGCAAAAACGAAAAGATAATACAGTTAGTTAGGTATACCACTAAGAGGTATTGGAAAATGCCACCACCAGCAATTAAATCTATTAAAGACTTGATATATTGGCAATACGCTAAGATTATCGCTGACTCTGCTGGAATGGGTAAAAAGAACTGGGGTTTTGTAATGGACAGATTTAAGAAACTCCAACAAAAAGAGATATTTTGGGATGAAATCAGGGAATATGTGAAAGAGCGCGAGAAAAAAGACGAGTGTATTTTCTGCAGGCAAAAGTCTCAAGTAACTCTAGATCATTTATTTCCACGAGCACTTAATGGTCCAACAGATGAAAAGAACGTTATCTGGATATGTTCTAAGTGTAACTCTTCCAAAGGCGCAAAAAGGCTTTACGAACTATGGACAATTAAACTGGGTCTCAGTGGAGCAAAGTATAAAGTACCCAGAATTGCCGAAGGAAAATACTTAAAGCTACTTTATGAAATCTTTCAAGAAAAAGGTTTGCTCGATATCGGCATTGATGAAGTAAAGACACAGATTTGTCCAAAATGTGATTTGAAAAATCTTTGCGTGAAAGAAAAATCTGAAGGAAAATTTTCTCCACTTTGTTTGGATGGCATTGCCACTTTGTGCTTTAAATGATTCTACTGCAAACTAGTTTGAGCTCGCTATGTGGAGGGCTGGGTTTCGGAGGGGTCGCAGAAACGAAAAATGGCAGGACGAGCGCAACTCTATCAAGGGAGTGTATGCACGGAACACCATGCGATTACAACAATGTTATCTGTCATACCTCAATACAAACTTTGTACCAATCTTTATTTATAGGAGGAGTTGCAAAATAATCTTTGAGAGAAAAAATGATAGAATGCCCTAAATGCAAATTCAATATCAGGGATTGGCTGAGAGAAGAAGTTGAGAAGGAGTATGAGGAACGGCAAAAGATGAAAAGAAAAATGACGGGCGTATGTTAAGGCAGTTTACTAGTCATTTTAATAAGCTGTCGCAAGCTGTGACAATGAGATTCAGAACAGGATAGCCAAGCAAACAATAGCGCTCATAACACTTTCGCCAATAATCAGACCGGTGCACATCGCATAGGTGTTTACAAGTTTTAACGATTTTTCTTCAGGCTTGAGCTTTGGTAATCTCTTCTCCCATAAGAACCTAATGGAGCCGCCGAGGAGTAGTGGTAAAGTAATACCTAACGGGAAATACATCCCTAGTGCAAAAGCAGTCCCTCTTCCACTGACAACTTCTGCTACAACACCTATAGCTATACCTGCAAGTAATAGCCAGTAGTTTACATGAAATCCAAGTAAAGCGTTAGTAATGGCTGCAATTGCATTCGCTTGCGGGGCTAAAAGATCAAGCTCTTTAAGATTTAATGCAAGTATTGATACGAAAACACCTCCAAGAACAGTACTTGGCAAAATGCCTATAAGTTGTGCTTTAATTAAGTTTTTCGGCTGGTTACCTACGTATAAACCAAGTTTAAAATCGTAGAATAGGTGGGCGCTCACAGCTGTACTTGCACAGAATGCAGTCACAGCAAGTATTCCCAAAATTGCAGTAGTGTTTGGATCTATACCCAGAGCTCTAAGTGGCAGGATTAGCATGATGAGTACTATCAGTCCCATTGCCGAGACTGGCGTGCTACCTGTTTCACCCATAATCTTTATTAATACAATAGCTAAGAAAAAGCAGAACAAAATTAGGAGAATAGATAACAAGAGCGAGCCGGGCAGCGATTTGCTCGTTAAAAAGAATGCGATGACAAGCACACCAAAAGCTATACCTGCAAGTAGCTTAATGTTTTTTAAAATACCCGGAGCTTGAGCTTTAGGAAAAGTAGTCATGCCTCTTATCTTAGGCAGTGTTTTAACAAGCGCAGCAAAGCCGCTACCTACAATCGCACCTATTGCGATAATTCTAGCAAAATTAGAATATGCGAACATTGGGTTGCTTATAAGTATCGTTTTACCAAGCTGGGAATCATAAGCTGTAGCACCAAAATAAATTGCAAGAGGATTGATTAGGAGCCATGTAACAATAGAGCCTAAGCATACGATGAATGCACCTTTCAATCTCATAAACCAGCCGATAGCAATGAGCATTGGCGAAAGATAAAAATCCGCCCAAAAATATCTACTTGCTTCTTCTGGTAGCATTATACTTCCTCTGTCATAAAATCTGCCTCCGAAAAGTCTTTGAAAAATAGATTTTCCGTTTATTGGGAAATCTCTAAGAAAACAAAACCCTAAAGCTAAGCTAAGTAAAGAGATAACCAGCCCAATGGTTCTTTTTACCTTCTTAGCCATCCCGGCGTATGCTTTCTGAGCGATGTCCAGAAGTGTAACTGAAGCCTCAAAACCAGGTAAAGGCAAAGGATCTTCTACTACCCATATCCTTCTCAACGTTATAGCCACCGCTACAGCTAAAATAGATAGCAATGCTGAGCCTACGATCGCTACAGGTAGTGTTTCGATAGGGCTGAATTTAACAGTGCCTTGCTCGCGCAAAATATAGAGCGCAGTATAGATAAAAACATACCCTGCGCATGCTGAGGTTATACTACTGCTCATAGTCTCTGCGATTTTAATCCGCTTATCAGACCACTTGAGTGCTATGCCTATAATATAAACTAAGTACATTTCACACCCGATAGCCATGCCTATCTTTAGCCCGATATAAGAAGTTATCAACACGAAAAGTGAGCCAATAATTAATGGAATAGAAACAGTGAGCCAATTAAGTTCTTTGGGGTCATATTCTTTTTCATTTCGCTCTTCAAAATATTGTTCTAGTATACCTGTGTTTAGATTCGCATAAAATTCGGGTGAATAGCGCTCTAAAGTTTTATTATCAATATTTTCTAGTCCTTTCGGTGAGGGCACATGTCTGTAGGATTTTTCTTTCATAGTCACCTATAGATATCGGCTCCATTATATATATATTGCTAACAAGTTTGAGTTCGCTGTGTGGAAGGCTGGTTTTAGTAGGGGTCGCAGAGACGAAAAAGCTTGAATTTATAGCAAAAAATAAAAAGAAAAGAGAGTAGAGCCACTCCGATATTCGAGTAGGTCAAAAAAGTGCCCGAATAGAGTTTAGAGCTAGAGGGTATTTCGGCTGACTTAATTTATTTTTTTAGATAAACGAAAATCTCTCCGCCTTTTGCGTTAAAATATCTTGGGTCCCTATTTTTGAATATCATTTCTTGGAGAAGAAACGATTGTGCAGCTACTGAGCAAATTTCTTCGATGCTCGCCCTTATAAAGATTACTTTTTTATCCTTTCCGGATGTAAAAGCACCTATCATACTTGAGTAATAATCTTTATCTTTCTCTGAGATGCGGCTATAATCCTTATTATTGTCTACACTCCCTATTAACAATGGAGAGCCATGTTTATATTTTACCATGAGCGGACTGTATTTTTTATAAAAATCCCTTAAACTACTCAAAGATTTCTTTGCTATACTGATACTTGTTCTAAATCGTTCAACTTCTTCTTTATTTTTAAATTTTATTTGTCTTTCATCTGGAAGATTAAGAATTTTTTCGAAGTCTTTATCTGATAGGTCGTCCACTGTTCCGAAGAATTTATGAATATCCTTTGTTTTGTAATCTGCAATATCCTTTACGAGTGTGTTTCCATTTTTTAATGTAGCAATACAACACGCAGCAATATCTTCAGCCAATCCCCAAACAGTTTGGATCGTTTCCAATAGGATACCATCTTTAATAACTGTATGAACATCCGTAGGATCTCCATCCTTAAAAAAGGATTTTCGATTTTTGAGTATTCTAACAAGCATTATAAGTTTAGACATTTTCCATCTGTAATTTCCATCAAGTGCTTGTAAAAGTTTATCTTGCCTAATCATCATTTTATCACTCCTTCTGTTCCACAGTTCGGACATTTAATATTAAATGGTTTTTCTTTAGATTCAACCTGAAATGTAATTTTGCATTTAGGACAGCGAAGTGAAATCATTGGTATTTGTGGACGAGATGGCACAATTTCTGGTCTTTCAATCTTTTCTACAGCACCTTTTCTCTTTCGTACCATTACTGCAACTGTTACGATGAGTATCGTTATAATTACCGCAGCGATGAGATAAATATTAAAAACGGGTTGGATTCCAGTGGGTTCTATTTTCACCTCTGGCAGTTTGTATAAAATTGCGAACTCGCTAAAACTCGTTACCAGTGCTGAGACAGTATTATTCACTTTATCTACTGTACTATCGAGCTTTATCCAGTCATTTCCTACTTTTTTATAAATTGATAAATTATCTTCACTTGCATTTTCAGGCAAATTAGTTTCATTGTATCTGAGGATGATTACTATCGGCTGAGTGAAAGCCGTTACCGTTGCTTCAATTCTGTAGACTTTTCCTATAATTGTGTATCCAGATGGTTGTGAGATGGATATTTCTGTTACAGTGAAAGTAACATTCTCAGTGATTGCACCTTCTGGGACTTCTATAGTAGTGTTATTATATTCGACTATTCCGCCAGAAGGGCTTACTGTCTGAACAGGTCCCTTTTCATTCACGATAACAGTTCTTGTATCTACTGAGAATCCACCTTGATTGTCATAAGCTCTAAATTTCGCTATGTAAGTTCCTTTCATAGTATAGATATGGGTTGTAAAACCAGTGTTCGTAGAGTTATAATCATAGTTGCCATCACCATCAAAATCCCATTGATAGTAGATTATGAAGCCATCTGAATCCGTTGCTGTGCCATTGAACAAGATAGGCTCTCCTACATAAAACGTTTCATCGTAGCCTGCATCTACAATCGGCAACTGGTTATCTGGTGTACTCGGCTGACCCACGATAACAATTATAGAAGCATTACCGATGGCGTAATTATCATCTTTCACCCATAATGTAGCGATGTAGACTCCAGAAGTCGTATATAGATGGCTTTTGCTGTAGTCAGTAATCCAGCCAGTATTACTCTCGTCACCAAAATCAAAATAATACTCCGTTATATTACTATCTAAGTCATAAGACTCTGAAGCATCAAATGTTACTGGGTTACCTATTTCTGTTACTATAGAACTGGTGGTGAAAATTGCTACTGGTAATATATTTTGCTTATTAATTGATTTTATCAAAGGATAATTATCTTTGTTGTTTCCACCAGAAATATAGTAAGGCACATCGCCAATACCATCATTATCATCATCTACTCCTGTATAATCGCCCCAATAGTTTCCAATTTTTAAAAAGTCATCACACCAATAATTGGTATGCGGATCAAAAGCGTTGCGACCATTGTCTATAAAATTATTATGGTGGAAAATGTTATGGTTACTTGAATAATCGACGGAATAACAAATGTATATACCATAACCTGTGTTATCTATGACATCATTATATATTATTTGACTGTTTGATGAAGAGTAGAGATAGATGCCAACTGCATTGTTGTAAATTTGGTTAGCGCTTATGTTGTTGTTTGATGAATA
>Ga0172366_10000599_pt1 | contig 26580 bp, 28 predicted proteins | sample LakKivSesite69cm_FD_114533 | JGI IMG/M metagenome (GOLD analysis project Ga0172366, IMG submission 114533) | Sediment microbial communities from Lake Kivu, Rwanda - Sediment site 69cm | ecosystem: Environmental > Aquatic > Freshwater > Lake > Sediment | place: Rwanda: Western Province, Lake...
ATGTGTCATGACAGGGTACTTAAACACCATTTAACCATATCTTCTCGGTTTTTCGCCATAAAGAACCTCTCCTCTTGAATGCACATCCATAATGAACACGTCTTTAGCAAGCCCAGATAAATATTCTTGGACTGATAAAACTATGGGATAGACATTAATTCCATAAGCTGGGAAAATCTCCGAACTAACAAAACCTAGTATGTCTTTTTTCATAGCCTGAATTTGACTGTTATCTTTAACTATCACCATAATGTCTATGTCGCTGGGCTCTTTCACAAAATCTGAACGTATTTTCCCCGTCGCCAGACTGCCAAAGAGCACCACAGCCTCGACTTTATGCTTCCTAACCACGAACTTGGCAACTTTGTTCGCAATCTCTCTGTATATATCTTCCAAACTTCTAAAAATGCTTCTTAAAGGTTCATACAAAAAATGTTGTCGGTTCACCCGATACACCTTAGCCTTGCCTGTTCTCTCCATAATAACCAAGCCTGCATTGACAAGATCCTTTACCTGCCTATTAACTTCTGAAACCGACATGTCAGCTTCTTTCGCCAACTCATTTTCAATAATGCTTCTCTCTGGCTGTGCTACCAAAACAGACAATACATTGATCTTCGTCTTGGTTCCCAAGATCTTATCCATATACATGGCGACACTCTACTTTCTGTTTTACGAAACATATTTTGGAAAACCGAAATAAGAAGCTTGCGGTTTATGGGTAGTGGAATGATTCCCGAGTTGAAGTCCTCTTCGAAGAGGATTGGCCAATTGTATCCGGTCCTTTTGGATTATCACGGCAACATCATCGACGGTGAGCACTGTTACAGCGTGGACGAGGGCTGGAGGACGATGAGGCTGGAGCACATTCGAACAGAGAAGGATCGCCTCATAGCCCGTATCATAAGCAACACCGTTCGAAGAAGCGTTCCACGAAGGGAGAAGACGGAGCTATTAGCCAAGCTGGGCGAGATCTGCCTAAACGAGGGGGCGGAGCCGGGAAGGATCGCCTACAAGATCGCGGAGGAAACGGGAATGAGCCATCGATGGGTAGTAAAGTACTTGCCAAATAAATTCAAGGATAGCCTACAATCAGAGAGGGCTGGTTCGGCTGCACGCCGTGCTACCGGAGAAGATCCTAAGCGTCGTGCGATTTCCTTCGAGCTTGAGGAACCGCCGAAAGGGGCTGTAGCCATAAAAGCCTATGGAAACACAAACTTCGTGAATATAATATTAGAGAAACAGTTCTCTAAGTAGCTGGAGGAAGAGGCCAAAAGGCTGGAGACAACGCCGGACAAACTCATATACAACGCAATACGCCTAACATTAAAAACCTTAAGTCAGTAGCTTCCTATAACATGTGCGCTCTGCAGCTTGACGCTTATGCGTTCTGTTTGCCCTTTGACTTTGGATTTAGCATACAAATAAATATAAATGAATTTTTGCTAAAGTTACAAAGGGTTTAGAGAATGAAGAAACCTAAAATTTACATAACTTCCCGATCGTTTGGTCAACGCTGTGAAGAGGCTCTAAGGCTTGTTGAATCCGTTGCTGAAGTAGAAAGGAATCCTTACGGCAGGGCAATGAACGAGAAGGAACTGTTGAAGGCGGTTGAGAATGTTGAAGGACTAATCGTTGGCGCTGACAAGGTTGATCGAAAAATCATCGGGCATTCTAAAAATTTGAAAATCATTGCTAGGCATGGAATAGGCGTAGACAACATTGATTTGGAGGCTGCCACAGACCATAACATAGTCGTTACCTATGCTCCTCACGTGAATGCGGATTCAGTGGCTGACTTTACAGTCGGATTAATATTGTCTCTGGCCAGAGGAATTCCACATGCACATTTCTCCATGGATCAGAAGCGGTGGGAGTCAACTAAATTCATAGGAGTTGAGCTCTGCGGAAAAATGATTGGAATTATTGGACTCGGCGAAATAGGGTATAAAGTGGCTGAACGTGCAAAGGGATTTGACATGAAGATTTTGTATTGGAGCAGAAGAAGAAAAACTGATATCGAAAAAGAACTTGGCATTCAGTATGTCAATTTTGAAGATCTGTTAAGGGAATCTGATTTCATTACTTTACATGTGGCGCTAACAGATGAAACGTATGGTATGATAGGAAGAAAAGAACTTGCCCTAATGAAAAAGAACGCTTATCTGGTAAACACTGCAAGGGGGCAGATAGTAGACGAAAAAGCCCTTTACGAAGCGATGAGAGACGGGAAAATCGCAGGAGCCGCCTTAGACGTTTACTATCAAGAGCCGCCCAACTTTGATAATCCAATATTCAAGTTAGACAATGTAATCACGACTCCTCACATTGCAGCCTATACAATTGAAGCACTACGCAGAATGGATTTAGTGAACGCCGAAGATGTTGTAAAGTTCTTCAAAGGAGAGAAACCACTCTACATTGCTAATCCAGAAGTAACACAAAAAATTACAAAACTATAGGCTAGCTGGCTTTTTAGGCCATTATCTTCGAATTCTTCCTGAAGTTATCCCCTTCATAAGACTCTCCACTTCTTCCATCCTAACAACAGGCGAGTCTCCGTATACCGTGTGTTTTAGACAGGACATTGCAACGGCAAAGTTTAATGTTTTTTGAAGATCTTCCCCGAATTTAAGTAGACCGTAAATGATTCCAGCGGAGAAAGTGTCTCCAGCACCTATTCTGTCAATGATGGACGTTATATCGTATGTTGGAGCCTTGTACAACGTTTTGCCATCGTATAGGACTCCTGACCATGTGTTATGAGTGGCGCTAATGCTTCTTCTAAGCGTTATTCCGACGAGTTTAAGGTTTGGAAACTTTTTCATGAGTTCTTTAGCAACAAACAAGTAGCTTTCAGATTTCACCTTTCCCTTCACGATGTCTGATCCTGGAGCTTTAACATCGAAAACCTTCTCTGCATCCTCCTCATTTGCAGTCAATACATCCACATACTTGACCATTTCAGACATGACCTCTCCAGCTGTTTTGCCCCATTTCCAAAGCTGGGAGCGGTAATTTAGATCGCAAGAGATTGTTAGTTTCTTCTCTTTTGCCTTTTTAATCGCTTCAATGCATGTTTCTGCAGACTCTTTGCTAACTGCTGGTGTTATCCCTGTCCAGTGGAACCAACAAGTATCTTCAAAAGCTCTTTCCCAATCAACCATTTCTGGCTTTATGGTAGCGAAGGATGAATCAGCTCTGTCATAGATTACTTTGCTACCTCTTTGAGCCACTCCAACCTCGTAAAAGTATATGCCTAAACGATTTCCTCCCCTTATTATGTGGTCTGTTCCAACCCCGAATTGGCGCAGATAGTTTATGCACGCATCGCCGAGGTCGTTTTCAGGCAATCTGGTAATATAGTCCACTGCGATGCCCAAGTGCGATAAAGCTATTGCAACGTCAGCCTCTGCTCCAGAGTAAATTGCATCGAAACGCCTCGCCTAGGTAAATCTCAGAAAATTTGGTGTGGTTAAACGCAACATTATTTCGCCGAAACATACAACCTTCTTTTCCATAGGGTGTCTCCCTCAATTTTGCTAAACAATTCTACCTTGTTCTTTACCTAATGTTCTACGAAGCTGCTTTTTTGCTTCTTTTTAATAAATTTATTAAACTTTCAAACTTGAATTTGTCCCCATATTTTATTATAAGCGCTGCAAGTGCTATACCGACTACTAGTGCCCACCAGGCGCTCAAATGTTGTTCCACAAACTTCACCCAAAGCAACCCTACAGCGATTATAACGACAATGGACCAGAAAACCTTGTCTCCAAGCGAAGCAGGCATAGGCATCGTTAATAAGAAATTGTGACTAAAAATAAAAGCATTTTGTTTCTAGATAAGTTTTAGAATACTTCTAAACGGTTAATTGCCTCTTTTGTGGGAACACCGCTTTTATTCCATCCACGGGATGCGTAATACTCGTCTAGCATTTGATCCAGCATATCTTGAGTTATTTTGTGTCCCTTTGCAGGTCCATCTTTGATGGGCTCGTTTTTAATTCGCAATGGTAAATCGTCATCTTTTCTTGTTACTCCCTCTCTGACTAATATTAATCTTTCAAGATTGTAGATTCTCTCGCCTATTGTGAGAAGCTTACCAGTGAAATCCAACCCAGTGGCTAGGTTTATCACGTCCACTGCTGGGTTGTCAGTTAAGTGCATTGCCCTACGAGGTATTGTGCATATTCCTATGGCGTCTATGTAACCTCTCACGTCCTGAAGGGTTCTTACTAAAATTCCTTTTCCTTTCACAGCGTATCTATCAACTCTTTTTTGTAAAAGCTCATCCCGTATGGTCCATCCGCCTACGTTGTGGCATGCTCCTCGGTTGGATGTTGCGAAAGCCAAACCCATACCGTAAAAAGCGCGCGGCTCATACGCTGACATTTCCAATCCTTTAACATGCATAGCGTAGTATTCGGCTCCCTTCCCTATTTTTTCCGCAGCGTTTCTTGAACCTTCAGCTAAAATTGAGCCGAATCCATTTTTGAGAGCGATTTGTTCAATAATATTTATCAACGCTTCTTCGTTTCCAAATTTTAAATCAACTCCGTACGTGTCTTCTCGTGAAATGATGCCCCGTTCATAAAGTTCCATTGCGAAACCAATAGAGTAACCATTTGACATGGTATCTATCCCATACTCGTCGCAGATTTCAGTTGCCTTTATGGTGGTGTTCAAGTTAAATACGCCGCATTGAGGTCCTAAAGCCCATATTGTTTCGTATTCTAACTCAGCCATAGCCCCGTCAAAAGCCTTGCAAAGTTTACCGCAAGCAACTGGGCAACCAAAACAGGCGGTACTTTTTACCAAGTATTTCTTTCTTAAGTTAACTGGTGATATCTCCTTTATTCTATCCTCGTCAACCCTTGTCCTTGTAAAGTTATATATTGGGTAGGCTCCAAGTTCATATAAAGCGTCTATGTACTGTGCTGACCCATACAATGTATGTTCGCTGGTTGTTTCCCTCAACGCTGCAATTTCACTTTTCATTATCTCTCTTATTTTTTTGATGTCTTTCACTTCTATTTCCTTCGATCCCCTAACAACAATCGCTTTCAGGTTTTTGGATCCCATGACTGCCCCACAGCCGCCTCTGCCGAAACTTCTGTTATCGCTCATAATGTTAGCAGTTTTCACCAGCTTTTCGCCTGCGGGACCCATGCAAAGAACTCTTGCCTTTGGATCTCTAACTTCCTCTTTTGCCGCTTCCTGCGTAGTTTTAACTGTTAATCCTCGCATGTGTTCGGCAATTTTGAATTGTACATCATTATCGCATATGGTTATAACCGTAATTTTATCCGCTTTCCCTTCTATTATTAAACCGTCAAACCCCGCAGCCTTAAGCTCACGCCCAAAGAAACCGCCTGCGTTGCTGCAGAAGTATTTCCCTGTCAAAGGTGACCTTGTGACCAAATGATATTTCGACGACCCAAATACTGGGCAACCTGTCAAAGGGCCAGTCATGAAGAAGAGTTTGTTATCCGGGCTCAATGGATCTGTTTCGGGTCGAATTTCATCATAATAAAAACGGGCTCCAAACCCTCTTCCACCCAAATACTTGTATTTCCATTCTTCAGGCATGTCGGCTATTTTCACTTGTTTTTTGGTCAGATTTATCCGGAGTATTTTTCCTGAGTATGCGTATGACATTATCCTTGCACGCTCGTAATTTTTATATATTCCTAAAACTTACTATGAGCCCATGAATAAAAAAATTATGGAACCATACTCTACCATTTTAGAATTCGCCAAGGGCTCCATCAAAACTTTCAAAAAGAAGGTTGAAGTAAAATTAAGCGATTTAGGCGATTTCTTCTTCTACAAAGATGCGTTGAACCTTATGCTTTCTGAAGGGAAAAATCCGGTGATTTACCAGTACTACGAGCATTCGCAAGATGAAGTTTATGGAAACCTAAACTTTGGAGTCACTGTGATAAATCCTGGCAAAATAGGAAAGGAGTACTACTTAACGAGGGGGCACTATCACGCAAAAGAGGATGCAGCCGAGGTTTATGTTGGACTTAAAGGAGAAGGAATAATGCTTATGCAGAAAAAGGACGGCCAAATCGTTCATCTTCTAATCAAACGCGGCACAGTTGTCTATGTCCCACCTTTTTGGGCTCACCGCACAGTCAATACAGGAAAAGAAAAACTTTCATTTTTCTACGTATACCCCTCAGACGCTGGACACGATTATGATGTTATCAAAAGAGGAGGATTCGCCGAGCTAATAATTGAAGAAAAAGGTAAACCAAGGTCATTAACAATCCCAAACTTCTAAAAAACTTATATTCTTGAAGAGCATAAAACCGCAAACGGTGATTTAGATGGGATTACCACCGGAGAAATGGGGTTATAGCAATCCAATTATCGCGCCGCTTTATCCAAAACCCCCAATCTATTGGCCAGGAGCTGAAGTGCAGTTAATTCTCTACGAAACTGAAGAGAAAAATGTGAAGCAAGTTATTCCGTTTCCTCTAGAACCTAACGGAAACGAAGTGATAGCTTGGATTTCCTATTTTCCGCTGTCAACCCAGGGGCGTTTTCATGAAGCTGCACTCTATGTCCAAGTAAAATACGGAAAATACAAGGGCGTTTACGAACCATTCCTTTACGTCACCAATGAAGTTCCACTTACTGCTGGAAGAGAGATATGGGGCTATCAAAAGAAGCTTGCAAACATAAACTTAACGTTAGAACGCGAACTAGTCAAGGGCGTTGTTGAAAGAGCTGGAGTAAAGGTGATGGAAGCCACTTCAGTCTTAGAGAGACCCGCCAAGATAGAGGAACTTCCTTTCGCTCCAATTTTCTCGCTTAAAAACATTCCTGCAACTGAGCCTAGACAAAAACCGCTAAGACAACTGGTTTTAACGGAAGGAAAATTTGTTCCTCGTAAGGGACAGTTCTTCGGAGGAAGAGGTTCAATAAACTTTGAGAGATCAGAGATTGATCCAACATATAAACTCGCACCCACCAAGGTTGCAGCCGGATACTTCGGCATATTTGACGCTGAGCTTCCTCTCGGAAAAGTAGTATACAAATACTAACATTCGTTCCACTTTTTCTTTAAAACCATTATTGCAACAGATTTTGGGAATCACCCAAAAACATTTAAACATAAATTATTCTCTTAAAATAAGGGTATATCATGGCGGCAAAATACTTTTTAGGCATTGATGTAGGGACTGAAGGGACAAAAGTCGGCTTATTTGACCTACAAGGAAACATCGTTAAAGACTCCTACGAGGGACATAAGCTTATTTGCAGGCAACCAGGATGGGCAGAGCAAGATCCGGAATTATGGTGGAATGTCGTTGCTAGGAACATCCAAAAAGTTTTGAAAGCTTCCAAAATAAGTTCTGGCGATGTAGCTGGAGTTGGTGTATGCGGGCAGATGCATGCAGCAGTACCTATAGATAAAAATGGGAATCTGATATATCATTCTCCTTCATTGTGGTGTGACAAGAGAAGTGCTCCTCAGTGCGAGCGGTTAAAAAAAGAGATTAATGAGCAGTCATTACTAAGGAAAACGGCAAATCCGATTACTCCAGCTTGGACGGCGACCAAAATATTGTGGATGAAGGAGAACCTTCCACAAATTTATAAAGAAACCTACAAGTTTCTCGTACCAAAAGACTACATTGTTTTTAAATTAACAGGCGTGCCTTCAATTGATTTGTCTGAAGCATCTGGTACGCTTATTTTTGATGCAAACAAGGAGAAATGGTCCGATGAACTGGCCGAGCAAATTGGGATAGACTTGGAAAAAATGCCTGAAATGAGTTTTTCCCACAAGGTTGTTGGTGACGTATCCCGCGAAGCCTCAAAAGCGACTGGGCTTCATTCGGGCACTCCAGTTGTTGCAGGAGGCGGCGATTTCCTCTGTACTTTGCTTGGTGCAGGCATTACCCGCGAAGGTCGTGTTGCAGACATATCGGGCACAGCCTCCCTTGTTGCATTTTATTCCCAAAAGCCCCTGCTTGATAGGAGAATAATGAACCTTCACCATGTTGTTCCAGGATGGGTCCCCTTCGGCATAATGGAAGGCGGTCTTTTACGGTGGTTTAGAGATGAATTCGGACATGTAGAAGCGCAAGAAGCTGCGAGAAAGGGAGTTTCCGCCTACAAAATTATGGATAGCGAGGCTGAAACAGTGACACCGGGATCTGGCGGCTTGATAGTGGTTCCGTACTTCTTGGGTGAGAGAGTTATGGGCAGCCCAAACGGTAGGGGTATATTATTCGGCCTGACGCTTGCTCATCAAAGGGCTCATGTGATTCGGGCTCTGATGGAGGGCATTACCCTAGCGTTAAGAAGGACTGTCGAGATAGTGGAGGAATATGGGCTTGAGTCTTCAACTTTTAGGTTAATCGGGGGAGGAGCGGTAAGTTCTGTTTGGAGGCAAATAAAAGCGGATATTTATGGAAAGCCAACTCAAGTCCTTAACACTTACCATGGAGGCATGCTGGGCGCAGCAGTGTTAGCTATGGCGGGTGTAGAAATGAAAGGCGACATTTTAAAGACTATAGACGAAATAGTCTATGTAAAAGAAACGTGTGAACCGCGAAGGAAAATTCACGAAACTTACAGCAAATTGTACTGGATTTACAAGGACCTACATGACGCAAGCCAGCAGTTTTTTGATGGACTCAATGAGTTAAACTTATAAAGGTATAACAATAGATAATAGTCTTTTGTCTAGATAGGTGATATGGAAATGGCTTTAAGTAAGAAAATGATGTTAGTAGTTGTCGCTGTCATTATTGTAATAATCATTGCTGCTGTAGCTGCGGTATTTCTCTACAAACCACCGGTTGAAAGGAAAGTTACCTGGGCTACAATTGCAGGATTTTACACCGACTGGGCGACGAAAATTTCAGAGAACTTTACCAAAAAGACGGGCATAAAAGTTGATGTCATCGGAATAGATTATTCTGTGATGTACGAGAAGCAAATGATCGAGTTAGCTGGGAAGACCGGCGCTTACGACATTGTAACCATTGAAACTATGTGTCTGGCAGAGTGGGCCAACGCCGGCTGGCTATCGGACCTCGACTCCTATATCGCGAAAACACCTGAGGCAGACATAAACTTCACAGATATACTGCCACACTATAGATGGCTCCTAAGATGGGGAGGCAAAACATACGGGCTGCCTTACTACACATATGACCAAGGAGTTATTTATAGAGCAGACCTATTTGAAAACACAACCATCAAGCAATGGTATCACGATTGGGCGACGACTGCGGGTCTACGCGACTCCACGCTTGAAGATCCAGTAAATTGGCCAATCGTGCTGACAGAGTTAAGAAAACCAAATCACCAGATGAACTGGTCAGAATTCGAGAACATTGCGAGGTTCTTCTACGAAGAAAAAAGGGATCCTGTATCTTACGGAGTGGGCCTAATGGCAGGACCAGTTGAGTCAAATGACGAATGGATGGCTATTATGTGGGGCCTTGGAGGTGACCACTTCGACTCAAATTACAATATTATTTGTAACGCTTCCCAGGGTGTTCATGCAATGGAGATATACGTGCGACTCCTAAAGTATGCTCCTCCGGGAGCGCTTGCGTCATCCTACGACGAGGTTGTTGCTCAAATGAAAGCTGGAAAGATTCCGATGACAGGTCCATTCTATCTTGACCAATGGCCTAACGCTGTAAAAACAGAGGACACGATACCCGGAGCAAAAATGGAATGCGCGACACCTGTTGGTGGAAGAGGATACATCGGCTGCTTCGCGCTTGGAATAGACGCTGCTTCTAAAAGAAAAGATGACGCCTATGAGTTCTTGAAGTGGCTAACTGGTCCAGAAGGACAATATAGTTTTGCCAAAGGAGGAGGAAGTACGTGTAGAAAATCTGTGCTGCTGAATCCAGAGTTTGATCCTGCTCTCAATCCCGCAACACGTCGATACACCGCTCATTACAAGGCAATATGGGATGCTTCTCAATTGTGGGAACAAACGGCGCCAGCATGGCAAAAGCCGCCTAGAGTCTTCAAGATACCTGTGGCAGGTAAAATGTACTTAGAAAGTAAGATACGCATAGGTTCTATAGCTGCAGGACTGATAACGCCGAAAGGTGGCATGGATGAGCTTGCATTGGCTTATGCTACAATTCTGGGATGGGGATACCCAGTACCGAGTATGCATCCTCCGGCAGGATGGACACGTCCACCTGAAGACTAAACGTAAAACCTAATACCGCTTCTTTTTTATATTTCCTTTTATATTTCTAATAAATACAGGAGTGGAATCTGCAAGATGGGAATAAAAACGGAAAGGTACATGCCTTTTCTGCTGGTTCTGCCAGCATTGGTCGTAGTTTTTGGCTTGACTTTATATCCATTGTTTCATGCCTTGTATTACAGCACACGCAATACAGACATAACAAGCCCAATACCGGATGTTTTCATCGGTATTGACAATTATCGTAAGATGCTTAATTACGACCGCACTTTAAGCGATGCATGTGTTAGAAGTTTAACGTTCACGGCTGGATGTCTCGCCATTCAGATTCCCCTAGGACTTGGCGTCGCCTTCCTTATGAACAGACCATTAAGGGGTCAGAAAATATTCAGAGCCATTTTAGTTCTTCCGCTTGCAGTCGCTCCGATTGCCATCGGGCAAATTTGGAGAATGATGTACCATTATGATTTTGGCATAATAAAATACATTACTAGTTCGGTCTTGGGTACATCACCAAACTGGACCGCCGACCCTAACTGGGCCATGGTGGCACTAATAATTTACGATACTTGGCAATGGACGCCCTTCGTAGCCCTTATATTGTTAGCTGGATTGCAAGGATTGCCGCCAGAACCCTATGAGTCGGCTACGATATACGGTGCATCTGCACTCCAAAAGTTTAGGTATATAACTTTGCCTAAAATAAGACCATTGATAGGCCTTGCCGCTGTGTTCAGAATGATCGATACACTGAAAACGTGGGATCCGATATGGGCAATTACGTGGGGTGGGCCGGGTCAAGCAACAGAGACATTGAGCTACTACCTTTACAGAATTGGCTTTAGATATTTCTGGATTGGATACGCAAGTGCAGTGTCGCTTGTATTCCTTTACGTAGTCATCGTTGTTTCAACAGTTGCCTTGAAAAAAGGAGCGAAACTTTAGGAGGTTAAACATCCCTGAGAATTGGAATTAAAACTAAGCGTAAAATCGTAGACAGTTTATATTATATAGGAGTCATCATAGTCCTCACTGTTCTCTTGTTCCCATTTTTTTGGATGTTTCTTGCGTCATTCAAGACAGACTTAGATATTCTGACGATTCCCCCGAAAATCTTCTTCGAACCAACCTTTGATAATTATATCTTTGTATTTGAATGCTCATACATTATCAAGGGTTTGATAAATAGTTTGATTATTATGGGTAGCGTAATAGCCCTGACTATTCCAATAAGCATGCTAGCTGCTTACAGCTTCACTAGATTTAACGTTGGAGGCGGACAATTTCAGTTTTACATACTTACTGTAAGAATGTTTCCACCGATCGCTGCTATAGTCCCATTTTTTGTCGTATTCCGAGACCTTGGATTGCTCGACAATCTTTTGTCTCCAATTATACTAAACACGTTGTTTAACATGCCTTTTACAATTTGGCTTTTGGCTGGTTTCATACGGGAGATACAGCAAGATCTTGAAGAAGCTGCTATGATAGGGGGTGCAACTAGATTTGAAGCATTTTATGAAATAACCTTACCATTAATCGCTCCAGCTTTGGCAGTCGCGGCGGTTTTTGCAGCAATTTTTACTTGGAACGAGTTTTTGTTCGCCTTTATTCTAACGCGGTCGGAAGCGATAACAGTTACCCGCGTGATGGCAGGATTTTATACTGAGAGGGGAATACTATGGGGACCTCTTAGTGCATGTGCCACTCTTTGCACAGTTCCTATGTTCATCCTAGTCTTAATAATACAGAAATACATTGTTAGAGGACTAACATTTGGCGCTGTGAGATAAAGAAGTTAAGGAGGAGCAACGATGGCAAGTGTCAGTTTGAAGGAAGTTTCAAAAAAGTTTGGAAACATAACAGCCGTCGAAAACCTTACAATAGACATTAAAGACGGCGAATTCTTTTCTTTACTTGGGCCGTCGGGAGCCGGAAAAACAACAATTCTACGGATGATAGCCGGAGTTGAAAAACCAGACAAGGGAAGTATTTACATCGACGACGTGCCCGTTAACGACGTTCCGCCGAAAGAAAGAGATGTAACAATGGTTTTCCAGTCCTATGCACTTTTCCCTCACAAAACTGTTTATGAAAACATGGCCTATCCACTAAGAAAACGGAACATGCCTGAAACCGAAGTCAAGAAAATTGTTCACGAAACAGCTGAAATTTTACACATAAGGCATCTGTTAAGTCGCTTACCTAAGCAGCTTAGTGGAGGCGAAAGGCAAAGAGTTGGTCTTGGGAGAGCCATGGTTCGGCAACCTAAAGTCTGTTTGCTTGATGAGCCTTTAACTAACTTGGACGCTAAGCTAAGAGTAGAGATGCGTGGGGAGTTCAAGAAAATTTGCGGAAATTTAAAAACAACAATAGTTTACGCAACGCCAGATCAACTTGAATCTGTTACCATGGCTCATAGAATCGCTGTGCTAGATAAAGGCAAGCTACTCCAATGTGATTCCCCTGATGAGCTTTATAATCGCCCTAAGAACTTCTTTGTCGCTGGTTTCATTGGAAGCCCTGCAATGAACTTCGTTGACTGCACGTTCATCGAAGAAGACAAGAAAGCCTACTTGGACACTGCAGAATTCAGATACGAGATAACAGACTTGGCTGAAAAAATCAAGTCTCGCATAACTAGTTCAGAAGTTATTTTGGGCGTGCGACCCGAACATATTAAGATAAGTAAAAGCATCGAAGAGGGATACATCCAATTAGAGGTTTTTGTTTCGGAACGCCTAAGACCCCAAATTATTGTTGATCTAAAGGCTGGAGAAAAAGTCATCAAAGCGTTAGCGCCTGCAGAATTTGATGCTGATATTGGCGACAAAATATGGGTTAAATTCGAGAAAATCTTCCTTTTCGACAAGCGAACTGGAGAAGAAATAACAGGCGGGGATGTTGCGTTTGGCTAATGTAAAACTTGAACATTTAACGAAAACGTTCGGTGAGGTTGTCGCCGTCAATGACTTGAACTTAGAGATAAAAGATAAGGATTTTGTCTGTTTACTCGGGCCTTCTGGGTGTGGAAAAACAACAACCCTCAGAATGATCGGAGGCGTCGAAACTCCAACTTCAGGAGAAATATATTTTGATGATAAGCCTGTCACGGATTTGCCATCTAAAGATAGAGACATAGCCATGGTCTTTCAGTTTTATGTTATATACCCTGACATGAAACCTTATGATCAGATAGCGTTTCCGTTAAAAGTTCGAAAATTTCCAAAACATGAGATAAAAGAGAGAGTAGAAGAAGCCACTTCAATTCTCAGGATAGAGTACCTTCTTGAAAAGCCCATATCCCAATTGACTGTTGATGAGCGTCAAAGGATTGAATTAGCGAGGGCTCTCGTAAGAAAGCCGCAGGTGTATCTATTAGATGAACCTTTAACTAATCTTGACGCAAAGCTTAGGGCTCACATGAGGGCTGAAATTAAACGTTTATTCAAGTCCATTGGCGCCACGACAATTTATGTGACTCATGATCAGGTTGAAGCCATGAGCATGGCAGATAAAATTGCGGTTATGACTCTGGGGTTTTTGCAGCAGTATGATTCTCCAGACGAACTTTACGATCATCCTAAAAACTTGTTTGTTGCTGGCTTTGTTGGAAGTCCATCAATGAACTTTATAGACTGCACCTTTGTAAAAGAGGGCGAAAAAGCCTATCTGGACGCTGCAGAATTCAAATATGAAGTAACTGACCTAGCAGAAAAAATTGAGAAAGACAGCACCAGCCCAGAGGTCACGCTGGGAATCAGACCTGAGGATATAGAAATACACGTAAGTCGGCAAAGAAACGCTCTGTCAGCAGACGTTTCCATTTTAGAACCAATGGGGCACCGTGCCATTGCACACATCCAATTAGGAGGAATAACACTAGTTGTTAACGTTGACTTACCCAAACTAAAAACAGGCGACAAAGTTTGGCTGACTTTTAAGAAGGAAAAGATACACATTTTTGACAAGAAAACTGGAGCCTCAATTATATAGATTCGCGTGATTTGCAGAATCGAAGATTGAGAAAATTGTTAAGATACAAACTCATCGCACCTGGAAAAATCGTTGCAGAGGATATTTCAATTCCAAAACCATCCGATAATGAAGTTTTAATAAAAGTAAAGGCTTGTGGAATCTGCGGCACAGACATCCACGCTTTTCACGGAAAACATCCATTCATTCCTCCACCAATTGTTCTTGGACACGAATTTTCAGGGGTTGAAGTTGAATCAGGCAGGAGAGTAGTTGCTGAACCATCAGTAGTATGTGGCAAATGTTACAATTGCAGAAACGGAAGATACAACATTTGTAACGAGCTCAAAGTCTTAGGCTGCCAAATCGACGGCGCCTTCTCGGAGTATATCACAATTCAAAAGGACAAAATCTTTGAAATTCCAGAGGTAATCTCGTTTGAAGAGGCTACACTTATAGAGCCAACAGCCGTCGCTGTTCACGGAGTTAAAAAGGCATACCCTGTAAAGAACGAGCGTGTCTTTATCTTTGGCGCAGGACCTATAGGCTTGTTAACTCTTCAAGTTTTGAAGGCTTACGACGCCAGGCAACTGATAGTTGCAGACATTTCTCAATTTAGGCTTGAGCTTGCGAAGGAGCTTGGCGCCCACCATGTAATTAACCCTATGAAAGCCAATGTCGCTAAATGGGTTCACGAAAAATTCGGGCGAGACGGAATAGACAAGGTTTTTGAATGTGTAGGCGGGTCCCAAGAATCCACAATAAATCAATCCATTGAACTGGCGCGCAAGGGAGCCAAAATATTAATCCTAGGAGTGTTTCAAGGAAAAATACCAGTTAATATGGCGTTGGTTCAAGATTGGGAAATGGAGCTCTTAGGGTCACTAATGTATACACGGGAAGATTTTTTGGAATCGATAAAGTTGATGCAGGAAAGAAAAATAAACGCGAAAAGGCTTGTGTCGAAAGTTCTTCCAATGGAAAAAATAAGTGAAGCTTTTACGCTCATTGAAAAAGAAAGGGAAAAGATGGTCAAGATCGTTCTAAATTTCTAGTTTAGCCAAAGAAATATTTTTATATTTATGTCCCTAAGCTAAGTCTATTTAAGAGGCAATGTTGAAATGAAGTTCGGGATTTTTATAGGCGGTGCCACGCATGTTGATGTCATTCCAAAAATCGTTGTTGCAACAGAGAAATTAGGGTACGATTCCTTTTGGGTTTCGGACCACTTATTCCTTCCAGATCGCTTTTATGAGGCAGTTGGAATGAAGCCTGGAAAAGGCGAATCTCCTGTTCTTGAAGCTTGGACGACTATGGCCATGGCTGCAGCAGTCACGCAGAAGTTAAAACTTGGCGTGGGAGTCACTCCAATACCCATGCGAAACCCAGCTGTTCTAGCCAAGCAAGTCGCTACTATCGATTTTGTCTCAAAAGGCCGAGTTACCCTTGGTTGCGGGGCTGGCTGGCACAGGAGAGAATTTGAGGCCTACGGAATACCTTGGGATAACCATAAGGTTCGAATAGCTAAAATGTTAGAGGGCTTAGAGGTGCTGAAGAGGCTGTGGACCGACAATTTTGCCTCTTTTAACGGCAAATATTACAAGCTAAGAGACGCGCCGCTGTGGCCAAAACCAGTTCAAAAGCCACATCCGCCCATATGGTTCGGCGGATTGTCTAGTTCCATAATGAAAGCGACTGCGAAATACGGTAGTGGTTGGGTGCCATACTGTCTCAGTCCATCAGAGTTTCGCACATACCATAAAATGTTAGTGAATGCATTGGAGAAGAATGGAAGAAAGCTAGAGGAGGTGACCCTTGCATGTGTGGTCTTAGCGCATTTAGATTCGAGTCATCAAGCCGCACGTAAGTTTGCCGAACCGATTCTTAAAATACGCGGCACCAGAACCCTAACTGGCGAAAAATGGGATACAGCCGCAGGCAGAAGCGTCATAGGCTCTTTGAAAGAATGCATATCAAAGATTGAGGAATACGAAAAAGCTGGAGTCCAACACTTGTTATTCGAGATGATTTACCCGAAAACAGTTCATAGTTTAATTCAACGTTTCGGAAAGGAAGTGCTTCCAGCATTTAAGTAATCCTTTGAGGTTAGTTTCTATTTTCCTCTTGCTTTCTTAACAGCCTCTAAGAACTTGCGCGCATTCTCCGTGATGACATCGAATCTTCCTTCCGCCACAGCTTTCTTGTCGACTAAAGAACCGCCGACAGCGATAGCCACGGCTCCCGCTTTTATGAATTCTCCAGCGTTGTCCAAGTTTACTCCTCCAGTTGGGAGAAGCCTCACCTGAGGCAGCGGGTCTAAGATATCTTTAAAGTACCTAGGCCCTGCAAGGCTTGCTGGAAACACTTTTACGATGTCTGCTCCCCATTCCCAAGCAGCAAGTATCTCAGTAGGTGTAAAAGCACCAGGAATGCATATTTTGCTGTATCTTCTGCAGGTTTCAATTACGTTCCTCTTTAGGGCTGGACCGATGACAAATTCTGCTCCAGCTGATATTGCAGCTCGCGCAGATTCAGAATCAAGAACCGTACCTGCACCAGCTAGCACTTTGTCACCAAATTTCTGAGAAATTGTGTGTATAGCGTCTAATGCTCCTGGCGTGACCAGAGAGACTTCAATGATGTCTACGCCGCCTTTCTTGATGGCGTCCGCGATTTTTACAGCTTCTTCCGAACTCTTCACTCTTATTATGGAGACGACTCCGCATTCAATTATGCGCTTTAAATTCTCTTCTTTACCCATAGGCATCAATCTTTTTGGAGGATGTTCGAGTAAATAAGAGTTTTTATGAGGCTTGATGATCGTAACTTTAAAAATCTGTCAATTCTAATAGCTTAATCTGAGGAAAGATGAGATGAGTAAAAAGTTCACTGTTCTTTTGGTGGAGAAGATTGATGAGGCTGGTATGAGCATTCTTAACAAGGTAGCCGAAGTAAAATTCGCCTCAAGCCATTCGGAGAAAGTTCTGGCTGAAGAGGTAAGGGAAGTTGATGCCCTTATAATAAGGGTGATGGGGAAAGTTTCGAAAAAAGTTATTAAGAATGCGAGAAAGTTGAAGGTTATAGGGCATCATGGAGCCGGACTTGATAATATCGATTTGCAAGCCGCAACTGAGCGTGGGATTCCTGTTGTTTATACACCTGATGCAAATACTGAATCTGTAGCAGATCATACAATTGGTCTGATGATAGCGGTTGCAAAGAAAATACCGCAAGCACATTATGCTTTAACTCGGGACAAAAATTGGTCTATTAGGTACGAATGCATAGGAACGGAAATATACAAAAAAACTCTTGGATTAATAGGTCTTGGCAGAATTGGTCGTAGTGTGGCCAGAAGGGCGAAAGGTTTCAAAATGCGTGTGCTGGCGTATGACCCTTACATTTCAGAAGATGTAACCAAAAAGCTCGGCGTTAAATTAGTTGATCTGAAAACTCTTCTAAGTAATTCTGACTTTGTTTCAATCCATGTTCCTTCGACAAAGGAAACACATAAAATGATTGGAAAACGCGAGTTAGAGATAATGAAGTCGAAAGCGTTTTTGATAAACACCTCTAGAGGAGGAGTGGTGGATGAAGTGGCTGTTTACAAAGCTTTGATTAAGGGCAAGCTTGCGGGGGCAGCTTTTGACGTGTATGAGAAGGAACCGCCTGACCCTAATAATCCACTGTTCAAACTTGATAATGTAGTTGCTACGCCTCACATGGCTGCTCATACAGAAGAGGCGCTTAGAAGTATGGCTATAACGGTGGCTAGGGACACGGTCAAAGTTCTGAAAGGAAAACGCCCAAAATACGTCGCTACCCCGAAATATTTAAATGACTTTCCAGTGGTTATGCTATTTCTTTAATAATTCTTCGACGAGGCTTGTTACATCAGATGGTCTATCTGCAATTTTTGCCTCAGCATCTCTTAAACTCTCTATTTTGCTTTGGGCAGTTCCTTTATGGTGTAAAACTCGCCTGCTTTCCCCTACCGCCAAAAGCACTTGAGCTTTAATCGCAACTGGCAACGCTAGTTTTTGAAGTGTTGAAGCAACTTCATCCGAGGACGTTACAACCGAACCGTTAGGCGTAGGAATACCAAATTCCTTCAAAATTCCTTTTGATTGATACTCGAAGAGTCTCATAACATGCCCGTTTTATGTTGCATCATCAATTCTTCTTTTATCTATGACGAAAATAAAAGGATTATTTATGGCTTGATCGCGACTTTCAATCCTTCATGTTTCTTCATTGTTTCTATGCCTTTTTCAGTTTCTTCTAGTCTAAATTTGTGTGTAACTAGCTCTTTAAAGGGAACTGTGTCAAAATTCGAGTATAGCAAACTGATGGCAGTCTCAAATTGTGTAGGCGGGTAAATCCAGCTTCCAAGAATGTCGATGTCTTTCTTGCATATGCTGTGCGGATGGATTTCAACTCCTCCTGAATCAGTGAAATGTCCAACTTCAACGTATCTCCCGCCGTTCCGCGTCATTTCTATACCTTCAGGGAAAGTTGTTGGAACACCTGTGCATTCCACAACAACATCTGCACCAAGTCCGTGAGTTAGCTTTCTAACTTCCCCAATGCACTCTTCAGGTTTACTTATTTCCTTCAAGTTAATTGTGTGGTTTGCGCCAAATTTTTGCGCAATCTTCAGTCTCTCCTCAGCCATATCAATCACTATGACTTTGCCTGCACCAGCAATTTTAGCTGCTGCTAGTACTAATAATCCGATGGGGCCAGCACCTTGGACTGCAACGCTTCTGCTAGGACCAAAACCATCTCTAGCTGAAGGCAACCCAGGCTCAAAAGCTCTCTCTAAAGCGCGACTGGCAACAGCCATTGGTTCAGTTAAAACGGCAACTTCAAGCGGCATGTCGTCAGGCAATTTGTAAACCCAAAAATGCACCGGATCCACATAGACATATTCACCGTATCCTCCCAACAGGTGGGGAGGATTTTTACAGCTCATCGAGGATCCGTAGGCGCGTCTGTTTATGCACAGATTTGGTTTATGGGGCAAAAATCGGCAATAATAGCATTTTCCACAGAACAGGTTTGTGCCTGGAACAACTGTTATCATGTCGCCTTCTGCTAACGTTTTTCCCATGACTTCTAGGGTTTTAGCGGTTTCTCCGATCTCTTCTATTTTTCCACAAAATTCGTGGCCAGGTATTATGGGATAGGGCACTTTCATTCGTCCTTCGTAAATATGTATGTCTGTTCCACATATTCCACAAATTTCTGTTTGCATCAGAATTCCGTCTTTTTTAACCTCTGGTTTGTCGAATTCCATAATTTCGATTTTCTTTGCCTCTTTCAAAACAGCGGCTTTAACTTTTTTAGGCAATGCTCATTCCCCCTCAATTCGCACGAGGTTTCCTATAAAAACTGTCTGTCTGTTATTTATAAGTTAAAGCTTTTAAATGATGGGAAGTTAGAAAAATAAATGAGGTTAGAAAAAAATGGTGACGTTTAAGTATGGAGGGTTCAGTGGCAAAATTTTAAGGGTGAATCTATCTAAGAGGAAAATAACTGAAGAGGAATTAAAACAGGAGTTAGTCGAACAATTCTTAGGTGGTAGGGGTCTTGGAGCAAGAATGCTCTTCGAGGAAGTAGGAGCGAATATTGATCCACTTGAACCAGACAACAAACTGATATTTGCAACAGGTCCCCTAAACGGAACGAAAGTACCATCATGTAGTAGATATGCTGTAGTCACTAAATCACCCCTTACAGGGCTCTTTCTGGAAAGTTTAGCGGCGGGATTTCTGGCCCCGCACTTAAAATTCGCTGGCTATGACGCAATAATTGTTGAGGGCAAATCCGAAAAACCAGTATATTTATGGATAACAAATGGAAAGGTTGAGCTTAGAGATGCAAGTTGGTTGTGGAGGATGTTAACCGATGACACCCAAAGACTTTTGAAAAAGGAAACAGATGAGCGGTAAAAAATTGCATGCATAGGGCCTGCCGGAGAAAATTGTGTAAGATTCGCATGTATTATGAGTGAAAATAGAGCTTTTGGGCGAGGTGGGGTCGGAGCCGTTATGGGATCGAAAAAACTCAAAGCAATAGTAGTTCTAGGAGAAGAAAGAGAAATAAAGATAGCAGATCCGCAAGTTACCGACAATATAATTAGGGAATTCTATCGAAACTGCCACAAAACCCCCCTAACAAGCGAAACACATCCTAAGTACGGTACTACATTCCTTGCATGCATGCATGGCTGCAGCTCATGGATTCCGAGTCCATTCTTCAATGCTGACGTGCTTCACACAACCCATGGAAGACCATTAGCTTTCGCAACCGGCATCAAATTAAGCAGACCTGAACTAAATGTGGTTGTTGTCACTGGAGATGGAGACGGCGCTGCAATAGGTGCAAACCACCTTATACAGGCTGCTAGGAGGAACATTGACATATTGACGATACTAGTTAACAACCGCATTTACGGAATGACAGGAGGTCAGGTCGCCCCTACAACTCCTTACGGTATGAAGACAAGCACTACACCTTATGGAAACATGGAATATCCCTTCGATCTATGCAAACTTGTAGAAGCTGCTGGGGCCTCCTATGTGGCTCGATGGACAACATTTCATACGAAACAGCTTATTGCATCCATTAAGAAACGACTTTTGAAAAAAGGCTTCTCATTCATAGAGGTTGTCTCTCAATGCCCGGTCCAGTATGGAAGATACGTCGGCGTAACAGAACCAGCGAAACTGTTACTTATGTTTAAGGATCTTTCAGTCTCGATAGATAAATCAAAGTCTATGAGCGAAGAGGAGCTCAAAGAGCGAATCATAATTGGAGAGTTTACCGACAGAGAAAGAGCCGGTTTAATCGAAGCTTATGAGAAACTATTCAGTGAGGTGAAAGCTTGACGAGGACAGAGGTAATCATAGGGGGATTTGGCGGACAAGGAAGTATGTTGGCTGGAGCTGTGTTGGGTAAGGCAACGGTATTTGATGGGAAAAAGGTTGTTCAAACACGCTCATATGGTGCTGAGGCGAGGGGAGGAGCTGCTAGATCTGAAGTCGTAATATCCGTTGAGCAAATAGATTATCCGTTAGTGATTAAGGCTGATGCCCTAATTGCGATGTCACAACAAGCATTCGACCGCTATTTTAGCAGAGTGAAGGAGAATGGCATAGTTATAATTGACGAGGTCCTCGTTAAATCTGACCCAGCCCAGTGTAAAGGCTTTAAGCTGGTAAAGATTCCTGCAACGAAAATAGCTTCGCAGGAGCTTAAGCGACCCATCGTAGCCAACATGATAATGCTCGGTGCATTAGTAGCACTCACCGGAATAGTCACGGAAGATTCTCTTATAAAATCCGTCAGAGAAAGCGTGCCTAAGGAAGCAGAAAAAATAAACATAGAAGCCCTAAGAAGGGGTCGAGAGCTGGCCGGAGGCGTTAGAGGTCAGAGATGACTGGAATAATCCCGTTTAAGGGAAAAAATCCGAAGATACACAGCAGTTCATACATTAGCCCCTTTGCACTGGTTATCGGTGAAGTCGTCATCGGGGAGGACGTTAGCGTTTGGCCTTACGCTGTAATCCGAGCAGACGAAGAACACATCACATTATGTCGCTCCTCAGCGGTTCTTGAACACGCGTTGATCGAGTCCCCGAAGGGAAATCCGGTGGAAATAGGGGAAAAAGTTTTGGTTAGCCACGGTGCAATTCTCCACGGCTGTAAAGTAGGAGCAAAATGCCTAGTCGGAATAGGCGCGGTTGTTCTTGACGGAACCCTCATAGAGGAAGAATGCATTATAGGAGCAGGGGCAGTACTGCCCCCCTCCACCAAAGTGCCAAAGAGAACGTTGATGCTGGGGATACCCGCCAAACCTGTTAGAAAAGTTTTCGAGGAGGAAGTCAAGATAATAATGGACGAAATAGAGAGAATTAAAAGCAAAGCCAAAGAATACAAAAAAGAGGTAGGAACATGAGACTTTTTGAGTACGAAGCAAAGGAAATCTTCAGAAAGTTCGGCATTCCAGTGCCTAAAGGCTTAACCGTGAGATCTCCAGAGGAAGCTGCTTCAGCTATTAAAAAGATAGGCTTGCCAGTTGCGGTTAAGGCCCAAGTGCTTGTTGGTGGAAGGGGGAAGGCTGGAGGCATTAAATTCGCGGATAGTTTGGAAGAGGCCGTAAAGGAAACAGAAGAAATAATAAACAGCAGGATCGGAGGGTATACCGTAAAAAGCGTTCTAATAGAAGAAAAATTAGGTGCAGGGCACGACTACTACTTGGGAGTGACTGTCGATCAGGCTTCTGGAAGCCCCATCGTTATGTTTTCGACCGAAGGCGGAGTCGACGTTGAAGAGATAATTAAAGAGAGGCCTAAGTCGATTGTCTCGAGGAAAGTAAGTACTCAACGCGTTTTCTTCGAATTTGAAGCCCGTAGTATGTGTAAGCAACTGGGGCTAAGAGGTTCAGCCCTGATAAAAGTCAGTAGTATTCTCCATAGATTGTATAAAGTTTTTGATAAATGCGACGCATTAACAGCTGAAATAAACCCGTTGATTATGACAAAGAAGGGAGGGTTCTATGCTGCCGACGCAAAAATAGAGATTGACGACGACTCGCTTTTCCGTCAAACTGACCTTAACATCGAGCCAGAAGCAAGAGTTGAAGATGAAATGAAAGCTGAAGCTATGAGGATTGGGCTTTCCTACGTGAGGCTCGACGGGGACATAGGGGTAATCGGGTCAGGAGCAGGGTTAACCATGGCCACAATAGATCTCATCAAGGATTTCGGAGGGAAACCCGCAAACTTTCTGGAAATGGGAGGAGGGATAAACGAACAGCTCATGTTTGGCGCGGTTAAACTTTTGCTTCAGGATAAACTGCTTAAAGCTTTATTCATTAACTTGTATGGAGGCATAAACCCCATGGTTCTTGCTGCAAAGGGAATAGTAAAAGCCTTTAAAGAACTAAAACCACAAATACCTGTCTTAGTGAAGCTTGTTGGAAATGAACAGGAAAAAGCTTGGGAAATTCTTGAAAGTGCAGGTATACCTGTTTTTAAAAGCATACGAACCGAAGAAGCTGTTGAAAAGTTGATGAAACTTGTAGGAGAGCGGTAGACATGTGCATACTTGTCAACGAAAACACCAAGGTAATTGTTCAAGGCATAACCGGTAGTGTAGGAAGTATTCAAACGAAGCTAATGCTAGAATACGGAACTAAGATTGTTGCGGGGGTCACTCCAGGAAAAGGTGGAGTGACTGTTCACAGTGTACCAGTTTATGACACGGTTGAAGAAGCTGTTGCAGAAACCGGCGCGGACACATCAATATTATTAGTCCCCGCTCCATTCGCAAAGGATGCAGCCATCGAAGCCATAGACTTCGGCATAAACCTAATTGTAGCGATACCGGAACACATCCCAGTACATGATACAATGCAAATGGTTGAGTACGCTAAAAATAAGGGAGCAAAGATCATAGGTCCAACAACACCAGGGATAATATGTCCAGGAAAAACTAAGATTGGAATAATGCCAGCAAAAGTTTTTTCTGAAGGCAATGTCGGAATGATCTCTAGAAGTGGAACTCTACTATACGAAATTGCAGGAAACCTTTCCCTTGCCGGAGTTAGTCAGAGTTCATGTCTAGGAATAGGCGCTGACCCCGTGGTTGGAATGAATATGAGTGAGGTACTGAAACTGTTCGAGGAAGACGAACACACAAAACTCATAGTGATAGTTGGAGAGATAGGTGGAACTCAGGAAGAGGAAGCCTCTAATTTCATCAAAAAAATGAAGAAGCCAGTTATTGCGTACGTAGCTGGTAGGTCAGCTCCTCCAGGTCAAAGAATGGGTCATGCAGGGGCGATAATACTCGGTGAAAGAGGAACCGCTAAAAGCAAGATGGATGCTCTCAAAGAGGCAGGCGTAGAAGTAGCATATAGACCATCAGATATAGCCAGCATCGCCAAAAAATACGCAAAGTAAGTCTTCCTCAGAAGTTTATTTTAACATCTGTTTCTTCACATAGTCTCTTACTTGTCGCCAAGTCTCATCACACGCCCGTTTTACAACGAATGCATATCAGCCTTTTTATCTATATGGTGGGAAATAAAAAATTCATCCTTGCTTATTTATTTTACCTTCAATCATTCAGTTTTTTGCTACTTATTCAACACATGAGAGGATACTGTGTCTTTTACTTAGCGACTTCATCTTCATATGTTTTAGTCACAAACTCGCCTATGGCTGGAGCGGCTGTTAAGCCAGGCGACTCTATACCTATCAGATTTATAAATCCAAACAGGTCTTTGTCAGCTTCATGTCTTATAACAAAATCTCTAAATCCTTGTCTTGGTCCTTGAACTTTGGGTCTTATTCCAGCGAAATCAGGCACCAACTGATAATTGCTAATGCAGGGCAAGAATCTTTTTACGTCTTCTCGAAACTCTTCCTCGCTGGATCCAATGTTGTAATCTATATTATCCACATAGTAAGCGTTTGGTCCTAGCCTAACCACTCCAGTCATATCTGGAGTTAAATGAATTCCTAATCCAGGTCCCTTGGGAAGTGGATAAACCAGCATCTTAACAGGAGGTTTTCCAATTACCCTAAAATAGTCTCCTTTACAATAATGCAGTCTATAGCCGAATTTATCCACGTCTATTCCAACCATATCAGCTATTTTATCCGAGTAAAGACCTGTACAATTCACAACGGTTTTTGCTCTGATAGTAAACTTTTCACCGACGCTAACTCCGCTTATTTCGTATTCGCCATTCGCCTTTCTTAGACCTGTAACTTCTGTTTCTGTGGCTAAAATTGCGTTATTCTTGAAAGCTTTTGCATAGAAATAATTCATCAGCTCGTCAGGTTCAACGATGCCTGTTGAAGGTGAATAAAGCGCTTTTTCAACCTCGACTTTTGGCTCCAATTTTTTAATGTCTTCTCTTTCTAAAATTTTTAGACCTTCCACAACATTTTCTTCGCCTATCTTCTTCAATTTTTCTAATTCATCTATCTCTTTCTCTTCAACAGCCACGGTTAACTTTCCTAATTTTTTATAAGGAATCTTGTATTTTTCGCATATCTCGTAAATCATGGAATTGCCTTTTACACATGACTGAGCTTTAATAGAATTCTTTGGATAATGAATACCCGAGTGAATCACTCCACTATTATGAGTGCTAGTTTCCTGTCCAAATTTTGCATTCTTTTCGAGAATGTAAACGTCTTCGTTTTTTTCTGAAATTTGTGCGGCGACGGCTAAACCTACTATGCCAGCTCCTATTATGACTATGTTTGCTTCTTTCATTAGAAACTATTGGAAAAATGCACATTAATAAATTTTAAGGCGCGCACCAGAGAAGTCACATCCTACCAAGGAAACCCGTTCTGGCGCTATGTTTGGATAAGCTTCTTAATCGTTTCTTGGATTAGCCTCTTGATGTCTCCTTCTGTCGCTATTTTCTGTAGTGCCTGGTAGGTTTTGAGGCTGAGGCGCACCGGGACCAGGCGCCACTTGAACTCTTTTCCCAGCATTTGTCTTACGCGTTGTCGGGTTTCGTGGACGCTTAGCCCTTCCGCCTAGATCTGTTCGGCTAGGGCCATCTGTTGCTTCGGGTCCTTTAGCCTCAGCAGCGCATGCGCATGGTCGGGGGTGAGCGTTCGGTGTCTCACGGCCTCCCTCAGTTTTGGATGAAGCTTCAGCAGCCTCACCCTTGTGGAGACGTAGGGTCGGCTCTTCCCCAGCTTCCGGCCTATGGCCGCCAGGGAGTAGCCCATCTCCTTCAGGGCTAGGTAGGCTTCGGCCTCGTCTAGGGGGTCTAGGCCTTCACGCTGGAGGTTCTCTATTAGGTGTGCCTCTATGGCCTCTTCTGGCTTCAGAACCTCGTCCAATGCGGGCATAGTTGCCGGTGACATAATACTCGCGCTGGATGACGTGCCCGTCACCAGAATTGAAAAATTGTTAAGTAAAATCCACAAAAAGCGGGCAGGCGAAAAAGTTAATTTAACCGTTTACCGTGAAGGGTTCGAGTATTCCTTTGAGGTTGTTTTAGCCGGACCACCCTAACAAGCCAAAAATAGCCGGCTCCTCATCTCAATCTCACCTGTTTTATCAACTCACTTAATCTTTCCTCAAAAACTGAGGGAGTCCGCTAGCGTAAAATTACTTTAGTGCGTGCATTAAATCTTATATGACTTTACGTACGATTATCCTTGCGTAGGTAAACTTGGCAGAATGGTTGTGGGAAATGTTGTTTGAGGGTTCTAACAGACTCAGCTTGATAAAGCCTTCGGCAATTCGAAGAATGCTTGAGCTCTCAGCGGGAATGAAGAATGTTGTTCACTTGGAGCAGGGAGAGCCGGACTTCACAACGCCAAAACATATTTTGAAGGCAGCTGTAGAGGCTACC
>Ga0172366_10000600_pt1 | contig 26567 bp, 21 predicted proteins | sample LakKivSesite69cm_FD_114533 | JGI IMG/M metagenome (GOLD analysis project Ga0172366, IMG submission 114533) | Sediment microbial communities from Lake Kivu, Rwanda - Sediment site 69cm | ecosystem: Environmental > Aquatic > Freshwater > Lake > Sediment | place: Rwanda: Western Province, Lake...
AATCCAGCAATTAGGACCATAATTCATGAAGCAATTATTAATATCAATGACTATTGTCTGGCTGCTCCTTTTAGGACAGCCAGATATCCTCTTCGCTGACTATACCATGATGTGCACATATTTTGAAAATCCTGTGGCATATATCTATAAAGTTAGTGATGAAGGAGATATAAGCTTCTGGTATAAAATGACTGTCACACCGGGAGGGGAACCTGATTCTATTGTGTTTTCACCAAATGGCCATTGGGGGATGGTCGGGTGCTGGACCACGGACTGGCTGCCGACTCAATGGACAACACTACTTGAAGTAGATAAAAATGGGATGATTAATATTCTTGATTATCTTTATAATGATCTTGGTTGGCTTGCGGCGATATCACCAGATTCAAAATATGGAGTATTTGGCGCGGATTTGAAAACTCTGAGGTATTATCATGATGGAATATACAGCGTTATTCCGGTCAATAATCCAATTATTGCATGTTATGAAGCCTCTTTTTCAGTGTTAAACAATCATCTGTATGTTGGAGATTCCTATAAAAATATTGTTGAATGTGAGTTGACAGAAGATGGGACAACGACAACAACAGGATTCAAATTAGATATTGAACCATCAAGTGGTTCTGAGGACATTAAAGTCAGCCCCGATGGTCGCACATGTGTCGTTCTAAGCTCTATACAATATTGTATAACGGTCCTTCGTATTCATGAGAAAGGCGGGTTTGAACTTGTGGAACAATTTAATACTCCAGACATTGCTGATGAAGTGGATTTCACACCTGATTCACAATATGCCGTTATCACTACTTTCTACGATATGAGAATTTATAGAATTGAATTGGATTCCCATTTGACAGAGACTGATAGAATTACACTACCATATAGACCGGGGGAATATATGGCAATTACTCCTGACGGGAAATATGTCATCACGGGAATTATCAATTTCCAAGTGACTCGTATATTGGAGGGCGGAAAATTTCAGTATATTCCGGAAAAAGATTACCGTCATACTCCCGGTTCTGTTTCAGCCCTTGCCTTTGTCCCCCCGCAAATAACCGAGGCAAATCCTTCATGGAATATGTATGAATAATTGAATAAAGATGTGTACTGGTTGAAGATGGCTTTGTTGTGCTTCCTTGCGCCTATCCCCAAACTTACACAATAGTATGATGTTCAAATTTACACCGTTTCTTTAAGGTAACTAATCAGGGAAAGTGCGGAAATCAACCAGCAATACCAGGCGAAGTAGTGAATCTTGCCCCTCTTTATGAATGTGAGCAGCCACCTGAGTGAGATGTATCCCGCAACAAAGGCGACGGCAAACCCAATTATAAGTGATGAGATTTCCCCTCTTGGCAGTGTTGATATGTCTTTCAGCGTGAGGAGGAGAGCGCCTGTGATGGCTGGAATGGAGAGGAGAAATGAATATTCCCCCGCCTCACCTCTATCGAGTCCCATCCACAATCCAGCCGTGATGGTGAAACCGGAGCGCGAAATCCCCGGTGCAATCGCAATTCCCTGCACCGTGCCCACAATTAAAGCTGTCCAGAACCCATGACCCCTTGAACCACTTCGGCTCGCCGGAATGAATCTTGTTGAATAGACAAGCATGCCTGTAATTGCGAGTGCAACTGTCACGAGTAAGACGTTGCCGAAAACTTTTTCCAGCGTGTCTTTGAAAAGAGTGCCGATTATGGCAGTAGGAATGCTTCCGATAATGATGACGGAGATAAGGCATCCTCGCGGGTCATTCCAGAAGACAGCGGGGATTCCCTCATTCAGCGCCCTGCGAGGGGCTTTTAGAATATGCACCACCATCTCACATATTATCTTGCGGAAAACTAAAATGGTCGCCACAAGCGTACCCATGTGCAACGTGGCAACAAAACTTAAATTGGATTCAGCGTTAAAGTGAAGATAATGCTGTGCAAGGACGATGTGTCCGGAGGAGCTGATGGGGAGAAATTCCGTTAATCCCTGGAGAAGCCCGAGAATAGCGCTTTTTAACAAGTCCATTTTATCATCTTTCAGTAGAGTGGATGAATTTTATGGAATCACACCTGTGAAAAGGCAAGGCAAAAACGCTTCCGGGGTTGATGGGTTCGGGCTTGGGTTTTTGATTGAGTCTTTATCAGTTGACGAAAAATGGGATTTTATGGCATTTTTTATTTTGTATAATGAATTGTAGATGGGGAGAGAGATAAAATGAAAAGTTGCTTCGGAACACAATTCGGATTTTTTTTTGAAGACCATGTCGGAGACGAGCAGTCGATGAAGAAATGTTATAATTGCGAGGATTTTGACAAGTGTTACAAGATGTCGCTTATTCAGAGTCTCAAAGGTTTAAGGTTAGAAATCCGCCAGGGGGTGCGCAATCTGAGGAATTCCCTCGGCGGCAGCCACTCCGAATACCCCTTCGGTTAATGTTTTAATTGTCAATTTTCAATTATTGCTTGTATCCTATTTTCTTCAAAATCTCATCCGCAACCTCATAATCATTAAAGTGGATGGTGTGTTCTTTGAAGGTCTGCGTGCTTTCGTGTCCCTTGCCCGCCACAAGAACGAGGTCGCCTGGTTTTGCCATTTTGATGGCTTGCTCAATTGCCCGATGGCGGTCGTAAATAATCTCGTAATTCCCGCTGTCCTTTTTTTTAAGACCTGACACAATATCGTCCATGATTTGCTTCGGGTCTTCCGTGCGGGGATTGTCTTCAGTGATGATGAAGTAATCGCTGTTGGCTTCAACGATTGCCGCCATTTGCGGGCGTTTGGTGCGGTCGCGGTCGCCTCCGCATCCGAAGATGGTAATGATGCGTGCGGGCTTCATTGCGCGGGCGGCATTCATGACTTTCTCAACGCCATCCGGCGTGTGGGCATAATCAATAATGACGGAGAATTTCTGTCCGCGCTCAACCGGCTGGAATCTCCCCGCAACAATAATATTTTTCTCCAGCCCTGACTTTATATCTTCCAGTGTGAGCGGTGTGTGGAGGATGGTGGCAACGGCGGCGAGCACGTTGTAAAGGTTGAATTCACCTCGGAGGCGTGCATTGATGTCTATCGAGCCGCGGGGCGTGACAAGTGTGAATTGCGTGCCAGCGCCGGAGAGGACATAATTATTTGCTGTCACATCTGCCTTATTGCGCAGTCCAAATGTGACTTTATGCGCCCGTGCGGCATCGAGAAAATAATGTGCGGATGGGTCATCAATATTGACCGCCACGTGCTTATCAGGTTTTAGGCTTGAGAACCAGCGGAGTTTCGCATTGCGGTAATTCTCCATTGTCTTATGCCAGTCAAGGTGGTCCTGCGTGAGATTCGTCCAGACGCCCGCATCGTAATCGAGACCGGCGACGCGGTAAAAATCAACGCCATGGGATGAGACCTCCATGGCGCAGTAATCGCACTTCTCTTCCTTCATGTGTGTGAAAATGTCTTCCAAATCAGGCGGTTCGGGCGTGGTGTCCTTTGATTGGCAAATCCTGCTATTGATTTTGTAATAGAGCGTGCCGATGAGACCCACTCGGAAGCGTGTCATGAGCAGACTCTCAATCACGTGTGTAGTTGTGGTCTTGCCGTTTGTGCCGGTGATGCCGATGAGTTTGAAGGCGCGTGCGGGGTGGTTGTAAAATTCAGCGGCGACGAGTGCGAGGGCAAGGCGTGATTCTGGCACCAAAATCTTGACGATATTTTCAGGGACAGGCATGTCGTTCTGAAGCATCACAGCCACGGCGCCCGCCTTGATGGCATCGTTGACAAACGGATGCCCATCGGGTAGTTCGATTTTATCCAACTGGGTGTAAATATTGATTGCCACATAAAGGAACCCGGGCTTGACACGCAGTGGGTCATACACAACGCCCAGAATGTCCGGGTCCTGAGCGCCTGTGACTTTCTTCTCAGGCAAGACGGATAACAATCTGCTTAATTTCACGATAGATTCTCCCTTCTCTCTCAATGTGTGTTATAAAAGTGGAAGGAATATGCAAGCCATGCCGCCGAGCGTCAAGGGCAAAGAGAATTTTATCCTTATAAGTGCAACTATAAACCCTCTTGACTAACATCCTCAAACTCAGTGTAGTTTTTCATGTTCTGGAGGGTTGAGACATGGAGCCAAAAAAGATTGTCATCACTGGCGCGGCGGAGCACAACCTGAAAAACATTGACGTTGAAATTCCCCGTAATTCGCTAACCGTTATTACGGGTCTTTCCGGTTCCGGCAAGTCCACCCTCGCCTTTGACACGCTTTATGCTGAGGGTCAGCGCCGCTATGTGGAAAGTCTCTCCGCCTATGCGCGCCAGTTTCTTGAACAGATGCCCAAACCTCATGTTGAGCGCATTGAGGGGCTTTCCCCAGCCATTGCCATCGAGCAGAAATCCGTTTCAAAAAATCCCCGCTCTACCGTTGCCACAGTGACGGAAATCTATGATTACATGCGCCTCCTTTATGCGAATCTGGGGACGCCGCATTGCTACAAATGTGGCAAACCCATCACCTGCCAGACGGTTCAGCAGATTGTTGACCGCATTCTTGCGCTCCCCAACGGGACGCGCCTCATGATTCTTGCACCGGTGGTGCGCGGCAGGAAGGGTGAATACTCCGAGCTTCTGAAAAAGGCAGAGCGTGATGGCTTCACACGCTTAAAGGTTGATGGTCACCTCTATGAGTTCTCAGAGGGACTTCCGCCACTGAACAAGCAGGTCAAGCACAGCATATCCATCGTGGTTGACCGTGTTGTGGCTGAGCCGGAAGCGAAAAACCGACTCACTGAATCGATTGAGCTCGCCTTGAAGAAGGCGGAAGGACTCGCCGCCATTGAGTTTATGGATGAAGGTATGCCCCAGGCGGAGATTCTGCGTGCATTATCTGCGAGCGGACTTTCAGGGCGCGAGTTTCTCTTCAGCGAAAATTTCGCCTGCATTGATTGCGGTGTCAGCATTGAGGAGATTGCACCGCGCCTTTTTTCCTTTAACAGCCCTTATGGTGCATGTCCGGTCTGCAAGGGACTTGGACACCTTCAGGAAATTGATGAAAATCTCGTCGTGCCGGATAAATCCCTCAGTCTTGCCGAGGGCGCGCTTCATCCATGGTCAAGCAGGGAGGATTCGTGGACATTCACCTGGCTGAAGGCAGTGGCTGACCGTTATGGCATTGACGTCAATGTGCCGTGGCGTAAAATTCCCCGCCGCTCACAGAAGGTGCTTCTATACGGAGCGGGCGGGGATACCGTGCAGGTTAAATTTGAGAGTGAACGGGGCATTCGTTATCATGAGCGCATCCCCTTTGAGGGGGTCATTCCAAATCTTCAGCGCCGATACCGTGAGACCGCATCCGACTATATCCGTGAGTGGATTACCACATATTTTGCAGAGAAGCCGTGCGTCGCCTGCCAGGGTGAGCGTCTTAAACCAGAAGCCCTCGCCGTCCACCTTGACGGGAAAAATATTTCTGAAGTAACACATCTGACGGTCGGCGGCGCAATGGGCTTTATTCATAATCTCCCCCTCACACCCAAACAGCGTGAAATCGGTTATCAGATATTAAAGGAGATTACACAGCGTCTCGGATTTCTTGCCAACGTTGGACTGGACTACCTTACACTTGACCGTCCCGCCGCAACGCTCGCCGGTGGCGAATCCCAGCGCATCCGTCTTGCTACCCAGATTGGCTCGCAGCTTACAGGCGTCCTTTACATACTCGATGAACCATCCATAGGACTTCATCAGCGCGATAATCGCCGTCTCCTCGAGACACTTTTGAAACTCCGTGACCTCGGCAACACGGTGATTGTGGTCGAGCATGATGAACAGACCATCCGCACCGCGGATTACGTGATAGACCTCGGTCCGGGCGCAGGAAAACACGGCGGGTATGTTGTCTGCTCGGGTCCACCTGAAACTATGATAGGTTGCCCGGAATCCATCACAGGACGCTACCTTGCGGGACAGGAATCCATTCCTGTGCCGCGGATGAGGCGGAGACCAACAGCCGGGCGCTCCGTCTGGGTTCGTGGCGCAAGGGAACACAATCTCAAAGATATTGATGTGGAATTTCCCCTTGGTCTCTTCATCTGCATCTCCGGCGTGTCCGGTTCGGGGAAATCCACCCTCCTTCTGGATATCCTTGACCGCGCCCTTGCCAAAATCCTTCTCAAGAGAAGTGAGACACCCGGAAGACACCGCTGTATAGATGGGGTCTCAAATCTTGAGCGCGTCATCAATGTGAACCAGTCGCCTATCGGGCGCACACCACGTTCCAACCCAGCCACATATACCAAGACCTTTGACCACATCCGCAGCCTGTTTGCCCAGATACCTGAGGCGAGGATGAGGGGCTACACGCCGGGGCGGTTTTCATTCAATGTGAAGGGTGGACGATGTGAGGCATGTCAGGGCGCGGGTGTTATTCAGATTGAGATGCACTTTTTGCCCGATGTTTTTATTGAATGTGAGGCATGCCGCGGAAAACGCTTCAACCGCGAGACGCTTGAGATTCACTACAAGGGCAAGAATATTGATGATATACTGAATATGACGGTGCGCGAGGCGCTTGAATTTTTTTACCATATCCCGCCCATCCGGGAAAAATTGCAGACCCTCGATGACGTCGGACTTTCTTACATCACGCTTGGACAGCGCGCCACAACGCTCTCCGGCGGTGAGGCACAAAGGGTCAAGCTCTCCCGGGAACTCTCCAAGCGGAGCACCGCACGCACGCTTTATATCCTTGATGAACCCACGACCGGTCTCCATTTTGACGATATTAAAAAGTTGTTGAATGTCCTGAACCGCCTTGTGGATATGGGCAGTACGGTCATCGTGATAGAGCATAACATGGATGTCCTGAAATGTGCGGACTGGATTATTGACCTTGGACCGGAAGGTGGAGAGGCGGGAGGACTTGTTGTGGCTACAGGGAGACCAGAAGATATTGTCAAGTGTCCTCAATCCTATACGGGGAAATTTCTGAAACGGGTGATTTCAAAATGAAAGTCGCTCAAAGGGCAATGATTGTTCAATTGGCGATTATTGCCACTTTTGTTCTTGCATCTGACGCTATCGCCGATGCGCCGCCATGGATTGAGGGTCATTCAATCTCGCCCTCCATAACATATCAATACAGGGTGGAACAGCGCTCCGGTTTTCATCAGCAGATTCACCGTGTGCAGATTGACCTGCGGGGGGAAAATGTCTCCATCGGGCTTTCCCCGGCGGCAGAATTTCCGCTCCACAAGTCACTTCCCAGCGAGATGAGGAACCTGCTGAAATCACAGGTCGTTGTGCCCGCAACGCTTTCTGTGCAAACGAGAATGGGTCGTGAGGTTCCTCTGGGGAGGTTTCTCACCCAGAGCACTTATTATTTCGGGCAGGGCGGATTTCCCGAGGTGCGCATAAGACCACTGAATAATGTCATATTTTACCGGGGTGGGAAGGATGACACTGCCCCGCCACGCCTTACTTTGGAATCGAGCGGAACCCTTACTCTCGCCGGTTTCAATACCCTTCCCGCAGGACCGGGACTCTATTTATATTCAAATTCCTTTTTGCCCATTTCTGCGCGCGAGCTCAATGAATGGAAGGTGTCGGCGTGCTTTTGGCTGGAGAGGGTATTAAGCTCATCCGAGCCCGATGTTTACAGGGTTCGCAAATCGATAAGAGCAACTTCATCTCTCACAATACCGGAAAATAATCTGCTCATTCTGGACGTGATGACCGGTAATGATAGACTTTCGGAGTCCCTCTCCGTCGGTAGGCATGTGCGTGTGATTGTGGCGGAAACAGATTTACAGAAACTCATCCGGGGCGTTTTTTGCGGAGGTCCGTATTTCATGCGTGATGGAGTTTATGACGATGAAGCGGTGCGTGCCTTCTGTAATAAGCCTGGCGCCCCGCCTGCGTCCCATTACGCCGAGAAGAAGGCGCGTCTTGCACTTGCAATTGGTTCCAACCGCCGCTTCCTTTCCATATATGAAGTTGACCAGAAGGGTTTCACACGTGAGGGCATGACGCTTCGGGAATTCGCTGTCTTCCTTGCCGACGAAGGGGTCAAAGAGGCGATGGAACTCCCCGATGGAGATGAAGCATCTCTCGTTCTGCCAGATGGGCAGGTGAACACCACTCCGGATGGGATAGAGATGCCCGTCATGGCAGTTCTTACCGTGACGGAGCGCTCTCCAGATAAGGATGAGATTGTCAACCTGCTCAGAAGCACGCCCAATATGGTGACCGCTTGCGGTTTCGAACCGCTCAACCCGCCGGACGCCGTCAAGGATGGCTCATATTCTCAATCGCCATCTCTTGATAATTACTGGGAGCATATGCAATCTGACCCTTTCCACAAACATGCACTGTTCATTGACTTATTAAAGCCGCGCGAGCTCAGAAGTCTTGAGATTTTTTACGCTGAGGAGGCAGGATTTTCATCACAATATAACTGGCGCACCTTCATCATATACGGTCATGAAAGGGATAAAAATTCCATGAAGAGGGTGATGGAGGTAAGAAACCCGGATGGACGCCCATGCCAGCTGGTGGAATTTCCACCGGCGACTAAATTGCGCTATCTAAAATTTGAGGTGGAACAGCCCACCAGTTTTAAAGATGTCTTCTGTGCGCGGCTGGCAGAGATTGTCCTGTGGGGAAGATGAAAGGAGTATCCATGCTATACGCAAAGACTTTCAGAATTCGCCTTTCAGAGGCGTGGCGCGACTCGGATGAATCCCTCCTGAATGACTTTCTCGAGTCGGTCGTCCCTGAGCAGGTTGAATCGGCAATCGTACATCATCCCGTTGAGCCATACTGGAGCGTCCTTGTCATTTATACCCCCCGTGAGGATGTCATCCTTTCCGATGGTGAGCGCATCCTGTTTGACACTTATGAGCCGCTCACACCTGAGGAGGAAATCCTGTTCATGAAACTCAAGGCATGGCGGGATGATATAGCTCAGCAAGACGCCGTTCCTCGCCATCAGGTTCTCCATGATGCCCATCTCATGACGCTTGTCAAACTCCATCCGACAAGGGCTGAGGATTTGGAAAAGATGAAAGGACTGGGAGACCGCAAACGTGAAAAGTATAAGGAGGCGCTTTTAGCATTTTTCCGCAAAGAGGCAAAGTAATATATGAGGTCAATCCACAGATCGAGGATTCGCCGTGGAGGATTTCACAGATTTTCGCAGATAAAAGATATAAGAGCAATTATTGGACAAGGAGGTTTTGAGTGGAGTCTTTTGTAAAATTTATCGTGGACACGGTAGGGAACTGGGGCTATCCTGGGATTATCATCATGATGACAATAGAGAGTTCATTCATTCCCTTTCCCAGCGAGGCGGTCATGATACCTGCGGGATATTTAGCGCAACAGGGGAAGATGAGTCTACCACTGGCAATCATTTCTGGGGTATTTGGCAGTATGCTGGGGGCATATTTCAACTATTACCTATCCATCCGGCTGGGGCGCCCCATGCTCATCAAGGTGGCGGGCTGGTTCGGGATTTCAGAAAAGAAGTTCAACAAGGTTGACCTCTTTTTCCAAAATCATGGAGAGATAACGACCTTTGTTGGGCGCTTGATACCGTATGTGCGTCAGATTATCTCATGTCCTGCGGGGCTGGCGCGGATGAACATCGCAAAATTCTCCATTTACACTGCGGCTGGCGCAGGACTCTGGGTCACCGTTCTTGCCTTTCTGGGATATTTCATTGGAGAGGTCGTTGGGAAAAACAGGGAGCAGTTAAAGCAATATTCCCAGAAATATTCATTGCCAATCACTATTATCCTGCTCATCTTTTGCGCCTTGCTTGTGACGGTTTATGTATATGTGAAGCGACGTCGGGCGCGTGCGGAAAAACTGGCGGATGCGGCAGATTCGCCGGTGGCAAAAAACAGTTGACGCTTCACAGACTTACGTGCGAAAAAGATACGTTTTTCTGTTAAAAAATGGACGTGACATAGTCGGGGTGTAGCGCAGTTGGTTTAGCGCGCAGCGTTCGGGACGCTGAGGTCGCCGGTTCAAATCCGGCCACCCCGACCAGATTGAGTATATTTTTAAGCTAGTCAAAATATAGAGAGTTGGGAAGATGAAAGACATTGTTTCCTGTATTGAAGAGCTTCGATTGAAACTGGATAGATACCGAAAAGAAGAACTAAAAGAGCTTCCGACACGAACGATATTCATAGATCCACTATTGCAAACCCTTGGTTGGGATGTTAGAGATCCTGAAGAAGTACAACTTGAATATCCAACAATTGATGGCAAGTCGGTTGACTATGCTCCCAAAATAAATCGTAAGCCAGTTCTCTTCATAGAAGCTAAACCGTTAAACGATTCACTAACAGATGTAAAATCTATTACGCAAGTAGTTGGCTATGCCTCAAATGCCGGTGTTGAATGGTGTATTCTCACTAATGGTATTACTTACAAAGTTTACCGAAGCACTGAAAAAGCAGAAGCTCCTGATAAATTGCTTTTTGAAGTCTCAATAGATCCGAAGGAGTCTGAAGGAGTGTCAGCTCAACAAATTGCAGAGCAATTTAATCGTTTCTCCCGAGATTCAATGGCAAGAGGTGTGCTTGACGAAATTGGTGAGCAAGTTTTCACTACAGGAAAAATTCGAAAAGCGTTAGACAAACTTTTTGTGGATCCTCCTAACAATCTGATGAGAATTATTCGTTCGGCTGTCGGTGACGAATCAATTAAACCTACACAAGTGAGGGCAGCACTTAAAAGATTATGGGCTCAATCACCAGAGATTGATATACCGCCAGTTGATATAAGCTTTGAGGGAATTAAAAAGTCCACGTTGAAACATCGGGCAGGGAAAGATTATAGTGAAGAAATTCACATAAAGGGCAAGCCGCGTGAAGTCATAGAATTATTTCGAGCTATTGATAAATTTTGCAGAGAATTGGACATAGCTAATGTACAAAGAAAATATCTTGCCTTATATGTGAAATATACTCATGGCAAAAATATTTTCTGTTGTGTTAGACTTCAAAAAAGCGGTCTTCTCATTTGGGTAAAGCTAAATTACTCACGTTTAGAAAACCCGCCCCACTATGTCCGTGATGTTTCCAAAATAGGACATTGGGGAGTTGGAGATGTTGAGATTGCAATAGATAACCTTGAAAAATTACAGATTGCTAAATCCTTTATAAGTCAATCTTTTGAGGAAAATAAAAGATAAACCAGACAAGGAAATTATAGTTCTTGTAGCAACATGAACATATATTCAAAATATCTACACTAGTCCAATTGCTAGCAATTTATCAATTTATTTTAATGGGACTTTATCAAATTTACTGACGACAAATTTTGCCACAAAATGCCCTTTCATGCATAATATCGGTTGGATGTGTCGTATTGTTTTCGTTTTTTGACGAATAATCCGAGAAGAATGATTCCACTGATGAAGCCCGCAATGTGCGCCCAGAAGGCTATCCCGCCGACCTGCCCCGCTCCAGACACAAGCGCCTGTGTCCCGCTTAAGAATTGTAATATGAACCAGAATAACAAGTAAACTACTGCCGGCATCTCGAAGAAAACCGGATAAAAGAATATTGGCATCAATACGAGGATGCTCGCCCGCGGGAACAAAATAAAATACGCACCCATTACTCCAGCAATCGCCCCGCTCGCACCTATGGTCGGGATGCGGGATGAAGGATATAGTATCATGTTTGCGGCACTGGCAATCAGTCCGCACAAAATGTAGAATATTGGGAAACGGAAATGTCCCATGCGGTCTTCCACATTATCCCCGAAAATCCAGAGCGCCCACATGTTTGCAATGAGGTGCAACCAGCCGCCATGCAGAAACATGGAGGTGAAGAGTGGCAGGGGCGTCCAATGCGGATAGCCCATATAATCAGCCCATCCGGGGTGGAAAAATCTCGCCGGCACCACACCCCACACAAAGAGAAAACGGCTCAATGCCTTTGGCGGCAGGCTCAGCTGATAGATAAAGACCATCACATTTGCAATGATGATGATGATGGTCACTATCGGAGCATGTCGTGACTTGATGGTGTCCTTGATAGGAATCATGGTTTAAGAGAGACTGAAAAAAAGAATTTATTCACCACAGAGTCACAGAGGATGATGAAACAAAAATATCAGAAAATCTCCGTGTTCTCTGTGACTCGGTGGTAAATCTCATATTATTAGAGATTCTAAATACTCCTGTCCAGAATCCGATATAATTCCAAATGAAAAAAATCGTCGGGCGCAATAAAAAAGTCTTGCACGTATCATAAGGGTTCATTAATAAAGTTAATTAATCGGGTTTGAGTTTTGGCAAATAATCAGGAGTACCAAAATGGAGGTCCAGTTTCCAGAATCACAGGTTTTCAAATCCTCACGAGGCGAGATTGGCTTGGCGCAGAATCTTGCACGGAGACATTTTAATCTGCCCATCGTGTCTGTGCGTCAGACGGATGACATCTCATGCGGACTATGCTGTCTGCGTATGGTCATGCTTTATCACGGGAAGGATGTCACTATGGAACTCCTGCAACAGATGATGCCTCCGAGTCAGGACGTTGGGCTTTATGACTCACAGGTCGGGCTTGCGGCAATGAAACTGGGCTTCACTGTCACCATCTTTTCGTATAACTACAGGATTTTTCACCCGCTATGGAACCATCTCAACCGTGATGAACTTATTCAAAAACTCCAATTGAAAAAGGACATGGATAATTCACCACAACTTGCCTTTCCAGTGGAGAGATATATTGAGTTTTTGAAAACCGGAGGAAACCTTTTATTTTATCCACTCTCCAAGGAAATGGTGCTTGCACATTTCGACCATGAACTGCCCCTCATCGTGGCGCTTGACATGAATTTCCTGTATGATTGTGCTGATTTTCAGGATGAGTCTTCCAATTCCCGCCCAACGCATTTTGTCGTACTGCACGGCTATGACCTCGAGCGCAACACATTTGACGTTACCGACCCGTGGTATAACATCCCCATCCCGCATGAAGACGGACATTATTCCCTCGATGCCGACCGTATCATCAATGCCATCATGATAGCCCAGGAAAAGCATGATTCCGCCGTGATTGTCATCCAGAAAAAAGCAGAAAGCCGCTGATTATACTTATAAAGAAATGTAATCTTTTAAAGGACTCATACCATGAAATCAAAACCAGGGATGGTTAAATTGGTTCTGACAATAGCCATAATGGCTATGGCGGTAATGAGTGGTGTGGCGTGGGCTGTGAAATCCGGCTCAATCGTTGGCTGGGGTTGGAGTGTCGTGGGCGTAGATATGAGTTCTGGATTTAAACAAGTTTCAGCAGGCGCAGTTCATAGCTTAGGTTTGAAGGAAGACGGCTCGATTGTCGCTTGGGGGGATAATTATTGTGGCCAATGCAATTTGCCTTCACCTAATAGCGGTTTTGTGGCGGTTGCGTCAGGCTGGTATCACACTCTTGGTCTGAAGGGAGACGGTTCGATTGTCGCATGGGGATATAACGGAGATGGTGAATGTAATGTCCCCTCATCAAATAGTGGTTTTGTGGCGGTTGCAGGGGGTTATAAACATAGTTTGGGTCTGAGGGGAGATGGCTCGATTGTCGCTTGGGGGGATAATCATGATGGTCAATGTGATGTGCCGTTACCCAATAGCGGTTTTATTGCAGTAGCAGCAGGCGAGGGTCACAGCCTTGGTCTGAAAGGGGATGGCTTGATTGTCGCCTGGGGATGGAATAATTTTGGCCAATGCAATATCCCTTCTCCGAACAGCGGATTTGTTGGAATTGCAGCAGGAACAGCTCATAACTTGGGACTAAAGTCTGATGGCTCTATTGTCGCTTGGGGGAGTAACAGTAGTGGTGAATGCAAAGTTCCATCTCCTAACAGCGGTTTTATTGCGATTGCGGCAGGTGCGCATTACAGCTTAGGTCTAAAGGGAGATGGCTCTATTGTCGCTTGGGGTAGTAATGCTTATGGCCAATGCAATATGCCATCTCCGAACAGCGGTTTTACCGAGATTGCGGTATGTTTATATCACAATCTTGGTCTGAAGGGGGACGGCTCGATTATTGCCTGGGGGCAAAACGATCGTGGCCAATGCAATATCCTTTCTCCGAGCGGCGGGTTTGTGGCGGTTGCGGGAGGTGAGTATCACAGCCTTGGTTTGAAATTAGATGGCTCCATTGTTGCCTGGGGAGAGAATTATGATGGACAATGCAATATGCCATCTCCGAATAGCGGTTTTATAGAGGTTGCGGGGGGTTATAAACACAGTCTTGGTCTAAAAAGTGATGGCTCGATTGTCGCCTGGGGATATAATAACATTGGCCAATGTAATATTCCCTCTCCTAACAGCGAGTTTGTTGCAGTTGCGGGAGGTGGATATCACAGCATGGGTCTGAAGAGGGACGGTTCGATTGTCGCGTGTGGAGATAATTATTATGGTCAATGTAATGTGCCGTCTCCGAACATCGGCTTTGTGGCGGTTGCGGCGGGCGAATGCCATAGCCTTGGTCTGAAGGGAGACGGAGCTATTGTAGCGTGGGGGAGATATTCTGAAGGTCAATGTAATGTGCCATCTCCGAACAGCGGCTTTGTGGCGGTTGCGGGAGGCGAGCATCATAGCCTTGGTCTGAAGGTTGATGGCTCAATCGTCGCTTGGGGTGATAATAGCGCAGGTCAATGCAATGTTCCATCTCCAAACAGTGGATTTGTGGCGATTGCGGCAGGTGGATATCACAGTCTTGGGCTAAAGGGAGATGGCTCTATTGTCGCTTGGGGGTGTAATGAGTATGGTCAATGCAATGTGCCCTTACCGAAAAGTGGTTTTGTCGCTATTGCAGCAGGCTTTTCGCAAAGCCTGGGAATCAGGATGTTCCAAGGCGCAATTAGTGTCATTCCTTCAGGTGGAAGTTATAAAACCGGTGACCAGATTAAGTCGCAGATTGCCATGGATACCGCTGGGGAGAAAGTTTTGAACGTGCAAGTCACCCTTAATATTGACCCCACCATGCTGGAGGTTGCAGATGACCCTGATAATCCCGGTAGTCCCCTCATTGCCATTGATTCAAAATTCCCTCTGGTGGTTGATCCGGGCACAGTCTCTGTGGATAAGAAAACAATCACTATAGCGGCAAATAATACTGAAGGTGTGAGTGGTTCAGCCGTGCACTTTGCAGACATAACATTTAATGTGCTAAAAAACGGCTTGTCAAAAGTTACATTCATGCCTGCACAAGATGAAAGTGGCACTCAGGCGAAGGATGACAGGATGGTCAATATTATCGGGACCTACAATAATGCTACATATACCGCGGGATGGAATCACACAGGTGAGATTGGTGGTTTTGACCTGCCAGTTGAAAATATTACCACTGGTATTCTGAGTCTTCAATCCACAAGTTCCAACACGTTCGGGTTCTGGTATCTTGATGATGCAATTGATGCGCCAACATCCAATACTCTTTACAGGGTTCGTTGCGCTGTCAAAAGCGACCAGACTGACAGGAGCAAAACGCCAACGTTTCGCATCCGTTACAATTCCTCAAACTTCATGCAGGGCGATTTCATTCAGGTTAATAGCAATGACGCAGGTGAGGCTTCACCGGCAACGGCTGAGAAGATATATGACCTTTATTTCCGCCCCCAGTATGATGCGGTTGGGGTCAACGGCACACTCTCTTTTGACCTGATAAACATCGGCAACCCGACTGATGCCACAAATGCCACTATCTATCTTGATTATCTCCAGTTGGACAAAAAGGCGATTGCCGACCTTGGGATTCCAGCCGTTGTTAAATCTTATACTTTCGCCACAAGTCAAGAAAACTGGAGCAACAGAACCCTCGGCTCCTTCACCCCGCCAAACTATTCTTGGGACAATACGGAAGGTGCGCTCATCATGGAATCAATCAACAATACCAACACATTCGGTTACTGGCAGAACCAACAAAGTGAAATCCAGATTGAACACAATGTTCTTTATCAGTTGCGTGTGAAAGCGGCTTTTGCCGCCGAGGCGACAAAATTCAGTGCGGCAACCTCCATGCCCACAATGCGTGTCCGCATGTATGACCATCCTAACAACCAGATGAACTCTTCATTCCAGACACCGGTCTGGAAAAAGTTTGAGCAGCCGCAGTCTTTCGCCATCATGTCGGCGCCACTAATATACAAAGATTATTATGCTTATTTCCAAAACAAGCAAGGCATCGGACCTTATCTCGGCATTGCGATTGACATGATAAATCTTGATGCGAACGCACCCGCAGATTCCAAGATTGCCATAAGCGAGGTGGAACTCTCCACATTCACCATACCGACTTTTTAATGCGATTGGCGCTTGATTTATCGAATTAATATTCTCGGTTGACAAACGATGACTTCCGCATAGGATTTCTTATGCGAGCGGATGTAGGAGGTGAGATGTTTAAAATTAAAAATCCTTTTATCACGAGCCATTGTTAAATTTTCTGAAGGGGTTTTACGAACATGAGCAAAACGAAGGGGATTATGGTTGCAATTTTTATTATTGCCCTGCTTGTGGTATTGTCAGTAGGGGGGGCTTATCTTGTAACTGCCGCAAGGCAGAAAAAGGCAATTGCTGAGCTCCAGAACGCCAAAGACCTCCTCGCCAACGAGAAGACAGATGTCGCTTTCAAGCTTTTGAAGGAACATATTGTCAGGTATCCGAAAGGTCCAACAACTGCAGAAGCCCTTTTTCTACTGGGAAAAATCCAGATAGAAGAGAAGCCCGATTCCCCCGACGCCATAGCCCTCTTTGAACGCATCCTCAATGATTTCCCCAATTCGCCTTACGCCGGACAGGCGATGTATTACAAGACCCTCAGCAAGCTTAATGAGCGACCCTTCAAGGATGAGACCATAACCCTTTTTGAACAATTGGCTTCAAGTCCGGAGAGGAATAAGCAGGTAGCGTCTGTGGCGGAGTTCGGACTTGCGCTCAATGAACTTGATTCAAGAAACCTCTCTAAGGCAAAGACCACAATGGATGCACTCCTTGAGCGCAACATCCCCGATGAACTTCGCTCACGCATCGAGGATGCCCTTGGCGAACTGAATATCCGCATGCTCTTTTCCCAGGAGTTATATGGCGATGACCAGACACATGAGCTGAAAACAGGCGAATACCTCTATAATCTTGCCAGGAAATACCACGTCACTCTGGAACTGCTGATGAAAGCCAATAATGTCATTGACCCCAAACGGATGCAGACCGGTCAGAAACTCAAGATTCCCAAGGTCTCGTTCAGTATTGTTGTGGATAAATATACGAACACCCTTACACTTCTGAACGATGGCAAATTCTTCAAGAAATACCCCGTTAGGACGGGCGCTTATGAAAACCAGACGCCGGTCGGGGAGTATAAAATCCAGAACAAAAAGATTAACCCAACGTGGGTGAATCCGCGCACACTCAAGATGTATAAGGGTGGCGACCCGGAAAATGAACTTGGCAACCGCTGGCTCTCTTTTAAGGATGATAGACTCGGCATACATGGCACTATCAAGCCTGAGACAATCGGTTATTATTCTTCCTATGGCTGTGTCGGGATGTACAAGGCGGATGTTGAAGAACTTTATGACCTCATTAGAGAGGGGACACCCATCAAGATTGTGGGGCAGATGAATCCCAAGATTGTCGAAAAATCCAGGGCACTCGGGTTCAGAGATTGAGGATTTGAAAGATATGCACATTTTAGTGTGTGACACAATATCCCTGTATCCGATGGCAGATTCTTCATGAATGATATGAGAATTATCTGTGTCATACCGGCGCGTTACGCCTCCACCCGTTTTCCGGGGAAACCGCTTGCCCCACTCTGCGGCAAATCCATGATTCAGTGGGTTTATGAGTGTGCAAGGGCGGCGCGCATGGTCCAGAAGGTTTATGTCGCAACGGATGACCGCCGCATCCATGATGCCGTCAGCGCCTTTGGCGGTAACGCCGTGATGACTTCCGGCAATTATCAGTCCGGCACTGACCGCATTGCGGATGTGGTGAAAGATATGGAGTGTGACATTGTTGTGAATCTTCAGGGTGATGAACCTGCCATGAATCCTGAGACAATTGACCTTGCGGTGAATGCGCTCCTTAACAGCCCCACGTGTGACATCTCCACTGCTATGGTTGAGATAAAAGACGAAAATATTTATTTCTCGCCAAATGTTGTAAAGGTCGTCTGCTCCCATGACGGACATGCTTTGTATTTTTCCCGCTCTCCAATTCCCTCCCGCGCACGTGCCGGAGGAAAGATACATTATGAGCGCTTCTTCGGATACAAACACCTTGGACTTTATGTTTATCGGAAGGAAGCCCTTCTATCATTTCCCACCTTGCAACCCACATTTCTTGAAAAACTGGAATGTCTGGAGCAACTTCGCTTCCTTGAATATCATTACAAAATAAAGGTGGTGGAAACCCCGCATGATTCAATCGGCGTGGATACACCGGATGACCTGAAGGCGTTAGAGGCGCGCATGAAAGGCGGATGCAAGGGATGACAGGCGCAGGATAGGAGGAAATAGTGCATCACATGATTGAGGTAATCCAATGACAAAATATATTTTTATAACGGGTGGTGTGGTTTCATCTCTGGGCAAGGGAATCTGCACCGCCTCCATTGGATGCCTGCTTGAGGCGCGAGGGTTCAGGGTCACCATGCTGAAGTTTGACCCTTACATCAACGTTGACCCCGGCACCATGAGCCCGTTTCAGCATGGCGAGGTCTTTGTTACTGATGACGGCGCTGAGACAGACCTTGACCTCGGTCATTATGAGCGCTTCACCTCTGCAATTATGAGCCAGGATAATAATGCCACGACTGGTCAGATTTACAGCTCAGTCATTGCCAAGGAGCGCAGGGGTGAATACCTTGGGCGCACCGTTCAGGTTGTTCCGCACATCACAGATGAAATCAAGTCGCGCATTTATAAGCTCGGGAAGGATTCGAATGTAGATGTAGTTTTGACAGAGGTCGGCGGCACTGTGGGCGATATTGAAGGATTGCCTTTTTTAGAGGCAATCAGGCAGATTCCCTTTGAGGTCGGGCGGGAGAATTGTCTTTACGTCCATCTAACGCTGGTTCCCATGATTCATGCGGCTGGTGAGATGAAGACAAAGCCCACACAACACAGCGTCAAGGAATTGAGGGAGATAGGCATTCAGCCCGACCTTTTAGTGTGTCGCACGGAGAAGCGCTTCAGTGAGGCGGCGCGCGATAAGATTGCACTCTTCTGCAATGTCAGCAGGGATGCCGTCTTTCAAGCGCTTGACATGGATGAAATCTATGAAATTCCCCTCATGTTCCATGAGCAAAATCTTGACGATGTCATAGTTGAAAGAATTGGACTTCAGGGAAGTTCTCCAGACCTCACCGGCTGGAGGGAGATGGTTGAGCGCGCAAAGAATCGCACAGAGCATATCCCCATTGGCGTTGTGGGGAAATATATTGAACTCCAGGATTCCTATAAGAGCATTTATGAGGCGCTTCGCCACGCCGGATTCGCCAACAATGTGATAGTTGAGATGGTCAAGATTGATGCCGAGACCCTGAATGGTGACATACTTGAGGAGACGCTCAACAAGGTTGCGGGTATTCTGATACCGGGTGGGTTTGGCGTCCGTGGAATAGAGGGTAAAATCAGGGCGGCACGCTACTGCAGGGAAAAAAAGATACCGTTTTTCGGCATCTGCCTTGGAATGCAGTGCGCACTGATAGAATTTGCCCGCAATGTCTGCATGCTGGAGCGCGCTAATAGTCTTGAGTTCGCTCCTGAAACGCCCAATCCTGTGGTCTCAATGCTGGAGGAACAGAAGAAGATTATAAATCTGGGCGGCACGATGCGACTTGGAGCCTTTCAATGTATTCTCAAAGAGGGGACATTTGCCGCCGCCGCTTATGGGGGTGCAAAGATAATCTCAGAGCGGCACCGCCATCGTTTTGAACTGAATAATAAATATCTGAGTCTCTTTGAGGAAAAGGGTCTGCGGGTGGCGGGGGTGTTCAATAAGAGTAATCTTGTGGAGATTATTGAACTCGCAGACCATCCCTGGTTTGTGGGCGTTCAGTTTCATCCAGAGTTCAAGTCCCGCCCGCTTGCCCCGCATCCATTGTTCAGGGACTTTATACTGGCGGCAATGGTGAATAGGAGAAGTTAAAGGAGGCATATAACAAACTATTGACAATCATGCTGATGGTCATTTAAATTTTCACTGAATTTGAGAGTTGAGCAATTTCTCAAATCCTCAAATTCTCCAATTCTGAAGTCGCTGGTGAGGTGTTACACATGATGCGATGGATTGTCCTTCCGGGCTGTATTATTGTTCTGCTTTTTGCTCAGGTGTATGCAAAGGATATGAAGCCCCTTAATGGAGGCGACCTGATTGTTGTGGAGCGCGAGATAGATGCCCCAAGTCGCCAGGATGGGATGGATATTGCCGCACGGGATGCCGTGCAGAGTTGTGTTGGTCGGGTCTATTATTCCGAGCAGATTGTCATCGCCCGCTCATTGCTTGAAAAATATATCGATGACTATTACAAGAAATATATCTTTTCCATTGTTGTGGATTCTCAAAAGCAGATTGGTGACAAGATTCATCTCACACTGAAGGTATTTGTAAATTATACATTGCTTACCAAGGACCTTCAGGAGAAGCGATTTTTCTTCAGACCGAATGTGCGTCCACTGTTTACTGTCTTTCTGAAGGAGACGTTGGACAATGAACCAGCCAAGTATAAGGATGGATGGGAAACTGTTCGCAGTTCATGGAAAGACCTTACAGGTCAGCGCCTGCCGGAGACTGTAATAACCTCCCCGGCGTCCAATGTGGATGTGACGGAAACCCCCGCATTGCTGGCAGAGGCAATCAGGAGCGCACAGAAAAACGGCGCAGAGATTATCATCACCGGTGAGTCATCCTCGGTGCGGGAAAAGAGGGAGGAAATATATTACGACACTTACGCCTTTTATCGCACAAATGTTACCCTGAAACTCATTCGCGCCGATACAGGGAGTATTCTGGATGAGTCAACGGTGACCAGTCTTGCCGGAAGCACCATGCAGAGCCAGGCAATAAATCTCTCCATCGTCAATGCTGTCAGAAAGGCGGTTTTCCAGCTGGCGGATTATTATCAGAACAACTGGGACAAGATTGTCCGCAACAAGGGAGATTATCTCTTGATGTTCACCGGCGTCTCTGATGAAAAACTGGAACTGATTAAAAAGATACTTTCCTCACTTGACGATTCAGCGTCGGTATATGTGAAAAGTCTTTATGCCGATACGGCGGTTGTGGACCTCATTTTTAAAGGCAACCGCCAACTGCTCAAGGATGCCATCGAAGGCTCATCATATCCACGGATGCACATCATCAAAGAAGACGGCAACAACTTCGAAGTGCAGATAAAGAATTAAGAGACACTAAAAAATGAATATTTTCACCACAGAGTCACGGAGGACACAGAGAGTTTCTAATGTTTTTCCTTGTTTCATTATGCTCTGTGTTCTCTGTGTCTCCGTGGTGAATCCCATATTTTTAGAGATTCTAAGATATTCTCAGAATCTGATATTATCGATTAATCGTGTTTTGCCGAACCATGCGGCAAGGGCGATGAGTGTGTCGCCCTTTTTTACCACCTTCATGCCTTCAAGAGTTTCCATTGAGACAATCTCAACATAATCGATGCGTCCGTGTTTTGTTTTTTCAATCTCGCCGCGGATGAATTGTTTCAAGGTTACGGCGTCAGTTATGCCATCTTCAATAATCATGCGTTTTGCCTGAGATAGTGTGCGGGAGAGGATGACTGCCTCCGCCTTTTCATCCAGCGTCAGATAAGTATTGCGCGAGCTCATGGCGAGTCCGCTTTCCTCGCGCATAATCTCCCCGCCAATCATCTCAATGGGAAGATTAAGGTCTTTCACCATGCGGCGGAGGAGCAAAAACTGCTGGGCATCCTTCCATCCAAAGACTGCCACGTCTGGCTGAACAATGTTGAACAATTTCAGCACAATGGTGGCGACTCCGCGGAAGTGGGTCGGGCGTGTGACACCGCAGAGAATCTTCCCCCATTCCTCAACCTCAACATAGGTGCGGCTGCCTTCCGGGTACATGTCATTTTTATCCGGTGCGAACATGACGTCCACCCGCACGTCCTCAGCCATGCGGCAGTCTCGTTCAAAATCGCGCGGATAAGCGGCGAAATCCTCACCGGGCGCAAATTGGGTCGGATTGACAAAGTTGCTGACAACAACCAGGTCGGCGTGCTCACGTGCAATCCGCATTAAGGAAAGATGACCCTCGTGAAAAAATCCCATCGTGGGCACAAGTCCGATGCGCTTGCCCTTTCGTTTTGCCGAAATGGCGAATTTCTGCATCTCGGAAGGATGTTTGATAATCTCCATGTTTTTGCCGCTTAACCTATTTTAATGCCCTACTACCGTCGTCGTGGAAGTCATACTCAACCGCTCCAATTCATCGGTTGTCTTATGAAGCGGTAACAGAACGGACATCAGAAACAGCCCGATGAATATCATTAACCAGATATACACAATGAGCTTTTTAGTGAGCTTGATTACATCCTCATTGATGAAGGTGGCAATCCAGACATTGTGTGTGTTTGTGGGGTCGCAGACGCCCTGCATAGCGCCCGTTGTGATGAAGATGCCCATAACCGCCGCGGCGGAAAGCGGACTCTGGTTGTAAATCAGCATCGCCAATCCCAGTCCGAGTCCATAAAGGTTCAATGGTCCGCGATAGAGCGCAAGGGGTGCGCACAGACCAAAGACAATTATGTAAGGTAGTCGGGACGAAGGAATTATGGAGCGTATCAGCGGTTCTAAATAATGGCTCACAGCCGGATGTTTGACGGCGTTCAGAAGCATTCCGATTCCTATCATGAGAAGGACTGCGGGCATGACGCTTTCGGCGCCCTCAATCATGGACTTTGTCAGCACCTTGATATTATTCCCGTCCTTTTCCCATGTGGTCACAAGGCAGAAAATGATGCCGGCAATAAAGGCGGGGATAAATTCCCACGCCCCGATGTATGTGTCCCAGAAGTTCGCCGCCTTCGACAGAACTCCAATCAACGCATCAAGCCAGTAAGACCGCCCGCTAATCCACTGAGTCAAATCTATAAAGGTCTTGAATCTGAACACCAGCAAGATGGGAATGATGGGCGAGAGGAGGGCGATAGGATGAACCTTTTTCCACTCCTCGCTGGTCTCAATGGCGGCGACTGAAAAGTAGCGGCGGCGACGCCTCCCGCGTGTATTAAGAATAATGTAGAGGCACCCTGTGCTTAAATAAAGCACAATCATGACCAGCGCCGCAAGTTGTATCTTGCCCGTTCCCACGCTCAGGGATGCCTGATAAAGCGCCCAGTTCCCCGGATTGAAAGAACCACCGGCGCACAGCCCGACCAGTAGCACACCGCCCGCCACAAGTGGCTCAATCCCCAATGACATCATAATCGGAAGGATGATGGTTCCTACCATGATGACTGCGCCAAGTCCGCCGAGGGTGGTGAATAAGAGGAAACAGACAAACATCATAACGATAGCCACAATGACGGGATTATCGCCCGCCAGTTCCGCGGCATATCTGATAAATGTCTCCGCAATCTTTTTATCCTTTATAAGGATTGCAAGCATCCCCCCGAACATTGCCACGGTGTATGCCGAGTTAAGGTAAAGCGCCCCATCGCCAAGGATGTCCTTGATTATTATCCTTGTGCTAAAGCATGCAAAAATCTGACCCATGATGGAAAATCCCATAATCCTTTCCAGACCCCTGAAATTGGCGATAAGGAGGGCGAGAAGTGCGAGGAGCGCGACCAGAATTGCGCCCCTGATGGAAATCTTCTTCCGGGATGCAAGGAAAACCAGCACTGAGACAATCACAAGCCATAATGCCTTGCTCCACAGTAAAAACACAAAGGCGTGCTCACCCATGAATTTCATGGTGAGGTAAAACATCTCAACATACCGCACAGTTCCGATGATGGCGAAGAGAAATGCCATGATGGGAAGCGCAAGAAGTGCGGCAATCCTGCGAGTATACATCCCCGTCATCATGGCAAGAAACACAACCAGCATCAACAGACCGGGTAAATAATCAGTTACAAATGTAATAAGCATTACTTAACTCCTGAATGGAATAAGCGAATGTTGAAACGATTGAATAAAGTGGAAATATTTGTTGTCAACCCGATTTTGACCCGACGAGCATGATATGAGTCCGAAGAGTGATTATTAAATCAATTATAAATGCCCTGTTTTTTATGTAATTGTTCAATATATGCCTTTGATGGGTTGTTTTTGGGATTAAGCTTTAACGATTCCTTAAAACTTGTGAGCGCCTCATCCCTGTTGCCTGTTTTTAAAAGTGCCACACCCAGGTTTTGCCACACTTCCCACGATTCAGGATTGATTTTGATCTCGTTTTTATAATATTTTATTGCCGATACCCAGTCATTCCTGACTATTATGATGTTTTTGAGAAATTCATTAACTTCAGGATATTCAGGGTCTATTGATAAAACCTTTTCCCATTCTTTCTGTGCGCGTTCCAGGTCATTCATCTTTGCATATACAAGCCCGAGATTTTTCATCGCCTGTATGTAATTGGGATAAATACTCAGCGCCATTAAGTAATATTTTTCGGCTTCTTTCAGATTTCCTTTATTGGTTTCAGCGATTCCAAGGTTATAGTAGGAGACATGTAAAAACTGTTCTGGAGATGGGAAAGGATATCTGGGCACAAGAATGCCTGTTAGCATTACCAACCACACAACGCCATTCTTTATGATGACCTCCCTGATATTTGTTTTCGGGTGAAGAAACAGGTTTATGAATTCAGAAATGCCATGTCCCGCCAGTATTATGAGAAATGCAACGGCAGGAAGGCATAATCGCCCTGTTGTTAAAAATAAGACATTGATGAATAGTAATGATAGAATAATTAAGTGTACAGGATTTGTTCTGCGATTCTTTTTTTTGATGGTGAAAAGGAGCGATAACAGTGAGAACGGGAATATAATACCAAAGGAAAGATACTGGAGGGGGACAATGAGCCGGGAATATTTCATTGAGAAAAAATAGGGGTCAAGGTTGTCAGGAATTTCGGAATTATTGAAGAAAAGGATTAGTTTTTTTTAAAAAGAGCGCCACTGAGGGAAAGGGATTAGATAAAATCATATTCAGACCTTTCAGGAAATAATATCTTGAGATTTGAGAAGGTTTGGCGTTTTTCCGGGGCAACTCCTTTGGATTATAAGCCTCCAGGTAATCAAGAGTTTTGCTTCCTGTAAAGGTGACACTCCAGCCGCCTGAGCGCGGGTGATTGCCCATGTAAAAGTTTAATCCTGCCCGTGATGATATGAGAACAGAATCATCCCCTTTTTTGAGGTTGTGAATTGTTGCAGGGCATATTGTAATAATTGCCGGGGCAAGGAAATACAAGAGCCATCTAAAAGGGGTGTTGATAGGTAACTTTTTTGCGGATTTTTTAATATCTTTGACCTCGTTTTGAGAGGCATTATGAGCAAACAACCTTATATGTCGCATTTTGAGGAATAGCCATAGCCCAAATACGACAATGATTAATAATGCTTCAACGCGAGTTAAGGATGTTCCACCAAGAAAAATACCGCTCATCATTATATAAAAGTAACTCGTCCATGAGCATTTCCCTGAATCAGATGTGGCGTCCATTTTTTCTATGAAAAGAATAAAAAAATAGGTTCCCGAAGTTAACAGGAATATGAAAAGAGTTGTGTCAAGAAGCTCCGATGTATAAAAAATCAGAGGCCAGTAAATACTTGCGATGATTCCTGTTAATAATCCTGCCTTCCATGAATAGAGTTTGGTTGCTATCAGGCACAGCAAGACCACGGTAATCGCATCCAGGAAAGCCTGGAAAAATCTGACTGAAAACAGGTTATTATCGAATAACTCCAATAGAGCCGCCAGAAAATATTGATAAAGCGGTGAACGTAAAAATACGGGCGGTATATCCGCCGGTTTGTTAATGATTTTTTCCGCCATGTCGAGGTTGTAGGAGGCGTCGGAAATGGGAGAGGTGAACAGTGGATTTTTTTTCTGCTCAACTATATATAAAGTTCTGAGAAGTATGGCAATTCCAAATATTGCAAGAAGAATTCTCCAGCGATTCACTGTCATATTTTTCATTTTTTTGTGAGCTCTATTTTAGCGAGTATTCAAAATTCTGCTCTCCGCCAATATTTTTTTGTCACAATTTTTTATTAATGTCCATAATCCCGCTTAATAATCATCTCCATCTTCTTATTTAATCAATAACTAATGGGGATTTTGCCATGCAAGCCACAATTGTGACTGGTGCAAAAATAATAATGGGAGGTCACTCTGAAGACCTCCCCAAAGAAAATTCGCCATGTGAAATTTACATTATGTCTCACACCTTGAAGAACTTGACGCTCAGGACATCTTTGAGTTTACCAATCTCACGGATGATGTCTCCGGTGATTTCCTGGTCTGTGTTGATGATGGTCATGGCGTCTCCGAGAGGCTTGGAGCGTCCCCAG
>Ga0172366_10000602_pt1 | contig 26519 bp, 25 predicted proteins | sample LakKivSesite69cm_FD_114533 | JGI IMG/M metagenome (GOLD analysis project Ga0172366, IMG submission 114533) | Sediment microbial communities from Lake Kivu, Rwanda - Sediment site 69cm | ecosystem: Environmental > Aquatic > Freshwater > Lake > Sediment | place: Rwanda: Western Province, Lake...
GAACGCGCCTGTTTTAAAGCCATCCAAATTCACGGCGGTTACGGTTACATGAAGGAATACGACGTCGAGCGTATCTACCGTGACAACCGCCTGACCACGATCGGCGAGGGAACGAGCGAGATCCAGCGTCTGGTAATTGCGCGACAGGTGCTGGGAGAGGTCTAGTTCTTAGCAAGTGACCGGCACTTGGCAAGTGCCGGTCACTCGTATACCTGAGATAGTTTTGCTCTCTATGTCAAGCCGTGCTATACTAGATTTGCTGGGAGGTCATTATGAAGTATGTAGTCAAGCTGGAGAAAACAGACGAAGGGTACGCGGTCTGGTGTCCTGGTCTGCCGGGATGTTGGTCTCAGGGTGCTACTGAAGAAGAGGCTCTCGAAAACATTAAAGATGCCATAGAGACCTACCTGGCTACAGTTGAGGAGCTCACCAAGGATAAGGTCACTCGTCTGGTTGAGGTAACGGCATAGCTATGCCGAAACTCGCGGGAGTGTCTCATCTTCGTGCAGTCAAAGCATTCGAAAAGGCAGGCTTCTGGATAGTCCGCGAGGGCAAACATATTTCGATGACGAACGGTGAGCGGATCATAGTCATTCCTCGCGCTAATCCAATCAATGCCTTTACGATGGGAGGGATTATCAAAGATGCAGGCTTGACGGTAGAGGAGTTCAAGGAACTGCTCTGAATTACCACTGGTGCTAGCGCAGTAGGAACGACCAGGTATCTTGATTTGGCCTTAGAGAACAGAGAAAGGAGGATAGAAGAACAAACGCTGATGAAATGAGCCTATAGATAGGACTTGGCTCCACCCGGAGTTTGTATGAAGGAAAGGAGTGAAACAATGAGCCTGCGACGATTGATCGGGTTCCTCCTCACCGTTACTCTCTGTGTGGCTTCACCGGGAATGGCTCAGGAGCCAGCTGACCCGATACTGTCCTCTGTTCTTGTTGGAGAAGCGGCGGCAGCCCAGACACCAAGCCTTAAGATCGAATCTGTTAGTCGGGTTAGCGCTGCCGCATATACTGTGGCTATCCAGGGACGCTATGCCTACTTCGTCGACAGAGCGTACCTGACTATCGCGGATGTCTCTGACCCACTCGGCCCCGCGATTGTTAGTCAGATGAGCATGTCAGGCGACTTCGATAATGATATATCTGTGGTAGGGAATTATGCCTATGCCGTCGGGTGGGATGGATTACAAATCATTAACACCTCCGATCCAACCCATCCGACCCAATCGGGCTTCTGCTCACCGGCTAGATGGGCAACTAGTATTGTAGTTCGCAACAACTTGGCCTATGTCAGTTTTGGAGCAACTGATGTCAGTTCACCTGGTTTGCGCATTATCGATGTCTCCGATTCAGCGCGCCCTGCGGAGATCGGAAACTGTCTAGCCATAGGAGGTGGCGCAGACGTGGCAGTGTCCGGAAACCACGCCTATTTGGTTGGAGGGAATACAGCGTTGAGCGTCATCAACGTGGCCGATCCGACACAGCCGGTCAAGGTTGCCGGCTGGTGGACCTCTGGGGATGCCGAAGGCGTGGCAGTTGCGTGTAACTATGCGTACATCGCTGAAGCCCCTAACCCAGGCAACGGAGAGGGGGGTGGGCTGCGAATCTTCAACGTCTCAAACCCGGAACACACTTTCCCTATTGGCTTCTACTTCGCGTCATCATCTGCACAGTCTGCACGCAGGGTAGCACTTGTAGGAAGCTACGCTCTAGTCACGATTAGCGGAGGAATACTAATTGTTGATGTTTCAGACCCAACACGCCCAACTAATGTTGGTTTCTATGCTACACCGAGTTATCCCTGGGACCTGGCAATAGCTAGCAGCTATACCTACGTTGCCGCTGGAGATGGCGGTCTGCTCATCCTCCGCCTGCTGCGGGATAAGGTCATCGGCTCCATCCCACTGAGCGGTGGAAGCCTGACATCCACCAGCAGGGATACGAGCTTCGTTTTCCCCACTGAAGCCTTCACCGCGATCGTCAACCTTACCTACCGCCATCTGTGGATGGACCGCGACACAGGTGCGCTGGCAGGCATCGGGCGCACGTTTGACCTCAGCGCAGTGTACTCGGATACGGGACAGGTAGCTGAGTTGGCCCCGGGTCAGACCTACAGCGTGATCGTACGCTATACGGATGCGGAGAAGGGCGGGGCCATCGAGAGCACCCTGGCGCTGTACGGGTGGGATGGCAGCCAATGGGTGAAGGAACCCGGTAGTGTTGTGGACACTGCAGCCAACATGGTCATGGCTGCGCCAAACCACCTTGGTCTGTTTGCTGTGCTGGGCGAGACGCAGCGGCTGTTCTTGCCGGTGATAAGAAGGGGGTAGACCGTAAGAGAACCAGGACCAAGCAAAGACAAGATGCAAAGGTGAAGCCGAACCACAGCACAGTGGCTTGGCTTCTCTTAACGTTAAGCCCGGTGAACGTGCTTTTGGCTCAGGGCGCTATGGGTACATGCAGAGCAGTCAAGGCGGCTACAATCAGCGGCGCGATGAAGATGCCCGGCAGGAAATTAGCCACGCGAATGCGTCTGATGTCCAGCAGAACCAGCCCGATGCCCATGATGATCACACCGCCAGTGGCGGTCATTTCGGTGATCATGGCCTGGCTCATCGCCACTTGCACTAGACTGGCCAAAATGGTCAACAAGCCCTGATACACAAGAACGGTCAACGCAGAGAATATCACCCCTATCCCGAGCGAAGAGGCCAGCGCCAGCGCGGCGAACCCATCCAGCAAGGATTTGATGGCCAGCAAGCTGTAGTCGCCCACCAGCCCATCGCGGATGGAACCGAGAATGGTCATCGGGCCGACGCAGAAGATCAGGCTGGCCGTGACAAAGCCCTGCGCCAGGGTGCCCGCCGTCCCGATACGTATCCGCTGCTGCAGCATATCTCCCAAGGCTTGCAGGCCTTCCTCAATATGCCACCATTCGCCCAGGATACCACCAACCAGGACGCTGCCCATCACGATGAGGATGTTGGCAGTGCTCAGCGCCATACGCAAGCCAACCACCAGTGTGACCAAACCTAGACCATGAAGCACTGTCTGGCGCATTTTATCAGGCAGGCGCTGCCCCAGCACCGTGCCCAAAGTACTGCCTATCAGAACAGTGGCAACGTTCAGGAGAGTACCGGTCAAGTCGCTATGCTCCGTCGAACATGGGGAACTCTTCTTCATCGAAGTACCAGACGCCCTTGGTGGTCAGGTACTCGTGCGTTTTCTGCAAGAAGACAAAGTGTTCATTTTCCATCTTGGCCAGGAAATTGAACACCTTCTTTCCTTTGGCGTCATCGGTTTCCGCCCCGGCTTTGGCGTACATTTTGTACCCCTTTTCCTCAAAATCCATGGCCAGTTTCAGTGCCTCCAGGTCTGTGGCATTGCCTGGAAGTATGAGCGAGGCTTCCCTCTTATCAGGAAAGAGTTTCAAAGGCGTCTTCGGTTCGCAAACTCTAGCCTCGTCGAGCTCCATCCACGCGCTCTCATTGCTAATCATCTCGTATTCTGCCTGCAACAAGCGTAGATGTTTTATCTCATCTTCCGCCAAGGTCTGGAATACCTCCTTGCCCGTGGGATCTTGAACGCGTTCTGCGGCCTCTCGGTAGAAAGCCTCACCCTGTCGCTCAACTTCCATGGCCTGTTCCAGTGCAGTGAGTGCTGCCTTGCATGTTGCTTTATCCATAGTGATGTTAACCTCCAAGACATTTGAATCTGCAAGATAGCAGATAACAGGATGCAGGATACAAGCCGCCTGCATATCGTTCTTCTCCTTCATACCAATAGCTCTGCTTGTATGCGTTGCCCACGGCGCACATAGGACAGCGTTGCCCGGTCCCCTGGGCGCAGGCCTGCCACAGCGCGCTCTACATCTGCGGCATTCCGAATTGGCTGTCCATTGAGCTCGACAATGACATCCCCGGGTTTCAAGCCAGCTTGCTCAGATGGCGAACCGGGTGTGACTCGTCCTACGTATGCCCCCTCCACTTTGAGACGCGGTGTCGCATCGGCTACCGCCGCGCCTAAGCGAGGCCCGCTTGCCGACCTTTGCACCAACAGTTCTTCCAGTCGACGCCGGTCGAACCCAACGACTACCTCGTCATCTATGGTGATCACAGGCACGCCCTGTTGACCAGAGACCCGGATCATCCTGAAAGCTGCCTCTCGGTCTACACTGACGTCATACTCCCTGAATGCAATCCCACGCCGCGAAAGAAACTCTTTCGCCTGATAGCAGTAGGGTCAGGTCGGGGTAGAGTAGACAACTACATTCATCAACTATCCCTCCACGTGATGAATTAGCTTGGTTACAATGAGCCAGCAAATCGCATGATAAACTTGTAGTTAGATGCTTTCTAGTTGCATTGGCTAGCGACATTGGCTGCAACTAGTGTCGCATCCCACACCGCGCTCGCGGAACTCAGCAGGATTGCGTGCAATCAGGGCATCAACGCTGGGAACCAATCCAGCAATAAAATAGGGCAGTCCACAGGCGCCATAAGAAATGTATGAGTCACGTTCGAGCAGGATGACTTCCAGGTCTGGATTGACCCGCTTTGCTTTTGCTGCTGCACTTGTGCCTGCAGCGACTGCCCCAATCACAACCAGGCGTTGCTTATTCCTCATGCAGACTCCTTAGCGTTGTTACAGCTTCAGGTTGTCCCAGTGGTCATAGTGCAGGCGTTGTGGATTCCTCTTCTCGCCAGGCTCATATGGTCTTTTTTCTTCGGCTGATAGCCGATGCAGACCAGTGAGACGACATCAATACTGTCTGGGATAGCTACAATCTCACGCAGGACTTTAATAGCCCGTTCCCAAAACTCACTGCCCTTGGAGCCTACCCAGGCACCGCCCAGACCAAGCGATGTCGCCGCAAGCAGCATGTTCTCGATTGCTGCGCTTGCATCTAATGCCCATGTAGGTGAGATTTCTGGGTTGCCGCATACAGCAATGACGACAGGCGCTTGCTCAATGTAAGGCCGTACACGTAGGGCATCAGCAAGCTTGGTTTTGGTTGCTTTGTCGCGGATCAACACATAGTGCAGGGGACGACGGTCAAGGCGACTGGGTGCCACATGGGCTGCATCCAACAATGTTTCGAGCAATTCATCACTGACGTCGTCAGCGGTGAACTTGCGGATGGTGCGTCGTTTTCTGATTAGGTGTAAAGTGTCATTTGCGATCATAACAGGCCTCCTTTGCTCGAAATAAAAAGATTTGACAAGTGCATAATGCCTCAAGTGGTATCATTCTAGGCCAGAGTGCAGCGACACGAAGACTCTTGCTCCTTCAATTCAGGGAGAGATAGCCTGTTACTCCCTGCAAATAGCCCGTGTTGCTCTCCTGGGCTTCACGCATGTGATCGAGCAGTATCTCCTCGCGGCTCAAAATCAGAGACTCCTTCCATAGAAGAGCTGGCAGAGCAGGAATGCTGAGAAGTTCCTGCTTCTCTTCCATAGGTATTTGCAGGGCTATAGCCACCAGGTAGGCTAAGCTACTCGGGTCACGCGGCGTGCTCTCAATTTGGATGGTTGTGCCCAACGCTTCACTGACCAGTCTCAGGTACCTGACAAAGAGTGCACTCGCTTTTCTGCCCAACGCGGCGACCTCTGGAGAGCCTGTACCTTCCAACGGAAAGAGCTCAATGCGTCCAATAACATACGGTTCTGTGCGCAGCAAATGTAGCACACGGAAACGTTCCAGGCCAGCAGTCAGGATGTCCATGCCGCCATCTTCCAGCCGGTCTACGTGTGTGATCAGCGCAGATGTACCAACTGTATACACTGTAGCCAGGCCTTCGCTGTCAAGGCCTGCCTTTGCCAGCAGCACACCCAAATGGCGATTCCCTTCCAGGCAATCATTGACCATCAGCAGGTAGCGTTCCTCGAATATGTGCAGCGGTAACGCCATCCCTGGGAAGAGCACTGTATTTAGAGGAAAGAGGGGCAGCTCCAGGATCTCTTCTAACACTTTTTCTTTACCTAGGGAGAGCCACTGGGCTCTTTGCCGGATGCTAACAGCACTCCCAACGCCCTGGCCTGTTCTAGCATCTCCGGATGTTGTTCCACCGCTCCTTTGTCGTCCAGTGCATTGATGCACAACGTGCCGACCAGTTTGGCATCTATGGTAGCCAGGAAAGCGCGTACTGTTAGCAGTGCACAGTCGAACTTGGTCTTTGACCAGCCGGCAGTGGACAGGAAGATGGCCTGCCTCTTTTGCCCGCCGGGCGGAAGTGGCATAGGTTGGTGCAGCACGTTGCGGAGTACCCACAGGCATTGAAAGCGATCAATGAATGCCTTCGTCCAGCCGCTCACATTCATGAAAAAGATGGGTGCAGCTAGCATGATGCCATCTGCCGCTAGCGTCTTGTCATAGAGCGGTTGGTAATCGTCCTGCACAACACAACGTCCAGTCTCAAAGCAGCGATTGCATTCTCTGCACGGTGCAATTTTAAGCTGGCTGAGGACGATCTGCTCCACTTCAGCCCCTATGCTTGTAGCACCAGCGATGGCTTGATCCAGCAAGGTATCTGTATTGCCCTTACGACGGGGACTACCAGCGATAGCTAGTATCTTCATGGGTGATCGGCTTGCTTCCAGTGTGAGTTATTTTGGTTTTTGCACGGTGCGTTGGTCAGGTTCGACTATCTGAGGAGCGATAGTGCTGTCTGATCGCCCCCCACAATCACTGGCACGTTGCGCTTCGAAGGCACAAGCTTCACAGCAGTAGACCTTGCCGCTTCGTTTCACTGCGCCCACTTTCACCTCCTCACCACAGTAGGCGCATTTGGCTGGCGTGGCCATTGTCTTTCCTCCCCTTGAGTGCTCAAAGCACCTCTCGCCAGATGCTATAGCGGTCCCACTCTGGATTCATGGTCAACCGGTTGTATTCATCCTGCACAATGGCACGGTGGCGCTCTTCTTCTTGGGCCAGGTGGTGGAAGATGTTCCTGGCTTCAGCATCCTTAGTCTTCTGAACAGCCAGGCTATAGAACTCGAAGGCTGCCTCTTCGGCTTGGATTGCCATGCGCAACGCTTCGAGTGGGCCGGTCTTCTCGGTAACTTTTTCCAGCCCGCCAGCTTCAACGCCACCAAGTGCCGCAATGATGGCATCGGTGAAAGCGGGCAGGTCACTGGGTTGACGAGAGGTAATCAGGTTGCTGTCCTGTACCACCTCCTCATCCAGCCAAATCGCTCCGGCGTTGACCAGATCATCTTTGATTGCTGAGAACGAAGTCAACCGACGACCTTTCACAATCCCAGCAGAGACCAGCACCCAGCCAGCATGACAAATCGCAGCAACGACCTTGCCTTGTTCAAAAGCCTCACGCACCAATTTCAGCACCGCAGGATAGCGCCGCAGGCGATCAGGGGCGTATCCCCCAGGGACCACGACCGCGTCAATGTCCTTTGCCTTGACTTGGTCCACAGTAGTATCCACTTCTACAGGATAGCCATGCCTACCCATATAAGTAGAGGCGCTGCCAGTTCCTGCTACCTGCACGTCCATTCCAGTCCCACGCAATCGCAGCAGTGGATACCAAAGCTCCAGGTCCTGGTACAGATCCTCCGCCAGGATGACAGCACGTTTTCCGGCCAGATTCATTTTCCCTCCTTTGCTTCATGCGTAACTCATGTTGTGGCTCACTGCTCGTTATTCATGGGCCTATATGCACCATTTCATCTCCAAGATGAAACTCGTCAGCGTTGTAGTAGTTTGGGAAACGGGATACGAGGTCATACTCAGTTTCTAGCATGTGATAATGTCCGCGTTCGACATTGCTCAAGTAACGCAGCATGGTTCGTCCCATCTCATCCTGGGAGCGATCCGCCTCCTCGGAATAAAAATCGGCCGAGATTTGTTCCGCTTTCATCGCCAGTTGGAATAATTCTGGTATGGTTAGATCGCTGAAAGCAGCCTCGTCAATCATCGGAACGAGGGATTTGGTGGGTAGTTGCAACTCTACATCTGGAAATCGCCGTTTGTACATATCCTCAAGCATGTAGCGGTGCTTCTCTTCCTCCTGGCGCAGGAAATTGAGTTTCGTCACCAGCGAAGCGTTACGCACTTGCCCGGCCATGTACGTGTAGAGCGAAGCAGCTTCAACCTCGGATTTGATCGCCACTCCGAGCACTTCAAGAGCAGTCAATGCTTGATTAAGGGCCATAATCCCTCCTCCTACAGAAGATCTTACAGCTACCCTGGGCAATAGCGTTGAGGATGGTTTAGCTCTTTCTTTGCCCAACAATTGACGCTATACTGAGGCAATTTGCTTTGGGATGAAGAAGCAGGACTTCTTCACGCGCCTGTTGGAGCATGTCTAGCTCTGAAAACCCAGCCCGCGCTTTTCAGTCAATAGGGCAGCCCAACTAATCTTTGCACAGAAACCCATTTGGGGAGAAAACGGGTTTCTGAAGTCCACGATTGTCATTATACCATACATATGATGTGCACGCAAAAGTCCGTTGCCCCAACCCTTCAATTTTGATGCACAGGTGAGCTTAACCTATAATCACTCGAACTACAATAAATGCGACGGAGAACACAGACTGTTGGACGACATCTGGCCTGAGCAGTCAGCAGGTGATGAAGACAAACCGGTGACCTTACCCCACGCCAGAACAGGGAGAAGTCTACCATTGTGGCGCGAGGTTCTCGAGACGCTATTGAGCGCCCTTGTCGCTTTCGCGCTCGTCCGACTGATCGTGCAGAACTTTCGCATCGAAGGGCCTAGCATGGAGCCTAACCTGTATGAGGGGCAATTCCTGCTGGTCAACAAGCTGGCCTATCGTCTGGGTCAGGTGCAACGCGGGGACATCGTCGTCTTTCAATACCCCCATGATCCGCAGCGGGATTTTATCAAACGTGTGGTTGGATTGCCCGGTGAACACATAGAAATTGTGCGTGGCCAGGTGTGGATTAATGGCCAGCCACTGGATGAGCCTTATGTCCTGGAGAAGGGCGACTATTCCTATCCCGCTATAACGATAGAGGCGGGTTATGTCTTTGTGTTGGGAGACAACCGCAACAACTCCAGCGATTCGCATACCTGGGGCAGCCTGCCCATACGCTACATTATTGGCAAGCCTGTGCTATGCTACTGGCCGCCACGCTACTGGGGTCTTGTTCACCCTGGACTGTTGAGTCACTGAAAAGTCAGTGCTAACCGCCAACTGTAAACCCCAACTGACTACCACAATGGACTACGTGGCTAATAGTCCTTCTCATGCGCCAGATACATCACCGCCAGCGCGGCCACGCGCCCGGCGTCGCGCAGTCTGTCGGGTTGGATATTCTCGATCGTATCTTGTGGCGTATGAGCGGAGGTGTAGCTGCCTTCCCAGGTGAGCGAGATATAGGGGATCTGGCGCTCTGGAGCTGGGTACAAGGAACTGTAGACCCCGTAGACGCCAGTACCGAGGGTGCTGGCCTTGACTTGGCAGCGTCTTGCTGCCTGTTGTAGTACCTCGGTCAGGCGGCCGCTGCTACCGCGCTCCAAGAGCAATGTATTGCCTATTCCTGTCCCCACGCCATTCAGTTCTATGACCGCAGAGAGGCGATAGCTCTCCAGGAACCCTACCCGTGCCCGCAACATGGTCAAGAAGTCCGCTGACACGTGTAGCTCTGCTCCTGTCCAGGCGACAAACATGATCGTGCGCCTAGGCTGGTAGTCAGCCTTCGTCAAGAGGCGTGCCACTTCCAACATGGTGGCCACGCCGCTGGCATTTTTGTTCGCGCCAGGATAAATGGTGCCATCTACATCGCGTCCCTGGCCATCGTAGTGTGCCAGCAGAAGCACCATCTCGTTGTCCAATATTATATCATTGCCAGGGATGAAAGCCTGGACATAGCGAGGCTTGGCGCTTTTAGTTTCGCTGACGTTCACCTGTACTACAGCATCCACCCCGGTGTGCAGCAAGAAGCCTTCGTCTGCACGCAACTTGCTCTGCCGCTCTCGCACTTCGTCCAGGCTGTAGCCTCCGTGTCTCAAGATAGCGTCTGCAATCCCTGGCGAGATGAAGAACCTGCTGTCTGTGAAGGCAGTCTTAACCATTAACTCTCGATGGTTCAGGTACTCGTCATTGGGTGCTACGATGAGGAGTGGGCCACGGAGAGCTAACCTCTGTACTGCCCACGGCAGTTCAGGTGTCGTGACCAGCAGTACCTTGTCCACAACCTCTGAAGGGCTGGCATCCATCTTCTGGGGCCAAGTCTGTGCAAACACGTTCATGCCCAGGCAGACCACTTCAGCCTTTAACCCATTCACGGCATTAGTCCTATCTGCCACCTCCACGTAGTCACGTCGGTATTTCAGTGGTCCCAAGACCTGCCCCATGCTATCTCGCAGTTCCAACAGGGGCACATTTTCTGGCGCACGGTAGTCCAGGCGGCTGGTAGTGAAATAGGTCAGCGTGCCATTAACTTCTTCGCCTGCTGGCTGCAGGCCAACTGCGGCGAATTGTCCGGCGATATAATTGGCCGCAGCGTCCAATTCGGGTGTGTCAATGCCCCGGCCGTTCATTGCAGTCGAGGCCAGGTAACGCACATGGGCTATAGCCTTCTTACTGTCGAACTGGTTGGCGATGGAAGTGAACTGCGGCCAACTTCGGGTCCCTTCTGCTGTCAGGAGAAGTAGAGCCCCGATGCCCAGTGCTGCTCCAACGGTGTAGCGGTTGATGATGCGGTGCATAGTGAGCGTCAAGCGCTCGGTCAGACGCCGCAGACCTTCGCCAAAGAGGTTGAAACCTACAATGGCAAGGGTGAAAGCCAGCGCCGGGTAGAACGTCATCCAGGGATAACTGCGGAAGCTGCGCCATGTATGGGAAAGCATCACGCCCCATTCAGGCACGTCAAAGTAAGTGACGATGGCATCCGTTACGGTGGCCGTGGTCCAACCTCCGCCGATAAAGACACCGATGAAGCCTAACTCGCCCAGGATCATCAGCACTCCGCCCATCTCCAGGCAGGCTAGCACCACCAATGAGGGTACCAGATTGGGCAGTACGTGACGTGCCAGCAATTGCACGTCGCCCAGGCCGGTAGCCAATGCCCCTTCTATGTAGTCCTGCTCGCGGATATGCATGACCTGCCCCCGTACGAACTGTGCGGCCTCACCCCAACCGATCAGGCACAATGCCAAGGCGAATACCCACAACCCCTGACGGATGCCAAAGGCATAGATGAGCACCATAGCCAGCAGCAGGGAAGGAAAAGCAGCGATGACCTGCGTCAGTCCTGACAAAGCACGGTCGAGCAGGCTGTCGGGGAACCAACCAGACAGAGCACCGAGAACGGTTCCCAACACAATGCGAGCCAGCACAGCGAAGAAGGCCAGTGAAAGCGTGCGACGGGCGCCGTACAGCAACAGGCTCAGTATGTCACGGCCCTGTGAGTCTGTACCCAGCAGGAACATCGTTGAAGGAGTAAATGGGGCATACTTGAGCTCGCCATCTACCCGTAAACTCGTAATGGGGTTGTACGGGCTATGTGGTGCTAACTGCTGCCCGAAAACGACCACGCCAAGTAATGCCAGTAAGATGATAGCTCCCAGGATAAATGGCAGGCTGCCCGCTGTACTTTGCACCCAGGCACGTCGGCGTTCCTGTCTGATCTTGGCATCCCGGCGCCTCTGCTCCTCCATGGATGCATGGCCAGAATCATTGCTGACTGGCAATGGTGGTAGCCGCTCTTCTGCGCCTTTTCGTAACCAAGGGATCAAAGAGTCGAATCGGTCTGGCATCTCGCGCAATCCGGACCAGCTTGTGCTCAGCATATCTACCCAACTGCGTTTCACACCGAGGCCCGTCTTCTCCTCGCGCAAGCGTGGGTCAATCCAGCGGTAGACGTAGTCCAATGCTACCTGGATCAGCACAAAGAGGATGCCCAGGATGAGAGTCAAGGTAGCCGTCAGCCGGGCCTGCTGATTTCTGATCGCACTCAGCAATAGGTTGCCCACGCCTGGCCATTGGAAGATGGCTTCGACAACGGGCAGGCTGGATAAGGAGAAGCGTAGAGAAGTGCCCAAGGCAGTGAATATTGGCACCCCAACGTTGCGTAGGGCATGTCGGGCGAGCACAGCGCGGGTGGTTAGTCCTTTGGCATGTGCAGTGCGTATGTAATCTGTGTCCAGAACCTCGGCTAGGGCTACAAAGGACACCCGTGCCACCTGGGCAATGGGCCGGGCGGCGAGGACTACAGCCGGAAGCACGAGGTGACTGTCCCAACCAAAGCCCCCCACGGGCAATAGCGTGATGCCTGTTTGGCGGTAAAAGTTGATCTCTAGAATCTGCAACAGCAGCGCCAGGAAGAAGCTGGGTGTAGAGATCCCAACGATGGCTGCGACCAGAAACAGGAGCGAGGACTTGCGGTGCCTGAGTAAAGCGGCCCCCAGGCCCAGCGGTACACCGAGCAAGCCACCGAGGGCCATTGAGAGTAGCAAGAGCACCAGGCTCTTGTCAAGGGCGCGGCCAACGGCCTCACTGATGGATTTCTCAGGTGATCCAGACCAGTAATAATAGGTTTCTTCTCGCTGGTATGTGCCTGGGTTACCGCGCAGTACATCGCTCAGATAGTCTACGGATTCAGCCAATGAAGCAGGGATTGCCTGCCCCAAGTCAGCGCTCTGGCCAGCTCGTCCGACCTGGGCCATTGTCAAACCGAAGAAGGTCAGGAAAATAATGACCAGGGCGACAACTGCCGTGTACAGCAGCGGCTTTACAACCAGGTCAAACAACGGCGCTACAGGGCGCAGCAGCGGCGAAATCTCGGTCTCGTAGAGATCGGAAAGTAGGTCACCTGCGCTGATTTCCTCTCGTGTCAATGGAATCGGCTCAGATGTCGCTGCTGGCAGGAGAACCGTGTGCTCGGCGTAGCTGGCTAACTGTGGGTTGGAAGTTCCGAGCAGAACGGCAACGTGCTCCTCCCGGCAAACGTCGTGCAGCATTTTCAGGAAGCGCTCTGCTTCGTCAGGAGTAAAGTCTGCAGTCGGCTCGTCAGCTAGCAGAATCACCGGGCGATTGACGAGCGCCCGTGCCAGCGCTACAAGCTGTTCTTCCATTAGCGTGAGGTCAGCAGGGGTCTTGAAGAGCAAATCGCTCAAGCCAAGCCTGTCTAGTAAAGCCCGGGCGTGCGCCCCTACCTGCTGGCGTGCGATGCCTACATAGCGTTGTGGCAACACCACGTTCTCAAGCACATTAAGCTCTGGGAGCAGCTTTGGATCGCGGAAGAGAACGCCTACTTTTCGTGCGCGTAGCTGTGCACGCTGTGGACGGGGCAGGTCCTCTGCTGCTGTGCCGTCAATGCGCAACACGCCCCCTGTGGGCTCGACCAAACCAGACAGCATGCCCAGCAACAGCTTGACATCCGTCGCATGATCGCCAAGCACGGTCACGAACTGGCCTGGTTGCACCACAATATCTGGGCTGCGCCAAATACGCAACTCGCCATCTACTGTCCGGCGACTCTTCGTTAGCGCGAAAGCTTCGAGTGCAGGTATTTCTGCTGCCATGTCAGATCCCAGAGATTGGGGCCCCACGCGGCATGTACAGCTTGACGCTGACGGTCATGCCCCAGCGCAAATCGGGTTCTTGTTTTTCCAGGGCAATAATGGCTTTGTAGAATACTGCACCGCTGGACATGCTCGTGGGTTCTGGCGAAATAAAGGCCATATGTCCGCGCAGACTGCGGTTGCCCAAGGCCGGCACCAACAAGTCCGCGCTTTGGTTAAGCGTGACGTTAGCTACGCCCCACTCGTCGAGGTCCATAGTCTCGACCTGCAATTGGGTCAAATCTGCTATGGTCAAAATGGTGTCACCAGGGCTAACCAGGCCTCCCGGTTGCGCAACGGTTACCGACGTGACCATGCCGTCGAATGGGGCACGCAATGTAGCTTGCTCCGGTGCCAGTAGTGCTCGTGCCAGGTTGGCTTCTGCTCTGGCTACGCCAGCCTGTGCGGCCCGTATTTCGCTTGGCGGTGCGCCTGCCTGCAGCGCTTCGAGTTGGGCTTTTGCTGCAGCCGCCTGGCTTTCCGCCTGTTTCAACGCGGCTTGGTCTGGCCCGGCTGTTGCCAGCTCGTATGCAGCTTTGGCCCGCTGATAATCAATCGTCGCCCGCTCTAACTGTAGGGACTCGGACCGTGCGCCAATGTCGGGCAGACCGCGCACAGCATCGTAGGCTGCTTGAGCCTGTTGCAGAGCCCTTTCTGCTTGCTTCAGGTCAGCGTCGGCGATAGTTATTTCTTGTGCACTTGGGCCAGCCTTCAATTTCTCGTAGGCAGCGACTGCTGCCTCGTAACTGACCTGTGCAGCGGCAAGCTCAGCCACAGATGCGCCTTCTTGCAGTCGGGCCAGGTTGGCTTCTTGAGCTTCGAGCTCGCTTTGCGCTAGCTGGACATCAAGCTCCAATTCTTGTCCGTCTAGCCTAGCCAGGACCTGCCCGGCAGATACGGTAATGCCTGCCGTCGCCGTTATCTCTTGAAGTTTCCCACTGATCGGAAAGCTCAGTTTTGCCGAGCGCACTGGCACAACGATGCCCCTGACGGTGATGATTTGTTGCTCCTGGCGGGTTGAGGATTCACTCAACGCCGCAGGGCCTGGCTCTTTCTTAGGGCGTGTAAACCATCTTTGTCCGATAAAGGCCACAGCGACAACAACGATGGCCAATGCGATGATGATACCCAGTGCTTTTCTCATGGTTCGGAACCTCCAGAAGCAGCTTTGTCTGTCATAGGCGAAGTCACTAACTTTCTTGTCAGGGATGAGGCATACAGTAACCAGGCTGCATCCTGACGAACTGCCCGGCTGGTGGGAGCAACAGCGGCAGCGATAGCTGTCAGTACGATCAGGAAGAATACCCCTGCACCCAATTGCGGTGTGAACAGCAACTCTGTCGCCCCAGAGGGTCCAAGTCGGTTGAATGCAGTTGAGATCGCCCACCCCCCAAGCACGCCAGGCAGCCCACCAGCAATGCCGAGAACGGTAGCCCTCTGCAGGTAATCGCCCAAAAGCATTCCCTCGTGAGCACCCAAAGCTTTTAACAAACCAATACGGCGCTCATCTCTGGTCAGTCTCTCAGCCATTGTTCCTGCTACAGCCAACGCACTTGCGGGCAGCAAGAGCACGCTGCATAGCACCAGGATATTGAGGTACATGGCTCTCGCATGACGAACCGTTTCCCGGGCATCTGCTGGCGTCAGCGTCCTGGCAGCCGGGTAGCTGGCTGCTATCTCGGCCAGTCGGTCCTCGATGGTCAGCACCTGGCCAACGTTCAGGCGCGTGCCCATCTCTTGCAGGAAGATGCTCTTCTCCTCCTGGTTTCTGGCTGGTGGTATGAGCAGCGTCACCTCGCCTGAGGCGAATGGTTGATGCAGCACACGACGTAATGACTCGAGCGAGAGGTCCACACGCTGGTTAAAGTCATTGTGCGGGTCATAGTGCAGACGTTCGCGAATGCCTACCACAGTGAAAGCCACACCACGTACCCTAATCGTATCTCCTATGTCCAAGTTCTGTGCCTGTGCCAGATCGTAGCCGACTACAGCCTCATTCGAGTCATTGGCACTCAAGGGACGGCCACGCCAATACCCTAGTAGGTATGGCACCGACAGTGTGCCTTGGCCGCCAACGAAGCGCATACCATAGAACACTCCTGATAGAGGCCAGGGGCCTGACCACCTTTCTTCGTCCACGTTGGCCGGTCCACCATAAGCCTCGATTACGTAGCCCCGGATGCCGGGCAGCCGCTGCACGGCGCGCAGTAGCTCTTGATCGGCCTGAACATTAGCAATGGTCACCCAGTCCCTTGCCGTGCGCTGAGCCTCGCTAAGTGAGAGGTTCAATGACTCACTCAGTGTGCCAACGGTCACCAGCGCTATTCCACACAGGGCCAGCACAAGCGCAGTAGTGGCATAGCGCATAGGCCATGGCCAACGACAAATGGGCCGCACGGCGAGCAGGCCTATGCCTGTAGCTACAGCCAATACCGCAATCATTAGCCTCAGGGGCACCTGGAATGGCGTCAAACCCAATGTATGTCTGGCATAGTGGTTGGCCACAAGCGTCGCCATCCACCCTGCTGCCAGCCCTGCAGTTCCTGACAGCAGTGCTGCGAATAGCGATGACGTTTTCAGTTCTGCTTTGAGGTCTGCCCAAAGTGGTGGAGCTAGCAACAAGGCCAGTATAACTGCACCGCTCATGGTGAGGGTCAGCACGGTATGTTCATGTCTAGCCTGAGCTAGCTCCCAGTCAGGCGACAGGACTTCCATATCTGGCATTTGGTGGCAGATGCGGCTGGCGACCTCCGTCGCAGTTCGTCTGGTCACCGGCTGTACTATGAAGTGATGCGGACTGCGGGAAGCGAGCGGTATTATAGCTTCTGCAGCGGATGCCGAAATCTGTACAAAGTTGCCAGGATAGCGTGAGCTTGGTCCCCAGATGCCAACGACTCTAAAGGGGCGCTGCCGAATCGCTACCGTATCGCCAACTCCCAGATGTAGGACTTGAGCCAGTTCATAACCGAGGATTGCTTCGTCGGGGCTATGCATCGCCGGCAAACGACCCTGATGTAGCCTCAGCAGGGGGTCTGGCGGCAGGAACGCTAGCGTGGGCGTACTCGTTTGGTTGGCATAGAACCAGACGTTGAGCCAACCGGTGTCCTCGATTTCGTCACGCGACAGGTCACCGCGAAACACGGCAATAGCGTCGCGCACGCCATCTATGCGGCGCAGTTGCCATAGGGTGGCTGCAACATCCACTGAGGTCTGTGGCTTGATTGTAACATAGGCTCCGGCGGCGTTGGGCCAGCGGGCCTCGGCCCATGCTCCTGCCAAGGTTATGATCAGGATGCCGAGCACCGTACCGCCCACGGCCAGGCGCATGTGCCAGAGCGAGCGCGCAGGTCCGCCGTTCTGCATTCGCATCTTTCCAGTTACTTGAAGCGAGCACCGTGGTCAGGGTTAACGAGAAGCCAGACCTTATATTACACCCGAATATCGAGCTGATGGTTCAATTGTAAGCTGTTGGTTTGACCAAGTGCCATGTTTGGGGTACAATGTTTTTGTCTGCCCCCATCGTCTAGAGGCCTAGGACACAGCCCTTTCAAGGCTGCGACGGGGATTCGAATTCCCCTGGGGGCATTTTGTCTGCCACTAACTGACCACCATGGCTAGAACCATGCCCATAGCCATAATCCCCAGTAAGATGAGTAGCCATTCAGAAGCCTCAGCTTTGGCGGCACAATACAGAAATACAGGCACGATCATCATAATCAGAAAGGCCAGTGACTGATAGGTTAACCGATTTCGACGAGTTGAGGATGTGCTTGGTGAGCTACCCATCAGAAAGCGATAATCAACCAGGTGATCAAACCAATGATTGCGGTGACGAGGAGTCCATACAAGAGTGTGATGCGCATCACCTTTCCCTCCTGACCTGCCAGACCTGCCGTGCTACAGCCAACGATGATCTTTGCTGGTGCAACCATGCTACCCAGCGACCCCCCTGTCGTTTGAGCCCCAAGGATGACCCCAATACTGATTCCCACTAGTTCTGCTGTGCTCTTTTGCAGCGGGGCAAAGACAACGTTGGAATTGGTATTGCTCCCGGTCATGAAGGCCCCCAGCAATCCGATAAAAGGAGAGGCCAGTGGGAAGAGGTGGCCCACGGTGCTGCTCAGTCCCTTAGCCAAGGTGTAAGTCATCCCACAACGGTCCATGATCATCGCCATGCCGACCATAGAAGCGATGCCAATACTGGAAGGGATAGCACTATGCACAGTGCGTGTGAGGATGCCTGGCAACTCTCCTCGCTTCAGGTGCCCCGTAACCCGGTAGACCACATAGGCCAGGATCGAGGTGTAGGCTAACAGTGCCCCGGCATGGCCGAACACACTGATCTTCTTTCCCACATGAGCTGGTGTCACCCAACCCAGCCCTGTTCTTGCTTCTGGGAACGACACTGTGATATTGACTTGGTTCAACAGGTGGTGCAGTGGACTCCATAACTCGGCAGCGGCGACGAGGAAGATCAGCACCGCATAGGCCAGTATGGCCAACCACAGGTGCATCGAGGTAGCTTTCTCCTTCGCTGTCGTTGTCTCCCTGCGGATCGCTGAAGGCTGATTTCGGTAGACGGGAAGACGAGTGATTAGTGCACCTGATGCCAGGCCGACCATCCCTGCCACGAAGCCAGCCAGGTTCCACAGCCCATGAACTGCCAATAGATACTGGACCAGGGCCATGCTTCCACCTATGAACAGGAGAGCCATACTCCCCCGTCGCACTGCTGGCCACCCGCCATAAACATGGGTCACAGCCAAGCCGCAGCCGAAGCAGGCCACACCCAGGAAAAAAGCTGACCAGGGAGCTAGTTCCCAACCCGTAAGTCCTGTTGCGCCAACCAGAGCATTGAAAGAGGAGGCAATATCGCCAAAGGTCACCGACCAGGAATGACCGATTGCCGGGCTGGCGACGGCAATAACCGGATCAAATCCCAAGCCGATAAGCAGAGGGGCTACGACAGCGATGGGCACCCCGAAGCCAGCCACGCCCTGAAGAAACGAACTGAAGGCCCAAGCCAGAATCAACAACTGCAGCAGGCGGTCAGCGGTGAGCTGCACAATGCCTTGGCCAATGACCTGGATCGCACCAGCAGCCTCCACTATCTGGAACAATACCAGAGCCATCCAGATAATATACAGCACGAACAGCGTAAGGAGGACGCCCTCTAGCTGAGAATGGGCTAGCAATTTCAGCTCCCCTCTGAAGACCAGGGCACCAATGAACAGAGCGGCAAACCAGCCAGCCGGGCCAGCCTTCGCAGCTCCCCAGCGCAAAAAGACCATCAGAACGAGCACAACCGCAATAGGAGTCGCCGCCAGTAGCCAGTGGAAAAGGGTCAGAGGAGGTCCGGTCATGTTATCTATTCCCAATCATTTCACCCACAATCATACCACAAAATCAGACTTTGAGATAGTTTCTGGAGACAAAATGCGCGGAAGGAACTTTTTGCCAGCATTTAGCGACTATGTTATAATAGTGCTAACTTTGTCCACGGAGGTTACATGGCTCGAAAGGGTCGGCCCCTGAAGTTGGCCGCAATTGGTTGGAGGTGGCCCCTCCTGAGTGTTTTGTTGGTAATCTTTGTGGCCGGAGGCATATACTCTGGCTATCTCTTCTATACTGCGGTCAAGGATTTTGTGGCGCATGCCCAGCTAGGTATGCCAGCACTGCCTAATTTGGAGCAGGGCCGAGCAAGTAATGAAGACCTGCCCAATCTGGCTAAGGAAAGAGTGAATATCCTGCTGCTTGGGATTGACAAGCGTGCCCAGGAACAAGGTCCTAGCCGCACTGATACAATGATTGTGCTAACGATAGACCCGCAGAACAAGACGGCAGGAATGCTTTCCATACCTCGCGATCTATGGGTTCCCATCCCTGGTTATTCGGAGAATCGGATCAATACGGCGCATTTCCTTGGTGAAAGAGACCAGTATCCTGGAGGGGGACCTGCTCTGGCCAAGAAAACTGTTCAATATACTTTGGGCATTCCCATACACTACTATGCCCGCATAAACTTTGAGGGGTTCGAGAAGCTCGTTGATGCTATTGGTGGCATAACCATTGACGTAAAGGAAGCTATCCACGATGACAAATACCCTGATAGCAACTATGGGTATATGACCATAGACATCCCAGCAGGCGTGCAGGATATGGATGGCAAGACGGCTCTTCAATATGCTCGAGCACGGCATGGCGGCAGCGATTTCCTGCGTGCCAGACGGCAACAGCAGGTCCTTAAAGCTATCCGGGATAAGGTATTCAGCTTGAACATACCGTTAACCAAGATTCCAGAGATGCTCAGAATCGTCGGCAATTCCGTGCAAACGGATCTGAGCCTAAACGAGATGTATGCTTTAGCCAAGCTGGGACGCGAGATCGCTGCGGAAGACATAAAAAGCGCAGTTATTGATGAGTCTATGACCACTGCGCAAGTTACTCCCGATGGTGCGTCTGTGCTGATCCCGACCCATGTCCGCATTCGAGAAGTTGTGAACGAGCTATTTGGCAGCCCTGTGCCCACCGCGGCAGCTAGTCTTTCGGAACAAGAACTCATCGCCCAAGAGGCAGCGAAAATCGAAGTACAAAATGGCACGCTTACACCCGGTCTGGCGCAGCGCACTGCGGAGTACCTGAAGAGCCTGGGCTATCTCGTGGTTTCCTTCAGCAATGCCGATCGTTCGGACTATGCCATGAGCGTGATTATAGACTACACAGGAAAGACGAACACCGTGAATTTGCTGGCGAAGCGCTTTCATATCACACCTGAGAACATGCTTCGTTATGCAGGTGTACAAAGCCAGGTGGATGTACGGCTCGTGCTGGGCCGGGACTACGCTGTATCCTCTGCGCAGTAGACGAGGAGACCCCACGGGTTTTCAGAACCCGTGGGGTCTTTTTCATTAGGGGGCATAGCGAAATGGATGCCGCGCTGCCTGTCTTTCGTACAGAAGCTCTTCCAGTGTTGGTCGTTCTTCAATGGCCTTGCGGATGGCGGCACGCATGGCCTTGTAGTTGTTCATCTCGATGCGCTTGCGGTTAGCCGCAGCGGGGTGGACAAATACGTTAGCAATCATGACCAGATCATCTAGTGCCTCTGCAGGGAGAAAGCCATCCGCGATACTGGCTTCGATAGCTTTGATTACTCCGCTGGTAGCGTAGGTGTAGATATGCTCGGCCTGTTTTTCGCTGCGCACGGTGACCGTTGGCACCAGTAGTGTGCGGGGGCGTTCACTTACAATGCGGACCTCATGGCCTGGATGGGGCACACCCAGTGCTTGCTCAATCGCCTTGTCAACAGGGCCACCGCGCTGCCCTAGCAGCAGGTCTATGTGCGCCAATTCAAAAAATGGAGGCCCAGCAAAACCCTCGCCGATCTTCAAAGCAAAGCCATTGATGTGAGGCGGTGTTTGGGATGTGGCTGGGAACTCGGTGGGCACATTCTTGTTCGCAAGCTCGTACTGCACCGTTCGTGGCGGGATCTTGCCCAGCTTTTCCAGTTGGATGCGCAGCTCTTCTCGGTCTTCCCAACGAAAGGCGTCACCAGGCATCATAGGCAGGCGAGCATTGCCGACATCAAGGCCTATCATCCCCAATCCTTCTTTGACCGCTTGAACAGAGCCCTGTCGTACCACGAGGCGCACTAGTGTCTGGATCTGGGCTTGTAGGGCCTGTGCCTTGGTCAAATCACCGTTATGTATGGCAGTATAGATCTCCTGCCAGAGATCTGGAATCAGGTTAGCACTGGCCAAGATAGCCCCATCCGCTCCCGCGGCCAAAGCGGCAGCGACGATTTCATCGTGCCCACAGAAAATGGAGATAGATCCCTTGATCTTCTCAAGGAGGGTCATGAGGAACGGCATATCACCGCTGGAGTCTTTGATGCCAACTACATTCTCCAGATATGCCATCCCTTCTGCTGTCCACCATTCGTAGTGCGTGCCGGCACACTGCGGTATGTTGTAGAGGATGATGGCCAAGCCCACCTTGTTGACTGCTTCGTAGTGTTCATATATCTCATTGTAGGTGGGTTTGAGGTAATAAGGCGCGACAACGAGGGCCGCCTGTGCTCCTGCATCCTTGGCGTAGCGGGTCAGGGCCACCGTCTCACGGGTGCTGGCACAGCCCGTACCGGCAACGACGGGCACACGGCCCGCAACTTCATCAAGAGCAATGTCAATGGCCCGCCGTTTCTCTTCTTCAGTCAGGTAGACGAACTCTCCTGTCGTGCCAATAGGCACAAGGCCATTCACATGTGGCAGGACGAAACGGATCAATGAGCGGTAAGCTGCTTCATCAATGATCCTGCCGTCTGCAAATGGGGTCACCAGTGCCGGGAATATGCCTTTGAACCATTCTGGTTTCTTGTTCATGTTCTACCTCTTAGCGCCTGTGGCAGGCCACAAAGCGGGCGATGGAGCGATCGTACGTACGCTCCACTTCTGGCGGGAACAGACAGCCCGGAAGTTCGCCATAGCTGCGGTGGTAGGCGATGCATTCACAGCAAATTCCTTTACGCTCGCAGGGTTCGTAGGTGCAGGTGCATGTGACCTTGTTCTTTTCCTGTTTACATTCCATGCTCAACCACCTCCATTGGTTTCGACAGGGTCCAACCCCAGGTATGCGCTCTTCAACGCCTCGCTCATCGCATGGTAGGCACTCCAATAGAGCCTATGGCGATCCAGTGCTTGTGGGTGAACGGTGACTTGTGCCAGCATGACCTCTTCGTTCAGCGCTGCTGGTGGAATGAGGCCAGAGGCCAGGCCATCTACGATAGCTTTACCGACAGCGGCTTGGGTTGGTCCGTAAATCATATTGGCCTGTCGCAAGTTCTTGAGCTCAACAGTAGGCACAATGAGCGTGGCCGGCCGCACAGTAAGGTTTGGTTCCAAAATGGCTGTTAGGGCCTCATGACCCTGCCGTGGATACGTGAGTTGTAGCGCATAGGCCTCGCCGATAGGGCTGTCTTTGGGGCCTGCCACCAGGTCAAGTTGCACCTTTTCCACACCGTCGCCGGCCACTGCTGTGCCCAACCGAACACCATTGGACTGCAGGATTTCGACGGACAGGCCCAGGGAGGCAAACCTTTCCACCAGGGGGCCTGCTGGGGTAGTGAGAGACACGGCTGGCTTGGCTATCTTGCCCAGTTTTTCCAACTCCAGGCGTATCTCGGCGTTCACTTCATTAATGAGCACGCCACCCTGCTTTAGCAGCGGCCTGCGCGGGCCGCCGACCTTGATGCCCATCATGTTCAGTGCTGCTTTGATTGCTACCCCGCCACCATGTCGGCAGAAAATGCGGGCCAGTTTCTGCACACTGAATTGCAGGGCCCGAGCAGCCTTGACGTCGCCGGCCTGGACAGCGGCGTAAACCTGCTGCCATATTTCGGGAAAGACCTGAGCACTGGCCAGGATCATGCCACTGCAACCTGCGGCCAAAGCTGGCAGAACCACTTCATCATGCCCGATGAGCACATCGAGCCGCCCACCGGTCATCTCCAATACTTCCATTGTATACGTCAAATTGCCGGAGGAATCCTTCAGTGCAACAATGTTGGGGATGTCTGCCAGATCCTCGATGACCGTGCGGGGTAGGTAGGCGTCAACTACCTGGGGGATGTTATATAGTATGATGGGAATATCAACCGCACTCGCTACTTCGTAGAAGTGCTGGTAGATGCCTTTGTCCGCTGGGTGCAGGAAGTATGGCGTGACAACGAGGCAGGCGCTGGCTCCCACCCGCTGGGCAGTGCGGGCCAATTGCACGGCCTGTCTTGTTGAAGGGGCACCTGTGCCGGCAACTACCGGCACATGACCAGCTACTTCGTCTACCACGATTTCGATGATTTGTTTCTGTTCATCTGGCGTGAGATAGACGAACTCGCCCGTTGTGCCACAGGGCACGACGCCATCCACATGGGGCAAGACATACCGTACCAACGCACGGAGCCCAGCCTCATCCACTGTCTCATCGGCGGTAAATGGCGTCACCAATGCTGGTAGTACACCGCGCGGCTTGAAAGCGACGTTCTTCACGATTATCCTCTCCTTTGGTTCAAGATACAGGATACAGGCTTGCTACTTGTATCTTGAATCCTGTATCCTGCTGCCTGCTCAGGGCTTGGGAATAGCTAGGTCCCCAGGCCCAATTCCCGAGAGCTTGGCCTCTGGAAAGTTCTCCTGTATGAGTTCGTGGATGATCTGCGCATACTTGACCTTTTCACGCGCCAGGAAGGCCAAGGCGTCTGGGCTAGTCCATGGCTTGTATAAAGCCCCAGGTCCCGCTGCGCAGGCCGGTCCAGGTTCGATCTTGAAATAGCAGGGGGCACAGAGGCGGGCCATTTCCGGGCCCTCGTAGAAGCGGTTGTACCCGCCGAAGGACTCTGCCAGGTAGATGTGCAGGTCCAGAGGGATGCTGCAGCCCTGGCGGATGGATGCCAGTTGTGGCAATGAGAGATCGCCCAGAGGATTGAATGTGCTCGCGCCCAACATCTCCAGGAGTTTGCCCCCGGCTGCTGAGGCATGTCCGGCATAGATAGAGACTTTAAAGACCACATCGCGCGGCATGTCCCCATTCTTCTTCATCTCGTTAAGCAGCCAGAGCAGGCCCTCGTCTATGACCAGAAAGCCGCGAAAACCCAGGTCTAGGCAGCGCATGATGTCGGCGATGACGTAGCGCAATTGGTCAGAGCCGCGGAAGCGCAGACCTGAGAGTCCACCCTCAGGGGTGGCCAACTGTCGGCCCACATCCCAGGCGGAGCGGGGACCTGGGGTAATAATTACTTCCATTTGGGCTTCTGCTGCGATCTGAGCGAAGGCTCGCAATTCGGCTTTGTCCAAGAGCGTAGCCCCCATTACCACAGAAATGAGGCGGTGAATGGGCATCTTGCGCTTGTCGGCCTCATCTACCAGAGCCTCGAGCACCTGTGGACGTTCTACACCGGAGACCTCCATGCGATACCAGGCCCCATCGGGAAAGCGTTTGCTGCTCGTGGGCAGGTCATAGGCGTCACACCCAGGAATGCCAACCTTGGCCATAGCTGCAGCTACTTGATCAAGCTTCATTGTATTTTCCTCCTTTGGAATATATTAGAGCAAGAGACAGGATACATGCTGTTACCTGCGCTCTGCTACTTTGGCCCAGTCAGCCAGGAAGCGCTCCAGTCCAATATCGGTCAATGGGTGCTGGAGCGCTTTCATCAGCACGTCGTAGGGAACGGTGGCGATGTCGGCACCAGCCAGTGCAGCCTGTGTGATATGCAGAGGATGACGGATACTGGCAGCAATGACCTGAGTCTCAATGCCGTAGTAATCAAAGATCTCAACCGTGTCTGCTACGACCTGCATCCCATCATGGCCAATGTCATCGAGCCTGCCGACAAAAGGCGAGACAAAGCTGGCGCCAGCAATGGCGGCGAAGAGGGCCTGATTGGGCGAGAAAACCAGAGTAGCGTTGATGCGAATGCCCCATGAGGAAGCCAGGTCGCGTGCGGTGTCAATATCGGTATCGCACTTGCCAAACCAGGGGCAAGCCTGACATAGCCGATTCAGGTCCACTTCCTCCTGGCTAACCAGTTTCATAGCCTGCAACCCGGCGGCCACGGTCGGGATCTTGACCATCACGTGTGGTGACCAGGTAGCGATTTCCTTTGCCTCGGCCAGCATTCCCTCTGGATCGGTGCTCACAACTTCAGCACTGATACGGTTTTGGACCAGGTAGCAGATTTCGCGCGTAACTTCTCTGTAGTCTCCGCGGCTTGCCTTCATCATCAAGCTGGGATTGGTGGTCACGCCGCTGATAAGGCCCATCTTGACTACTGCACGGATTTCATCAATCTTGGCTGTATCGAGGAATATGTCCATGTCTCCTCCTGTACTCAGTTATGAGTAGTGAGTAATGAGTAGATACTCGCCACTTACTGCTCATTACTCGCTACTCTTTACTCCAAACTCTATTGCCGCTTTAACAAAACCGCTGAACAGGGGATGTGATTTGCCTGGCCTGGACTTGAATTCAGGGTGAAACTGGCATCCCACCATCCAGGGATGATCGCACAATTCCGTGATTTCCACCAGGCGGCCATCCGGAGAGAGCCCGCTGAATATCATCCCTGCGCGGGCCAGCAAATCCCGGTATTGGTTGTTCAACTCGAAACGGTGCCGATGGCGTTCGTAGGCCAGTGGCTGTCCGTATGCGGCAGCCGCTCTGGTGCCAGATACCATCTGGCAGGGGTAGATGCCAAGGCGCATGGTGCCGCCTGCATCCGTAATTCCTTTCTGTTCCGGCATCAGGTCAATGACCGGATACCTGGTGGAGATGTCGAATTCAGTGCTGTTGGGTTCGTCGCTACCCAGTGCATGGCGTGCCAGTTCGATGACCATGACCTGCATGCCTAGGCACAACCCGAGGTAAGGCGTCCTGTGTTCGCGTGCATACCGTGCGGCGATGATCTTGCCCTCGATGCCTCGATAGCCAAAGCCGCCGGGTACGACGATGCCCGCTACACTGCCCAGGTCATCCAACCCTCGGCCCTTTTCTAACTCCTCTGAACTGATCCACTCGATCTGTAGGTTTCGTTCGTGGATAAGCGCCGCATGGAACAGCGCTTCACGGACGCTAATATAGGCATCCAGAAGGGCGATGTATTTTCCAACTACACCGATGCGCAACTCTGGTTTGGGACGATCAATTTTAGCCACCAGTTGGCGCCAGAATGACAGGTCAGGCTTCCCCTGGGGTAGTGACAAACGTTCGCTGATGAACTCACCGAGACCTGCTTCTTCGAGGACCAGGGGCACTTTGTATATGTTGTCTGCCGTGACCAAAGGAATTATGGCGCGCTTCTCGACGTCGCAGAAGAGGGCAATCTTGTCCTTCAGTGCTTCGTTAATAGGGTAATCCGAACGGCAAACAATGACATCTGGTTGGATGCCCCCACTGCGCAGTTGGATCACCGA